>Ga0207667_10001092_pt1 | contig 34393 bp, 29 predicted proteins | sample KBSCornC52_FD_184301 | JGI IMG/M metagenome (GOLD analysis project Ga0207667, IMG submission 184301) | Corn rhizosphere microbial communities from Kellogg Biological Station, Michigan, USA - KBS Corn C5-2 (SPAdes) (version 2) | ecosystem: Host-associated > Plants > Roots > Rhizosphere > Soil ...
TGCAAACAGCATTGCTTTTTTTATTTGCTGATTGATCACAGCCGAATCCGCATTAATTGCCTGGCTTCGAAGTTGAAAATGAATCAGAAGAAATAACAGCGATACCGTCAGATATTTGTGCATAAATTAAAGCAGCTTATGTTACTGCACGAAACGAATTTCTCTAAAAAAAATCATCTCTCCAACCATTTACAATAAATCCCCCTTTTCGGGGAGAAATAAAAAACCTGTTTTACTGGGATTGCCTGATACGCTGATGTCACGGACTTTTGCAAGGGGTTTTAAAATAATTTTTTATCATCATTAAATAATTTTTTTATGGAAACATCACGTTCATTTTTTTATGCATTGATTCCAACATTCATTTTCATGTTTTGCTTCAACACATCCCAATCACAGCTATTGAAAAGATTAAAGGATGAAGTTAAAAGCCGTGCAGAAAATAAGATCATCAACAAAGCCGGAAATGCCACCGATAAAGCAATTGACCAAACTGTTAACACAGCAGGCGGGAAAAATAAAGAAGGAAATGTCGGCAATGTTGCTGGTGATAAATCTTCAAAAGAAGACATCGTGAAATCAGAGCTCACTAGCATGAAAAGTTATAAGAATTATGATTTTGTGGCCGGTGATAAAATTATTTTTCAACCAGACCTTAGTGATGAAGCAGATGCGGAATTGCCCTCAAGATTTATTGTAAAATCAGGCAATGCGGAGATACAAACTTTTGAAGGAGAAAAAGTTTTACATCTTCAGGCTGATGGACATGCAACGGTTGCACCTTTGATGAATTCAGATAAATATCTTCCTGAGCAATATACACTTGAATTTGACATGATGCTTGAAAATGATGCAAGCTATTTTCAATATGTAAGCGACTTTCTGGTTGAGTTTCGCAAGGCCGATGATCAGAATTATAAAAGTTATCCTTTCTTTAAATTCAGAATGGAGGGAATTTCTGCCGGTAGTTTCGGGGATAATAATGCAGGCCGCCAGCAATTTGCAAAAGAAGTTTCCCAATCTTTCGGAGCCGGTAATACGTGGCATCACTTTGCCATTTATGTTCGTAAAAACATCGGGAAAGTTTACATAGATCAAAATCGTGTCATTGCTACCAACACATTACCGGTTGGAGCTGATAAGGTAGATATCCAGGCCGACAGGTATGGAATCAAAATTAAAAATTTCAGGCTTGCAGAAGGAGGCGATGATAAGTACAAAAAGATCGTCACAGATGGAAAATTTATTACACATGGAATTTTATTTGATGTGAATCAATCATCCATAAAGCCGGAATCAATGGGTGCATTGAATGAAATTGCAAAACTGATGAAAGAACATGCCGATTTGAAATTTGAAATTGACGGTCATACCGATAGCGATGGAAATGCAGATGCCAACCTGAAATTGTCTCAACAAAGAGCAGATGCGGTAAAAGTGAAATTAGTTGAGATGGGAATTTCAGACTCCAGGCTTACTACCAAAGGTTTTGGAGCTACAAAACCGATTGATAAAAATGACTCTGCAGAAGGGAAAGCCAATAACAGAAGAGTTGAATTTGTAAAAATATAATTTGCTAAAAAATAACTTTGTATGAAAGTTTATTTAAGAAGAATCATCGTCGTCTATATATTTTTTTCAGTAATTATTCCGGCAAGGGCACAGCAATATGTTGGCTATGCAGAAAACGCAACAGGAAAAATAAGCGGCAATGAAACAACCAATATTTTTAAAAGAATTGATGCGGCTAAAAATATTGACAGAACAAAAGCGGAAGGATTGAAAAAATGTCTTGCTTCGCAATTGAAGATATTTTACTCAGATCCGTTGTTGAACCCGCCGATTGGCTTTAATGTAAGAACGTCCTTTGGAATTACGAATGACCCGTTTGCAAAAAACATTTTGTTTCCTTCATGCAGCTTCCAATTTGATTTTTATTATCTTGATAAAGATGAAAAGACAGGTGGTACAAAAGTATCAATGGACGGCACTTTGATTGGAATGGAAACGAATGCTGAAGATCATTTTTTCAGGCAGGTGGGCAATTTCTGGAAAGACTGCTCTAACGCCAACTTCCCCCTTTTTTTTGAGCAGCCACCAATCTCTGATTCCAATGCTAATTACATTGAATTGAATTTTAAAAAGTATGGTTATCCCGCAATTGCACCTGACAAGCCTTTCCGCATTGTAAGGCGAAACAATCAACCTCTTTTTGTTCCGCTAACGCGTAAAGAATTTCTTCAGTTTCTGATTGCGCAAAAAAAATATGAGATTAAGGAAGATGAAAAACTGATTCCGGATTTACAGAAAAATATAAAGGAATCGCAGCAAACGCTGCAAAATCCTCCTTCTTATATGACAGAAGATTTTAAAAAAGCACTGGTAAAAGGCGTTTCAAAAATTGAAAAAGCAATTGATAACACCAAAGAAGAGATCAGCCAAAAACAGAATAAGATGAGAGAGTATGAAAGCATGCTGAGTTCAATGCCCTCAGTCGAAGCGGTTTCGCCGGCACGATTGGATGAAAACAAAAAAACAGATGATTTTGATCAGTCAAAAAGACTTGTGCTGTCCGGAAGAATGGAAGGCGTTGGTTTGTATAAGATCAATCCGGGTTATTATGATCGAGCTGCCACGGCGCCGGGCGCTCAATTGATCATTGTTTATTATCAGCTTCCGAACCTGTCGGTTTTTGAAAAGACGCAATTCAATTATCTTGAAAAAAAGACAATGGAAATTTTTAATCACCTCAATTATCATCAATTAAAAGAAAGTATGAAATAGTAAACCATGAATCTAAAACGACTTTCATATACTCGTCTCTTATAAAAACCTCTATCCCTGTCTCAATCATGTAGTGTGCGATATGAATAGTCATACTTCAACAGCAATGAGGAAAGCAATCAGTAATAATCCTCACGAAAGCAGAAAGGAATGGATGATTGGATGTGTGAAAGAGCTGGTAAGAAGAATGAAAATAATAATGGATGGCAATTCTTGCAACAAGACAATCAGCCACTTGAGATTAAGGGTCAGCAAATGGTTGAAAGATTTTTGGAGTATATTCATTTAAATCCTGTTGTCGGGAGCTTCCTAAATAAACCCTAATATTGGAAATACAGCAGTCCAAGAGATTTTTGTGAATCGGACAAATATCAGAAAGGCTTTATTGAATTGAAATATTCATCATGAGCAGAAGGCACAATGGACGCTTGCGCCAACAGGAGGATTTTTATTATATTAGCCTTAAAAATTTTTAAAAGATGTTAGGAGATGCAAATTCAAAAGTGGAAGTTGTGACACACACAACTTTGCCGCCTTTTCCTGGAATATTGCTGGCCACAGCAGGACTTGGTTTTTTTATCGCGGGCGTCCTACATCCTTCAGGCCATAAGGGGCAAGATTTTAAAATGGTGATTGTTTCCATGTTGTCTGATAAAATGTGGCCTGTTGCTCATTGGTGCGCGTTGGTGTCTGCGTTTATTCTCGCGTGGTCATTATTTCTGCTGTTTGATCTAACAAAAAAACCAGCCGCCCATGCTATCCGTCTTGGTGTTATATCGACGGTATTTATGGCAATGGAGTTTTCAGTTGAACTCGCAGCACGTACAGAAGTTGGAAGAGTAGCAACAGATGGCACAAGTCCCCTGCTTTCTCTGATAGACGTGATGCAGGCGGCAGGGTGGCCTTTTTTTGCACTTGCTTTTATTTTGCTTGCCGTTAATACACGGTGGACACCAGGTTGGGTAAGGATAGTAGGAGTGATAGGCGCTGGTGCCCTTGGAATTGGAGGATTGGTGGTTCAGGGACTTCACGTTGTTGCTCTTGGCCCTGTATTTATTGTCGGAAATGCGTTGGCTTTCTGGATGATCTGGGCAGGAATTCACATCGCGCTCAATGGTTCAAAAAAATTTGGGTAAGCAATTTTTTTCGTTTGAAGAAGGAGGAACCTACTCATCTGTTAAAATTTCTTTTAGGCGAGGAACAAAACAAAAAACGAGATAGAAAAAGTGATAATAATCAATGTCGTTTTTTTTTATTTGGAAAGCTGCTACCTGTGCGCTCGCATTGATATAAAGAAAAGTATTATGAACTGTTTTAAATGTTCGGTCGCTTAATTGTAACTCCAATAAGGGTGACGGATTTAGGGAAGGAGTGTATGTTTCACCGATCCAAGGCAAAGCAGTCCTTATTATTACCAATTTTGGATGGGGAACAATTGTATAAAGAAAATATTTCCATCGAAGCTGAAATAATTCTTATGAAATAGATAAAGCAGCTGGATTCTCAAATTAAATGTATTTCTTCTCGGTTTTTCAACTGTCCAAAGAAAGATGATAAAAGTTCAGACTAGAGTTGAAAATAATATATATTCCCTAAACTATCGAGGATCGGCACTCATTACTTTATCCGGAGTGAAACCTTTATTGGCGTCAGTGCCGAATAGCGATATTTGCAATGATGCAATCTTTCCACGAGGATGAACTTATGCTCCTCATTGCCGGATAAGTGGGTGCTTTATCGCTTAAGAAAGCGCGTGAATTGCCACATAACAGGTACCGGATAATCTATAAACTTCCCGAATCATAGGATAGCAAAATCCAAACTCCTAAAAATCGAACCTTAAAGAAATTTTAAAGATTTGGAAATTCGAAATTAACTTGTACATTTGATGATATGTTCAACATATTTAATAAATAAATTTACAACACCTTATTCCTAATAATTCTTCGTATGGAAAATTTAAAAAAATGGAAAGACTGACTGTAATTGGTTGTGGAACTATGGGGCCTTCTATTGCATTAGCAGCTGCCTTAGCAGGTCTATCTGTAAATCTATATGGAATTAACAATGTGGATATTAAGCAGGGAAAAATACATATCAATAAGAAGCTTAAGAACTTGAAAAGTTTAGGCTACCATCTATTGCAAGAAAGAGAGATCATCATGGACCGAATAACAACAACAACCTCTCTGTTTAACGCAATTGAAGGCCGTTCTTTTATAATAGAAGCAATTCCAGAGGAAGTTGATTTAAAGAAAAAACTTTTCACTCAAATAAGTGGTTTATGTGGAAAGGATGTTATTATTGCTAGCAATACCTCTGGCTTAGCTCCTTCTCTTTTATCTTCCTCAGTAGTTTATCCCGGTCGTTTTATTGTTACTCACTTTTGGTATCCTGCTCATTTGATACCACTTGTGGAAGTTGTTCCAGCCGAAATGACTCAAAGGAAAACTGTGAATCGCACATTAGTACTATTAAAGAAAATGAATAAAAAACCAGTTTTCTTAAAAAAAGAAATAGCTGGATTTATTGGAAATCGTTTACAATTTGCTCTTTTTAGAGAAGCATTGTATTTACTTCAAGAAGGGATAGCTTCCAAAGATGATATTGATGCAGCAGTAATTTATGGCTTTGGAAGAAGGCTTTGCGTTACAGGCCCCTTTGTTTCAGCTGACTTGGGCGGGCTTGATATTTATGCAGAGATATCAGATTATTTGTTTGAAAGCCTAACCAATTCTGACCGGTCATTTCCTGTATTAAAAAACTTAGTAAATAATAAATACTACGGTTGTAAAACTGGTAAGGGCTTTTATGAGTGGACGCCTTCCTCTTCTCAAGAAATAAGCATCAAAAGAGAAAAGGAGCTAATAAGATTTTTACAAAATGAACTTTAGTTTTATTCTTATTAAAATGTAAATATATAAAAATAAAAAAATGAATTTTAAAAAACTGCACGGGATTATTATCGCTATTCCAACACCGCTGCTTTCTAATGAGGATATAGATGTTACATCACTAAATAATCTAATAGAGTTTTGTATAACAAAAGGAGCGAACGGCATTATGATTGCTGGAACCATGGGAGAGGGCCCTTCACTGATTGATTCACAAAAACAGATTTTAATTGAAAATGCAGTTAGAATTGCTTCAGGCCGTATTCCCGTTCTAGCGACGATTTCTGCTTCATCGACACGAAAAAGTGTCGAAAATGTAAAATCTTTAAACAAATCGAATGCTGATTATTTTGTCTGTACAGCGCCATTTTATTACAAGTACCCAGATCCAGACAGCGTGTTATTGCATTTCAAAAAGCTTGCGGCTGTTACAGAAGTACCATTAATCTTTTATAACGCTTCTGGTTTTACAGGAAATGAAGTAGACATAGAAACAACAGAAAAGATTTTAAATATGCAAGAGGTAGCGGGAATTAAGGATTCAAGTGGCAATTTTAGAAATTTTATGGAATTATTGAGGAGGTATCCAGATAAAGACAACAGACCCGGCACAATTATGCAGGGAGATGAGTCACTTTTCGATGTTAGTCTCCTGATGGGGGCCGATGGAATTATTTCTGGTGGGGGAGTAACGTGTATTCACTTATTACGCAGATTATTGGAAGCAGCAACTCTGGATAAAAAATTAAAATCATTTGAATACCAGCAGAAATTTACTTCTGAATTGACTAAACTTTTATTTCCAGATATGCAACGAAACTGGATGTTCAACATAAAAAACAGACTTGTTGAAATGGAGATTATACAAAACAATTGTGTTACTACGCCTTTTCTCGTCCACTAAGAATGTTATTCAACCAATGATTATATATGAAACTCAGCGTTCAATATTTTTATTTTGAAAAAATCAAGGCTTTTATCCTGACCTTGTCTTTTTTGCTTTCAGTTTTTTTTGGTTTTTCACAAGACAGCAAATGTTTGGTGATTGTCGCTTTTGGCAATTCAACAACAGCACCAAGGAAGACGGTTAAAAAAGTGTACCCTCTTCGCTTGCATGAAATATTAACAAATGCAGGGATAGAAAATAAGGTAGTTAATTCAGCCATTCCAGGAAGCCATACTGGATACCTGAAGGATAACAGCCGCTTTAAAATTCCTCATGGAATGGATAGATTTGATACAGCAGTTTTAGCCCATCATCCCGATTGGGTAACGATTAATTTTGGAATTAATGATTCATGGCAAGACGGTGGTAGAAATGCACCATCCCGAATTCCTTTTAAAGAATACAAGCATAACCTTTCTTTTTTTATTAATGGAATCAAAAGTCAGGGAGGAAAAGTGATTTTATTAACACCGAATCCTATAGGAAGAAAATACAGAGGGTTTCATGAACGTAGATTAAAGAAATATATGAAGGCTGTCAAACATTTGGCAAAGAATAATAGCGTTCCCCTTATTAATACTTGGAAAATATTTCCTGAATATGTAAGAACGAAACATGAGGACATTGACGCCCTTCTTCTGGATGGTATACATCCGAATGATGAGGGACATAAAATAATTGCAGAAGCTCTTTCAAAAATAATTATGAACTCCTCAAAATAAGTAATCTTCTTTAAAAAATTATTTCTTAACCTAAAAATATAATTATGTTTAAAAAGAAATCAACTGCAGTTTTGAAAACGCTCCCTCACATTATTTCATTGTTGCTTTTAATCTTTCCTGGTATGAGCAATGCCCAGGCACCTTTTTTTGAAACAGGAGTGATATCTGGCCCTGGTGATTCAGTATTTGCATTGAGCGCTTATCCCGTGATTGATCGCATGAAAGACGGAAGATTGGTTTGCATTTTCGCTGTTAGGACAGACGCTGAACATCCTAAGTTAAAAAATGCGGTTAGCATATCTGATGACAATGGAAAAACGTGGTCTGTTCCGCAGGTGATCTTTGATCATGAGGGTAAAGATGATGCGGATCCTAACTTGCTTGTCGATGGGAATCGTATTTTTGCATTTTCAACAACCGTAAAAAGACCCAATAGAATTGACAGTACAGACATTTATATGCGAACCAGTACCGACGGAAAAAATTGGACCGATGAGGTGCACATTATAAAACCTCACAGATACATCTGTGGTAAAATTCACCAGGGGCATCGTTTAAAAGATGGTACACTTGTCATGGGCTATTCTTGGGATACATGGGCGGAACAGCATACACCAGCTGCGACTGAAGGGGAAATGAACCTTAAATCAGGGGTTTTACGTTCTACAGATGGAGGAAAGACATGGAAACCCGGTAAAGACCTTTATGCAGATTTTAAAAAAACCTCACCGAATGCTACCTGGGGATTGGGTGAACCTGCAACTGTAGTTCTGTCTGATGGAAGGATTCTTGCTATCATGAGGTCGGGTGGTACAAAGGCCTATCAAAGCTGGAGCAATGACGGGGGCCTTAGCTGGAGTACTCCTGCTCCGGGTCAGCTTACAGAACATAATTCCCCAGTAGCATTATGGAAACTCGATCATTCAAAAGATATCTTTGTAGTTTGGGATAATTCTCCCACTGGCCGTACACCGCTGGCTGCTGCTCTTTCGCATGATGGTGGCAAAACCTGGACTGCGCCTAAAATATTAGCTGATACAGGTGGGCCACAGGCCTCTTATCCTTCGGCAGTACAGGCCGCTGATGGTACTCTTATTGCAGTTTGGCAACAAGATCTGGGGCATGGGAAACGAGAAATAAGAATTGCGAGGTTTAATCGCGCATGGCTTCTTGGTAAATAAGTTTCAGCAAAAAGTATTAAGTCAATCTGTTCATGAAATTTTTTTTAGCAGCCCTGATTTCTACGATGTTGACTGTTTTCCAGTCTCAAAAAGGCATGTATAACAGATCAGGAACGTTAGAAGAAGTTTATCACGATTCGCTTGTAACCAGATCTTCTTTCGGGATGCGTTTACGAAAAGTACCTGCAAGATTAAATAAGATCATGGCACCGGTGTTTATAAGAGAATCACCTGGTAATGAATCCACCGTAGTCAGGTTGCCTGATGGTACTATAAAAATATTCTACATAAACACGCCCGGGACGGGAAATAAGATGATGTCAATTTCATCATTAGATAATGGTCTTTCCTGGGGAGAACCAGAAAAAGAGTTTGATCTTCCCGGAATTTCTTATCATGCCAATAGTACCATTGTGGACGAAAGAGGCAACCTTCATTGTGTATTTCATGTTTTTGGGAAAGGGCAAAATGGATATCGTGGCAGGCAGCTTAATTTATGGTACTGTCATACAATAAACGGAAATAATTGGTCTAAACCGAGGGAAATTTTTTCAGGTTATGTGGGATCCATCCGAGGATTTATAGAACTGAAAAATAAGAGACTGTTGCTAGTCTTTGCAAAGGCAGTACCGGCTGCGGTCAAAAAGCCAGAAACAAATGAGACTGATTATGGATGGAATGAAATTATCTCAATGTATTCGGATGATAAAGGAATGACGTGGAAAAAATCTCTTAATAGTATTAAAATACCAATCGAAAGCTCCAGAAAAACGCGTTATGGTGGTATAGAGCCGGTTGTTGCACAACTTAAAAATGGGAAAATATGGATGTTGATCCGTACCAATAAGGGATATTTATATCAATCCTTTTCAGCTGACGGAGGTATTAGGTGGCAACAGGGGCATCCTACCAAATTTATTTCCTCCGATTCTCCTGCTACCCTGTTGCGCTTGTCTGATGGCAGGCTATTAATTTTCTGGTGTAGTGAACAGCGTTGGGATGATCCCGATAGTTATGCCGCCGGAGGAAGAAATGTGCTTCATTCAGCGGTTTCAAATGATGAAGGCAAAACATGGAAAGGATTTAGAGAAGTGTTAACAAGTCCGTCCTTAACTGTAAATATCAGGGGCGATCATGGTACGGCTTATCCTTCGGCCACGGAAACAGCAACTGGTAAAGTAATCCTTGTTTCAGGACAAGGCGAGGCAGGTTCGGTGGTGATCTTTGACCCTTCATGGCTGGGGAAAAACACCGCTTGTGATCAATTCTCAAACGGTCTTGTTCAATGGACTCTGTTTGGTGCCGATACCTTGACACAATTGGTAACAATGCCAGAAAATAAGAGTGAAGCATTGCTGCTTCGGAAGTCAGCGGATCATAAAGATATGAATACAGAAGCGGTATGGAATTTCCCCATGACTAAACAAGGAAAGCTCGAACTACAATTGGTTGTTAATCCAGGCAACGAGGGAATTTGCTTTGCTCTTACTGACCATTTTTCAATTTCCGCAGACCGTAACGCTTCTGAGGAAGCACCGCTTCATTTTATTTTACAGCCCAATGCATTTGGATCTAAAGCTTTGCCTATGAAGGTTGAAATATATTGGAATATGCATGAAAAAAGGGCTTTGCTTTTTGTAAATGGTAAATTAAAAGAGGAAAAAAGTTTTCATCCTACTCACTTTGGTTTTAACTATTTGAGGGCAGGCATTAATGGCGCGCAGGATGATGTGGCTGGATACTTCATTAAATCTTTAAGTATGGAGAGCAAAAATTACAGTTTGTTGAAGTATTGCATCAGGTGATTTCGCATTTTGATTCTGAATTCATCAGGAGTACCATCCTTTAACGTTTTTAGTAATCCCCTGTGATACACGTATCCATTCGCTTTATCTGGATTTATATCATACAATCCATTGTCAACATATTCAAATATTGGAAGTAGGATTTTTTGGAATCTTTGAATGGTTTCATTGCCGGAAATTTTATAAAGCATCGAATGGAATTCAATATCATGTTGACGGTTCTCCATTTTATTTTTTGATTTTTCATCTTTGTCTACAATTTCCTCAAGTATTTTTATGTCTTCATCCGTCTTTCTCAAAAAAAGCAAATCGGCGATTCCAACCTCTAATACTAGTCTTAATTCGAAAATATCTTTCATAGTACCACTATCCAATAATTTAAGATCTATTACCCTTTCCATATTGTATAAGATATCAGGATGAGTTATAACCATTCCTCTATTTTTTCTCGACTCTATAATTCCTAAAGTTTTAAATCTGGACAAAGCTTCCCGCACCGAAGTACGACTGACTCCTAAAGCTTTTGCTAATTCTATTTCTTTCGGGATGGGATCGCCGGGTTCAAATGAACCGTTTCGAAAAAATTCCTGCAAACTCATTTCAATTTTGTCAACTTGAGTTTGATTTTCAATTGGATTTAATTTATCAAGTTTAAAGGATTTTTTTTCTTTTATTGATTGCATTTACGGTTAGATTTTATTGGATATTAAAATGGCGCAAAGGTACTATTCATTTACCAGACATAAGTAATTTTTTTTTTTTAAAAAGTTTATCATTTGAAATAAATAAGTATATTCGCAGTATGTCATACATATTAAACCCAATTTTTTAAAACGCAATAAATTAACGCTTCATGGAAAAGAAATTACCAAGAGGTTATTCTCGCCGTTTAGTTTGCTTTTTTACTAATTTATCTGGTTCAAAGCAAATCGTTGCCCTTTTTTTTATGCAACTGTGTTTTGTAGGAGCTTTTGCACAACACACCGTTACCGGTACTGTTCATGATTCAAAAGGTGAAGTGTTGCAAGGAGTGTCAATTACAGTTAAAGGCTCACAGGTCGGTGCTGCGACCAATACAAAAGGTCACTATTCTATCAACGTTCCGGATCAAAACGCATCTCTCGTTTTTAGTTATGTTGGCTATGTAACTCAGGAGATAGCCGTTGCCGGACGAAGCACTATTGATGTGATGATGCAGGAGAATGCTGCAAGCATGCAGGGGGTTGTTGTTATTGGCTACGGTACTCAATCCAACACAACGACCACAACAGCGATCAGTAAGTTGGATAATAAAGTTTTACAAAATGTTCCTATGGGAAACGCACAAAGTGCTTTACAGGGAACTATAGCAGGTGTTAGAGTTGAGACCGTAAGTGGTCAGCCGGGTGCTGCGCCATCAGTTATTATTCGGGGAGGAACTTCGATAAATAATCCTGATGGTGCCACCCCCTTATATATAGTGGATGGCGTTATACGAGAAAATATTGACGGAATTAATTCTTCTGATATTGAGTCACTGCAGGTACTTAAGGATGCCGCTTCAACCGCTATTTATGGAGCTAGGGCCTCAAACGGCGTTGTTATTATTACTACCAAAAGTGGGAAAGCGGGGAGGACTTCAATTAATTATAAATACTCAATCGGAATTTCAAATGTAGCGAAAAAGTATAACTTACTTTCTGCAAGGGATTTTATCTATTATAGCAGATTAGGGGTAGCTGCCACAGGTGAAAAACATCCGGAAAGATTGTCTACTCTTACTTCTGCAGGAGGATACGGTACCGGCAACGATTTAACCAATAATACAGCTTTTACAACTCAGTATCTGACACCCGAAAACCAACACAAATTATCCGAAGGTTGGGAAAGCATGCCTGATCCACTTGATTCATCAAAAACTATCATTTTTCAAAATACCGACTGGCAAGACGTTCTCTACCGCACAGGAATAACCAATGACCATTACCTTTCATTTTCCGGAGGATCCGAGAAAGCTACGTTTGACCTTAGTCTTGGCGCAACCTCTATTCAGGGAATTGCCATTAATACAGATTTCAAAAGATATACTATAAATTTCAATGGGAAGCTTCAAGTTAAAAAGAACATTTCGGTTTTTGGCGGATTAAATTTTAGCAGACTAAGCGATAATGAAGTTTATAGCGAAAATTCAATATTCGGAAGATCTGCTGCCTCACCACCAACCCAAAAACTGTACTTTGAAGATGGAACACTTGCTCCCGGACTCAATAGTAGTCTTGGGAATCCCTTGTACTTTTTGAGCAGAACAAATAATAACAATACAACTAACAATATTACTTTATCAGGAGGTTTGAAATGGGATCTATTACCTGGTCTTAGCTTTGAACCAACGGCCTCACTTTTATACGTTGTAGGCGATAAAAATAACTTTCAAAAATCGTATTTGAACGGCCCTACCTCTTTGATAACATCCAGAAATGCTTCGGGTGCGTATACGAAATGGGATCAGGAGCAAATTGATGCGGTTTTTCATTATCACAAGGTTTTGGGAGAGTCCAACGACATTCAGGCAGTACTCGGAACATCTTATTTTAATAGGAAAAACAGCAGCTTGTCAGCTGCTGGCAGCGGAGCGGCAACTGATCTAATACCCACTTTAAATGCATCGGCGCTACCATTAGCCGTGAGTAGCTCCGCAACACAGCAGGTAATAGAAGGATATTTTGGAAGGGTAATCTATGATTATGCGAAAAAGTACCTTCTTTCAGTAAGTGCAAGGTATGACGGCGCTTCCAATTTAGGGGATCAGAATAAATGGGGATTATTCCCCGGGATTTCTGCAGGATGGAATATATACAAGGAAAACTTCTGGAACAATCCGGCAAAAGTAAACAGGCTTAAGCTGCGTGCCAGTTATGGGGTAACAGGAAACCTTGGAAATTTGTCTGACTATCAAGCTCAGGGTCAATATAGTGTTGGACCCATCTATCAGGGAGTAGCTGCGGTGGAATATACTGGCCTTGCAAACCAAGCACTGAGATGGGAACAATCTAAAACATTTGATGCCGGGCTCGATGCAGGAATTTTTGAAGATCGTATTTCACTGACTTTTGATTATTATAGAAGGGTCACATCGAATCTGCTCACCTCTCTGCCCTTACCTTATTCTACCGGATTTTCAAGCATTCTGACAAATTATGGTTCACTTGAGAATAAGGGCATTGAGGCAGAATTGAGTGCAATCATAATCCAAACAAAAAATGTTAACTGGAACCTTTCCTTTAATTTTTCCCGGACTTCCAACAAAATACTCAGCCTTCCAGATAACGGAAATAAAAATAACCGCGTGGGAGGATATCTTGTTTATGATCGGAAGTTAGGGGACTATACTTATCTAGGGGGATTGCAGGAGGGGGGCCGCCTTGGAGATCTTTATGGCTTTCAGTTCCTCTCAGTATATCCTACAGATGCCGACGCTGCGGCAGGCCCTTATGATGTGCTGGTAGCAGGTTCGAATAAAACTAAGTCAGGAGGAGATGTAAGTTGGCTTGATGTTGACAAGAATGATACGATAGACAGGAGAGATATGGTTTACATGGGAAATATTTTTCCAAAATGGACAGGTGGTTTCTCAAGTACAGTTTCTTATAAAGGGTTATCTCTTTATGTACGATGTGATTTTGCTACTGGCCACACGATATATAATTACATGAGAGCTAGCCTTGATGGACAATTTGTGGGTTCTACGAATTCAACAACAGATATATTGAAATCATGGTTGCATCAAGGAGATCAAACGAACGTTCCAAGGTATTACTGGGCAGACCAGGTTGCTGATGCCAACTATTGGAGAGCTGATCCGCGGTCAGGAAATCAGGGAAGTTCGATGAATTTTGAAAAGGGAGATTACCTGGCGATAAGGGAAGTAACATTAAGTTATACTATTCCATCCAGTTTGTATAATAAAATAGGCATCGATAATTTAAGAGTTTATGCCACCGGCAGTAATTTGAAATATTTTACTAAATATTCCGGTTATAGTCCAGAGGAAGGAGGACTTGACACAGGCCGTTATCCGATACCACGCAGTTTTATTTTTGGAGTAAATGTTACCTTTTAAAAATTCAAAATTAATAATTATGAAAAAGAAAACTGTTATTTATATATTGGTATTATTTGGATTTATCATACCTAATTTTTCCTGTACGAAAGACCTTAAACTTACCCCGGCAAGCATCATAAGTGTGAATTCCTTTTGGAAGACTCCTGATGATGCAAATGGAGGATTATATGGCATGTACGATATGTTCCGAAACTTTGCAAAAGGCGATCTTTATCTTCTCGGTGAAGCGAGAAGTGAAATGATGGGAAATGGTATTCAAAATGCCGATTTTAGAATCAAATATTTTGAAAACACCCTTGATGCTTCGAATGCCGACCTTAACTGGTATACTCCTTACAGGGTTATTGATTATGCCAATCTGGTCTTAAAGAATGTACCCGGAATCACCTTTCCGGTAGAGGCTAAAAAAAATAGTATCCTTGCTCAGGCTTATGCCATGCGCGCCTACATTTATTTTACACTTGCTAAATCCTGGGGAGATGTGCCTTTGATTACTCAACCCACGGAGGGTTACGACGCTAAAAGTACCTTTAAAGAACGCACTCCTGTAGCTGAGGTTTTTGACACTATTAAAGCAGATATTAATAAGGCTTTATCTTTATTTCCAAATAACAATTTTCCAGCCGGTAGAAGTACCTGGTCCAAGCCTGCAACATTTATGTTAAAAGGCGATGTGTATTTATGGACCGGAAAAGTAATGGCGGGTGGAACAACTGATATTAGCACTTCTCTAAATGCACTCGATTCAGCGCAGAATTCTGATATACAGCTTTTGCCTCATTATAGTGATATTTTTTCATATTACAACAAAGGGAATAAAGAAGTACTTTTTGCAGTACATTTTGATGAGCTGGAAGCAACCAATAATTATTTTGCTGACATGTACATTGCACCCGGCGACATTCCACCTACTCTTGATCCGGCAACAGCAGCAAAATTGGGAATAGGCGGAAATTATAACTGGTGGGCTCCTACTGCTTTGGTAAGGAACCAGTTTACGGACGATGACCAAAGGAAGGCAGCATCTTTTCTAGAATTGTACTCACACATAAATGGTGTTGATAAGTTCGTTACTTCGGTAGTGCTTAAAGGTAACGGTTTCATTAAGGATGGTGCACGTCGGTTTGTTTGTGATGTTATTATCTACCGTTATGGTGAATTACTCTTACTAAAGGCAGAAGCAGAGAATGCCCTGGGAATGGATCCTTCTGCAGAAATAAATGCGGTTCGTCAAAGAGCATATGGAAATAATTACCCTTCCCACATTTTTGTAAGTGGTTCAATAGCTGAGAATGATGATGCGATTTTAAAGGAAAGGTTATTAGAATTGGCTTTTGAAGGAAAAAGATGGTGGGATTTAATTCGGTTCGGTAAAGCATTTGATCTGGTTCCCTCTTTACAAGGAAGGCAGGGAAGTCCGTATCTTCTCCTTTGGCCAGTAACACAACAAACCATTACATTAAATCCTAAAATTCAACAAACCCCAGGCTATTAATTGCCTCGCAATATGCAGTGATGTTGTTTTACGAAACCCACTAACCGGGCCGCGGTAAAGGCCATTTAAATTTTATGAAGAGGGAAACGAGCATATCTTCAGTTCGACCATGGAAGAAAGCCCTATTGTTGGTAATTCTGACTCTATCTTTTTCTGTGACGTCCGTCAAAGGTCAGATGTCAGCAGCTTTGGGGAACATTCCTATGTCTCCCCAACAGTTCAAAGAAAAGTTAAAAGGGCCGATCCTTTCTGCTCCAACAGCCTTTGATTCAACATTTGAGGTTGACTATAAAGGAATGTCAAAGGTGATTAACCAGGCGCTTGATTTTGGCTGCACGGTTGTAACGCTTACTTCCGGCAACAGCATGTATGATAGACTTTCTTACGCCGAAATTAAAAGATTAACCTCTTTGATGGTAGAAACAGTAGGGAAGAGAGGTGTTACTATTGCAGCAACCGGAAAATGGCCTATGGATACCATTTTGGATTATGTACACTTCGCCGAAAAAATTGGGGCAAGTGCTGTTCAGGTAGACCCACCAGAAAATAGCGATTTAGATTCAAATATTGAGAGGACGGTTCAATTTTACAAGATCGTTGCAGCAAATACGCATTTAGCAATTGTCCTTCATGGTTTTTATTCAGTAAAACTGTTAGATGAATTGGTTAAAATAAACTCAATTGTAGCGTTGAAAGAAGATGTAGCTGATCTCAATTACTACGTAGACCGACAAATTATGTTTGGGAAGAGGCTTGCTGTTTTTGCCGGTGGTTCTGATTCAAGGTATCTTTTTGGCTATCCTTATGGCTCTCCTGCTTACTTTAGTGTATTGTATAGTTATGCTCCAGACATAGGTCTTAAGTTCTGGAAAGCTGTACAGCAGAAAGATCTAAAAACGGCGGTAACGATTGCAACAAAGTATGACATTCCATTCATGAAAAGGTGGACCCGACCTTTTTGGGCAGCCGCGATCGAATACATGGGGGGCTCACAACGATATATCCGTCCTAAAAAGGAAGAAACTCAAAATCTTAAAACATTGAACGAAGAAGAACTAAAAAAAATGCAGGAATTTCTCTGCCAGCTTGGACTTAAGCCGGAAAAATGTCCATATTGTGCTGTCGTAACTGAAGGAATTCCCCTTCCACAGAAATGGAAAAGAGGGGGCCACGCGGGAGGTCAAGTGAATGGGAAGGTTATTGTCGCAGGTGGAACGGACTGGAGCCTTGATAAGAATCATAAGTCGTGGCTTAAGAATTCAGCCGTTTTTACTAATGGAAGATGGGAATCGGGGCCTGAGCTTCCAAAAGCTTTATCTTATTCAATGTATGCCTCTGATACAAACGGAATTTATATTGCAGGTGGAACAAGTGATGGAAAAACGAACTTAACCGATGCATACCGCCTCAATTCTTTAAAGAATGGTTGGCAACCACTTCCTTTCTTACCCGTACCGGTTGCTTACGGCTCTGGGGCAATCTTAAACGGAAAATTTTATGTCACCTGTGGATTTATAGATACCATGAAAACTAATAGGATGTGGGTATTGGATGTTAAGGAAAAAGGAAGTCATTGGCACGAATGTGCTCCTCTCCCCGCAACAGGAAGGATATTACCGGCTTTAACTGCTAGTGGAAAATATATTTACCTTCTTGGGGGATTAGCAGACTTTTCACCCTTAACGCCCCTTAAGGGGTGTTTTCGATACGATCCTCAGAAAAATCAATGGCAAAGGCTAGCAGATTTACCGCTTGACGGTTACGCCTGGGTAGGAAAAGCAATAGACAATAACCATCTTTTACTTACCGGTAGGGCCTATGGAAAGGTGGATTCCGGTATTTGGGTTGTAAATCTGAAGGATATGTCAATGGATAAAGTAGGAAATGATATCGAGCCAGCGGCAACTGCAACGTTAATAAAAGTAGGGGTGAATGAGTGGTGGTTGATAGGTGGAGAACCTGATTCAAATAAAAACCGCACACCAAAAGTTTCAGTTATTACTCTTAATTAATCTTTTCCTAGTAAGAAAATAAATTATGACAATCAGAAATAATTATTTGACTCAATAAATAAAAAAATATGACAATAAAAGGCACTTTTTCTGCGGGACTGTTTCGATTGAATAATTTTTTAATAGCGCTGTTAATGATTTTAATTGTGTCTGCATTCACGATTAAATCAATACGTGGGCAGAATGGAGATACTGGTAAACAGACTGTTCTCGAGCTTCCAAAGGGACCTGATAATCCCAGAAACAGCGAAGGAGATTTTATAACATTAAAGAATGGGAACATTCTTTTTATTTATAGTCACTTCACGGGGAAATCAGGCAGCGATTTTGGTCATGGTTATTTGGCTAGCAGGTATTCAGAAGATAGCGGGAAGACATGGAGTAAGCAAGATAAGATTGAAGTAAAACAAGAAGGTGACATGAACGTTATGTCAGTATCGTTACTTAGATTGAAGAATAATTCTGTTGCTTTATTCTATGCAAGAAAAAATTCAGAAGAAGATCTCATTCCTATGATGAGAATCTCCAATGATGAGTGTAATAACTGGAGCGAACCTGTGCCCTGCATTAGCGACAAAAAAGGATATTTCGTCTTGAATAATAATCGTGTTATTCAATTGAACAATGGTAGACTCATCATGCCGGTTGCATTACATAGGGTTCCGGGGGGAAAATGGTCTAATAGCGGAAAACTATTTACTTATTTCTCTGACGATAATGGAAAGACATGGAAATCAGGAAAAGAGGTTCCTAATCCGGAAAATGTAATTACTCAGGAGCCTGGAATAATTCAACTGACCAATGATAGTCTATTTATGTTTATCCGAACTGATACCGGAGTCCAGTATGCTTCTTATTCAACTGATAATGGAGTTTCCTGGAGCGCCGTTCAACCTACTCACATCGCGTCTCCTCTCTCACCTGCCTCAATTGCAAGAATACCGGATACTCGAGATCTGTTAATGGCTTGGAATAACAATGGCACTAACGAAAAACGGACTCCACTGAATGTTGCAATATCAAAAGATGAGGGGAAAACATGGGAGCATATTAAATTAATTGAAGATGATCCAAAAGGAGTTTATTGTTATACTGCCATTCATTTTACCGGGAATTATGTATTGCTGGCTTTTGCAAACTGGAAGACGATGGGAACCACTATAGAACGAGTAAGTATTCCGTGGATTTATGAATAGCTGGAAGGTTTAACAATGTCAGCAATTATTAAGATGAAAATATATCGTTATGATTTCAAAAATAATTTTCGCCTTTGCATTTTTATTTGCTATTTCCACAACAGACGCTCAAAACAAAGATCTTCAAAGCGGCACTGAAAAAGGAAAGATCATTTCATCCAGCTATTGGGTGGCAGATAAAGTTCAAGAAATAAGAGGTCTTAAGCATGGCCCCTTTGTAACCTTACCTAATAACAATATTCTCACGGTGGATGGCAATGAAATTTATAGAAGTACAGATGAGGGCAAAAGCTGGCTTCCTTATGCAGAGATTGCTGATACAAACAAATTTCTCATAAGTCCCGGAGCGATGATTCGGACCAATAAAAATATAATCATTCTCTCTTTTGTAAACCTAAAGGAAAAGGCTAACTGGAACTGGCAGAAGGATATCCATGACTCTCCAGGATCGCTTTTACCTTCTTATGCTGTAAGGAGCATTGATGGTGGAAAAACATGGGAGATTCCTCAAAAGCTTCATAATGAGTGGACAGGAGCCAACAGGGATATGATAGAGACCACGGATGGAAGTATTGTACTTACCTCCATGATCATGAGGCATCACCCGGGGCATCATACTGTACTGACTTATACCAGTAAGGATGAAGGTAAAAGCTGGATTGCAAGTAATATCATTGACCTGGGAGGCGTAGGCAATCATTCAGGGGTGATGGAATCAACTTTGGTTCAACTTAAGGATGGGCGTTTATGGATGCTATTGCGCACCAACTGGGGAAACTTCTGGCAAACGTTTTCAGATAATGATGGGTTAACATGGAAAGAAACTGGCCCTACCAACATCGATGCCAGTTCCTCCCCCGGTATCATTAAAAGGTTAAAAAGTGGTAATCTGGTACTGGTCTGGAATAGACTTTTTCCGGAAGGAAAGACAGAATATCCTTTAAGAGGCGGAGATGGAAATTTATCAGAAGTGCCGGCGAATTGGCAGCGAGATGAATTATCCATTATGTTTTCCAGTGATGATGGAAAAAGCTGGAGTAAACCGGTTGTATTTGCAAAAGTTACCCAAAAAGGTGAGCAACTATCGTATCCCTATGTTTTCGAAGTAAAACCAGGAAAGTTATGGATTACAACAAGTTTTAGAGGAGACCTGGGAATCAATTTATACGAAAAGGATTTCGTGGACCGGTAACTGTAACAATTTTATGAAAAAACGGTAATGAAAAACAAGAAAACAATGGCAGTAAGTTCTATTTGGGGATTACCGGTCTTTGCCTTTATGCTACTAATTTGCACAAATAGTTTTGCCCAGACTGACACTGTCAATATTAAAAACGGAAAAATAACATCTACCGGATACTGGATTCCGAAAAATATAAAGGAAGTAAAAGGGTTAAAGGAAGGTCCATTTGTACAGTTGTCTAATGGAGATATTCTTACTGTTGATAATGATAAAAGCTGTATTAGTCATGATGGAGCAAAAACGTGGATAGAATACCCGATTTTCACTGATACTGCCAAATTCAAAATGGGGCCTGCGAAAGCAATTATTTGCACCCGAAATGGAATTATTATCCTCGCTTTTGTCAATTTGAAGGAACGGGCCAACTGGAATTGGCGGAACGATATCCATGATTCTCCCGACGCAACTTTACCAACTTATGCTGTCCGAAGCCTTGATGGTGGTAAAAGCTGGCAGGACGTACAAAAACTTCATGATGAGTGGACCGGATCTATAAGAGATATAATACAGACAAGGGATGGCAGTGTAATATTTACATCAATGATGTTCCGACACCATCCCGGGCACCATACGGTAGTGACTTATACAAGTAAGGATGAGGGGAAAAGCTGGATTCGTAGTAATATTATTGATTTAGGAGGTGTTGGCAATCATTCCGGGGTAATGGAATCAACCCTGATTCAAAAAAAAGATGGAAATCTTTGGATGCTGATGCGGACTAATTGGGGACATTTCTGGAGTGCTATTTCGGAAAATGACGGCCTTATCTGGAAGGATTTTCAGGTTACAGATATAGACGCAAGTTCTGCTAATGGCATGCTTAAACGGCTTCAAAGCAACAGGATTGTTTTGGTATGGAACCGAATGTATTTGCAGGGACATGAAAGTGGACCTTTGCGAGGTGGCGATGGAAATTTAACCGAGGTTGCAACAAGTTGGCAAAGGGAAGAATTATCCATGATAATTTCATCTGATGATGGAAAAACATGGAGCGAACCAGTAGTTATTGCCAAAGCAATAGAGAAAGGCAAACAGGTTTCTTATCCTTCAATATTGGAAGTGAAGCCAGGGGAACTTTGGATTACGACAAGATTTAGAGGAAACCTCAGAATTCATTATTTGAAAAGGATTTTCTTTAATAGGCTTTTAACTGAAACATATTCAATTTAATTGTTTCTGAAAGTAAACGCTATGGCATTAAACAATTATTCAAGAAGGAAATTTATTCGAGTGTCTTCTTTGACTTTCGCAATGTCTTGCAATGTTTTGGCTCTTACAAGGAAGCCAACGAATGAAAATTCGAATAAAAACATTTTTCGATCAGTGACGGATCTATCTGACCTTGAGAAAATAACTTTTCTTCTTACACAGCAAAAACCTGCAAAATGGCTATTTACCGGCGATAGTATCACTGCTGGAGTAGAGCATACCCACGGCATGCGGTCCTATCCTGAAATTTTTGAAGAACACATCCGGTGGGAAATGAAAAGACCGAGAGATATTATAATAAATAGCGCCATAAGTGGAAACACAACTGTGGACATCCTCAATGATTTTACCTGGAGAATCGAACAGTTTCGACCAGAAATTGTATCTGTTATGATTGGTACAAATGATTGTTCGCGACAGAAAGTTACCCCCCAAATTTTTCAACAAAATTTAGAAAGTTTAATGGAGAAGATTAGAACGTTAGGAGCAATACCTATTCTACAAACACCTAATCCAATTATTACCGACCTGGCTCCAGAGAGGACACAATTGGATGATTATGTAAAAATTATTCAAAAAGCAGCGGTGGAAAAAGAAATTATTCTGGTTGATAATTATGCATATTGGAAAGAAAAAATAAAACAATGGTCCCAAGCTAGTGTATTTAGACAATGGCTAAATGACCCTCTCCACCCGAACGGTGAGGGACACAAACAAATTGCGCGCCTGATGTTTAAGAAACTGTCGATTTTTAATAAAAATGATGCTACCTGCCGAGGAATTTATTATGAAGGAATACATTAATTCTATTAAAAGCTACCATTTTGGAGCAGAAGAATCATGCCCCCATTTGTTACTGGCAGCAGGGGTGCATGGCAACGAATATGAACCGGTGTTAGCTGCATTGCAATTAATAAGTGAGATGCCACAGCTGTTAAGGAGGGGATCTGTCACTATTGTTCCGGTTGTTAACGTTACTGCTTATGAAGCTGGTATCCGTTATGGAACCGATGGTCTGGATCTGGCAAGAATATGCCCTGGCATTTCTACCGGCTCACCGTCAGAAAGAAATGCTTTCCAGATAAGTGAACTAATAAAAAAAGCGAATTATTTAATAGATATGCATACAGGAGGAATGGCACATGATATCTATCCGATGGCTGGATTTATGTTACATCGTGATTCGGATATACTTAATAGGCAGAGACAAATGGCTTTGGCCTATAATTTTCCTGTCATTTGGGGAACTGACCCTTTTCCAAATGGAAGAACGCTTTCTGTAGCGAGAGATTTAGGAATACCATCTATTTATCTTGAATACGGAGGTGGTTCGGGAATAAGGAATCAGGTAGTAAAGAGTTATGTGAATGGGTTTATAAATGTCCTTAAGCTTTTAAATATGGCCGACGGTCCTTGTGAGCTTCAATCGGTTGAAGAAAGGTATTGGGTAGAAGATTCAAGGCCTGATAGCGGTTATTTTCAAGGAAAGATGCCTTCTCCCTCTGCAGGAATTTTTGTGTCAGCCGTAAGTCCTGGTATGCACATTAAAAAGGGAGAACAGTTTGGAAGAATTATAGATCCCATTACAAGAACGAGCCAGGATATTAAAGCAGATATGGATGGGCTTGTTCTGTCTGTTCGTGTTAATGTACGCGTTGCAAAGGGCGATGCTTTGGGATCAATACTTCCCATTCTAAGTCCTGGAAAAGTAATTATTTAATACTCTGTAAGTATTGCATGATCAATTCTTGTCGAACAAAATAATTTTATATGGATGATAAAAAAGTAGTGATTATAACAGGAGCTGCAGGAGGTATTGGATTTGCAACGGCAAAAAAATTTGCAGAACATCATTATTGCATAACGCTTGCAGATGTTGATCTCAATGGATTAAACCGGGTTCGTGAACATCTTGAGAAAGAATACAAAGCAAACTGTCATATCTGTCATGGAAATCTTCTGGATTCAAATTACGTAAAAGCCATCGTTGAGGAATCGATACAAAAATGGGGACACATTAATAGTTTGATTAATAATGCAGTATGGAGGACGGTAGAAACGATGCGAACAATTTCTTTAGAAAACTGGGATAGAGCATTAAGAATCAATCTCACTGCACCTGCGTTTCTGGCAAAGTATGCTGCTGCTGAAATGGAGGAAAAGAAAATTAAAGGAGCGATAATTAATATTTCAAGTGTAATGGCCCACAATGCTGCAGGGTCGAGTCCGGCGTACATAACAGCGAAAGGAGGAATAGAAAGTCTTACTTACGAATTGGCAGCTTTATATGGGCCCAGTGAAATACGCGTAATAGCTGTAAGCCCCGGAAACATAGAGACTAATTTAAGTAATGACTATAGGGATGAGGAAGGTAATAATTTGAGTGAAAAGATGAAAAATCACGTAAATGATAAAACACCTTTGGGTAGAGGAGGGCGCCCCGAAGAAATAGCCAATGTTTGTTATTGGCTGTCGTCTCCGGAAGCTTCATTTATTACCGGCACTAATATATTGGTCGATGGTGGTTTTTTACACAATTTCAATTCATATAGCATTAAAAAAATGCAATTCCCCAAACAATTTTGAATATGAAAGGAATTTGGAAATACAGTGATCTGCTTCCTTCTGTTACAGAAGAAGCACAGATCACATTAGGAGAAGGCAATACACCACTAATAAGGTCAAGACAATTGGGCTCTTATCTTGGTCTTGAAAATCTGTTTTTTAAACTTGAAATGGTTAACCCATCTGGCTCTTACAAGGATAGGTTTGCAGCAGCAGCTGTTGCGAATTTGCTTCAAAAAGACATTAAATTTTGTATTGCCACCTCCAGCGGAAACACAGGAGCTGCCCTTGCGGCATATTGTGCAGCAGCTGGAATAAAATGTTACCTCGCGATCGTGGATGGTGCACCTTTAGGAAAGTTGCAGCAGATGAAAGTTTACGGTGCGGAAACCTTGATGATTAAAAATTTTGGAATAGATGCACAGGTTACTAATGATGTAATGAATCGATTAGAAATGACTGCGGCCAAATTTGGGGGGGCAGTTCAAATCAGCGCTTTTAAATTCAGCCCTTTAGGAATGGCTGGGGTGCAGACGATTTCTTATGAAATAGCAGATGAATTTCCATCATTTTCAGGCAATTTGTTTTCACCAGCTGGTGGTGGTGGATTAACATTAGCTGTTGTGAGAGGATTCGAAAGATGGAAAGAGGATAATGATAAATTTAATATTCCTAAAGTTCATTGTGTGCAACCATTTGGCAACAACACAATTTCCGGCCCTCTCAGGAAAGGAATGGTAAAAGCGGCTGCGGTTGCCCAATGCACCAGCAGCATCAGCGGGCTCCAGGTTCCCAATATCATTGACGGGAATGAAACTTTGTTGGCGTGCAGAGCCACAGGAGGAAACGGTTATTTGGTAACGGATGATATTGTCTATGAAAGTCAACAGAACCTGGCTTTAAAAGAAGGAATTTTTTGTGAGCCAGCAGGTGCCGTAGCGCTAGCAGGGTTAGTGCAGGCATTAAAAAATGGAGAAATTAATAGAAAAGATCCTGTCATTTGCCTGGTTACCGGTCATGGATTTAAAGATCCTGTTTCTGCAGCCAAAATATCTGAAAAATATGCTGGGCAGTATTTTGAAAAAGTGACCGATACGTTCCAGTATTTAGAATCGCGAATTAAAAATTAAAAATAAAAATCTGATGAAAGAAAAGTTTAAAGGTTTATGGCCCGCAATGTTTACTCCTGTTAATGAGAAGGGTGAACCGGCGTATGGGGAAATTGAAAAATTGGTTGAGTTATTTATTTTGCAACAAATGGATGGATTGTACATTCTTGGATCCACGGGACAGGGAATCCTCTTCACTGAGGAGAAACGGAAAAAGGTTACGGAAGTGGTAACGAAAACATCTGCTGGCAGAATTCCAGTAATCGCCCATGTTGGTGCTCTTACCACGGACGAATCTATCCGGTTAGCCCAACATGCTGAGAAGAACGGTGTTGATGGGATTTCTTCGGTGCCACCCATTTATTATTCAGGAAATGCCGATTCTGCCATTGAGCACTATAAAACGATCTCCGGAGCAGTTAACCTGCCTTTTTTTCCTTATCAGCTGGGAGATAATTCCATTCCGGGAGATATCCATTCCTTCATAAATAAAGTGCTTAAAATTCCTAATATCTCAGGGATGAAATTAACTACCAATCAATTACTAAATATTAGCAGTATTCATAATCAGGCAGGGAGCCATCTAAGGCTTTTCAGCGGTTCAGATGAACTATTTTGTCATGCAACGCTTTGTGGAACGGTCGGTGCTATCGGCACTTTCTATAATATTTGGGGCTTAGAATGCAAATTTGTTATGTCAGAATTTACCAACGGTAATTATAAGCTGGGAAAAGAGTTCATGCTATCCTTTCAAAAAGTCATCCAACAGGTATTGCCCAATGCATGGCCTTTTTTCAGAAAAGCAATGTTATTAAAATACCAAATTGATATTGGCCACACAAAATCTCCGCTGGGGAATACACAAAAAGAATGGAAGGATGAGGACGTACACCAAATTATAGAAAAAATTGAATCCATTGCAGGACTAAACATTCAGGTATAGGAAAAGAATAAACAATAGAAGTAAATTATGGAAACCATTAAAGTAATAACGGGTAAGAACGTCCCACAAAGCTCTTTGCCTTTTTCACCCGCAATTCAATCGGGAGATTATGTTTTTATTTCCGGACAAGCGTCGGTAAACGCTCAGGGGAAAATTGTTACCGGAACTTTTGAGGAAGAATGCAGAAGGTCATTTGAGAATTTAAAAAGAATCCTCGAAGCTTGCGGGGCAGGTTTTAAAGATGTTGTTCAAGTGCGCAATTATGTGGGCAAACAGGAATACCTCGAAGCATTCAACAATATTTATAAAGAATTCTTTATACAGCCGTATCCGGCAAGAACAACACTCATAGGCTGCCTGGGAGATCTTCTCAAATTTGAGGTAGATGCAATAGCAGTGCTAAATAAATAATTATGGCATTTAAAATAGCGTTATTGGGAATTTATCATGAGTCAAATACTTTTTTGAGTCAGCAAACAACGCTTTCCGATTTCAAAAATGGACACTGGTTGTTTGGAGCAGACATCATTCGTGAATATAAGGACGCATATCACGAATTGGGTGGAATGATTGAAGGATTAGAGGGCGAAGATATCGATCTGATTCCCGTGATGTTTGCTGAAGCAACACCTGGTGGAACAATAAGTTCAGACGCCTATTCTGTTTTATTGCAAGAGATGATGACAGGTTTGGAAAAAGTTCTGCCTGTAGACGGCTGCCTGGTAGTTCCCCATGGTGCCGGAGTAAGTGAAGACTTTCCTGATATGGATGGTCATTGGTTAAGTCTGGTAAAAGAAAAAGTAGGAAAGAATGTTCCTATTATAGGTACAATTGATCCCCATGCTAATGTAAGCCATTTAATGACTTCATCCACTGATGCTCTTATTGCCTATAAAACCAATCCTCACATTGATCAGAGGCAGGTAGGTAAGGAAGCAGCATCGCTGCTTCTCCGTTATCTAAAAAATGAGGTAAAGCCCGTACAAATATTATTTCAGCTGCCCCTAATAATAAGTATTGAGCAACAATATACAGGGAAAGACCCATGCAAAAGTTTGTACAACTATGTTGGAAACTTAAGTAAGGAAAAAGATGTTCTTTCTATTAGTATCGTACTAGGCTTTCCCTATGCGGATGTTAAAGAAATGAGAAGTTCAGTAATAGTGATTACTGATAGCAATAAAAATGAAGCATTGTCAATAGGAGAAAAAATAAAGGGGTATGTTACCGAAAGGAAACAAACTTTTGTCGGAGAAAAAATGGATATTAACGCTGTTCTGGCTATGATTGATACAAGTAAAAAGCCAGTTCTTTTGCTCGATATGGGAGATAATGTTGGAGGAGGCGCTCCGGGCAACAGTACTTATCTGTTTGAGCAGCTTGAAAACCACGCGAATTGTAATTTTTTCATTTGTTTATTTGATCCGGAGGCAGTCAAGCAGGCTTCTGGCTATGAACCTGGTAGCTATTTTACCATTCAACTCACCAATAATGAAGGACGTCATCTTTTGATTCCGGTAATGCTTCTTGAAAAGGGACATGGGAAGTTTAAAGAAACAGATCCGAGACATGGAGGGCAGGTAAATTTTGACATGGGAAGAATGTCGGTATTATTGACCGAAAAAGGCAATACAATCATGGTTATGTCTCTGAGAATTTCGCCGTTTAGCTTAAGGCAGTTGACTGCCTTTCACATTAAACCTGAAGCTTTTGATGTAATTATTGCCAAAGGAGTAAATGCGCCTATCGCAGCCTATGAAACAGTATGTAATACCATCATACAGGTAAACACACCGGGAGTAACGGCCGCGGATATGAGCCTTTTTGAATATAAGAACAGGCCGGTACCTTTATTTCCATTTGAAAGTTAAAAGAATGAATCACGAATTTAAACACGATTATTATAAAGTTGAAAAAATAGCTTCCCTTCCCTTTTATACAGAAGGTCCTGCAACAGACGCAGAGGGAAATATATACTTTACGACACTTTCAGGGGGAAGCATTCTTAAAATTGGATCTGAAAATAACATAACAGAATGGACTTCCTCGGACTGCCCTAACGGCCAAATTATCATGCAAAATGGTGATCACCTGGTATGTGATGTTAACCTTAAAGCGATAAGAAGATTTGACCATACAGGAAGGTTTATAAAAAATGAAATCGAAAGATATTGCTCCGATCAAGAATTTACGTCACCGAATGACCTTGTAACGGACAAGAAAGGAAATGTTTATTTTACAGATTCTGTCAGGGACAAAGGCAAAATTTGCTATTTCAGCCCTTCAGGTGAACAAAATATCTTCTTAGGTGAACTCGATTACCCCAATGGAATCATATTTTCACATGACGAACGATTTCTTTATGTTGCGGAAAGTTACAAGAATAGGATTTTAAAAATTGAATTGGCAGGACCCGATGTAGCTGGCAATGTTTCTGTATTTGCGGAATTACCTTCTCACTCCTCCGGAAAAAAAGAAAATAATTTACCTGACGGCTTAGCGATAGACGAAGATGGAAATATATGGGTCGCTCATTATGGCTTACAAGCAATCCATAAATTATCGCCAGACGGCCATTTATTGTCATCAATTGATGTAAAGATGCCTTTAACAAGCAATTTATGCTTTGTCGACAGACGTACAATCGTAGTAACAGGAGGTTATGGTGAACCGGGGCCTGGAGGAGTTTATAGGATTTATTTTAAATGAATTTGCGATTAAATCATGTTTAATGAAATATTCAGAATTACATGGCTATAAGATATCGGAACTTACATTGGGAACGGTGGCTCTCGGAATGATCTATGGAATTTCTAATAGCAATGATAAGCCGCAGAAAGAAAATAGTTTCGCTGTAATGTCTTTAGCGATAAAGGAAGGAATTAACACTTTAGATACTGCCAGAACGTATGGTGAAGCAGAACAGGTAATCGGTGAATTTAGGGAAAAGACCGGAGCCGGTAAATTTATAAATGTGGTGAGCAAATTTAAAATCAGTCCTGAAAATTTAAATAATAAGGATAAAGCACGAAAAGAAATTTTTCATAGCGTACGTACCTCAATCCGTTACTTACGTGTTGGTGTTTTGCCAATAGCCTTATTTCATATGAATCGAAATTTGCCGATGGATAAGGTTCTCGAGATCTTGCCTTCAGTGATAGCAGATTTGAAGCACGAGGGGATAATTGACCTTGCAGGTGTATCAGTAGATCATCCGGATGAAGCAAAATTATTTTTGGATAATATGCAGTTTGAGGTGGCCCAGGTGCCTATAAACCTTTTTGACAGGAGGATAATAGACAGTGGAATGTTAGCAAGAATGTATACAGAAGGCAAAATAGTTTTTGCTCGTAGCGTATTTCTTCAGGGGCTGTTTTTTATGAACCCTCAGAAATTAAATGGGAATGTTAGAAATGGGCGGATCTATATAGAACAGTTACAACAAATTGCAGCCGAGGCTAAGGTAAGCATTGGCGAACTCGCTTTCTCTTTTGTAAACGGGTTGGAAGCTGTTACGAGTATTGTTTTTGGTGCAGTGAATCAATACCAGATTCGGGAAAATGTCAAAATGTTAGAAGCGAGTAGTATGAATGAAGAATTGAGGAGATTAATAGAAACACGTTTTAATGAGATTCCGGAACAATTGATAACACCGGGTCTGTGGTCGGTAATTTAATATACATTATATGAAGATGTTCAGACTTGATGGTAAAATAGCCATTGTTACCGGAGGAGCCGGTTATTTTGGAAAACCTATCAGTGCAGCGCTGGCAGAAGCAGGCGCACAAGTAATTATTGGCTCCAGGGATAAAAAGCATTTTCAATCTTATTCGGATGATTTAAGGTTAAAGGGGTGGAAGGCAGAAGGAATCGTGCTTGATCTTTCCAACGAAATCTCCATAGAAAAATTTGTAAAAAAAGTACGTCAAAAATATGGATCGGTGGATATTCTTGTGAATAATGCAGTGACAAGGGAAGGAATGAAAGATCTTGAAAATTTGAATAAGGCAGATATTGAAAATACCCAACTGGTGAACACTACCGGTCTAATGATGTTAACGAAACATGTAGTCAAAATTATGCGACTGCAGAAATCCGGGAATATTATTAATATCAGTTCTATACAAGGAGCCGTCGGTCCGAATTTTCCGGTTTATGGCGAAACCGGTATGTCTAGCCCGGTAAATTATACATATGAGAAATGGGGTATGGTTGGATTTACAAAGTGGCTTGCCAATTACTATGGAAAATTTAATATTAGGGCTAATTGTATCAGTCCGGGAGGCTATGGCCCTGGCATTGTTGAAAATAAGACGAAAGAAGAATTTATCGAAAATTATAAAAGATTAACTCCCCTGGGAAGATTTGCAGGTGATGACGATATTAAAGGTCCCGTGATTTTTCTGGCATCTGAAGCGTCATCATTTATTACCGGTCAAAACCTGATGGTGGATGGTGGTTGGACCAGTTGGTGAAATTTGTTACAAACATTAAACTCCGGCCTTATGAAATTTAAAATAATACCTGTAAACGCTAACCTTCCTTCGGGGGCTTGGCTGGTTGTAATATTTTTGGCTGTAGGAGGATGTCTTAATTACCTTGACAGGATTATGATCACTACCATGAGACCTTCTATTATGAGTGCGATTCCCATGACGGAAGCCCAGTTTGGTCTTCTTACTTCTGTTTTTTTATGGGTTTATGGAATTCTTAGTCCGTTCGCCGGCTTTTTGGCAGATAAGGTTAACCGTAGCAGTATTATTATTGGCAGTGTGTTTCTATGGTCGGCGGTTACCTGGATGACTGGCTATTCCACCACCTTTGGAGAATTACTAACAACAAGAATATTGATGGGTTGTAGTGAAGCCTGCTTTATTCCTGCAGCACTTGCCCTTATTGTAGATTATCATCGTGGTCCTACCCAGTCCAGAGCCACAGGAATATTAATGGTAGGTATTATGGTAGGATCCGGCCTGGGATTTATAGGTGGATGGATGGCGGAAAAACACACCTGGAGTACCGTCTTTATCTTGCTTGGAATAGTAGGCATCGTCTTTTCAATACTACTTGCTTTCACGCTGAAAGATATCCCCAAAAAAGAGCATTCAGGAAAAGAAACGGATAAAAAAAAGGTAAACTTTTATCTGGCCATCAAATCGCTCTTTAAGCTCAGGTCTTTCATCCTGATATTTATTGCCTGGGGATTAATGGGAATAGTAGCCTGGCTTGTCGTAGGCTGGCTGCCTACCTATTTTTTGGAAAAGTTCAAACTATCTGAAGGAATTGCTGGTTTTTATGCCACTGGTTATTTCTATCCTGCAGCTATGGCCGGTTTACTCTTGGGCGGATACTGGGCGGATCGCTGGAGCCGGAGTAATCCACGGGCGCGAATTCTGGTCCAGGTAATTGGTATTGCGATAGCGGCGCCTGCGATCTTTATTGCAACTGAAACAAGAACGCTGCCTTTGGCAATAGTAATGTTCATGGTGTATGCCTTATTCAAATCGTTCATCGATACAAATATGATGCCCGCGTTGTGTCTTGTGGTAGATCCAAGTTATCGGGCTACTGCCTATGGAGTATTAAATTTTGTGGCCTGCATCATTGGCGGCGCGGGGCTTTATACCGGAGGAGTATTACGCGATCTGAATATTGGGCTAACGTCAATATACCAATTTGCAGCAGTAATTATGATTATAGGAATGGTTCTTCTTTGGTTGGTAAAGCCGCGTGTAAATATATTAAATGAACAAGATTTATAATACAAAAGTGCGAGTAATGCACAACGATAATAAATCTGTAAGTGCTATCGGATTAGGTTGTGTAACATTTGGTCGGGAAATTGACCAGGATACTTCATTTGAAATGATGAATTATGCAGCATCAGCAGGTATTACACTTTTTGATACTTCTCCATCTTATGGGGAAGGAGTCTCAGAAGAAATTGTAGGTTCTTGGCTTTCACGTCAACCTTTAAACTGCCATAAAATCAGCGTTTCAACTAAAATCCAGCCTCCTTTTGATCCGAGCAATATCTTAGATTCTGTTGATCAAAGCCTTCGTCGTCTAAAGATGAATAAAATTGATATAGTTTTTCTGCACCGTTGGGATGCTGCTGTAGAAACTCTTGCTACCTTAAAATCACTCGATGATTTACGAAAATCCGGTAAAGTCGGGATGCTTGGAGCAAGTAATTTCAGCATCGACCAGCTTGAAACAATCATTGGGCTGCAAAAAAAACACGGCTTTCATACGTTAAAATTTCTTCAGAATAACAATAACCTTGTTATAAGAGATATTAATCCTGACCTGGAAAAATTTTGCTTGAACAACGATATTAAAATAATAACCTATAGTCCTCTCGGCGCCGGATTTTTAACCGGTAAATACAAAGGTGGAGTAAAAGAAGGCACCCGCTTTTCGGTGATCAAAGGGCATCAGGATATTTATTTTAATGAGACTTCTTTTAAAAGGTTGGACCAACTTCAGAACCTTTCTTTTCGGACGGGTTATAAGCCATTCTACCTGGCACTTGCATGGGCTTTGCATCGTCCTAATATTGCGTCAGTATTAGTTGGGGGCCGCACTACAGAACAACTTGAACAAGCAATGTCAGCTCTAAATTTTAATAATGCAGATATTTTAAATGAACTGGAATTAATAAAATAAAAAGAAAAATAATGAATTATTCTCAATCTTCCCATTTGCTTGAAAGAGCAAAAAAAGTTCTGGCTGGTGGCGTTTCGTCTGAATTTAGAAAATATAGTTACCCACACGCCCTATTTTACAGTCATGGAAAAGGAAGCCACCTCTGGGATGTAGATGGTAATGAATACCTGGATTTTAGCCTCAGTCAGGGCCCATTAATTTTAGGACATTCACATCCTTACATATTGAAATCGGTTGAAGAATACTCCGAAAAGGGACAGCTTTTCGCGGGACAGCATATAAAAGAAATTGAGTTAGCTGAGAAACTCAATGAGCTTATTCCCTCTGCTGAACTAATGCGCTTTTGTCTTGATGGTTCAGAGGCAGTTCAAACGGCTTTAAGAGTTTCTCGTGCAGTGACAGGAAGAAAAAAATTCTTACGTTTTGAGGGGCATTATCATGGTTGGATGGATAATGTCAGTTGGGGGATCTCAACACCTTCTGAAGAAGCTCTTGGCAGCAGGGAAAATCCAAATGTATTCCCGTGGACAAAAGGGTTACCTGAGCATACAGAAGAACAATTTATACTTTTGCCCTGGAATGATCTTTCGCTTGTAAAAAAGACAATTGCAGCACGGTATCAGGAAATTGCGGCTATTATAACGGAGCCCATTATGTGTAATAACGGATGTATTCTCCCCGAAAAGGGATTTCTCCAAGGGCTGCGTGACATATGTAACGAATACGGAATAGCCTTAATTTTTGATGAAGTAATAACAGGCTTCAGAATTGGTCTTGGTGGCGCCCAGAAGTACTTTGGAATTACTCCTGATATCTCAGTTTTCGCTAAGGCAATGGCAAGCGGTTATCCGATAAGCGCTGTCGTGGGCAAACGGAAATGGATGAAGGTAGTTGAGGAATCCGAAGTTATCCAGGCGGGCACTATGAACTCAAGTAATGCAACTGTTGCTGCTGCATTGGCAACCATCGAAACATTGCAGAAAGAGAATCCTTATGAGCGTTTATTTGAGCTTGGTAAAAAGTTAATGAAAGGTATCAAAGAGGCTGCAGAAGCAACAAAACAGAATTTGTTGGTTCAGGGGGCAGGTCCAATGTTCAACACGTCATTCACAAATAAGAAATCCTTGAAAGATTATCGTGATACGCTTTCATGTGATAAGGACAAGTTGAAAAATTTTATTTCAGGAATGCAGGAAGAAAGTATACGGATTATCGGAAGGGGACTTTGGTACATAAGCACTGCCCACACTGAAAAGGATATTGAATATGCAATTAAGAAAGCGCACAAAGTGTTGGGCAAAATGTGACTGTTAATCGCTTTTTATTTTGTCCTTAATTGATATCGGTCAGTTCACCAACGAAGTCTTCCATCCAAGCAGCCAGTTCCGGGTGAAAGGGGCGAGATAGCCAAACGTGCAAAGTTTGAACATCTCGCCGGTCAGCGATCAAAGCTGCCTTCATTTTCGGCAAATCGCTTTTAAATCTTAGTTCAAAAGTAAGTTGCAGAATATCGAAAGG
>Ga0207667_10001093_pt1 | contig 34363 bp, 27 predicted proteins | sample KBSCornC52_FD_184301 | JGI IMG/M metagenome (GOLD analysis project Ga0207667, IMG submission 184301) | Corn rhizosphere microbial communities from Kellogg Biological Station, Michigan, USA - KBS Corn C5-2 (SPAdes) (version 2) | ecosystem: Host-associated > Plants > Roots > Rhizosphere > Soil ...
CGCAGCGCTGCGCGCAAATCCTTCATCTCAAGGTCAACCGCTTTGGCGCCCTGCCGACCAGCGGCCTGGTCGTCGCCAATCACCTCAGCTACATCGACATCATCCTTCTCGCGGCGCAACGCCCGTGCGTCTTTGTCTCGAAAAGCGAGGTCCACTCCTGGCCCATTTTCGGTCAGTGCGCCCGGCTCGGCGGCACGATCTTCGTTGATCGCAAGCACAGGGGTGATGTCGCTGCGGTCGCCGACCTCATGAGTGCCTCGCTCGATGAAGGCGCGCTCGTCATCCTCTTCCCCGAAGGCACCAGTTCCGGTGGGGCCAGCGTCCTGCCTTTCAAAAGCTCGCTGCTCGAGCCCGCACTGCACGTCAACCATCCTGTCACCGCCATCTCCATCGCCTACGCTCTGGAGCAAGGCTCGGTGGCCAACGAAATTTGCTATTGGCGGGACATGACACTCCTTCCGCATCTACTTAACGTTTGGAGCAAGTCGTTGATTTTCTGCAGTTTACGCTGTGGCGTCGGACGCCAACGCCGCGGCGATCGCAAATCGCTCGCCCGGGAATTGCATGACGAATTCGCCGCCCTCCACACCGCCTCAACTCGCGAACTCGCGGTGCGCATTCCGCAGACCCGCGAGCAACCTCGCCCAGTCCTCTTGGGTGGTTTCCCATCCGCTGCTGAAGCGCAGCGCCCGTGACGCTTCATCCGCGCTGAGCCCCATCGCGCCGAGGACGTGCGAGGTCTCCTCTTTGCCGCTGGCGCAGGCGGAGCCGGTGGAGACCGCGCAGCCGAGTTTGTCGAGTTTCACCACCCAACGCTGACGGCAATCCGCGACTTCCGGCAGGATGGCCGCAACGGTGTTCCAAAGCCGGTTTGCACCGCTGCCGACAATCTTCGTTCCGGGCAACGCTTTGCCCAATTCTTCAGCGAACGCGTCGCGCCACGCCTCCCGCCCGCTCACCAATTCGGAACGCAACGCCGCTTCCCGCTCCTCCAGCGCCGCGATCATCGCGAGCACCCCCGCGACGTTTTCCGTCCCGGCGCGACGGCCTTCCTCCTGCGGGCCGCCAACAATCAGCGGGCGAAACTTCGCCGGCACTTTGAGAAATCCCACGCCCTGTGGTCCGCCAAATTTGTGGGCGCATCCGCTCACGAAATCGCACGCGCCGAGGCCCTGCGCGGGCAGTTTTCCAATCCACTGCGCGGCATCGCAAAAGAAGGGGACGCCGTGCTCGCGACACAGTTCCAGCACCTCGCGCCAGGGCTGCAAAACACCGGTCTCATTATTCGCCGCCATCACCGCGACCAGCCCGGGAGTGCTGCTTTTGAGCTCTCTGGCAAGCCACGCGACATCGACCAACCCTTCGCGCATCACCGGAATCGAGCACCGTCGCTGGCCGAAATAACGTTCCGTTGCAGCGAGCGCGCACGGATGCTCGATGGCCGAAATCCAAATCTCCTGCGTGCCATTTGCGGCGGCACTATGGATCGCCATGTTGCTTCCTTCCGTCGCCCCCGAAGTCCAGACGATCTCATGCGGCTCGCAGCCGAGCCAGGCCGCCAGCTTCTCCCGCGCCTGCACCAAGGCGGTATCCGCCCGGGCCCCCAAGCGGTGCGGGCTCGACGGGTTGCCGACGTAGCGGTCCGTCGCATCGAGCCAGGCCTCGCGCGCCACGGGCGAGAGTGGATGAGTAGCGTTGTGATCGAAATAGAGCACGGGAAGAAAGTAAATAGTTGGTGGTTGATAGTTGATAGTCCCCCACTTTTCCACCTATCAGGGCGCTCCGCGCCAAAATCGTCTCTGGCGAAACCCACCGTGGAGCGGTCTCTACTGCGGAAACGCGGTGGACTATCAACTATCAACCATCAACTATCGACTTCCCTTCGCCCCCGCCCGTGTCCGACACCTCCTTCTACAAGCGCGCCACCTTCGTCACGCATCTCCCGACGGATTGCCTCTACAGCCCGTCGCACTTCTGGCTGCACGAAGTCCAACCGGGTCGCTGGCGCGTGGGCTTCACCAAATTCGCCACCCGTATGCTCGGCGAAATCGTCGAAGTGCAGTGGGAAAAGCAAGAAGGCGCGCCCGTCACGAGCGGCGAAATCATCGGCTCGATCGAGGGATTCAAGGCAATCAGCGATATCTATTGCGTCGCGGGCGGAGCTTTCGCCGGGGGCAACCTGGCCCTGCGTCAGGACATCGAATTGGTGAGCAAGGAGCCCTACACCGGCGGCTGGCTCTACGAGATCCAAGGCCAGCCGGACGCGAAATGCATCGACCTCACCGCCTATCGCGCGCTGCTCGACACTACCATCGATCGCATTCTGGAAAAGCAGCAAGCCGAAGACGCAGGATGATTCCGCCTATTTGTGGCTTTGTTCCGCTTTCAATGGTTCCCTTCGCGGCAACAAAGAATTTCCCCTGCACGCGGTTGAGGCTACTGTCCTCAATCCCCACATGAGCCAAACTCCGCCGACGATCCTTTATTGCCACTGCCAGTACGCGCAGGTCGTGCCCAAAGAAGTAAAGGAAGCGGTGCTGAAAAAGCTCTGCGACTCCGGAGTCGCCTTCGAGGCCGTCGCGGACCTGTGCGAGATGGCCGCGCGGCGCGATCCCGCTCTGCAGCGGCTTGCCGATACCGGGACCGTGAAGATCGCCGCCTGCTTTCCTCGCGCAGTCAAATGGCTCTTTCATCAGGCCAACGTTTCGCTCCCCCTCGACGCAACCGAAGTCCTCAATATGCGGACCCAGAACGCCGAGGAAGTCGCAGGTCGTTTGCTGGCTGCCGAGCTCTCACCGAATTTGCCGACCGGGAAAGTCACCGTCCAGGACGCCCCACAGGAAGCCACGGCGCCCATTCCCGTCCCCCTCTCATGAGTCTCTCCGATCCCGCCCTCCGCATCGTGCTTTACGAAGGTTTCGGCGCCGAACCGCTCGATGGCGCGAGCCGCTATTCCGCCGTCAGCGCGCTTTTACAAAAAGGTTTCGCCGTGACGCGCAGTGCAGCCGATCGCCCCGTCGCGCCCGCGGATCGTTCGCCGCTCCTCGTCCTCGGCCGTTTCGGGGGCCAGCCTCCGGAAGTCGTTGAGAGCGACGTGCCACTGCGCTTCCACGACATCACCGGCCTTGCGCCCGCGCAGCTCGGCGACGCCGTCGAATCCGTCCGCACCGAAACCAAGGCTGCGCAACACGGCGCGTGGAAACCGTGGTTCCCAGTCATCGATTACGATCGCTGCACAAACTGCATGCAGTGTCTCAGCTTCTGTCTCTTTGGCGTCTATGGCGTCGATGGCGAGAAGCAGATCCAGGTGCAGAACAACGACAACTGCAAAACCAATTGCCCCGCCTGCTCGCGCGTCTGTCCCGCGGCGGCGATCATGTTCCCGAAATACAAGGCCGGCCCGATCAATGGCGACGACGTCAGCGAAGCCGACCTCGCCAAGGAAAAGATGAAGGTCGACATCAGCGCCCTGCTCGGCGGCGATGTCTACGCCATGCTCCGCCTGCGCAGCGAAAAGGCGAAGAGCCGCTTTTCCAAGGAACGCGACTCCGACAAGGCGCTCACCGAACGCCAGAAATGCCTCGTGAAACTGGCCGCCGCGGGTGACATCCCGCCCGAGGTCCTGATGTCGCTCCCGTCGCCCGAGGAGATCGCCCGCCGCGCGGAGGAAGCTGCGGCCAAGGCGCAGGCTGCTCTGGCGGCACAGAAAGGCAACTGACGGGGGCGGAAGGCTCTCCGCATACATCAAGTTCGAGTTCAGTCCGCAAAATGCCGCGAAACCTTCGCCGTATTTTTGCTCTGCAACGCGACAAAACGCATAGCCGCTGTATCACGTTTGTCCTTGATCTCAATCTGCAAGGGCGGGTGTCGCTCGCTTTTTACGGAAACACTACACAGAAACCCGCACGCCGGAGCACGGCGCTGAGGAAAGCTGCGGCCAAGGCGCAAGCCGCACTGGCGGCGCTCAAATATAGCGGTTGCCGAAAATCATCTTCGAATAACAGAGAACGCGCTGGAGGGCACCGCGCCGTCGGTGCTGGGAGAATGCGCATGCTCGGAAGCGACAGCGCTCCCCTCCAGTTCTGATTCGGGCGCGATTTCCGGCAGACGCTCTAACGGGACGCGCTGCTGCGCATTTCCCAATCGAACGGGCGCAGATGGAAGACTATTAGAGAGTGCGCAGGAGCGCGTCCCTCCGATGAGCTATTTCCCACTCGCGATCATGCCTACTCGAGGGTTATCGCTGCATGATGCGTTCCCTCCGACTCGCGCTCCTTGTCGCCTTCGCCACCACACTGGTCCTCACCTCCGTCCGCGCCGAGACCAAGCTCCCGAATATCGTCATCTTCATGACCGACGACCAAGGCTATGCGGATGTCGGCGTCTTTGGCGCGAAAGGGTTCACCACGCCGAACCTCGATCGCATGGCGCATGAGGGGCGGATTTTCACGGACTTCCATTCTTCGCAGCCGGTGTGTTCGGCTTCGCGCACGGGGCTGCTCACGGGGTGCTATCCCAATCGCATTGGCATCAATGGCGCGCTCGGGCCGAATTCCAAGATTGGCATTAGCGACCAGGAAATGACCCTCGCCCAGCTCGTGAAGCAGAAGGGTTATGCCACGGCCATCTACGGCAAATGGCATCTCGGCGATCGCCCGCAATTCCTGCCCACGCGACATGGCTTCGACGAATATTTCGGCATCCCGTATTCGAACGACATGTGGCCGAATCATCCCGAGGCCAAGCAGGGCACGTATCCGCCGCTGCCCATCTACGAAAACGAAACGCCCACCCACGTCGGTCTCACCCACGCCGACCAGGAACAACTCACCACGTGGTATGCGGAACACGCCGTGAGCTTCATCGAGCGGCACAAGGACCAGCCCTTCCTCCTCTACGTCGCGCCGAATATGCCGCACGTCCCCTTGCACGTGAGCGACAAGTTCCGCGGCAAATCTGCTCGCGGCTTGTATGGCGATGTCATCGAGGAAATCGATTGGGCGATGGGGCAGATTCTCGAGGCGTTGAAAAAGAATGGGCTCGAAGACAATACGCTCGTCATGTTCACCTCCGACAACGGCCCCTGGCTCAGCTACGGCAATCACGCCGGCTCCGCCGGACCCTTGCGCGAAGGCAAAGGGACGAACTTCGACGGCGGCCATCGCGAGCCGTTTATCGCGCGGTGGCCGGGAAAGATTCCCGCGGACACCGTGTGGCCGGGACCAGCGATGGCGATCGACATCTTTCCGACGATCGCCCGACTCACCGGCGCGAAATTGCCCGAGCACAAGATCGACGGTCTCGATATCTGGCCGCTCTTCACCGGCGAACCCGGCGCGAAGAATCCGCACGAGTGCTACTATCTCTATTACGATGTGAACGCGCTGCAGGCCGTGCGCGCGGGCGATTGGAAGCTCTTCTTCCCACACACCACGCGGACCATGAACGGCCAGACGCCTGGCCACGACGGCATTCCCGGCAAATACAAACCACTGCACGTCGGCCACGAGCTCTACAATCTCAGCGACGACATCGGAGAAACCAAGGACGTGGCCGCGGAGAATCCAGAGATCGTGAAACAGCTCGAGGCGCTGGCCGAAAAGGCGCGCGCCGATATGGGTGATGCGTTGACCCACCGCGTGGGCACGGGATCACGGGAACCGGGGCGATGGGCGCGAGCGGCGCAGTAAAGGGAATTTTAAAACGCAGAGGCCCAGCGCGGCGGAGCCGCAACCAAAGGGTTTATGTAGGCCCGCGAATCACACGGATCACTCGAATGGGTCATCTTCATTCGTGTCATTCGCGTGATTTGCGGGCTGAAAATCTACGCACGCCGCAGAAATTCTTAGAGTTAGCACTGCAGAGGAAAAAGATGCGCGCACGCTGTAGCGACCGTCTCGGCGTCGGAAACCGGCATTCCAGCGGCCTGCGGAGCTTGTAAATGCGCCCGGCAACAGCAGCGCTCCTCTTCAATCGTGCGGTCCGCGTAATCGCGCCAACTCAGCCCTTCACCAGCTCCGCCTCGGGCTCACGTGCGGCACGTCCACCCGCCGCGACCAGCTCGCGCGTCTTCCGCTGCACGGTGCTGTCGTGATCGGCCTTGGTGTAGGCGTTGAAATCGTTGAACCAGTATTTCTTCGCCCAACGATACATCCAGTGCTGCTCGGGGATTTCCTCGCCGGGGAGCCATTGCGAGAAGCGCGGGGTCATGGCTTCGAGTTCGGCCATGGCGGTACCGCGCATCGTGGTATCGCGGGCGCCGTGCTTGACGACGAGGTCCTTCACCAGGTCCGGCCGCTCGAGGACGACGCAGCCGCGGGTGTGTTGCGCGCTGAGGTCACGGAAGTCGCGCAGGAATGCGGAGTCCCGCATGGTAGCGAAGATGCCCCGCGAATCGCGGATGTTTTCCGTGGCGAATTGAATGATCGGGCATGGCTCGATCTCGCCCTTCGGGTTCACGTGATGGGAGATGCCGGTGCTCATCGGGCAGAGCGCGCGGCCTTCGCCATCGTAATAAGCATCGATGATGGCAATCGGCACCTTCGCCCGCATCTCGACCACGAACCGCCGCACGCGCACGAGTTGCTCCGGCGTGAGGGCGAGTTGCGGATTCATCTTCGGTCCGACGGGACGGTAGGTGTGGAACCAGCAATAGTGCACCCCGCGGGCGATCAGTTCGCGCAGCCAGGACTCGTTGCAGAGTTCGTCGATATTCGTCTGGCACACGCTGGTCGCGACGCCGGTGAGGATGCCTTCGCGCAGACACGCTTCGAGACCGCGGATGGTTTTGTTGAAGACGTCTTTCTTGCCGCGGCGGGCGTCGCTCACCATCTCGCGGCCCTCGATGGAAATCAGCGGCGTGGCATTGCCGATCTGCCGCAAGCGCCGCGCGACTTTGTCGGTAATGAACTGGCCATTAGTGAAAACCTGGAAATAGGCGTCCGGATGCGCTGCGAGGAGATCGAGCAGTTCCGGGTGCATGAAGGGTTCGCCGCCGAGGATGCCGAAGAAAGCGTTGCCGTGTTCCTTGGCGTCTTCGATCGTGCGATTCAGCGTGTCGAGATCGATGGCATTCCGTTCGGCCTCGACGTCGACCCAGCAGCCCTGGCAGCGCAGGTTGCAGGAATTAATGATCGAGAGATAGAGGAACGGCGGGAAGTATTCGCCGCGGCCGATGCGGCGCTTGAAGCGCTCCACGGAGAGCAGTCCTTTCACGCCGAAGTTCCACATGAATTTGCCGAGCAACCGCGGGTCGGTCGTTTGGAGGATACGGAGGGCGAGGGCTGGGAACATGGCGGAGCTAAAGGGTGCCGCATCCCAGCGCATTGGCAAAAGGAAATGTGCGGCGGCCCCACGGAGGGATGCGCTCCGGCGCATCCCACGCCTCCTCGAACCAGGGTGCCTTAAGCGCAGAGGACCAGCGCGGCGAAGCCGCAACCAAAGGGTTTAAGTAGGCCCGCGAATCACCCGGACCGCTCGAATGGTCTTCTTCATTCGTGTCATTCGCGTCATTCGCGTGATTTGCGGGCCTACTTTTGACGCCATTCTGTGTAGATTTTTAGTCCGACCAACCCTCACCACTTCTCCTCTGCGGCTCTGCGCCCTCTGCGTTTAAAATGGCCTCGGCATTTGGTTGCGGCTTCGCGCTGCGTTCTCTGCGCCTAAATTAGCTGGGGCTGCAATTGATGGTCGTCCCCTATTTCCGCCCAAAGACGGGGAACGCGCAGGAGCGCATCCCTCCGAGTTTAAGCGCCCTATGCGCTTTCGAATTCCCGCTGCATTACTCCGGCCAGGTCGCGGAGAAGCTGACCGCCATCGCCCGCATACGATGAGCCGTGCATGACGGCCAGTGAGGTGGGTTGCAGATCGGCGAGGGCGTGGAGGACGCCCTCGGTCTTCGCCGTATACGGCATGTAGCCGGCGAGCGGGCCCTGCCGCAACTGCGCCAGCGCCTCGGTGGTCGGGCCGATGAGGTCGGAGCTGGTCAGCGGAGCGGCTTCGCCGAAGTGGTGGAAGAGATCGGAGCAGAAAAGCGTATTTTGCGTCTCCTCGAATAGCACGCCGGCGTCCCAGCCGTGCGGGATATGTGGCGAGCGATGGAAGCGGAAACGATACTTACCCGTGGTGAGCGTTTCGTCGGGCGTGAGGCCACGCGCCGGACGGATGGCGAAATCATCGGCGTTCACCAATTTGCCGACGAGGGTGCAGGCGGGCTCGGCGTGTGGGGCGAGCTGCAGCCATTCATTGAGCGCACCGCATTCGTCGGATTCGAAATGACTCCACGCCACCCAGCGCAGTTTGGCCGGATCGAGGAGGGAAGCGACGGCTTCGCGCAACACCGGAAACATCCCCTTCAAACCGGCATGAAAGAGCAACGGCTGCTCGTCCCGCACGAGGAAGTGATTGAACTGCATGTTGAAATCCGGGACGTAAACCGAAAGCCGGAACAAGTCGGGAGCGATTTCGTCGATCTTGGTCATGGCGCCTTTGTGCGACAGTCCGCGGCGCGGCGCAATCCTCGCGATGTATCAGCGAGTGCCACCTACACCCCACAATTGGGGAACGCGCGGGAGCGCATCCCTCCGTGTCGGGCTCCTACCGTCCCGCCTTGCCCGCCTTCGAGGTCCCGCAGCCACAATCGCTTCCACAATTCTTTCCCGCGGCACGCTTGCGCAGGAAACGCACGATGAAAAAAGCCAGCGCCCCGACGACGATGGCGGCTACGGACAGTTGATCGACGAGCGGGTTCATCGCTAGTGGAAGCCGAGGAGTTTACCGCCTTGATAGACGAGGAACGCGCCGACCCAGGCCAGCCCGGTCATGTAGAAAATCTGGAACAACGGCCAGCGCCAGGAATTCGTCTCCCGGCGCACGACGGCCACGGTGCTGATGCACTGCATGGCGAGAACATAAAACACCATTAGCCCGATGCAAACGAGCGGGGTGAACATCGGGGTGCCATCCGAGCGCTTTTCATTGGTCATCGTGTCGCGCAGCGGGGTGATGTCTTCCTTGTCCTTGCTCTCGACGCTGTAAACGATGGACATGGTGCCGACGAAAACTTCACGCGCGGCAAAGCTGCCGATGAGGCCGATACCGATCTTCCAATCATAGCCGAGGGGCTTGATCGCGGGCTCGAGGGCGTGCCCCATGCGGCCGGCGAAGCTTTGCGCCAGCGCCTCAGAGGGCGTGGCCTTCGGGTCGGACGGCTTCGGATAAGTGGCCAGCGCCCAGAGCAGGACCGACAACGCGAGAATGACTGTGCCGGCACGCCGCAGGAACAGACCCGAGCGTTCCCACATGCGCAATGCCACGCCCTTCCACGAAGGCATGCGGTAGGGCGGCATTTCGAGGAGCAGCATCGGCGTCTCGCCCTTGAGCAGCTTCTTCTTGAAAAGCCAGGCCATGCCAAACGCGACCGCTCCGCCGAGGAAATACATGATCAGCATGATGCCCGCCTTCTGCAGCGCGGAATGGGCGGGCATGAGCACCGCGATCATGAGCGTGTAGACGGGGACGCGCGCGGAGCAGCTCATGAGCGGCGCGACGAGGATGGTGACGAGCCGATCCTTGCGGTTCTCGATCGTCCGCGTAGCCATGATGCCCGGGATGGCGCAGGCGAAGCTGCTGAGCATCGGGATGAACGACTTGCCGTGCAGGCCGGCCTTCGACATGAGCCGGTCCATGATGAACGCGGCGCGGGCCATGTAGCCGGTGTCCTCGAGGATCCCGAGGAAGAAATAGAGAATAAGAATCTGCGGCAGGAAGACGACCACGCCACCGACGCCGGCGATCACGCCGTCGGTCAGCAAGCCGCGCAGATCGCTCTCCGGCAGGTGATCGCCGACCCATTTGGCGAGCCAGTCGGTGCCGTTGGTAATCGCGTCCATGGGCACCTTCGCGACGAAGAAGATGCAGAAAAACATGAGCGCCATCATGCCGAGGAAGGCGACCCAGCCCCACACGCGGTGGGTGAGCCAGGCGTCGAGCTTGTCGGAAATCGAGGTCGCGTAGTGACCGTCGCCGGTATGATGAGCGGCGGCGCAGACCTGGCCGATCCAGTCGTAACGCGCATCCACCGGCGCGGAAATGGGATCGATGCCGGCGGTGCCGAGACGCTGTTGCGCGGCCTTGGTCGCCTGGATGACCGTGCGGTCGTGATGCGTGACTTCGTCGAGCGCGGCCTCGTGCAGGGTGAGGAGAAGCAGCGCTTCCGCACGGGCGATATCCGGCGCCACGGGCAATTGCTTGGCCAGGCCCATTACCTCGCGTTCGAGCACGATGGGCATCTGCGTCCAAATCGTCGGCGGCGGCAGCGGCGAACGGGATACTGCCTGGCGCAGCTCGATGAGGCCCACGCCTTTCGTCGCCACCATCGCAACCACTGGCACGCCGAGCTTTTCGCGCAGCGCCATGATGTCGATGACCACGCCATTCTTTTCCGCGACGTCCACCATGTTCAGCGCGACGACGATCGGGATATTCAGCTCGAGCATCTGCGCGACCAGATACAGGTTGCGCTCCAGATTGCTCGCATCGACCACGCAAATGATGACGTCCGGGCGCGGCGTATCCGCCTGGCGGCCGAGGAGCACATCGCGGGCGACGGCCTCATCGGGCGAACGCACCTGCAGGCTGTAGCTGCCGGGCAGGTCGAGGAGTTCCATGGCCTCGCCGTGGCTGCCAAAGAAACGGCCGGTCTTTTTCTCCACGGTCACGCCGGGGTAGTTGCCCACCTTTTGGCGGAGGCCGGTCAGGGCATTGAAAATGGTGCTCTTGCCGCAGTTCGGGTTGCCCGCGATGGCCACGTAGCGTGTGACCTCACGAGACGACGCCGGGGCGGCAGATGTCGATACAGGACTGGCCATGGCTTAAAGGCGCGCGACGAGCACACCGGCGGCTTCGTTTTTCCGCAGGGAAAGGTGGTAACCGCGCACCTTGATATCAATGGGATCGCCAAGCGGCGCAAAACGGATGACTTCAAACTGGGCACCCACCGTGAGGCCCATTTCCAGCAGGCGCTGCCGATGTTCGGGCGGCAGGGCAAAGCCGAGCACGCGGCCTTTTTGGCCGAGCGGGAGAGAGCTGAGGGTCTCGCCAGCGTCGGTCGTCATGCGGCAATCTTCTCCACCCGCACGTGTTCGCCCAAGTCCCGGCCGATGGCCACCCGCATGCCCATGATGGAGCAAATAATCGCCGCACCGTCCGCGATCTTGCGCACTTCCACCCGGTCTTGAAACCCTAACTCCCTCAACCTGAGGCACTCCGGACAATCCGGGCAGATTGTCACCACTCGCAAACGTTCGCCGACTCTGGCGCGGGCCAAGGTGTAAGTCGGCTTGTGAATCGCGGTCTGCATGGATCGAAGGATAGGGAAAATAGCAGTAGTTGAGAACTTGTCGCAATAAAATTGTGGGCGACGCCCACGAAGCATAAACCGCGAGGCGGGCACATCTTTGCCTCCATCTTCCGGAAGGGGTGGCGGGGGCACCCCGCCCCTCGGCCATAGGCAGGATGGGACGTAGAGGACGAATAGGACCTATGGGACTCCCATTATTCCATTCCTCAGATTCCACTCCTCCCGCTCCTCTATCTCCTTACCTCACGCGTCCTCGCGCCCCTTCTCCTTCACCCGGATGGATACCGGTGGCATCAGCGCGCCTTCATTCAAGCGCACGAAATCCTCGATCGCTTCTTTTACCTCATCGCCCAGATCGCTCAAGTGCTTCACCTCGACTTTTTCCACGAGCTCCGCCTTCGTCGAATCCTGGATTTCCACGATCAGCTTTTTCATGACGGGAGGGCCTCAGGAAGGAGGGCGCGGTCGGCTAGGCCGCCGGCCTACCCGTGACAAAGTGCAGCACGATGAGAATGAGCGCGATGACCAGGACGATGTGAATGAGCGCTCCAGCGACGTGCAGGAGGAAGCCAAGGAGCCAAAGAATGATCAGGATGATGCCAACGATAGCGAGCATAAGAAGGTAATAGGTTCATCCCATGAATCGCATCCCGACGGTACCGCGTGCGTAAGGCGCGCTTCTCAAAACGCTGGGACGCGCTACTTCTTCCGCTCGGCCTTGCCGCTGCGCTTCAGCCGCCACGTGGTGGTCAACGGTTCGGCCAGCATGTCGGCGCCGGGCCACAACCGGATTGCGCCCTTGAAACTATCCTGGTTGCCACCGCGTTCACATTTGTCCGGCAACGGATCCACATGCTTGGCATTGCCTCCGCCGATGAGGAACACGTCGGGAAAGAAAATATCCTGGAGCAAGGCCACGGCGCGTTCCACGGCGCGTTGCCAGCGCCGCTTGCCATTGGCGTTCAGTGCTTCCTTGCTGAGTCGATCCATGAACGCCTCGGACTTCGAAAGCGGCATGAGCCCGATCTCCAGTGGGACGATGGTGTCGTCCACGATCAACGTCGCCCCCACGCTCGTGCCCAGCCCGAGGAAAAGCATCCGGCCCGATTCATAACTCGCCAGCGCCTGCATGGCGGCGTCGTTGATGATGCGCACCGGTTTCTTGAACGCTTTGTCAAAATCGAAATCGAGCCAGCCGCCGCCGAGGTTCAGCGGGTTCCGGGCCACCTTTCCTTCACGCACAATTCCGGGAAAGCCCAGCGTGATGGCATCATATTTCCAATCCTCGGTCGCCTCGATTACGCCCTTGACCATTTTCGCTCCGGTCAGCGTGCGCCCGGAGGGGAATTTGCGAAAACCCTCGTGTCCGCTCGCCATGAGCTTCACGCTGGTTCCCCCGCAGTCGATCATTAGTACTTTGCTCATGATACCGCCTCCGTCGGGTTCAGCAGATGTCCGATGAGTTCCGTGACGCCGTCGCCGTGATCCGCTTTCGTCACGAAATCCACTTCCTTCAGGATGGCCGGCAGCGCATTGGCCACCGCCACGGACAATCCGCAAATCTTGAGAAACGCGTGATCGTTTTCTGCATCGCCCACTCCCGCGATCTGCTCCGGCGTGAGGCCCAATCGCTCCGCGGCCGCGCGCAGACCGGTGGCCTTGTTCACCCCGCTCGGTAGAATCATCACCGCGCCCTTGTTGAAAATCACCTGCAACTCCAGACCCATTTCCTTGATGGTTTGCAAGACGACGGTCTCGTGCGGCTCCCAGGTCGCGACAATCGACTTCCCCACTTGCAGGGGCAACCCAAGTTCGTGCAGGCGCGCCACAAATTCACTCGGCGGGGGGGCGGCGAGCGCCTCCACTTCACCGATGTGCGGGTGATAAAGCACCCCGCCATTTTCCATCACCGCGAGATCGAACCACGAGATCTGCGGGAAGATGGCCTTCAACTCGTGCAGTTCGCGTCCCGTCACCAGGATCAACCGAAAGTGGGCATCCTTCAGCTTTCGCAGCGCGGCCAACGTCGCTTCGTTCACGGCGCCATCGTGCGCCAGTGTCCCGTCATAATCCGTCGCGAGAGCCCGCAGTCCAGGAGGAATCGGCTTATTCATAATTTCAGAAATTCGAAAGCGTCCTTCCTCGCGGCGCCCGGCATTTTCATTTGGCAAAGCATGCTTTAGCCAAGGTTCGCGGATTGCGGATGTGCTGGATGCCTCGCCCTGACCCGTATATCCGGCCTCCATCCGTTGCCGCGGCTTTCGGCGATACTTCAAAGTGCCCTTCCCCTCCTGGGAGCGGCGCCTTCTTCTTTCTACCAATATGAGTACGGCCAAACCTAAGACGCGGACGGAGGCTGATAAGCCGCAGGAAACGAAACACCTTTCCGCGGCGCAAAAGCGCGCGCTGGACACGCAGAGCGAAGCCGAGCGCGCCCATGGTAAGGAGCGGGAGAAACTGACCCGCAGGATGGCAGCGGATAAATAGCGCCGACGTCGCCGTCCAAGCGATGCCTCGTTCGGCGCGCTTCGCTCGAGGCGCTTCGCCAATAGCATCTCCCTCATTCCCGATTACGCTTTCGCCTCCGTGATGGAGAGCGTCATTCGCGCGGACGAGCCTCCTCAAGCACACCTCCGCAAATGCTTCCGCCGCAACGCCGCACCGACGCCGTTCAGGATGATGTCCGCCACCCGCTGCTGCACCGCCGGATCCCGGCGATCCACCTCGTGTCCCCGGCGCTCCCCTTCCAGCCAGCATTCCGTTCGCACGATGTCTTCGACATCGGCAATTTCAGATCGGATTAATTCAGTTTCTTGGTCCATACCCCGTGAGGTTTGTTTCAGTTCGTTTCACTTACTGAATCGCAATCCGCCGAGGGCCCGGCTTTTGAACGGCGAAAACGATCGCACATTTTCCGCAGGAACAATCCCCCGCGCGATTTCGATTCCCCAGAGTATGAGACGACTGTTTTTCGGACTCGCGTTGGCCGCGCTCTTCGTCTCCCTGCGCGGCCGCCGCCGGTCCCGCACCGCAGCCGCTCCACGGTCTCCTTCGTTCGATACCCGGCGTCCGACCTACGATGATATCGCTCTGCGCGCCTACTTCATCGGCCTGGACCACGAGATCAATGGTGACCGGCCCGATCCGCTCCGCGACTGGGCCGAAGCCGAACACGAGCTTCTCACTTAAATTGAAGCTCTAAAGCCGGCGAAACGAACGCGTCGCCGCTCCGCGTTTATTCGTGTCCCTTCGCAGTCTCACCACTCGTCTTGCCGTCTCTCACACCCAATGCGGCGCGGCCGCATCCGCGAGCGCTCTGGCCCGTTCGTGCGCGACATGAATCGCCGTCGCGTGCCGGAGCACGGTCTCCTCGATCGGCGCCGGTAGCGCGTGATCCAACACCTTTTGGTAGTTCTCCGCGGCGCAGCATTCGCCCCGTTCGCATTCGCGCAAAATCGCATGCGCCTCGCGATTCGCGATCGCGCTCTTCAAGTTGATCCACCCGCGATGCAGAGCCCCCGCCACGCTGCTCGCGTATTCGGGATTGCTGTCGCCCAACTCGTGGGCCAGCGACTGCAACTCCCCGGCAAACTTCGCCCGCTGCAGCGAACACTGATTGCAAAACTCTTTCACCTCCTCGTCGGCCACATTCTCCGCCGCGGTCAGGTATCCCTCCTGCCCATCCTTGCACGTCTGGATCAAATCATTCAGCAGCGACCGGAGATCGGTATTCGTTTCCATATCGCCACAGAATCGCCTTCGCCGCCACCCGCGAGCTTGCCTCAGCATCAGCCCCTCCCTCGGGATCGCCCCTGACCACCGCATCGTCCTGCGGCCCCCTTAGCCTCAAACCAGTCGAGACGGGGTTCGATGAACCCCGCATCCCCCTCCGCGGCCTCATGGAGGTGCGCATCGGGAGCCCACTCCAGTCTAATCAGTACCCCGTCTTTCGAAAGCACGGCGATCCCTGTCCCGGAGGGACAATGGAATTTAGCCGGTGTGCAAGCTCTTGAGCTTCAAGCGAATGGGCGCAGCCACCGGATTCGCATTCTCTACGCGGTCTGCCCCGTAGGGGCAGTGGAATCTCTAGCAAGCGAATGATTTAAGCCCGCGCGGTGAATTCCTTCGCCCCTGCCGGGGCGGGCACGCTGGGACGCTGATCCGGTGGCTGCGTCTGTTCGCCTGAAGCTCACCGACTTGCGCACCGGCTAAATTCCGATGTCCCTCCGGGACAGCCTTCGGCTTTGCTCGGCAGCAACCAAATGTGGGTAGTGCTTAGACTCCAGTGTTGCGCTCCGCGACAGCCTTCGCTGCCATGGTGGAGTGCGTGCTAAAACTCCATCCAAGCTAACCCTGCGCGACAAACTCTCGCGGCTGACTATTGCCCAAGCCGCCAAATGGCTCGGCCCGGACGGAGCCCGGCTGCTCACCCTGGGAGCGAAGATCGACATCGAACCTTCCGGTGTCTCCTGGCCGGATGATGCGACCTTTCAGGTCGTCATTCCGTATCAGGAAACCTCCGCTGTCGTCACGCTCACGCTCGGACCCGGCGGACGTGATGGCGTCCGCTGGATCTGCAGCGAGTCCGAAGACGCCGAGCTGTGGACCGCCGCCGTCCTCGCTTTCATTCTCGAAGAAAAGACCGCCCTGGGCCTCGCCACGGCACCTCCCGAGGAGATGGATGTCCCGTGGGAACTCATGGACGAACACGCTCTCGAAAAGCGCGCGCTGGCCGAGCGTGAAAAACGGGCCCGAGAGGAAAAAATGGACATCACGCCAGAAAAGGGAGGCAAGGCCCCTTGGTGCGACTACCTCGTGACCAGTTCGCTTTCCGGCAAGAGCTACCGGGTGGCGTTGCGCGGGCCGGGGCGGGGGCAGTCGTTCTGTACCTGTCCGGATTTCCGCAAGAACACGCTGGGGACCTGCAAGCACGTGCTCGCCGTCCTCACGCGCATCCGCCGAAAGACCCCGGCCGAAGTATTGCGCCGCCCTTACCAGCCCAAGGAGATCGCCGTGCACGTACGCTACGATGGCGAATTGCGCGTGGCCTTCGAATTGCCGCGCAAGCTTTCTCCGGCCGCCGAAAAAATCCTCGAGCCGTGGCGGGAGCGCTTTGCCCAAACGGTCGAGGAAATCGCCGAGCTTTTCACCGCCCTGGAACAACTGGAAGCCGCCCACGAGTCCGTCGTCGTCTATCCCGACGCCGAGGAACGCATCGCCCAAGCGCTGCATCAGCGGCGGCTGTCCGGGCTGGTCGCGCAGATCCGGAAGAATCCCGGGGCGCATCCGCTCCGCTCTTCTCTGCTCAAAACCGAGCTGCTGCCCTATCAGCTCGACGGCATCGCCTTCGCCGCCGGCACCGGCCGCGCGGTGCTCGCCGACGAAATGGGCCTCGGCAAGACCATTCAAGGCGTGGGCGTGGCGGAATTTCTCGCCCGCGAGGCCGGCATCTCCCGCGTGCTCATCGTCTGCCCCGCCTCGCTCAAATCCCAATGGGCCGCGGAGATCGGCCGTTTCTGCGGACGCAGCGTCCGCCTCGTCACGGGTCGCAACGCCGAACGCAACGCGCAATATGTGGAGGGCGGGTTCTTCACCGTCTGCAATTACGAACAGGTCCTGCGCGACTATCTCGCCATCGAACGAGCTCAATGGGACCTGATCATCCTCGACGAAGCGCAGCGCATCAAAAACTGGGAGGCGAAAACCAGCCACGTCATCAAATCGCTGCGCTCCCGGTTCGCCCTCATCCTCACCGGCACACCGGTGGAAAATCGGCTCGACGATCTGTTTTCCATCGTCGAGTTCATCGATGACCGCCGGCTCGGGCCGGCCTTTCGTTTCTTTCACGCCCATCGCACTGCGAGCGAGACCGGCAAGGTGCTCGGTTACAAGAATCTCGCCGCCCTGCGCCAGCGGCTCGCTCCTGTGCTCCTGCGCCGCACCCGGGTCAGCGTGGCGCTCGACGTACCCACGCGCACCACGGAGATCGTACGCGTCGCCCCGACCGATGAGCAGCTCGAGCTGCACCATGCCAACCTCCAGATCGTCCTGGCCATCACGCGCAAGAAATTCATCAGCGAGATGGACCTGCTGCGCCTTCGCCGCGCCCTGGCCGCCTGCCGCATGGCCGCCGACAGCACCTTCCTCGTCGACAAGACGGAGCCCGGATATTCCAGCAAGCTCGAGCGGCTCGGCGAATTGCTCGCCGCCCTTTGCGCCGAGCCGGAGCGCAAGATCATCGTCTTCTCCGAGTGGACCACCATGCTCGACCTCATCGAGCCACAGTTGAAAAGTCTGCGGGCCAAATTCGTCCGGCTCGACGGTTCCGTCCCGCAGGCCAAACGCAAGCAACTCGTCGCCGAGTTTCAAACCAATCCGCAGTGCCGCGTCTTTCTCACCACCAATGCCGGCTCGACCGGCTTGAACCTGCAAGCCGCCGATACCGTCATCAACGTCGACCTGCCCTGGAATCCCGCCCTGCTCGAGCAGCGCATCGCCCGCGCGCACCGCATGGGCCAGAAACGCAAGGTCCACGTCTATCTCCTCGTCACCGAAAAGACCATCGAGGAAAACCTCCTCGCCACCCTCGGCGCGAAACACGAGCTCGCCGCCGCCGTGCTCGATCCGGACAGCCCGCTCAGCGAAGTGCAGTTCGTCTCCGGCACCGAGGAATTGAAGCGCCGCATGGAAGTCCTCCTCGGCGCCCCAGCCCCGGCCGCTCCCGACGTTTCCGCCGAGACCAAAGCGCGTGCGGAAATCACCGCTCTCGCCGAGCGCCGCCAGAAGGTCAGCGAATCCGGCGGCCAGCTCCTGACCGCCGCCTTTAGCTTTCTCGGGGAACTCCTCCCCCAAGCGAGCACACCGCCCAATCCCGCGGCGGCCGCGGCTCTGCGCCAAAGCCTGGCCGATTGCATCGAGCCCGGCGAAGACGGCCGTCCCCGCCTCACGGTCACCCTGCCTAACGCCGAAGCGCTCGACGCGCTCGCCGCCACGCTGGCCAAGCTCCTCGGCGCTACCGGCCACTAAGCATTGCCCACATCTCAAAAAGCGGAGGAGAGGCCCGCGAATCACTCAGATAACGCGAATGGATAGGGATTTCATTCGTGTTATTCGCGTGATTCGCAGGCCTTTTTCTCTTTGCGGGAACCTCGAAGAGATGTGGGTGATGCTTAGACCGGCCACTGACCCCACGCTCCGACTACTTGCGCGCGCGGTTGAGCCGTCGAGCTCTCTCTCCGAGCGATGACTGCGGTCTTGCTTCGGGCGGTTTCATGGTTCAATTGCCCTCGACCAGTGAGGTTCCCCTATGAAATTGCTCACGCTCTTTTCCTTGTTGCTTGCGGTGTCCGCGATGTCCTTCGGCGCGGACGCGTCGCACAATGCATTCTTCCCCGACGCACCTCCTGTGCCGGCGGGCGCCAAAGTCACGGTCGAATTTGACCGCGCGGAATACTTTCTCGGCGAGACTGTCTACGCCAGTTTCATCATCGAGAACACCGGCGCCGAGCCATTCCAGATCTTCCTCGGCAGCGACTACTCCGGATCGATGCGCGCGGACCGGTTCCGGGTGACGGCCACCGATGAAGCCGGTCACGAAGCCGCGGATCCTTTTCCCAACGCCGGTTCCATGGGCGGCCTGGGGTTCGAACCCACGATCAAGCCGGGGGAAAAACACACGGAGAAGGTGCCCGTGTTGCACTACCGGCGGTTCGATCATCCGGGGCGTTACACCGTCCGCATTTCGCACGATCTCGGCTGGAACCAAAGCGGGCGCCCCTATCCAGTCGGGGAGGCAACGATCACCTTTCGGGAGCCGGATGCTGCCCAGGCGGAGCAGATCGTCGCCCGGATGGAGAACTCGCGAGGCGCCAGTGACGAACCGCCGGACTTCTCGGTCCTGCGGCTTCCCATTTTCCTCGCGCCACTTCAGCGCCGCGCCGAAACCGGAGACACGAAGGCGCTTGAAGGCCTCGGGAGCGTAGAAAGCAGGGAGGCCACCGAGGTGCTGATCCGGTTGGCAAAAGGCCGGAAGAAGAAGTTCGCGCTGCAGGCCGCGCTGACTCTCAATGCGCGCCTGCCCGATCCGGAATTCGACAAGAAGCTGCCGCGGCGCGGAATGTTCGTCGATGCGGGCATGGAGTCGCGCAATCGCCTGGCGACGGTCGCCTGGGACGAGCCTTTCTCGCCCGGCGTCCGCACACTGGCCGTGCAGTTTCTGGCGGACAAGGACCAGCCAAGCGTGGAGTGTGGAGCATTCATGATCGAGGCGATCGGAACGCCGAAGGAGGCGCCCGCGGTGGAGGCAGCCATCACGCGCGCGCTGGGCGCAACGCGGATCGTTCGCGATCGGCCGGACTCCGATATTCTGCGCGCGCCCGAGCCTTTGCCGGAATTGTTCCGCGCCATGCAGATGCTGCATCAGCGCGGCTACGAGATAGAGCCCAATTCCAAGGGGAAAGCGCAAGCCTGTGCGTCCTTCGAATGGCTGGCCGGGCAACCTGGCCCACGGACAGCCGAGTGGGAGAAAGCGTTCGCCCTGTTTCGAGGCGATGAATCCTGCGTGGTGCGCGAAGCGGCCCTGCGATCGATTCCGCAGCCCATTCCGGAGAAGTACATCCCGGCGGTGATGAAAGGGCTGACCGATCGGGATTGCGGCGTGGCGCGCGCCGCTTGTGAGGTGGCTGGAAAATCAGGTGATCCGCGCTTTGTGAAGCCCCTGCTCGAAATCATCGCCACCGGGTCTCACGAATGGCTTCTGCGGGAAGCCTCGAGCGCGGCGTATGCCCTGAATAGCCGCTATGAAATGTACGCGGCGTGGGTGGCGCGCATGGCGGATCATGGCATGCTCAGCCTCTCATTCGATGGATTGCAGGAGGTGGTCGCAGATCATCCCAAAGGCTGGAGCGGCCAGACCGAATTGCCGCAAAGCGAGTTGCTGGCCCTCCAGCATGCCTGGCAAAACTTTCTGGCCAAACACGAACAGGAATTGCGCGATGGCCGGCAGTTCCAGGTCGGCGGTCCCGAACTCACGCCGGAGTTATACGGGCAGGCGCGCCGCTTCACGCTGCCCGATGGCAAGGAGTGGCCGCCGCAGCCTGAGTCCGCGGCGGACAAACGTTGACGAAAGGCCTGCTCCCCGGAGCCGCCGGTCATGGAGATTCGTCCCGGTGTCGTCACGGAGGGCATTGGGAACTGGAAATTTTTCGACACGTCCGGATGAAAGGTGCACCGTCCGGCCCTCCAAGGCTCGATGGCAGTCTCAAATCCAATCACCGCAACCGTCGAAACGGCGGCCCCGCGAACAGCGGCCGGCCGGCGCTTCGTCGCCGCTTGGTGCATCAGCGTGGCTTTCGTTGCCTTGGTCATCTTTCCACTGGCCACTCTCTTTTTGATCAACTGGTTCAATGAAGCCGGCCTGCGTTGGATCAAAGAGATTCGGACGCGAAAATTCCGCATGGCCGAGCAGATTCATTCCCAGGATCGAATTCTGATCGCGGGCGGTTCCAGCGGCCTGTTTGGCGTGGACGCCGAGCTTCTCGAAAAACGGCTTCGCCGGCCAGTCGTCAATCTCGCCTCGCACGCGGGTCTCGGGCTGCGCTTTCTTCTCGAAGACGCGCGGCAGGCGGGGCGAAGCGGGGACACCATCCTGCTTAATATCGAGTACGGCTTGTACGCCTCGGAGCCGGTTTTGACCGATATCGAAAGGCGATATTCCTGGACTTACGAAACGAGCCGCCTCTTGCAGCTCCCGCTCACCACCCTCAGCCAGCAACTCTACGGCGTGCCCTTTGCGGATTACGTCCGCTCCTGGGATCTGTGGAACCGGCGATTTTCGGGGACCCTGGACAAAAGCGATCCTCCACTCTGGATCGAATATCCATTCGTTACCCTCGGACCGCGCGGCGATTATCGCGGAGACATTCGCCTCCCGGCGCAGATTGCCGAACCCCACCTGGAAAAGGCGCACGACATGACGCCCACTTCCCGGCAATTGCTGGAAGACTTCTTTTCCTGGGCGCACCGACGGGGCGTTCACGTGATCGGCACCTTCCCCGCGGTCATGCGGAGTTCCAACGGAGCGAATACCGACCGCGTGTTCGAGTCGATTCGGAGTTTCTACCAGGAGCACCACCTCACGGTGCTGGGTGATCCCCACCTCGTGCAGATGCCGCGCGAGCTGTTTCGCGATACGCCTTCTCATCCCACGGTGGCCGGCCGCCGCTTGCACACCGAAACGCTCGCGCGCTTACTCGCCGCGCAATTGCAGCAACCGGCTCCGCCGGAAGATCAGTCGGTCTTCCTCCTGTTGGATCCCCACAGCGATTTGGGTCTCGAGGATCCGTCGGCTGCATTCCGCCACTGCCGCTATCTCACCGCTGAACCGCTGCATCATCCCTACGACATTACGCCGGCGGAAGTGCGCGAGCTGGTCCAGAAGGGCACGCCGGTTTATTTTGATTCACCTGGGGTTGCCGAAATGTTGCAGCCGCTCGGGCTGCAGGGCGTGCGCGAGCACGAATCCACCTCGACACTTGCGGATTGGATCAAGTCCTACCCAAATCACTATTTCCTCCTGTCCGTCAGCGGCGGCGCCAGGGTGCCGGTCCTTTCCGCCGAACTTCCCGCTTCCTTCGCGAAGTTCCTCGCAGACGACGCGCCGGACCGCGTCGCGATCCTCGGCACCGGCTCCTTCTCCCGCACCCACAAGACGCAAAGCGGCATCGGATTTGTCCGCGTGAAACAAAGCGCGCGCCCGCGCTGGTCGCACGCGGCGCCGGTGGACTACTCAGCCTCCGCCTGGCCGAAGACTGAAGATCATCCGGATCTCCGGCCGCTCCTGGTGGAGAAGCAACCCATGGCGGACGGAACCGCCGAGGGCGACCTCGCGGTCTGTGTCGTCGACCCCGATCTGGGAATCGTCGTCCGGCGGGGGACTTTCCACCATGAACAACATTTGGACAGCGAACTTCGACGCGTGACGGCCCAGTAAGATGCTCTTTAATAGTTTCGTTTTCCTCTTCGGTTTTCTGCCCGCAGCACTGCTGCTCTACTTCGGCCTCGCCCGCTTTTCGGGCACGCGCGCGGCCAATGTCGCGCTCGTGGCCATGTCCCTGGTTTTCTACGGCTACTGGGCTTACCCGTCGGTCAGCGGCGATGGGTCCACCCACCGCATGCTCGGCTACGTCTGGCTGCTCTGCGCCAGCACCACCGCCAATTTTCTGGTCGGGCGCAGCTTGCAGGCGCGGCCTCGCCGCTGGCTATTGGCCCTCGCTGTGACGGGCAATCTCGCGGTGCTCGGCTATTACAAATACGCCGGCTTCTTCGTCCATACGCTCGACGGCGTCTTCCATGCCGGCTTGCCGATTCCCCGGGTGATTCTGCCGCTGGCCATTTCCTTCTACACGTTCACCCAGATCGCCTTCGTCGTGGATGCCTATCGCGGTCTCGCCGCGGAAATGAGCTTCTCCCGGTACGCTCTGTTCGTGTCGTTCTTCCCGCATCTCATTGCCGGTCCGATCGTTCACCACAGCGAGATCATGCCGCAGTTCGCCCGGCGCGATGCCAAACGCTGGCAATTCGACAACGTCAGCCTTGCCCTCGCCTGGCTCAGCATCGGGCTCTTCAAGAAGGTGGCTATCGCCGATGCCTGCGCGCCATTGGCCAACGTGGTCTTCGGCAAGGCGGGCTCGGTCACCGTGGTCGAGGCCTGGGCCGGCGCCCTGGCCTATACCATGCAGCTCTACTTTGATTTTTCCGGTTATAGCGACATGGCCATTGGCCTGAGCCTTCTCTTCAATGTCCGCCTGCCGGAGAATTTCGAGGCGCCTTACCGGGCGGTGAACATCGTCGATTTTTGGCGTCGCTGGCACATGACGCTTTCCCGCTTCCTCCGGGACTATCTCTACATTCCGCTCGGCGGAAATCGGCTCGGCCATTTCCGCCGCTACTTCAATCTCTTTGCCACCATGGCCATCGGTGGACTTTGGCACGGCGCCGGTTGGACATTCGTCATTTGGGGCAGCTACCACGGGCTGCTCCTCATCGTCTGTCATCTGTGGAAGAAAACGTCCTGGCGCCTGCCCGTGTGGAGCACGCGTAGCCTGACGTTTCTCACCGTGCTGCTCGGTTGGGTCGTCTTTCGGGCCAGCGACTTGAGCGAAGCCGGTGTGCTTCTCGGCAAGATGTTCGACCTTTCCACCTTCCGGCTCGATCATTGGAAGACCGGTCTGCAATTGGAGCATTTGGCCGGTTTGCTCGGCTTGCTAGTGTTCGTGAATGTCGCGCCTACGACCAGGCAATGGATCGAGTCGCGGCCCCTCCGCATCCCCGACGCCATCAAAATGGCGTTCCTGTTCTGCGTCGCCCTCTTCCTCATCCGCAACGTCGAGCTGCAGTTCGCGAAGAGCGAATTCATCTATTTCCGGTTCTGACCGCCAAGCTCCATCGGCTCGGCGCATCTTTCCCGCGCGTCACGCCTTCTGCGTGAAGTAGAAGACGCCCTTTTTCAGATTCTTCAGTTGGTCGAAGGTGAGCTTCTTGATGTCGGTGATCTCTTTCGGCTTCACACTGTCGCCGTCGGCGGGCTCCTTGTCCGCGAATTTGACGAACTTGAAGACGGAACCGGGCGGAAAAAGGATTTCGCCTTCCGTCCCGTGTAGTGAAAACATGGAAATTTCGCGGCCCGTCTTGATGTCGGTGATGATGCTGACGATTTCGCCAAATCCCGGCACGGTTTTCAGGCCGGTGCTAACGAAGGCCTTGTCGCTGCGACTCCCGGAAGTCAGCAACTCTTTGACGACCACGTCGGGCAGGCTTTTGTCGCAGCGGCGCACCGTACCCTTGTAGACGGGCAGCTTTTTCAGTGCGCTGGTGCAGGCGGCAATGTAGGGACGAAAATCCGTCTTCGTGTCGCCGGCCGGAAGCGTGGTGTCTTCGGCGGGATTGATCTTGGAGCCGCGCAGGATGGCGTTGATCGAGGTAAAATCCTGCGTGGAGTAACCGTAGATCGAAGCCACTTCGCCCATCTCCAGCGGTTCGGACGGCCCGCCGGCCGGATCCTTTTTGTAGGGATCAAAGTCTTCCTTCTTCGGCTTCTCCTTGTCCGCCTTGGCGCCCTTGGCCACCGCCGCCTTCGCCCTGGCCGCTGCCGCGGCATTCTCCCGTTTCGCCGCCTCGTTCGCGTTTACCACCATGGTCTCGGACATCCGGGCCATCTCCATGAAAGCTTCATCGCCCAAGGCGAGGATCATGGGGCCGGAGGAAGATTGCTTCCCGGCTGCTTTCGCCTTTTCCAGCTCATCGCGGAAACGTGCCTTTTGATCCTCGATCCACAGCGGCCGGACCTTCTTACCGAGATCCAGCCTTTCTTGCTGGAGGTCTTTGAACTCCCCGAAGAGCACTTTCATTTCCGCTGGGTCCACGCAGCCGGTGACCGCGGTATTGAAGGCCGTCAGCTTGCCAAGCAAATCTCCCATTTCTTTGATCACCGGGTGGCCAGGGGATTTGGATGCCGCCAGTGAGGTCAAGGCGCGCAGTTCCTCGGACAGCTTCAACTCCTGGTCCTTCCGTTGCGCCGGGACCAGGAAAAATTGATCCACCCCGGCGATCGAAGTCCAACGCGGTGCGGCAGGGTCCAGCTTTTTGTTCAGCTCCGTCCGTAAATCCTTTTCCACCGTCGCAATATCGCTGTCGTCACATTGGGCCAAATCCGTCGCGAGATCGTTCAATACTTTGGCCTTTTCCGCATCCGGGATATTCGGCCAGGTCTGCGCCTTGAGGAAGTTGAACTGGCTTTGGCACTTCGTCTTTCTCTCGGCGAGGGTCGGTGCCGGCGCGGCCGCACCATGCGGTGCTGCTGCCGCTTGCGGTGCTCCTGCGGGATGAGGCGCGGCCGCCGCTTGCGGTCCCGGCGCTGCGTGAGGTACTGACGCCGCCTGCGGACCTGCCGCATTACGGGGCGGTGTCGCTGCCGCCCCGGCCGGTGGCGGAGTGGCTCTGGTTCTCGCGATTCCGACACCAGCCGTCGGCGGAGTTCCTGCGGGCCGGGTAGGACCTGCGGGCGTGGCTGGGGCGGCGGCGGTATTGGGCATCGCCGCTCTCTTGAACGCCGGATTTGGGGACGCGGGAGATGCGGCCTGTGGTTTCGCGGGGATGGATCCCGAGTTCGCCCTTACTGGCGCCGCGGCGGGTTGCACCGGCGTCGTTCCGCCAGCGGGCGCAGCAGTTCCTCCGGGCTTGGGCGTCACCGCCGCCACCCTGGCCGGTCCACCAGCCCGCTGCGGTACCGGAAATTTTCCCGGGGCGGGCGTCGACGCGGCCTTGGCGGGCGCGTTGACTGCCGCCGCGGGTGGCGTGGCGCCATCCCCTTCGTCGGCTGGAATGCAAACCGTATCCTGGAGCAAATGCTTGGTGAGAAACGTCTGCAGCTCCTGACAGACCCCTTTCCCGGCGTTGCTGAATTGCAACTCGTTCTTCGCGTTCCGGACCACTTCGCCTTTGGCCTTCGGCGTCGGTCTTCCCGGAAGACTGGCCACCATGTTCGCCTGATAATCAATGAGCAGCAGCGGCTTCTTTTCTTTTCCGAAGTCGAAGCTGGCGAAGAGAATAAAGTTTCTGGGTTCCTCCGGCTTCACGACGAGCGCCGCTTTTTTGAGCGCTTCGCCATATTTCTTGGGGTCCTTGACTTGATCGAGCGAGGTGAACGTCGGCATAAGAAAAAGGCGCGGATGGGAAAAACCCGCGCTCTTTGTTTAAAGAAAAGGTCGGGGAAGGCCAGCCAATAGAAAAAGCGAAGTCCCGCCAACGGCGGTGCGAGCGCCGCAAACGAGCGGTTCGCGCGTTTTTCGTCTGCCGCCGTAAAAGGGGAAGTGCTGCATTGGCTGGCCGAGGACAAATCCAACTCCGAGAGCGCGGTCACACACGCATTTGAAGGAGCGGGAAAAACCGTGTGGTAATGGATACCGCGCCCACCATCCTCATTGACGGCCAGTGAGATTGGCAACTGAGGCTCCGCCACCGCGCCACGCAATGGAATTGCCCCGGCAGGTGCCGTTCCCAAAGCCCCACTTGGGAACGAGGGATTACCCCGGACCGTGAGCGAACCTGCCTCAACAAAACGCGCCGGCGCTCGATGTTGAAATCGCGCTTGCCGGTAAGCAGCGCAGATCGCCCGCGCGCAACGATTCATTAGTAGAAAGCAGAAGCGCGAAGCGGGCGTGCTGGAGGCGAATTCAAATGCACCTTACTCCACACATCGATCAGGAAGTTCACGGAAAGGTTTTGGAGATCGATATCCACGGCACCCTCATCGAGGAGGATCACAAGGCGTTTGCTCCCGAAACCGAAAGGCTCATCCAGCGCTATGGAAAAATCCGTGTGCTCGTGACAATGCACGACTTCCACGGCTGGGCGGCGGGCGCCCTCTGGAACGAGATCCAGTGGAATGCGAAGCACTTCAACGACGTCGAGCGACTGGCCGTCGTCGGAGAAAAGACCTGGCACCGCTGGATGACCGGTTTCTGCCGCGCCTTCACCCGGGCCCGCGTGCGCTACTTCACCTTCGATCAACTCGACGACGCCCACGCCTGGATCGACGAATTCTGACCTCCCTCTCGTCCCCCCGGATGTTCCAACGCCGACAGTTTGGGGGCCATTTATTGAGCATGGGTATTCAGCGCGCTCAGGAGAGTCCGTAGTGGGCTGCCAGCTTTGCCCCGCTGCCAGACAATAGACAAATCCCAGGTGGCACCGGCGTCAGCGATGGGAAGCATCACCGCGTTCGGAATGTTCAGGTGGGAGATGAAGGCCGGTTGAATCGAAAGCACCTCTTCATTCGCTGCCAGGGCGAGAGATTCCTCGAGACTGGTGGCTCTCTCCATGGTGACCATGCGGGGGCGGAAACCGCCATACTGACGGCAGAACCGAACGATCCGCCGGTCGTATCCCGGCACGATCTCGTCCGATCCCCGAGTGAACGTTTCGTCCTTTAATTGGGAAAAAGACACCTGTCTTTCGGTCGCGAACCGGTGGCTGACCGGGAGCACGACCAGGCTTCGAATCGTCGCCAATTTCCGGGCATAGAAATCGCGCGAGAGCAGGTCGGCGCCGTGCAACGTCAGTGCCAGATCGATTTCGCCCTGCCGTAGGGCAATGATCATTTCGCCGGGGGTTTGATCGAGCATTTTGACTTTCACCTTCGGATGAGCGCGCCGCAACTCGGCCAAGGCCGGCCCCAGATACTTCCGGGCCGCCGACGCGATATAACCGATCCGCAACTGGTCACTTTCTCCGCGCACCAGCCGGCGGACTTCGGCCAGGGTGGTATCATAATCGGCCAGGAGAATTTTGGCCTTGGCGGCGAGGGCGTGCCCGCCGTTGGTGGCGCGCACCCCGGACGAGGTTCGCTCGAAAACGCGCCCGCCCAGATCGAGTTCGAGCGATTGCATCTGTCGCGTGATGGCAGATTGAGAAATGCGCAGACGCTCGGCGGCGCGACGGAAGCTGCCTTCTTCGAGGACGACTAAAAACACGCGAAGCTTTTCCAGCACGATGAAAACCGTGATGCAAAAAGTGCATCACCGCAATCACCAACCGGCATTAGCGGCGAGCCCTGGGCAGGCGCATGCTGATCCGGTCAACACGGAACATTTCAATCACTACTAACAACGAAAACAAATCCATGAGCACTCACCTTGAACAAAGATTGGCGGGAAAAATTGCGGTCGTCACCGGCGGCAACAGCGGGATGGGCCTGGCCACGGCCAGGCGCTTCGTGGAAGAAGGCGCGCACGTCGTGATCACTGGCCGGCGGGAGAAAGAACTGCAAGAAGCGGCCGCCTTGATCGGGAGAAACGTGACGACCGTCGCGGGCGACATATCGCGCCTGGAAGATCTGGACCGGCTCTATGCGGTGGTGAAAGAGAAGCACGGTCACATCGATATTCTCTTCGCCAATGCCGGTTGGGGTGAAGTGGCGCCGCTGGCGACGGCGACCGAGGCGCATTTCGACAAGACCTTCGATTTAAACGTGAAGGGAACGTTCTTCACGGTGCAGAAGGCCCTTCCGCTCTTCAAGGATGGCGGCTCGATCATCCTGACCTCTTCCGTTGCCAACGTCCGGGGGGATTTGCTGTTTACCGCCTACGCCGCGAGCAAGGCGGCGGTGCGCTGCTTCGCGCGTGGCTGGACGATGGAATTGAAGGAGCGCAAGATCCGCGTGAATTCGATGAGTCCTGGCCCGATCGAAACTCCGGCTTTGGAGAATGCGGGCCTCACCGCTGAACAGGTCAAACAGGCGGCCGCTCAGTTCGCCTCGGAGGTTCCGCTCGGCCGGAGAGGCAAGCCCGAGGAGATCGCGTCCGTCGTCGCGTTCCTGGCTTCCGATGAAAGTTCCTACATCACCGGCGTGGACCTCGCCGTCGATGGAGGCATGGCGCAGGTTTAACGCGAAGAAGCCTTTGTCTCCGGACCGGGAAGGGAGGAAGGGGTCAGTCAACCAATCTTGACGGAGACGTGACCTGAAAAGGTCGCTTCCGGCCGATTGGCCCAAAACCCTGGAGGACGTGGCCCGGCTCAGATCCCTCGCGTTCAACGAGGCTTGAGCTCAACCCGTCCCGGTTGCGTGCGAAGAACTGACCCGCCTTCCGAGGCGCGATCCCCGATCGTCACGCCGGCATAGCTCAGTTGGTCGCGCGCCAAACGTCTGCGGCGAATTGCTATTTCCCCACATGTTTGTGGAGAAAGATCTCGATCTGGTCGAACGCCGCTGACACCGCCGCGTCCTGCATGCCCTTGGCGTCGAAGCCGTGTCCGCCTCCGGGAATCGAGATCAATTCGTGATCGACCCCGGCGCGCTGCAGCGCCGCAGCCATGGCGACGGATTGCTCGTGTGGCACATCGATATCCTTGTCGCCGTGCAGGAGCAGCGTGGGCGGGTAATCCCCGGTCACGTTCCGCACCGGACAAAAGCGATCGAACTCGCGCGGCTGCTTCACCGGATCGTAGCCCACGACTTCCTGTGGCCAGAGACCGTTTTGACGGCAGTAAGTATAGAAGTTTCCGCGGCCCTTTGCTCCGCCGTTGGTGGTCTCCTTCGCACCGATCGCCTGATGCGCCTCCGCGGGCGTGAACAAAGGCCGCGTCCGGCGGTAGATTTCATGCGGCTTCGCATACCAGTCTCCATCCACATCGCCGTAACCGTAAAACGCAATCAACGCCCGCGGTCTCGGCTCGACGGTGAAACCAGCCATGAGCGCGAGATAACCGCCGGCGGAATGACCGATCACCGCGAGTCGCTGCGAATCAATTTTGTAAAGCTCCGGGCCTTTGGCGCGCACCCAGGTGATGGCATCGCGCACGTCCTCCACGATGCCGGCCGCCTTGGTCTCCGGCGCGAGGCGATAATCTATCGAGACGATGACATAGCCGGCTTTGAGATAGCGATCTCGCTGCTCGGGAACCGGGCCGCCACGTCCTCCGGTGATCAGGCCGCCGCCGTGAATCCAGACGATGACCGGCCGGACATCGTCGCCGGGCAGGCGATAGACATCCGCCTTGATCGGCAGATCGCCGACGGTTTTGTAAGTATAGGTGGTGCGTTCGGCATGGGAGCCGGTCGCTCCTTCGCGCTGGAGCAGCCGCACGACGCAGTCCTGACCTTTCCAGGGCGCGACCAGTGGCCGCTGGCCACCGCCGGAGACCGGCTCGCCCGCCTGCACGACGCCATCGGCCGCGCGCATCCATTCCACGCTGAACTCCCCGCCGGCGGCGCTCAAATCCACGACCAGGCCCGCCGGCTTGTCCGCGGCCGGCTGCGTGTGCTGGGCGTCCAGCGCGGGCGCGGCGTCCGGGTGGTAGATGAGAAATTCCGCATGGCGGCGGCGCGTCAGTTTCGGTGCGGATGCGCCGGTCGCGCCAGCGGCGTCCTTCACGAGTGCGTCATCCGGCTCGAAGTCGGACAATTCGATGTGCCGCTGTTCGAAGTAGTCGCGGATGGCCTTCACACTGTCGAGGCCGGTGAGCTGCGTGGTGAAGGTGTTGGCGGGAACCGACTTCTCCGGGCGTGACGAGGGATGGCTGCCGGTCTGGCTGTACGGCTGCAGACACCACCAACGGCCGCCATAGTTCGCCGAGCCACCGGCCAGCAGCCAGGACCAGAATAGACGACGTTGCCAGTAATCCATGTGCGCCGGGTCCAGCCGCGCGCCGTGGTCCTGTTCGTAGCGATCCTCACCCAGAAAGACGGGTTTGTGGTGGCCGGCATACTTGAGCGCCAGGCTCCCGCCGAGGTCGTGCTGATGTTCGAGATGCAAATACGTGACCCAGTCTTCATCGGGAAATGCGAACTCCACCCCGCGGGCGTGACCGGTGGAGAGCGGATGCCGCCACGGGTCGTGCTGCGCGAAGTATTCGCCCACCTCCTGGGCAAAGGCGTGGTTCAGCGGATACTTCGGCCCGTAATGCGCGTCGTTGACCACCAGCCAGAACACCTGCGGATAAGCGGCGTAACGCGCGACGAGGTAGCGCAGCAGACGCTCGCGCTGCGCCGGGGTCAGAGTCTGCCAGACTTCCTGGTCTTTTGCGTAGGCGCAGCCCATCGGGAAGAGCACGAGCTGGATGTAGAGGTCCGGCTCCTCGTCGAGCAACCAGCGCAGCCGCGCATCGGCGGTGCGGAAATGCGCGAGTTGGAACTGCGACATCGCTTCGTCCGCGAAGAACGCATTGCGCCATTGGTCCCGCAGGCTCCGCGGTTGGGGACCCTTCGGACCGATGATGAGAAAGGAGCGCAGCGAGGTGATGCCATGCGCCACCGCGTCACGCGCGTAAGCGTGTGCGTCGTCGTCGGTCACGGGTTTCCCTTCGCCATCGAAAGCACTGGTCCAGAAATAAGCCGTGTCGTTGAGGTTGAGAAAACAGCGCCCGTCCTCGGTCATCCACTGATGCGGATTCTTCGGATGCGGCAGCAAACGGCCGCGCAGCTTCGACTCGACGACCTCAAACGTGCCGCTCGCGCCATCGAGCTGCGGGTCCGTCGCGCAGCGCGAGGACCACTTCCACTTTCCCACCTCGCTCGCATAGACCCGCGCGCGCCAGAGGTTGTCGCCATCGTAGAAAGCCTGGACGTTCCCGGCCTGCGACGCTCCCGATGGCGGCGTGAAGGTGACGCTGACCAGCGTGTCGAAGGGATTCGCCACCGAGCCATCCCCCGTGAGCGCCACCTCATGCACCCCGAACTGCACCGCCGTTGCGGCGCCCGTGGTGAAATGAGCATGCGGCGAGGGCGAGACGCCGGCGACGCCATCCGCGGCCCGCGCGGGGGCGATGAAGAGCTGCCAGAGACACAGGGCCAGCAGGAGCGAAATCGACAGCGGAATCGACGAGCGGTGGTCCTGCCGGAGTTTGGCCGGTTTCGCTCCGGCGATGGAGAAGTGGGAAGTCTTGAGGGATTTCCAAATCTCTTTGCCATTGAGGGAGAGGCGCGCATAATAGCGGCCATCCGTATGACGCACCCTATTGTTCAGCCGCGTCTTTTCCCAGTCCTTTGGAGCGGGGGCAGTGTTCACAGCTCCCCCGTAGAAGAGGGCCGAGGAAAAGCAAGCCTGAACGCCGCAAACTGCGGGCGTCCTACGGAGTAAAACGCCGGCATAGCTCAGTTGGTAGAGCAGCTGATTTGTAATCAGCAGGTCATCGGTTCGAGCCCGATTGCCGGCTCCATTCATTGCGCGGGAGTCGAGAGTCACAAATGGTCGCCTGCCCCCGATTCCCCCGTGCGGGCGTCAACGCTTCCCGAATTTCATCATGCGCGGGTGGACCCCTTGGCATTACCCACATCTTTTGCAGCTTTCTGCAAAGAGGAGATTGGCCCGCGAATCACACGGATGACACAAATGAAATCCTTTCCAATTCGCGTTATCTGAGTGATTCGCGGGCTCTTCCGTTGCCTTTTTGAGATGTGGGGAATGCTGAGGGTGGACCGCCGCCTCTCCCGCGCAACGCAGTTGCTCCCAGGGGCGGCGAGCCTCACGAAAGCCTCACTTTTCGTAACGAGAAGAAAATCGCTTTCTTCCCAAGCCTCCGCCCTTCTGCCTTCATCTTTCCTTTCTTCTCCCATGGACTCCAAGACTCGCGAATTTCTCTTCAAGCTCCTCAACACTCCCAGCCCGACCGGTTGGGAAACGGCCGGCCAGCGTGTCTGGGCGGACTATGTGCGCGGATTTGCCGATCGCGTGGAGAACGACGCTTACGGGACGGCTTGGGCGACGATCGTAGGCCGCGGGAAAAAGGCGAAGCGCGTGATGCTCGAGGCCCATGCGGATGAGATCGGCTTTATCGTCAAGCAGATCAGCAAGGAGGGCTTCCTCCGGCTGGATCGCGTCGGCGGCAGCGATCACGCCACCGCGCGCGGACGGCGGATTCGTTTTCTCGGCACGAAGGGGCCGGTGACCGGCATCATCGGCAACACCGCCATTCACCTGCGCAAGGATGGCTTGAGCGAAGAGAAGGCCCCGAAGATCCATGAGCTCTATGTCGATGTCGGTGCTTCCAGTGCGGAAGAGGTGGCGAAGCTCGGCCTGCGCGTGGGCATTCCCGCGGTCTATGCGGACGGCGCGGAGGAATTTGGCGATGGGCGGATCGTCGGCCGTGCACTCGACAATCGGCTCGGCGGATTCATCATCGCGCAGGTCCTCGCCCGGCTGGCGAAGAAGGGCCGCAAGAAGCCCGGCTCCACGGTGATCGCGGTCAATGCGGTGCAGGAAGAGATCGGCGGCCATGGCGCGCGGATGGCGGCCTACCGGCTGAATCCTGACGTGTGCGTCGTGCTCGATGTCACCCATGCCACCGACACGCCCGGCATTGAGGCAGCGGTCCACGGCGAGGTGAAACTCGGCGCGGGGCCGTCGGTGACCCATGGCACGTGCAATCATCCGCTGGTCATTGAGCGGCTGCTGCAGGTGGCCGCCGACGAAAAGATCCCGATCCAGCACGAAAGCAGCAGCCGCTACAGCGGCACCGATACCGATGTCATCTTCACCGTCCGCGAAGGCATCCCGAGCGCGCTCGTCTCGCTCCCGCTGCGCTACATGCACAGCGTGGTGGAAATGGCCGACCTCGGCGATGTGGAAAAAACCATCTCGCTGCTGACCGCTTTTGTGGAGTCGGTGGGTGAGCGTGATGACTTCTCGGTGCGGCTGTAGTGTAAGCGCGGCCGCGGAGCTCCGGGGAGCGCGCCCGTCCCGGGTGCTGGTTTCGGCGTCCCGCCGAAACGAACTTTCTTCGATAGAGCAAAAGAGAAGGGCGCAAATTTTCAAAGTCCGCGAAGGCGGGGACGCCTTCGCCAGCACCCGGGACAGGTGCGCTCCCCAGAGCTCCGCTGCCTAACAATCCTTAATGCACGCCTTGACCCTGCCTGCGCCCGACAGTGGAAAGACGCCTCAAGGCGCCGCCTGGCGCGCCAGCCAGTCGGACAGTTCTTTCAAGAAGCGTTCGCGCTGGCTGAAGACCAGAAAATGGTCGGCGCCCGGGTAGCTGCTCATCTCGACCCGCGCGCCCGCACTTTTCATCAGCTCGGCGCAGTTCCTCACATAGGGCAGCGGCACCCGGTCGTCCTCCTGGCCAGTGATGATCAGCATCGGCTTGTCCCGCCCCTGCAGCGAAAATTCCTGCGAGCGCAGCGCGTCTTCGTCACACACCGGCGACAGAAAAATGAGGGAACGGAAGCGGCGGCCAACTTCCGAAGCCGCCACCTCACTGACCCCGAGCCCGCCATTCGAAAGGCCCGCCAGGTGCACCTGGCTCCGGTCCAGCGGAATGACCCGGGCCGCATCCTCCAGCGCCGCCATCACCACCGCCGCGCTGCGTTGCGCCTCCCAGTTTCCGACGCCGAAAGTGGGCGCCACGAGCACCATCCCACGCTCGTCCGCCACCTTCGACAGCAGCCAGGTGTAAGCCTTGAAATTGCCCCCGCTCCCGTGGAGGAAGACCAGCGCGGGCGCGGGGATCTTCCGA
>Ga0207667_10001095_pt1 | contig 34335 bp, 36 predicted proteins | sample KBSCornC52_FD_184301 | JGI IMG/M metagenome (GOLD analysis project Ga0207667, IMG submission 184301) | Corn rhizosphere microbial communities from Kellogg Biological Station, Michigan, USA - KBS Corn C5-2 (SPAdes) (version 2) | ecosystem: Host-associated > Plants > Roots > Rhizosphere > Soil ...
GGATTCGCCGAAGCGCAGCTGCTCTACAACCCGTACAACGGCGAGATGATCAAGTCGGGCGTGGTGATCGACTCGGATCTGATGCGCGGCGGCAACTTCGAGTATCCCTCGCAGATCCAGCCGGAACAGCCGCGCGGCGCGACCGCGCGCCCGAACGGCGGCTACGACGTCGGCAACTTCCTGAACAACGCGCGCCTGAGCTACGGCTACGGACAGACCGCCCTGCAGATGTACGGCGACGGCTACTACGTGCCGTCCAAGTACTCGTACGACTTCCTCAAGTCTATCGTGCTGCACGAGTCGGGCCACGACTTCGGCCTCCGCCACAACTTCATCGGGTCGGAGGCGTACACCGCGCACGACCTGCAGAGCAAGACCTTCACCGCGCAGCACGGGGTGGCGTCGTCGGTGATGGAGTACGCGCCGACCAACCTGTGGCCCAAGGGCAAGCCGCAAGGCGACCTGTTCCAGACGGTGCTGGGACCGTACGACTACTACGTCATCCATTGGGGCTACGCGCCGGTGGCCGGCGCGGTCACGCCGCAGGCCGAACTGCCGACCCTGCGCCACTGGGCCTCGGTGTGGAGCGATCCGCGCTATCGCTGGTCGTCGGACGAAGACGTCTCGTGGTCGACGGGCGAGGGCATCGATCCGCGCAACCAGCAGTGGGACCTGACCAACGACAACATCGCGTGGTGCCAGACCCAGATGACGATGGCCCACGACCTGATCAAGCAGGTCGATAACCGGTTCCCGCATCGCGAGAACTCGTTCGACGATCTGCGGGCGGCGTTCGGCCGGCTGACCGGTCAGTACGGCCGCTGCACCCAGATCGTCGGGCGCTACGTGGGCGGCGAGTACGTCTCGCGCGCGCTGCGCGGCGACCCGCACGCCCAGCTGCCGTTGACGGCCATCCCGATGGCGACCGAGAAGCGCGCGTTCGCGGTGCTTCGCGACCGGCTGTTCTCGCCGAACGCGTGGAACTTCTCGCCGACCCTGCTGCGCCAGCTGGTACAGCAGTATCGCGGCGACGACTGGCTGGGCGCGGGCGACACGCGCCACGACGTCCCGGTCGAGAACCTGGCGCTGGCCTACCAGATGTCGACCATCAATCGCTTCTTCAACCCGACGACGCTCGCGCGTCTGGACGATATGGCGATGAAGTACCCGGGCGGCCAGACGATGGGTCTGGACGACCTGTTCACCTGGATGCAGTCGGCGATCTTCTCGAACGTCGGCAGCGGGACGGCCATCCCGCTGGTGCAGCGCAACCTGCAGCGCAGCTACGCCGCCCTGCTCTCGCGCACGGCGGTCACGCCGCGTCCGGGGACGCCGGCCGACGCGCAGGCGCTGGCGCGCTACGAGCTGGTCGCGCTCCACGCGGCCATCGCGGGGAATCGCTCGTCCGACCTGCAGACGCGGGCGCATCTGGCGGCGCTGGACGCCGACGTGATGCGCGCGCTCAACACCCAGACGGTCATCCCGGCCTCGCCGCTGAGGTAGGGTATACTAGGGTGGTGAACAGCGACGCTCGGGCCATCGCGGTCGCAGCCTTCCGGTTGCTGTTCGGCGATGGTTTCGAGGGTCGCTTTTCGTTGCGGCTGTGGGACGGCACGACGCTGGGCGATCCGGACGCGGCGCCGTTCACGTTGTGCTTGAACTCGCCGGGCGCGCTGCGGACCGCCTTTCGGCCGCCGCCGGATCTGAACGCGGGCCGGGCGTTCGCGGCCGGCGGGCTGACGTGCGAGGGCGACGTCGAGGCGGCGGTCGACGCGTTCTACGGAGCGATGGCGAGGTTCACCCCGGCGCAGTACGTGCGGCTGCTGGCGGTGCTCTCGAAACTGCCGAAGGAGCGATTGCCGGAACTCCGCGAGGCGCACCTGCGCGGCCGGGCGCACTCGCTGGCGCGCGACCGCGCGGCGATCGGGTTCCACTACGATCAGCCGGTGGCGTTCTATCGCTCGTTCCTGGGCGCGGAGATGCTGTATTCGTGCGCCTACTTCGACGACGGCGTGACGACGCTGGACGGCGCGCAGCGGGCGAAACTCGACTACATCCTGCGCAAGCTGCGGGTGGGCCCGGGCGACCGGCTGTTGGACATCGGGTGCGGGTGGGGCGGTTTGGTCATGGCGGCCGCGCGGCGCGGCGTGCGGGTGCTGGGCGTGACGCTGAGCGTCGAGCAGCATGCGGAAGCGCAGCGGCGGATCGCGGCCGAAGGGCTCGAGGATCTGGCGCGGGTCGAACTGCGCGACTATCGCGAACTGACCGGCGAGACGTTCGACGCGATCGCGAGCATCGGGATGTTCGAGCACGTCGGCTTGCGGCACTACGGCGAGTATTTCGCCAAGGCGTTCGAGCTGCTCGCGCCGGGCGGACTGTTCCTCAACCACGCGATCGCGGATACGTCGCGCGGCTCGCACGGCGGGCGGATCGGCGGGTTCATCGACCGGTTCGTGTTCCCCGACGGCGAGCTGGCGCCGGTCTCGGTGGCGTTGGCGGCGGCCGAGAAGGCCGGCTTCGACGTGCGCGACGTCGAGAATCTGCGCGAGCACTACATGCGCACGCTGCGCTGCTGGGTACGCGATCTCGAGACGCATCGCGACGTGGTGGTGGCCGCGACGAGCGAACAGACGTACCGCGTGTGGCGACTGTACATGGCCGGAAGCGCGCAAGGGTTCCGGGTCGGGCGGTTGGGATTGTTCCAGTCGCTGCTCGGGAAGCCGCGCGCGGACGGTTCGGTCGACGTGCCGGCGACGCGACGCGATCTGTATGTTTAGAGGTCGGCCCGGGACTACGCGATTCGCGGCCGACTCCGACCCGCTGTCTATGAAGGACCGCTCCGCCCGGCGCCTCGTCGCCATCCCGGAGGCGGTCGACGGCGCTGTCGCCCTCGCTATGGGTACTATAGATCACATGTGTAGAAAGCGCGGGTCGTACAGGTAGCCGAACAGCGCCGGAGGCGGCTCGACTCCTTGTGAGTACGCCTCCACAGGTTTCCACAAGGAATTCCTCAGTGGGTCCACACTTTGCTCGCCTCGGCGAAATCGCACTCTCTCTTCAAGGTCGTCCACAGCGCCGCCGCCGTAACAGCCAGAAACACCCGACCCGATACAGATAGGCAAGCGCACCGATGTTCACGCTCCTGATGCCCAACCGGTCTCATCTTGTCAGCGACGAGGACGCTGCCCGCATCGTCGATGCTCTCAAGGAGGGTCGCGCGGTCGAAACAATTGGGATCGAGTTCAACGGAGCGGGAAGCGGGGATTGGGAAGTGACCATCAACGTAGCACAGGTCGTCGCCCTCGTGCGGCATCGGGACGGCACCGGGGCCCCCTCGCAGGAACGGGAGCGCGCGCTACGCCTGATCCCGTCGGGCTAGGTTCTTCTCGGCTAGCCGATAGAGAGTCCGGAAGCGATGGAGGAGCGAGAGGTTGGTCCCCGTGGCATCTCCTCGAAGGACGTTGCGGACGAAGAGCTCCTCGCAGAGCGCGACTGGCATTAGAACGTTGTTCTTGGCGGCGTTGTGCGGTCCGCAGGCGGTCACGAGCTGGATATCGCGCGCGAACAGTTTGAGTTCCTTGTCAAGAGCCACGTCGAGCGGATCGAGTAGGTCGCAGGGGATGATGTGGTCGACGCCGACTTCGATCGGAGCTCCCGTCTCGCTCAATTCGCCGTGGCGTCTCGCGCAATACGCGCAGGTCTGGTTATCGCGAAGGAGTACCTGCATTTTCACGCGTTTCGCGGGTTCGAAGATCCCGCGAGGGACCTTTCGCTCGGGCATCGTCCTGGCGAGCCCTAGCCGAAGTTCTACCTCGGCACGCCCAACATGCTTGACGTAGTGTCCGTCGGTGCACCGAAGCGTGTAGTGGTAGGTGCTATTAAACGGCTTGACCTCGATGGTACCTGTCGTGAGGCCGCACGGAATCGGATTCCAGTAATCGTATTTCTCGCACGGTGAATCGAGGTCGAATGGGACGCGCGTCCCGGCCTCAAACGGATACGACGGCTGCGGTTGCCGGATTCCCGGCCCAGCATCATCCATGGCGGACCGCGCGGATACCCTCAGGCCTGGATACTATCCTCCAGAACGTTTGTTCGTCGCAATATACGTGGTTTTCGAGGCCGTACCGACACTATATGGGGGACGTGCACAAATTCTGATCGTCGAAGCATCGCCAGCCCAAAGTTGGCCGGCTCGAGTTGCGATTCGAGCCGCGGCGCCACGACGCATGTAACCCTCCACGCGGATGTGGATGCGAAATACGTTTCCTGCTACCCTCCGGCTCCCCAGAGTCGTGAGCAGCGCCAGGAATGTGACGCGCACGTCGGCGCTAGCACACCCGTACAGTGCTGCGATCGAAAGGGCAACGGTTTAGCGGGCGGCGGTCCCTCGACTACGCTTCGCTACGCTCGGGATGACAGGAGAAGATGAGCGCGCGTTGCGCGCTCAACCGGCTTGCGTACGGGAGCCGTTGGCGGTCCCTCGACTACGCTTCGCTACGCTCGGGATGACAGCGTGGGTCGCGGCTAGCTGGGGTGCAGCCAGGGGATGGGGACGCGGAGGCGGAGGAGGAGGGCGATGAGCGCGGTGGTCCAGGCGCAGCCGAAGAGGGTGCCGCCGAGGACGTCGCTGAGGTAGTGGGCGCCGAGCGCCATGCGCGACCAGTCGATGCCGATCATCCATGCCAGCAGCGCGCCGGCCAGGACGAACTTGATCGGGCGATCGATGGGCAGCACCATCGCGACGAGCAGCCAGGTGCCGAAGAAGACGATCGCGGTGGTCGCGTGGCCGCTCGGAAACGAGAAGCCGAGATCGTGCGTCAAGAGCCAATCGTCGGGGCGGGCGCGCGCGAAGACGAGCTTGACGAGTTCGACCGCGCCTTGCGAGAGGAGCTGCGAGGCGAAGATCGCGAGCGGGACCCAGAGCGGCTGTTTGAACGCGAAGAACGCGAGCAGCGAGACCAGTCCGATCGCGACGAGCGGAAGGGCGCGACCGGAGAGCGTGAAGATGGCGGCGGTGGCGGTCGCCTGACCGCGTACGGCCGAGGCGGCGAGATCGAGCCGGGCGAGCGCGTGGGTGGAGGCGGCCAGGACGCCGAGCACGACGAACGCCGCCGCGAAGATCAGCGAGAACGCCCAGAGGCGCTCTTCGAGCGACATCAGGAGCCGGCCTCGGCCTCGGTCTGCGCCGCCGCCGCCGGCATCAGCACGCGCAGCGCCTTGCATTCGATCGTAAAGGTCGCGGGCGTGTAGCCGAACGCGCTGCCGTCGATCGCGATCAGCTGTTTGCCCTTGGTCTTGACGGTCAGCTTCTCGGTCTGGAAGTAGTGGGCGTCGGGCAGTTCGGTCTGCGTCCCGTTGAGGAAGGCGAGATACATGCGCATCACGTCGAGCCGGCTGGTGCCGGCGGTGGTGAAGAACGCCAGCCGGCCGGAGGTGACGCCGGCGTCCGGCAGGATCGGCGTGTTGCCGAAGTAGCGTCCGCTGGCGACGATCATCTGGAACGTGTCGACCTTGAGCTCGTTGCGCTCCCAGGCGATGGTCGCCTTGAACGGCTTCTTGCGCAGGACCGGAACGACGGCGGAGAGGCCGTAGGCGATGCCGCCGGTGATCTTCTTGAGGAGCTTGGGCGTGTCGAGGCCGATCTCGGCCGAGAGCCCGATGGTCGCGAAGTTCGCGAAATGGGTGCCGTTGACGCGGCCCAGGTCGATGCGCTTCACCTCGCCGTTGAGGATCGTGTCGATGGCGGCTTCGATGCTCGGCTCCATGCCGAGCGATTGCGCGAAGCTGTTGCCGGTTCCGGCCGGGATGACCGCCAGCACGGACTTGGTGTGGGCCATCACGTCGACGGCCGCGGCCTGGCTGCCGTCGCCGCCGGCCACCGCGATGAACTTGTGACCGGATTTGACGGCGCGCTTGACGCGCTTGCGGAGTTCTTTGCGCGTCTCGACCTCGTGCGCTTCGACGATCGAGATGCCGCGCGCGGTGAGGGCGCGGGTGACCTCGGCAAAGGCTTCCGGACCCTTCTTCGAGCTCAATTTGGCGATCAGGACGATCTCACGCATGGAAAGCCCTATTCCCGGATGGGCGGGATTTCGCACCTGGCGCCCGGGCTTTACTTCAAGAGCGCATCCATGACGGGCACGGTCAGGGAGGCATTGGTGGTCTGGCCGAGGTTGGTGAGGGTCGTAACGGCGAGATGGAGCGCGGGAACGGTGGCGGTGTAGGTGGAGAAGCCGAAGGTGCCGCCGTTCGCGCCGTAGACGACGTAGCCGCCGTCGGTCCAGGTGCCGAAACCGCCGTAGCAATAGGCGGCGCGGACCTTGCCGGGGTTCTCGGCGCCCGCGTAGGCGGGCGAGCCGTCCGCCAGCGCGCCTTTGCGGAAGTACGCATCGCGCCATTTGCCGTGGAGCAGCTTGCCGGCCAGGAGCGCGTCGTCCCAGGCCTGCAGATCGGCGGCGTCGCCGACCAGATAGCCGGCGCCGTCGGCGTCGCGGAGATTCCACGGCAAGGCGTTGGCGAGCGATCCGACGACGCCGCCCTGCGAGCCGGTCGGATCGAGCGCCGCGAGATCGGCCGTCCATTCGATATAGCCGCGCGCCATATTCGGCACCGGCGCGAACATGCGGTAGCCTTGCGCGGTCCGCATGCCGGCGGGCGCGAGCACGCGATCGTGCAGGAACGCCTCGAACGGCTTGCCGCTCACCTTTTCGACGATGCGCGCGAGCATCACGTAGCCGGTGTTGCTGTACTGCGCCTTCGTGCCGACGGGGAAATCGAGCGGCTGTTTCGCGGCCCAGGCGATGCCGACGTCGGGCCCGGCGAACGGCAGCGGCGCGACGTTCGGACCGAAGTCCGGATCGGCGGTGAGGAAGTCGGGGATGCCCGAGTCGTGGATCAGGAGGTTCGCGATCGTGATGCCGCGCCCGGCGAAGGCCGGGAAGTACGTGCCGATATCGTCGGTGAGAGCGAGCTTGCCGTCCTGCCCGAGCAGCATGATGGCGGCCGCGGTGAACTGCTTGGTGAGCGAGCCGTACTCGTAGAGCGTATCGACATCGGCCGGGAGCCGGTCCGCGATATCGCGCACGCCCCAGGCACCGGCGAAGACGCGCTTGCCGTCGCGATCGACTTCGATGACGACCGACGGGACGTGACGCTGGACGATCGAGGTGGTGGCGGCGGCTTTGAGCGCCGCGATCTGTGCGGGAGCGAGCGCGGCGCGCGCCGGAGCGGCTAGGAGCAGCGCGACGGCGACGATTGCGAGAATCCTCATCGAGCCGACTTACGCCCGAGCGGGCGAGCCCCCTTTCGGCCGCCGTCCTCGCGAGCGTGAGACGGCCTCACGCTCGCGAGACGGGCCGTTCTAGGCGGGAGTTACCGAGAAGTCGACGGTCTTGGCGGGCGCGCCGTTGAGCGTGACGTTGCAGCGATAGGTGCCGGTCGGCCACGGGCGCGGCAGCGTGAACTTGCCGTCGGCGGTGTTGGTGATCGCGTTGGTGGTGAGGACGGTCGAGACGACCTGCGCGTTCTTGGCTCCGCCGGCGTCGACGGCGATCAGCGTGAGGCCGATCTTGGCGCCGCTCTCGACCTTGTTCAGCGTCGCGACGCAATGGATGGCGCCGTCGGCGGGATGGAAGCCGGTGACGACGTCGCCGTCGCCGCCTTGGCCGTCATCCTTCGTGAGCTGCACGCTCGCAACCGCGAGCGGGCCCTTATCGCCGCCCGAGCAGGCGGTCGATCCGATGAGCAGCGCGGCCCCGATCGCGAGGAAGATGCTGGAGCGAGACATGGTCAGCCTTTCTGGTGCGGCGGCCGGGTCGGCCGCCAAAAGAACGGCCGAGGGAGCGGAAGACGACCCTCGGCGCGGTGCGCTCTTGGTTCGGGAAGCGACGGAAAGGGCCTACGCGCGAGGGTTCAGGGCCGACGCGCCTTCCAGGCGGCGAACTCCGGTTTCATGCAGCGGCTACACGGGCGATAGCCGGCGGCGATGGCGGTGGCCTCGTCGGCGAAGAAGACGCGGTAGGCGACGTAGTGGCCCTTGGCGATCCACCGCAGGGCGTTCTCGCAGTCGAGACGTCCGTAGAGGCGCTCGTTTCCGGGCCGGTTGTAGCCACCGAGCGTGCCTTTGAGCGCGCTCGGGTAGGTGGTGCCGTCCGAGGCGATCAGCTTGTAGCGCTTCGGCGTCGTGTCGTGGCTCATGCGTCATGCTAGCACATGCGACGACTGTGCGTGCGGCGGTCCCTCGACTTCGCTTCGCTACGCTCGGGATGACAGGAGAGGTAGGTCGCTTCGCTACGCTCGGGATGATAAGGGTTGCGCTAGCGGAGGAGTTGGGCGAGGGCTTGGGGTTCGGCGAGGAAGGCGTCGTGGCCGTGGTCGCTGTGGAGTTCTTCGTAGGCGGCGTTGAAGCCGCGGGCGCGGAGGCGTTCGACGGCGGCGCGGATGTCGGCGGGGTGGAAGAGCCAGTCGCTGGTGATGCCGATGAAGAGCAGTTCGGGCGACGTGTCCGTAGACGCGTGATCGCGGACGTCTTGCGAATCCATCGCGTGGGTGAGGGCGACGTAGGCGGCCGGATCCATGCGGGCTTCGAAGAGATCGGCTTGACGCTCGAGATAGCCCTCGACGTCGTAGATCGGGCGGCCGTTGCGATCGGGCTTGCGGTCGTGACGCGCGCGGAAGAGGGCTTCGCTCTTGTAGGTGAGCATCGCGAGTTTGCGGGCGATGCGCAGGCCGCCGCGCGGTTCGAGCGCGATCGCGTCGCGTTGCACGCTGTTGAAGGCGATGCCCATGGCGGTCTGATGATCGTGCGCGCCGATGACGACGGCACGCGCGACGCGCTCGGGCGCGTCGAGCGCCCACTGCAAGGCCTGCATGCCGCCGAGCGAGGCGCCGATCACGAGATCGAGCTTGGGGATGCCGATCGCGTCGAGCGCGCGGCGCTGGGCGCGCACGATATCGGCGACGGTGACGACCGGGAACGGTGCGCCGGCGGTCGGACCGGTCGAGCCGTAACAGCTGCCGACGGCGTTGATGCCGATCACGCTCCACTCGCGCGGGTCCAATGGGGCGCCTTCCACCAGAAGGTCGCCCCACCAGTCCGCGACGCGGGCCGATCCGGTGAGCGCGTGCGGGACGAGCGCGATCTTGCGTCCGTCCGCGCCCGGTTCGCCGTAGATCGCCACGCGCTGATCGACCGCGGGGAGGACGCCGCCGCGGTCGAGCTCGAGGTCGCCGATGGCGACGGTGCGTTCGATCAGGATGACACCGGCTCCGCAGCGCGTCCCGTTGTACTGTTCGCGCGAGGGACATCATCCCACACGGGATAGAGGGACACGGGGACGAGGCCGGCTGCCGCGAGCGTGTGCAGGATGCCGCCCCTCGACTTCGCTTCGCTACGCTCGGGATGACAAGAGGCATTACGCTCGTCGTTACGGGGGGTGAAGCGGACGATGGCGGTGCCGGTGAGGGCGGCGGTGGCGTCGTGCGGGATGTCGTGCAGGCGCAGGGTGCGGCCGGCGGCGATCGCTTCGTAGAGCGTCGCGAAGCGCGCGACGCATTCGGCGCCGGCAAACGCGGGCGCGACGTCGATGGCGGGTTCGGGCGTGCCGTGCAGGCGCGTGCGCGCGCCGTGGTCGTGGCGTTCGGCGATGCCGCGTAGCGCGGCGACGACGTCACCGAGCACGGCCGATGCGCTCGGCCGGCGACCGGCACCGGGACCGGAGAAGAAGAGTTCGCCGGCATCCCGCGCGAGGACGCGGACGGCGTTGTTCGGGCCGGAGATGCGCGCGAACGGGCTGTCGTCGCGGACCCAGACCGGCGAGACCTCGGCCTCGCAGCCGGCGCGCGTGCGGACGGCGTGCGCGAGCAGCTTGATGCGGTGGCCGGTGCGCGCGGCGGCGGCCACGTCGGCGGCGGCGACGCCGTCGATGCCGCGCCGGCGGATGCGCGGCGAGATGACCGCCAGGCCGAACGCGATCTGGACCAGGACGGCGAGTTTGTGCGCGGCGTCGGTGCCCTGCACGTCGCCGCTCGGATCGGCTTCGGCGAAGCCGCGCGCTTGCGCGTCGGCGAGCGCGGCTTCGTAGGACGAGCCGCGTTCGACCGCGCCGAGGATGGCGTTGCACGTGCCGTTGACGATGCCGGTGACGGCGAGGACGTGCTCGTTGGCAAGCGACTCTTCGAGGGCGCGCACGACCGGCACGGCGCCGGCGACGGCCGCTTCGTAGCGCAGGCTGACGCCGCGCCGGGCGGCGAGCGCGCGCAGGCGCGGGCCTTGGGTCGCGATCAGATCCTTGTTGGCGGTGACGACGTGGCGGCCGCGATCGAGCGCGCGTTCGACCATCGCGGCGGCGAACTCGGTGCCGCCGATGCATTCGACGACGAGGTCGACAGCAGGGTCGTCGATCAGGGCGGCGGCGTCGCGGGTGAAGAGCGCCGGCGGGATATCGTGCGGCCGGGACTTGTGCGGATCGCGGATGGCGATGCCGCGCAGGGCGAAGTCGACGCCGCTGCGTCGGGTGATCGGGCCGCGCTCGTGCAGGATGCGTTCGGCGAGTCCGCCGCCGACCGTCCCGCAACCGAGTAGGGCGATGCCTACGGTCGATTGCACTCCTCGTGCCTCCTTATGAGATGGGAAAGCGAGGAAAAGAGAAACGCCCTCGCCGTGGATGCGGCGGGGGCGTTCCGTATTCGATTTCGAGTCTTTGGTTCGAATCGCTAGGAAATAGCCTCACGCGCCGCATGTCGACACATACAGCTCGGGGTGGTCATTCGCATCGTCGAACCGGACATTTCGCGTACGATACCATGGGGGGGAGGGAGAGTCAAGCGAATCGGTCGCGGCCGATCGCGAGGCCGGGGCTCCGGCGAAAATCCGACGCACGGACGTTCCTAAGGCCTTCCCATCTCGGGTCTACCATGCGAGGGCGGCGTGCGCGAACGATCGGCGCATGACGATGGATACTCCTGAAGAGCATGGGGAAACGATCACCGAATGCAGACTGCAACCCGCCCCGCCGCACGCGATTATGCTCGCAACCCGTTGCTGGTGTACTGGGAGATGACGCAGGCTTGCGCTCTGGCCTGCCGGCATTGTCGCGCCGAAGCGATGTCGGTCCCGGCCCCCGGCGAACTCGGCATCGCGGAGTGCCGGGAGCTCCTGCGGCAGATCGCCGGCTTCGACAAGCCGTTGCCTCATCTGATCCTGACCGGCGGCGATCCGTTGAAGCGGGCGGACGTCTACGATCTGATCGACCAAGCGAAGGCGCTCGGGCTGACCGTTTCGATCACGCCGAGCGCGACCCCGGATCTAACCTTCGCCGTGCTCGCGAAATTGAAGAGCCACGGCATCGAGAGCCTCGGCCTCAGTCTCGACGGGTCGAACGCCGCCCGACACGAGGCCGTGCGCGGCGTGGAAGGCTGCTTCGGTTGGACCGTGCGCGCGGCGGAGGCCGCGGCCGAACTCGGAATGCCGGTACAGATCAATACGCTCGTCTCGGAGGAGACGGCGGAGGACCTGCCGGCGATCTACTACCTGCTCGAGAGGATGAAGATCGCGCGGTGGAGCTTGTTCTACCTGATCGCCGTCGGCCGCGGAAAGGCGCTCCAGCCCGTCTCCGCCGCGCGCGGCGAGGCGTTGATGCATTGGACCTACGATCTCTCGCGCATCGCACCATTCGCCATCAAGACCACCGAGGCGCCATCCTATCGGCGGGTCGCATTGAATCGGATGCGGGAAGATGGATCGTCACCCGCGGAGATCCGGGGCTCGTCGATGTATCGCGGCTTCGAGATCCGCGACGGGCACGGCATCGTGTTCGTCTCCAGCCGGGGCGACATCTGTCCCGCAGGCTTCCTGCCGCTGCCGGCCGGGAACGTGCGGGTCGACGATCTGGTGGATGTCTACCGCAATTCGCCGACGTTTCGCGACCTGCACGCGCCGGGCCGGTTCAAAGGGAAATGCGGGCGGTGCGAATACCGCGTGATCTGCGGCGGCTCGCGATCGCGCGCGTTCGCGGCGACGGGCGACCCACTTGCGAGCGATCCGTTCTGCCCGTACGAGCCGGCAGGCGAAGGATAGAGATGGATCCGCTGACGCTGGACGTCCGGCCGTATCACGTGCGGCACGAAGAGCCGTTCGATGCGATCATGAGCGCGGTCGCGTCGCTCGCCGACGGTCAGGACCTGATGCTGATCAACTCGTTCGAGCCGACGCCGCTCTTCGCGGTGATGCGCAAGCGCGGCTTCGCGTCGACGTGTACCGAGGTCGGCCCGGACGAGTGGCACGTGCGATTCACGCGGGATCCATGATCGGAGGCGTGGTCAGCGACCCGCGCGGGAGCGGCAGCTTGATGCTGCTCGGGCTCGGGTTCTTCCTCGCGGGCTGCGTGCTGCTGGTGACGACGGGGGGCTCGCTCGCGGCGCTCCACGCCTTCGCCGGTTTCGTGGTGCTGGCCGCGGTCGCTGCGAGCAATCAGTTGATCCCGGTGCTAACCCGGGCGCCGACCGTCTCGGCCGCCCCGGTGATCGGCGTCGGGTGCGCGTTCGCGGTCGGATTCGGATTGCTGATCGCCGGGTTCTGCGGCGCCCCCACGTTCGGTGCGGGCGGAACGGTGTTGGCGGCCAGCGCGATCGTCTGGATCGGCTGGACGGTCGCGCGCCTGTTCGCGGGTCGCGCCGAGGGCGCGACCCGCTGGGCGCTCGGGCTCGCCCTGGCCGGGTTCGGCTGCGCGGCCGTGCTGGGAGCGGGACTGGCGGCGTCGGCGCAAGGGGCGATCTCGCCGCGCTGGCTGCAACTCGCGCCGGTCCATGCGGTGTTGGCGATCGGCGCGTTCGCGACGGTGCTGGTGATCGCGATCTCGTATCGGTTCGTGCCGATGTTCTCGATCGCGCACGGCACCGCGTACGGCCGGAAGATCCCGCAGTGGATCGCGATCGCGGCGTTCGCCGGGATCGCGCTGTGCGCGTCGCAGGTGGTCGTCGTCCGGGTGCTGTTGACGGTGGTGCTGGGGTGCATCGCGTGGATCGCGACGTCGCACGTGCAGACGCTTGCGACGCGGGCGCGCAAACGTCTGGACGTGAGCCTGCGCTACGCCGCGATCGCGTGGTCGTCCGCCATCGCCGCGGCCGGCTGCGCGATCGGGGGCACGTGGTATCCGGAACTGACGGCCGCGGCGGTGGCGTTGGCGGTGCTCGGATGGCTGTGCCTCTCGATCCTGGGCTATGCGTTCAAGGTGCTCGGATTTCTGGCGTGGCAGATCGCGCGCGGTCGCGACGCGCACGCCAAACTCCCGCCGTTGGGCAGCACGGTCGACGAACGCCTGGCGCTGATCGGGCTCGGGCTCTTGACGCTCGGTGCGATCGGCACCGCCGGCGCGGTCGCCAACGCGTGGCCGGGCGTCGTCGCGCACGTGGCCTACGCGGCCGGCGGGTGCGCGGCGGTCGCCGCTCTCGGAAAGCTGGTGACGAGCTATGTGCCCATCCGACGATAGGGCGATAGCGATGGATAATCGCGGGCTGTCGCCTCCGGAGCCGTTGGTACGCATCTTGGCGGCCCTCGACGCTTTGCCGGGCGGCGGTCGGATCGTGGCCCAGATGGACCGGCAGCCGCTCTTCCTGTACCCGGAACTGGAAGAGCGAGGCTGCACGTACACCTGCGCTCCGGTCGAGGAAGGGCACTACGAGTTGAGGATCGAGAAGCCGTGATCGACGAGCGACGTCGCGCGGACGCGGTGCTGGAAGCCCTGCGCCAGGTGATCGACCCGGAGCTGGGCATCGACGTGCTCTCGCTCGGGCTGATCTATCGGGTCGCGGTCGACGGCGACGCGGTCGAGGTCGATATGACGGTGACGGTTCCGGGCTGTCCGATGCACGCCACCATCATGGCCGATGCCGAGCACGCGATCCGCTCGCTCGGATGGGCCGAGGAGGTGAAGGTCTCGCTCACGTTCGAGCCGCCCTGGGGGCCGGAGCGGCTGTCACCGGAGGCGTGCGAACGTCTGGGGCGATGACGTCCGGCGGAAGGCCGCGCGGTCAGGCGGGATGGAACAGGGTCGCGATCGCCATCCAAGCGCCGAGCGCGACGATCCCGATCGAGAGACCGACGGTGATGACGTTGGCCAAGGGGCCGTTGCGCCGTTCTCCCACGATCCGGCGGTCGTTCACGAGGAAGAGCAAGAAGACGAGGACGATCGGCAGCACGAAACCGTTGAAGGCCTCGACGTCGATCGTCAGGCTGACGAGCGGCAGCCCGGGGATCAAGACGACCCCCGCCGCGACGAAGATGCACACGAGGTAGAGCGCCGAGAAGCGCTTGGCGCGGATCCCGTCGTTGAGCGAGTGACGCCAGCCGAAGGCCTCGCCGAAGCCCCACGCCGTCGCGATCGAGACGACGAAGGCGCCGAGCATCGACGCCCCGATGAGTCCCGCGCCGAAGGTGACGCCGGCCATCCGTCCGAGCAACGGTTGGAGCGCGAGCGCGGCTTGGGACGCATCGCTCACGTGGACGTGATGGACGAAGAGCGTCGCTCCGGTGGTGGCGACGATCGCGATCATGATCCATTGGGTGAGCACCGAACCGATCGCCGTGTCGAGCCTCGCGTAACCCAGATCGCCCGGTCCGAGCCGCTTGTCGACGACGGCGCTCTGCTGATAGAAGATCATCCACGGCATGATCACCGCACCGATGTTGGAGGCGATCAGGAGAAGGTAGGTCCGATCGCCGAGCGGCTGCGCGCCGAAGATCCCTGTCTCGACGACGTCGTGCAGGGCCGGATGCGCCGCGAGGGCGCCGGGGATGAAGAGCAGTTCGATCGCGCAGAGCGCCAGTGCGAAGACCTCGGCCCGCTTGTACGAACGCGTGAAGATGACGATGCCGAGGAGCCCGGCCGCGGTGACGACCAGCGGCGCCGACGGGAGGCCGAAGATCTTCGCGGCTCCGGCGATGCCCGCGAACTCCGTGACGAGCGCGGCGACGTTGGTGACGAGCATCGTCCCGAGCGAGACCCACGCCCACCCGATGCCGTAGTGCTCGCGGATCAGATACGCGTGTCCCTTGCCGGTGATCGTGCCCAAGCGTACGGTCATCTCTTGGACGACGAACAGCGGAACGATCAGCAGCAGTTGGAGCAGGATCATCTTGAAGCCGAACCGGGCGCCGGATGCGGCCGCCGTGGTGATGCTCCCAGCTTCGGTATCGGCGAACATCACGACCAGGCCCGGACCGAGCACGGCCAGGTATCGGAGTGCACGACGCTTGAAGGTCGTTCCGAACACTGCCTCGCTAGGTTAAGCGAAGATGTCGATTAGGCGGTCCTATAAAGGTCGCCCGACGGGCCCCCGTCTTACGCCTTCGGTACGACGTACGAACCGGGGATCGATCGAAACGCGATCGCGAACCGGTTCCAGCCGTTGATCGCCACGATCGCGAGCGTCAGAGTCGTCAGCTCTTCCTCGGAGAAGTGCCGGCGCGCTTCGGCGAAAAGCTCGTCCGAGACATCGTCGTCGGCGATGCGCGTAAGCGTTTCCGCCCAGGCTAAGGCCGCCCGCTCGCGCTCGGAGAAGAACGGCGTCTCCCGCCAGGCGGTGAGAGCGTACAGGCGTTGCTCGGTCTCGCCGGCGGCTCGCGCGTCCTTGCTGTGCATGTCGAGGCAGTAGGCGCAGCCGTTGATCTGGCTGACGCGCATGCGCACCAACTCGAGGAGCGGACGCTCGACGCCGCCTCGCAGCACCGCTTGCTCCAGTCCGAGCATCGCGTGCATCACGTCCGGGTTCGCCGTTCGGTAGTTCAATCGCGCGGTCATGATGGTATCTGAAATCCTCCGTATGCCGACGCTTTCGAGCCCGGACCGGCGCCCGCCTCGCGCGCGACCGGCGCTCGACGGACCGCCGTCACCGGACCTCCATGGTCTCTTGACAATATCGAGCCGGCCTGAGACGTTATCGGCGGATGAAGTTCACGAAGGAATCCGAGAACGCTTTGGAGTGCCTCTCCTATCTGGCCAGCCGGCCGACCAGGACGATCGTCCAAGCCTCCGATATCGCGGAGGCGGTCGACGTGTCGCCGGCGTTCATGTCGAAGATACTCCAGAAGCTCGCACGCACCAAGATCGTCCGGGGAAGCCGCGGCAATCCGCGCGGCTACGGCCTGGCTCGCCCGCCCGAACGCATCAGCGTCCGGGCGGTGCTCGAGGCGATCGAGGGCGAAGACGTCTTCAAGCGATGCCTGTTCGGATCGGAGTCGTGTTCCGAGGAGCGCGCGTGTGCGCTCCACCCGATGTGGCGGAAGACCCGCCCGCAATTGCGCTCTGCGTTGACCGAGCTGAGCGTGCGCGACCTCGCCCGCAGGCGCAAGAGTCCGCTGCGAGAAGCGTAGACCCTGCCGATAGGAGGAACGATGGGAAACGTCGGACCGATCTTCTGGATATTTTGCGCGATCGCGGTGCTCGCGATCTCGTCCATGGTCCTGCTGGGCAACTATCGCAATCGCGAGGCGTTGCCGCAGGACGTCGTGACGTCGAGCGGCTACGCGATCCGGCGGTACTGGTTCTGGGCGGTCATCGCCGGTTCCATAGCGGCCTTCTTCCTGACGATCCCGAGTTTCCCGTACCTGAGCGCCGCTGCGAACGCGGACGCGATCCACTTCCCGGTGGTCGCCCAACAGTACGGGTTCGCCGCTCCGCCGGTGGTGCCGCTGAACCGGGACGTGATCTTCGACGTGTCATCCAAGGACGTCAATCACGGATTCGGGATCTACGCTCCGAACGGAGCGATGATGAGCCAGGTCCAAGCGATGCCGGGCTACGTGAATCATCTTCGGGTCCGATTCACGGTGCCCGGACGTTACCTGATCCGATGCCTCGAATATTGCGGCATCGCGCACGCGGCCATGCAGGGAGGCTTTGACGTACGATGAGCGGCTTACGCGTGATGTGGACCTATATGCTCACGGGGCTGGCGATCTTCGCCCTGATGCTGCTCGCCGGGATCGGGTTGCGCGCGTCTCAAGCGAACTGGATCGCGATCGATCCGGGCACGTTCTACTCGATCCTGAGCCTGCACGGCATCGGCATGATCGTCGCGATGGCGCTCGCCGGTCTCGGCGTGCTGTGGTATCTCGTACGGAAAGAGATCCCCGAACTCGACCCGCGCGTCGCGTACATGGCCTACGGGTTCTTCCTGGCCGGCGTCGTCTCGGTGATCGTCAGCGTGGTCCCGGGGAAGTACGGGTCGCTTTGGACGATGCTCTATCCGCTTCCCTTCGTCGGTGCGTATTGGCCGAGCTGGGCGACCGGCGCGTGGCTCGTCGGCAACGCGCTGGTGATGATCGGCTTCATGCTCTGGTGCGCCCAAGTCCTCGGCGCGCTCCTGGCCAGATACGGCGGCATCCGCGGCATGCTCGCGATCGACTACGTCTTCGACAGACGCGCGTTCGCCGAGGCCGGACGGACGCCCCCGCCGCCCGCGATGTTCGCGGCGGCGATCGTCTCGTTCGATGGATTCATCACCGGAACGGTGGGCCTGGTGATCGGCACGGCGCTGATCGTCCATTGGATCGATCCGTCGGTCGTCGTCAACCCGCTGTGGGCCAAGAACCTCACCTACCTGTTCGGGCACTCCTTCGCGAACCTGACGATGTACATGGCGGTCGCGGGCATCTACGTGGGCCTGCCGCTCTGCACGAAGCGTGAGTATCATACCTCGGTCCCGTTGGCGGTGGCATGGTGGGGCACCCTGCTGTTCGTCATGATCGCGTATTTCCACCATCTGTACATGGACTTCGCGCAGATGGTGTGGATGCAATACGTCGGTGAGATCTCGTCGTATCTGGCGGCCGTCCCGGTGGTGGTCGTCACCATCTACGGCGGCGTGATGCTGGTCCATCGCTCGGGCATGCGCTGGTCGCTCGGCTCGATGTTCCTATATGCCGGCATGATCGGCTGGGTCGTCGGCGGGGCGGCCGCCGTCCTGGATGCCACGATTCCGGTCAACGTCGACCTGCACAACACGCTCTGGGTTCCCGGACACTTCCACACGTACTTGCTGGAGGGCGTCTTGCTCTTCATCCTCGGGTGGGTCTTCGTGAATCTCGAGCAACGCGCCGGCGCGGCGTCGAGCTTGCCGGTGCGCTGGCTCACCGGCATCGGCATGTTCGGCGGCGGGAGCCTCTTCCTGATGTCGTTCTATCTGGCCGGAGCGGCCGGGGTTCCCCGGCGGTATGCGTTGGAACCGGCACCCGGGCCGTACCTGGCCGGGCTCGCCACGATCGGCGCGCTCGCGTTCCTGGCGGGGCTGCTGGTCTGCATCGTCGAGGGCATCCGGCTCGCGCGACTGAGCAAACGGGAGGCGCTGACGTGAACAAACGATCGATCGCGGCGCCCATCGTCCTGGTCGCAACCGTGCTGTTCTCGCTGGTGCCGCTCGTGCGCGAAGGCGTCGAACTCCCGGTCGCGGAGCATCACCTGTTGCATGCCGTCATGCTCGCCGGCGCGGCGCTCGCCGGAATTCTTTTCGTCGGGTCGCCCGTTCGCGGGCGTCCCGGGAGCCCGGCATGGTTGCTGGCCGCGATGCTGGCGCCGCTTCCGGCGATGCTGCTGATGTGGCCGTCCGACTACGCGTATCTCGAGACGCACGCCTTCGGTCACGTGGTGGAACATCTCGGCCTGGTCGGGCTCGGCTTCGTCACCGGATACGCCGGCCAGCGCTATGCGAACGGGATCGGCTGGGCCGCGGGACTGAGCGTCGTAGCGATGGCGGCCCTGGCGGCGGGCGGATACGGCGTCGGACCCGGCGGTGCGGCGAACGTCCCTCCCGCGCCGCAAGCGGCGGTTCCCGGCACGACGGCGGCGGCGTTCGGAGAACCGCACGTCGCGAACGGCGCGAAGCTGTTCGGCCAGAACTGCGCGGTCTGTCACGGCGTCGCGGGCGCGGGCGGCGAGGGTCCGTCGCTGCGAGGCGAATCGGCGCGCAAGTCGCTGGTCCTCGCCGAGCACTGGATCGCGAACCCCGCGCCTCCGATGCCCAAACTCTATCCGGGCACGCTGTCGGCTCAGGACGTCGCCGATGTCGCCGGGTACGTGGAGACGCTGAAATAGACGATGTTCCGTCGAGCTAGGCTCGTTCTCGCCGGCACGCTGGTCGCGTTGACGGCGATCGTGACGACGGCGAGCGCCCACGAGGTCGTCGTGGCGAACGAGGGAGGCCGATCGCTTTCGGTCATCGATCTGCGGTCCGGAACGACGTCCACGGTGGCGCTTCCGATCGCACCGCACAACGTCCAGGTCGGACCGGACGGGCGCATCTACGTCGTCGGGATGCCGGATAGCGACATGGAGTCGATGCCGGGCATGCCGCACGCGCCCGGCCGCTTGCTCGTCCTTTCGCCGAACGGCCTGGCCGGCAGGCCGCTTCTGAACGTCGCGATCGGGATGCATCCGGCGCACGTCGTGGTCGACTCACGGGGGACCGTCTACGTCAGCCTGTCCGGCGAATCGTCGGTCGCGGTCGTCGACCGGTCCGGCCGGGTCGTCGCTCGCATCCCGGTCGGTACCGGAGCGCACGGCTTGCGCCTGTCGGCTGACGGCCGCCGCCTGTACGTCGCGAACGCGGAAGACGATTCGTTGAGCGTGATCGACGCGCCGGCGAGACGCGAGATCGCTCGGATCACGGTCGGCCGGACGCCGATGCAAGTCGCCGTCGTGCCGAACGGCCGGCGCGTCTACGTATCTCTCTCCGGCGAGGACGCGGTCGCGTTGGTCGACGTCGCGGCCGGCCGCGTCGTGAAGAAGATCCGGGTCGGAAGAAGACCGGCCCAGATCTATCTCTGCGCGAACGGCACGCTCGTCGTCGCGAATCAGGGTACGCGGACTTCTCCCGAGAGCACTACCACGCTCGTGGATACGTCGTCGGGGCGGGTACTCGCGACGCTTGGGACGGGCGCGGGAAGCCACGGCGTGGTGGTCGACGATTCCGGGCGCTACGCGTACGTGACGGCCAGCTTTGCGAATACGACGACGGTCATCGACCTTCGTCGCATGCGCGCGATCCGTCGCTACCGCGTGGGCGACGAACCGGCCGGCATCACCTACCGGTAGGACGCATCCGCGCGCGCGACGTCGTCGACCCGACTTTTGTAGCGCGCCGGCGGAAACGCTTCGCCGATTCTTCCCCGTCCGTGCGTCGGCCCTTCCCATCAACTCCCTAGACTCGACTCATAGAGATTCGATCGCCATTGCAAAAGGAGATCTGTGAGCAGCATCGATCGCAAGAAGTTCGTCACAACGCTCGGCGCCGGGGGCGCCGCAGCGGCGTTGCTCGCGGGGTGCAACTCCCCGCAGAGCGGATCGGGTGGATCGAGCCCATCGGGACCGTCGATCGCCGGACTGGGTTCGGACGCACGCGGCATCATCTCGGCTCGACAGCTGAGTCCGGCCGACGTCACCGCCGCGTTGAAGACCTACGTACCGTCGGGAAAGCTCGACGATTTTTATATGTTCGCTTCGGGCGGGCACAGCGGACAATTGCTCGTGATCGGCCTGCCGTCGATGCGACTGCTCAAGACGATCCCGGTCTTCACGCCCGATCCGTACGACGGATGGGGCTATAACGCACCGTCGAGAAAGGTGCTCGCCGACGCGGGCGTCGACGGGAAGACGATCACCCACGGCGACACCCACCATCCGGCGCTGAGCGAGACGAACGGCGACTACGATGGCGAATACGTCTTCATCAACGACAAGGTCAACGCCCGGGTCGCGGTCGTGAGCCTCAAAGATTTCCAGTGCAAGCAGATCGTCAAGAACCCGTTCATCCTCTCGAACCACGGCAATTGCGTGACCCCCAACACCGAGTACGTGATCGAGTCGTCCCAGTACGCCACGCCGCTGGGCTGGGGCTACGCTCCGCTCTCGGAGTACAAGAGCACGTATCGCGGCATCGCGACCTACTGGAAGTTCGATCGCAAGACCGGTAAGATCGACCCCGAGCGGTCGTTTTCGATCGAGCTTCCCCCGTACTTCCAGGATCTGACCGACGCGGGCAAACTCGCGAGCGACGGGTGGGCGTTCACCAACTCGTTCAATACCGAGTTGGCGACCCCCGAAGACTATCGCGGCGGACCGCCGATCGAGGTCGGCGCCTCGCAGAACGACATGGACTTCATGCACGCGATGAACTGGCGCAAGGCGGAAGCGCTCGTGAAGAGCGGCCGGGTGGAGAAGAAGAACGGGATGTACCTCATCCCGATCGCGCAGGCGGTCGCCGAGGACCTGCTGTTCCTGATCCCGGAACCGAAGAGCCCCCACGGCGTGGACATCTCGCCCGACGGGAAGTACATGATCGTCTCGGGGAAGCTCGATCCGCACATCACGATCTACAGCTTCGCGCGCATGCAAAGCGCGATCGCCGCGGGCGGCTTGAAGAAGGACCGCTACGGCATCCCGATCGTCCCGTTCGAGAAGGTCAAGATCGCGCAGATCAAGGTCGGCCTGGGACCGCTGCACGTCCAATTCGACGATCGGGGGTACGGCTACTCGAGCCTGTTCCTGGACTCGGCGATCGCGCGTTGGAAGGTCGGCGACGAGAACGGGAACGGATGGGAGCTGGTCGACACGATCCCGGTGCAATACAACGTCGGACACCTCGGCGCTCCGCACGGCGATACGGTCAAGCCGCGCGGGAGCTACGTGATGGCCTACAACAAATGGTCCCTCGACCGGTTCCGTCAGGTCGGGCCGATGTACCCGAGGAACTTCCAACTGATCGACATCGCCGGCGATACGATGCAGATGCTCTACGACATGCCGATCGGCCAAGCCGAACCGCACTACGCGCAGACCATCGAGGCATCGCTGATCAAGCCGTGGGCGGTCTATCCGAAGGTCGGCTTCGATCCGATGACGATGCAGGTGGACCCGAAGGCGGCGACCATCCCGGCCACCATCGATACCGGAACGCACGATGCGGGCGACCACTACGAGGTGACGATGGCCGTCGTCCGCAGCCACTTCCAGCCCGACGTGGTGCAGGTCCCGGTCGGGGCCAAGGTCGTGTGGCGCCTGACGAACGTCGAGCGCGCCACGAACGCGATGCACGGTCTCGCCATTCCCGGCTACAACATCAGCGTCAGCTCGGAGCCGGGGGCGGTGCAGATCATGGAGTTCGTCGCGGACAAGGCGGGCGTCTACCCGTTCTACTGCACGGACTTCTGTTCGGCGCTGCATCTGGAGATCATGGGATACCTGTTGGTGAAATGAGGAGACTATCGACGCGCCGCCTGCTCCTGGCGACGGGAGTCTGCGCGCTCCTGTCGCTGGTGCTGCCGTGGTGGTTCCTCCACATGCACTCGTCCCAGTATCCCGACGGCCTGAGCGTGACGGTGAGCCTGTTCAGCGTCTCGGGCGACGTCGGCGAAGTGGACGACCTCAACCACTACATCGGGTTTCGACCGCTCGCGACGATCGCAGCGGTCGAGCGGAAAGCGGCTTGGCTCGCGATTCCGGCGGCGCTGTTGCCCTTGCTGGCCGCCGCGTTCGCGTGGCGACGCCGCTGGGCGTGGCTGTCGACCGTCCCGGTCATCGTGATCCCCGTCTTCTTCGTTGCCGATATGGGCTTCTGGATGTGGTACGCGGGAAACCATCTGGATCCGCACGCGGCGCTCTCGAGCAGCGTTTCGCCGTGGACGCCGAACATGCTCGGGCCCGGCGGGGTCGGCCAGTTCCATACCTTCGGCATGTTCGACTGGGGCTTCTTCCTGGCGGCGGCGGCCGCGGCCGGCGGCATCGCGCTGGCGATCCGGGCCTCGCGATCGGGAGAGGAGAGCGCGATCGTGGCCCAGACCCGGCCCAGCGTCGTATGACGCCGACGACACCGCCGGCGATCGCCGTGTGCGACCGGTGCGACGTACGAACGCTCGCAGGCGCGTTGCGGATGGCGCGGGCGGGCGCGACCATCGCGGTGCGCGACCAACAACGCGGCAATTTCGTGGTGCGCGTCCCGGGAGTGACCATCGCGGGGCCGGCGATCCTGGACGGCGCGGGACGGGGCACGGTCCTCACGATCGACGCGCCCGGGGTGACCGTGCGCGACCTGACGATCCGCAACGGCGGTGCCGATTTCGTGGGGATGGATGCGGGCGTCCGCTCGAACGCGCGGAACACGACGCTCGACCGTCTGCAGGTCTCCGACACGCTCTTCGGGATCTACCTGGCGCGGGCGAACCGCTCGGTCATCGAGGACTCGCGGATCGAAGGACGTTCGTGGCTCGCGGTCCCCGTTCGCGGAGATGCCATTCGGGTGTGGTACTCGCAAGGTACGCGCATCACCGGCAATCGCGTCGAGGACGCACGGGACGATCTCATCTGGTTCTCCGACGACACGGTCTTCCGGCGCAATACGGTCTCCGGGGGCCGGTACGGCGTCCACCTGATGTACTCGAACCACGTGACGATCGGATCGAATGCGATCGACGGGTGCGAGGTCGGCTCGTACGGCATGTATTCTCGCTACTGGGTCATCGAGAACAACCTGTTCTCGAACAACCGCGGGTCGACCGGGTACGGGGTCGGATTGAAAGCCGTCGACGATGCGGTCGTGCGGGGGAACGCGTTCGTCTCCAATCATAGCGGCGCGTACATCGACAACTCGCCGTCGCTGACCGGATCGAAGGTCCGGCTGGAGGGCAACGTGTTCGCCTACAACGAGGTGGGCGTGGAGAGCCTTCCGTCGGAGCAGAACGTCACGTTCACCGGAAACGCGTTCGTGGACAACTACCGGCAGGTCGCCGTGTTGGGCGGCGGGAGCCTCGGCGGCGTCGCGTGGACGCCGGGTGGACGCGGGAACTACTGGAGCGATTATGCCGGTTACGACCGAAGCGGAGACGGCGTGGGCGACATGCCGTACCGGGAGCGCAGCCTGTATGGATCGCTCGCGGATATGAACCCGCGCTTGGATCTGCTCGCCTACAGCCCGGCCGCGAGCGCGCTCGATTTCGCGGGTCGCGCCCTCCCGCTCTTCACGCCGCCCGTGCTGGTCGACGATACCGCTCCATCGATGCGCCCGACGTATCCGTCGGCGGTCCCGCGGATCGGACGAGCCGGTTCGAGCGGACCGCTCGCAGCGGTCGGCTTCTTCACGCTCGCGGCATCGTTCGGGGTTCTGGTCCGGATGCGGCCCCGGATCCGTTCCGACCGGCGCCGCGCCGAGCGCGCCGAGGCGAGCACGGCGATCGAGGTCCGCGTCATCCGCAAACGGTACGGAAAGGCGACCGCCCTGGAAGACGTCGCGTTCGACGTCGCCGGCGGCGAAGCGATCGTGCTGTGGGGGCCGAACGGTTCGGGGAAGACGACGTTGATCAGGTGCATGCTCGGCATCGTGGAGTTCGAGGGCGAGGTCGTACGTCACGGCGCCTTCGGGTACGTGCCGCAGCAGCTGCCGGCCTTCGACATGCGCGCCCGCGATCTGGCGACGTTCGCCGGCGCGCTACGCGGATTTACGAAACGGTCGTGCGACGAGGCCTTGCGGCTCGCCGGTCTGTGGGAAGCGCAGGACCGCAGCGTCGCGGAACTCTCCGGCGGTCAGCGCCAGCGTCTGTCGGTCGCGATCGCGTCGCTCGGCGCGCCCGACATCCTGTTCCTGGACGAGCCGACCGTCGGTCTGGACCTGGAGAGCAAGCGGACCATCCTGCAGCACCTGCGCAAGGCCAAAGAGCGCGGGACGGCGATCGTGATAGCGACCCACATCCCCGGGGACGTCTTGGAGATCGCCGATCGGGTCGCCATCATGTCGGACGGCCGGGTCCGGGCGATCGTCCCGAAAAGCGAGTTCGCGCAGATGATGGAGCGGCAGCGGGAGGACGCGTCGTGAACGCGACGTTCGTGCTGATCGACAACAACGTGCGCGAGTCGATCCGCAACCGCTGGCTGCAGGTGTACGCGATCCTGTTCGCGCTCCTCGCCGGCGGGGTCGCCTGGGGCGGAGCGGCGGCGGCATCGTTCACCGGCGCCGGCGGGTTCGGTCCGGTGGTCGCGCAGTTCGTGGTGCTGGTCATGCTGCTGGCGCCGTTGATGGGATTGACGCTCGGAGTGGACGCGGTCGTCCGCGATCGGGAACGCGGGATCCTCGCCTACGTCCTGGCGCAACCCGTTTCCCGGGCGCAGTACTTCACCGCGAAGATCGCCGCCTTGGCGATCGCGTTGTGCGCGGTGGTGCTCTTCGGGTTCGGGGTGGCGGCGATCACCATGGGAGCGCTGGACAGCCCCGGGTCGCTTGCGAGCTTCGCCGTCTTGCTCGGACTGACGTGGCTGTTGACGGTCACGATGGCCGCGATCGGCATGGCGATCTCCGTGACGGTGCGAAAGGGGCCGACGGCGCTCGGCGTCGCGATCGCCCTGTGGCTGGTCTTCACCGTCCTGGGCGATATGGGGTTGATGGCGACGGCGCTCGCGACCCGGATCGGCGTCGAGCCGCTCCTCTACGCGACGCTGGCCAATCCGGTCGAGGGCTTTCGGATCGCGGCCGTCGCGCAACTCTCGGGGTCGCTCGATGCGCTCGGTCCGGGAGGAAGGCTGGCCGCGGATACGTTCGGAGCGTGGATCCTTCCGGTGACGATCGCGGCGATGTGGTTGTGGCTGGTCGCCGCGACCGGCGCCGCCTGGGCCATCTTCCGGCGGGGAGATGCGGTGTGATGCGGTCGTTCGCCGTCGCCGCGATCCTCGGATCGCTGGTCGCCTGCGGAGGCGGCGCACGCGAAGGCCTCGTCCTCACGCAGACGAGCGGGCCGCTCACCATGGCGATGCACGTGGCATCGACGATCGTCGGAGAACCCGGGCCTATCCGGCTCGTCGTGATGCACGGCGAGCGGCCGGCGCCCGGGACCGCGCAGATCGAATGGAGCATGGACGGGATGCCGATGACGGACCGGCCGAAACCGTTGGTCCGGGTCTCACCAGGCACCTACGAGCAGCGCGCGTCCGTCTTTTCCATGAGCGGCAGGTGGCACGCGCGCGTGGCGTTCCGCGAGCACGATCGAGACCTTGCCATGACGACCTTCACGATCGAGGTGCACGACTGACGGGAATGATGTTTACGCCGCCGATTGGGTAGGTGGTTGGCGATGAAGACGTTCGCATCGTTCGCCGGCGCGTTTTGGAAGGGTTGGTCGCAGCACAACATCCTGCAGAGGGCCTCGGCGCTGGCGTATGCGGCGCTGTTCTCGATGGCGCCGATCCTGTTGGTGCTGACGGCGGTGGCCGCGACGTTTCTGGGGGCGGACTCGGCCCGGAACGAGGTCTTCGCGCGGATCGCCGACGTGGCCGGAGCGGGTGCCGCCAAGCAAGCGCTGCAGTTGGTGGATGCGACCAACCGGCATTCGGGCTGGCCGGCGATCGCGATCGGGTTCGTGCTCGCGCTGGCCGGCGGCATCGCGATCGTGCTGCAGTTCGAAGCCGCTCTGGACGCGATCTGGGACGCGCCGACGCGGACCGGGAGCGGCATCTGGGCGGCGGTCCGGCAGCGGCTGATCGCGGGCCTCGCGCTGGTCGTGATCATCACCGGCTTCCTGGTGCTGGCGGCGGCCGACGCGGCGCTCTCGCGCATGCAGATGTTGACCGGCGCGACCGCGCACGCGCTGGCGATCCTGGGGGCGCTCGCGTGCGTCTTCGCGTTCTTCGCGGCGGTCTACCGGACGATGCCGCAGCAGCGTCCGGATTGGCGGCACGTCGCGACGGCGTCGCTGGTGACGACGGTGCTGGTGGCGGTCGGACAGATCGGCTTCGCGATCTACCTGCACTACGTCAACTTCGCGAGCGCCTACGGACAGGCGGGGTCGGTGGTGGTGCTGCTGGTGTGGTTGTACTACTCCTGCGCGGCGGCCCTGACGGGCGCCGAACTGGCGCGGACGATTGCGGTGCGGACCGGCCAGGCAGGTTGACGAGTTATATTTAAAAGCATATAATACTTGTGTGAAATATGTTATTCCGTATATCGGGCCGACGCTTCGATCTGCTCGGATGCGGCGAGAGTGGACCCAGGGGCGCTTGGCTGCTGCCGTTGGGATCTCGCAGGCGCGGATCTCGCAGTTCGAGAGCGGCGGCGACCTACGCGTATCGACGCTTCAGGAGATCGCCGGAGCTCTCGATCTCGACGTCGTGCTGGTTCCGCGTCAAGCGGCCTCGCTCGTGCGGAACGTCATCGAAAGCCTTCCGTGACCACGACCTTGCGGGTGGCGCTGGGCGAACGCCCGATCGGCTTTCTCACCAATCTGCCCGACGATCGCACGATCTTCGCCTTCGACGACGAGTATCGGGCGGATCCGGACCGGCCCGTCTTGAGCCAGTCATTTCTCGAGGACGACGGATCGCTGCGCGCCGACGGGCCGCCGGTGGGACGCCTCGCACCGCCGTTCTTCTCCAACCTTCTCCCCGAGGGTGGCCTGCGTTCGATCGCCGCACGACGGCTCGGCATCTCGCCCGATCGCGACTTTCCGCTTCTGCAGCACCTCGGCGCGAATCTGCTCGGCGCCGTCCGTCTGGACCCGAGCGATCCGCTGGAAGCCCTCGCGCCCGCCGGCGCCCTCGCATTCGCCCTGCCCGGCGTGCAGCTGAAGCTGAGCACGCTTCTCGACGAGGACGACGCGCTTACCGTTCCCGCCAAGCACGGCGGGGCGGAGTGGATCGTGAAGGTCGCTTCGGGAAAGCTCCGGGGCCTCGTAGAGAACGAATATTCGATGCTCGCCTTCGCGCGTTCGGTCGGTATCGACGTCCCGGCGATCAAACTCGTCGATCCCGCGACGATCGAAGGCCTCCCCGCGGAGTTCGATCCGACCGGCCCAGCTCTCGCGGTCCGGCGTTTCGACCGGCTCGACGACGGAACGCGCGTGCACATCGAAGACTTCAACCAGGTCTTCGGGCAATTCCCGCACGACAAGTATCACCACCACACGCAGAGCGACATCGCCCGGCTCTTGAACGTGCGCGCCGGACAATCGGAAGCGCGACGATTCATCGAGCGCGCCGTCTTCACGGCGGCGATCGCCAATGGCGACATGCACCTGAAGAATTGGTCGTTGATCTATCGAGACGGGCGCGCGCCGACGCTCGCTCCTGCATACGACTACGTCTCCACGCTTCCGTACGCGGTCGATCACGATCTCGGCCTGTCGTTCGGCGGATCGAAAGACCGCGACGTCCTTAGCGAGGAGCGTTTGCGGCGTTTCGCGCGCGGCGCGGATCTGCCGTTCCCGTTCGTGCGCCGGACCGCGCGCGCGATGGCCGAGCGGATCCTCGATGCGTGGCCGGCGTTCGACGGGCCGCTCTTGCCGGAGCACCGGGTCTTGCTCGATACCCATATCGCGAAGACGATGAGCGGCGCGTGAGCGGCGACGGTGGCAGATGTCGGCGGCGGTCCCTCGACTACGCTTCGCTACGCTTCGCTACGCTCGGGATGACAGGAGAGGTGGGTCGCTTCGCTCCCCGACTGGGTGGCGGTCCCTCGACTACGCGCTTCGCGCTACGCTCGGGATGACAGAAAAAGAAGGGGGCGCGTTAGCGCCCCCTTCTTGGGTTAGGTGAGCATGGTGTTGGCCATCATGCCTTGGTCTTCGTGGGTGAGTTTGTGGCAGTGGAAGACGTCTTTGCCCTTCCAGGTCTTGTAGCGGACGCGGACGACGACGGTGCCGTTGCCGGGGATCCAGACGGTGTCGGCGATCTGCGGCGGATTGAAGGTGGTGACGACGCCGCCGACGCTGCTGCTGATCACCTCGAACGAGTTGGTGTGGAGATGGAACGGATGCCCTTCGGGCATGTTGTTGGAGATCGTCCACTGCTCGGACGTGCCGGTCGCCATGCCGTTGTATTGCGGAGGGACGGTCATCTCGTCGTACGGGGCGCCGTTGACGAGCATCACGGTGCCGGGGAGGATCGTGGTCGACGGGGCCGAGTCGAAGACGACCGTACGGTTCCCGACGATCTCGCCCGGAGTGATGAGCGGATATTCGCGCGACGGCGTGGGCAGCGTGGCCGGGATCTTCATGGCGACGGGCGCGCCGGCGACGGTGATCTTCAACAGATCGAACTTGGGCCACGGGTGGGCGCCCGGGTCGTTGATCGCGAGGCCGGAGAGGGTGTACGTGCCGGCGGTCGCGGGCGCGCGGACCAGCAGCTCGGCCCGGCCGGCATTGGTGAGGAAGAAGTTGTTGGCCGGGTTGGACTGATCGAGCAGGAGCGGGACCGGGAAGTTCACGCCGTCGCGGCCGATCATGTAGACCTCGAAGCCGGGCAGCACGAGCGGCAGATTGTTCTCGTTGGTGCCGTTGAGGATGCGCAGGCGCACGACTTCGCCCGGAGACATGGTGATCGAGGGCGGCGTGAAGGCGGTCGAGGTGAACGTCGGGACGCCCTGACCGGTGAAGGTCATCAGGTTGATCAGCGTGCCGTTGCTGAGGAAGTACTCGTACTTCGAACGCGGCTTGTAGCCGCCGGCGCTGGGCGGCTGGTAGGCGAGGTATTCGAGGTCCTGGATGGCCGGGTTGGCGGCGTCGGCGTTGACCGAGATCGATTGGATGGCGATCGGGATGTCCCGCGCGGCGGCGATCTCGGGGACCTGATCGATGTTGCCGCCGACGATGATCAGGCCGGCCATGCCGCCGCTGACCTCGACGTCGGTCGAGCCGTGGTGGTGCGGGTGGTACCAGTACAGGCCCGGCGGGTGATCGGCCGGCAAGGTGAAGTTGTAGGTCTTCGAGGTGCCGGGCGCGATCGCCACCATCATGGCGGCCGGATCCGTAGTGCCGACCGGCTCGAAGATATGCGGCACGACCTGGACGCCGTGGACGTGCAGATTGGTCGTGTTGAACTTGTGCGGGTTGTTCATCGGATCGATCGGCGGCACGGCGACCGCGGCCGGATCCGGCGGGAAATTGTTGACGACGGTGACGTTGAACGGCTGGCCGGGAGCCGCATAGAGCGTCGGACCCGGGATCTGGCCGTTGTACGTGCGCAGATGCATGGTTGTGCCGTTGAAAGTATGGTCGCTGTACACGGTCGTCAGCGTGTACGAATCGAGCACCCCGGGGATGCCGGGGTTGGCACCCGCAACGCCGGAGCCGTTGCAGCCTTCGGTCGAGAGCACCGCGGCGGTCGCGGCGGCGGCGCCGCCGCCAATGAGAACATCCCGCCTCGTCAAGTTGCGCATGGGGTGGACACTACGCTTACAGCGTGGATTCGCCTGCTTGCGCGGAAGCGGCGATCAGCGGTAGTGGAGGCCGACTTTGATGAGGAGGGCGCGGCCTCGGCCGGTCAGGATGAAGCGTTCGAAGGCGGCGGCTTGGGCGGGGTGGGGCGCGTCGCGCATCACGGCGAGGGTGTAGCCGATGCGGTCGCTCATGGCGGCTTTGCCCGGGAACGCCAGGAAGTGGAGGCCGCGCGCGACCGCCTCGGTCCGGTAGAAGACGCCGGCGTCGATCTCGCCGGTGTCGACGCGCGCGAGCAGATCCTCTTCGGGAAAGACCTGCGCGCCGTTTCCTCGGGGAGCGAGCAACGGTGCCGCGCCCATCAAGCCGAGGGCTTCGATGGTGTAGACACCTTTGGGATCGAGCTGCGGATCGGTGCGGCCGAGTTTGAAGCCGGGGAGCGAGAGGACGTAGCGCAGGCGCGGTCCGTTGATGTGCTGCAGCGCGTCGGCGAAACGCGACGCATCCGACCAGCCGACGCCGAGGGCGGTGTCGGCGAAGGTGGTGGCGCGGAGCACGCGCCGGCCGAGGCCAGCGACCAGCGAGCGGTCGACGCTGATGAAGACGTCGGGCGAGCGGACGCCGTCGCGGATGTAGTTGGCGAGCTTCTTGCTGCCGCCGCCTTCGCCGTCGAACGCGATGCCCTTGGCCGCAAGCGCCGTCTTGATCGGGCCCTCCATCGGGGTGACGAGCGAGCCCGCGTAGAGCACCGAGAGGTGCGCGGGCGCGGCGCCGGCGAGCGCGAGCGCGGCGGCCAGGGCGAGGGCGCGCTTCACCGGCGGTCCCTAGTCATGCTGACGCTTGGAGAGATCCGATGCGACGTCGCGGTACAGCGTGCGAGCGGCCTGCGCCAACATCTCGAGCACCCGGAAGAGCGCGTCGCCGGAGATCGTGATGGCTTGCCATTCGACGCCCGCGTGGCGATGGACGAGCGCGTAGGTATCGCTCCCCACGTCGTAGATGGCGAATTCGCCCGATTCCGCGATCATCGTGCCGCTATCGAGCGTCTTGGCGTCTATGGCGGTCACCAGTTTCATGCGGGCGCTCCTTCTAGATGTAGGGCAAGAGGTCGAAGTATTCTTGGTCCTCGTTCGCTCCCCCGTGCCCTTCGCCGATGTTCTGCTCGGACTCGACGAAGCGGATCTCCCTGATCCACTTGACCATCTTGAAGCCGAGCTGATCTCCACCGCAGGCCAGCAGGACGGGCACGCAGACGGCGTCCGCGAGCCAGATGTGACCGGCCGCGACATCCTGACGGCGAACCGGCGATCGTCGGGGAAATGGACCTTGCGATGCGCGTCGTCGAAGACGAACATACGTCGATCTCCTACGAATCGCGTTTCATATGCCTCATGGTACCCCAGAATCGGCGAAGGCATCCTCTCCACGGCGCGAAAGTACGTGGACACCCCATGGGACCCTTGCGCGCGTCGCTTGTTCCGAACCGGCCCTTTCGCCTCGATCTGACCGTCGATGCGCTGCGACGCGTCCCCGGCAACGTCGTCGACGTCGTGACGCCGGACGGGACGTATGTGCGAGCGCTGAACCACGCCGGCGCGGTCAACGTGGTCGAGGTGCGGCAGACCGGCGACGACGCGCTCGACGTCCGCATCTCCGGAGAGGGCGCGTCCGCCCAACTCCCCACGGTCGCCGCGATGCTCGGGACCGAGGTCGATCTGCGCGAGTGGTACGAGCGCACCGAGCGTTTCCCGTGGCTGGAGCGGCTCGCGAACGAATTGCGCGGCGTCAAGCCGCCGCGGTATCCGGAGTTTTGGGAAGCGTTGTGCCACGGGATCGTCTTCCAGCAGTTGAGCATCGCCGCGGCCGCTTCGACCATGCAGCGATTCGTCGAGCGGTTCTCGAGCCCGATACGGCACGGCGCGATCTCGCTCCATCCGTTCCCGCGGCCCGAGACCATCGCCGAGGCCCACGAGGATGCGTTCCAATCGATCGGGCTGAGCCGGATGAAGGTCTCGTATCTGCGGAGCGCGGCGAGCGCGGTCCTGACGCGAGCCATCGACCCTTGCGCGATCGAACGACTTCCGAGCGCGGAGGCGATCACCGAGCTTCGGACGGTGCGAGGCATCGGGGCGTGGAGCGCCGCCGTGGTCCTGCTGCGGGGTTTCGGGAGATTGGACGTCTTCCCGCCGACGGACTCCGGCGTATCGCGGAGCATCAAGTTGTTGTCGTCCAATCCGGCGGTCGACGAGCACGACGTGCTGGCCGGGCTCGACGGCGTGCGCGGAATGCTGTACTTCCATCTGCTGCTGGGCAGCCTGCGCGGCCTCAACTAGATCGCGCGCAGGGTGAACGGGACGGTGTAGAGCGTCTTCCCGCCGGTGAACTGCAGCCAGAAGTCGTACGATTGCGCGCGCGGCGCCAGGACTTGCATCGCGAAGGAGCCGGGCACGCTTGTGTCCGGGGCGAGCGGCGGGGCGGCGAGCATCATGGCGTCGCCGCAGTCGTTCGAGGCCATCGCGAGCATGTCGTCGCTCATGCCGTGGCCGTGCATGTACGCGAGGTCGCCGGTGCCGATGAAGACGCCGTGCGCGATCGCGCCGAGATACGGATGCAGGTCGGTCGCGGAGCGGCCGTCCTTCGTGATGGCGATGCGGATGGTCGCGATGCGCGGGCGCGACGGTGGTGGTGTCGAGGCGGATGGTGTAGGGGCCGGCGCGCGCGACGCCGGTGCGCGGATAGGTCGCGCGCGCGGCGGCGTGTCGCGTGGGCGCGAGGTCGAAGCGGAAGACCTGGCGGCCGAGGGCGTGCGGGTCGCCGTCGATGTAGACGTGGTAGGGCGCGCCCGCGACCAGCGGCGTGTCGATGGTGAAGTGACCGTCGGGGTGGAGCACCGGATGGATGTGGCGGAAGTCGCGCAGGTCGTCGGAGACCACGACGACGTGCAGCAATTTGGTCATGTTGCGGTCGTAGGCGCGGACGATCCGGCCGGAGGCGGTCTCCCAGATGTCGAGGCGGGTGGCGCCGCGCGCGGCCGGGGCGGTGCGCAGGTAGGCGGCGGTCGGGCGCTCGCCCGTTATCAGGACGCCGTGGCCGGGATAGGTGACGGCGGCCGAGAGGGCCAGGGCGGCGAGCATCGCCGGGATTTTCGGCGGATGACGCCGCGTTCCGCTGCCGTTACATCGCCCGTAAACGGTGGTATGCAGATGGACGTACCGTACCTATTCTTTGAGAGGACCGCCATATGTCGCAGATCGACGACAACACCCTCCCGGACGACCTGCCACTCGACGACGTGGACATCGAAGGCGACGAGGACGAGGACGAAAAGGACGAGGCCGGCTCCAACGACCCCGACGACCTCGAGCCGGAAGCATAAGGGCAGACCGTCCCCGGGAGCGAACGTTCCCGGGGATGACTCGCCGAATACTTCTCGCGAATCCGCGCGGCTTTTGCGCCGGCGTCGAACGCGCGATCCGGATCATCGAGGAACTCCTCGAGATCCACCCCGACGCGCCCCTGTACGTGCGCAAAGAGATCGTGCACAATCGCGACGTGGTGGAGAAGCTGCGCGCGCGCGGCGTCATCTTCGTGGAAGAGCTGGACGAGGTGCCCGAAGGGGCGCTGGTCGTGTTCAGCGCGCACGGCGTCGCCAAGGCGGTGCAGCGGCACGCCAAGGAGCGCAACCTGCGGGTGCTCGACGCGACCTGCCCGCTGGTCTCGAAGGTCCACGTGGAAGCGATGCGGTTCAATCGGGAAGGCTACTTCCTGCTGTTCATCGGCCACGACGGCCACGACGAAGTGGCCGGCACGCTCGGCCAGGTGAACGGCGGCATCGCGCTGGTCGAGAGCATCGCGGATGCCGAGGCGGTCGCTCCGCCCGATCCCGAACGGGTGGCGCTGATCACGCAGACGACGCTGAGCCTGGACGATACGCTCGCGATCGTGGACGTGCTCAAGCGACGCTTCCCGGCGATGCGCGAACCGCAGCGCAGCGATATCTGCTACGCCACCCAGAACCGGCAGAACGCCGTGCACGGACTGGCCGAACACGCGGACGTCGTGATCGTGGTCGGGTCGAGCAACAGTTCGAACTCGGTGCGGCTGATGGACTGCTCGCTGGATAAGGGCACGCCGGCCTATCTGCTGGACGATCC
>Ga0207667_10001099_pt1 | contig 34303 bp, 22 predicted proteins | sample KBSCornC52_FD_184301 | JGI IMG/M metagenome (GOLD analysis project Ga0207667, IMG submission 184301) | Corn rhizosphere microbial communities from Kellogg Biological Station, Michigan, USA - KBS Corn C5-2 (SPAdes) (version 2) | ecosystem: Host-associated > Plants > Roots > Rhizosphere > Soil ...
AACTAAACAGCATCGCACTGAAGATGTAGTAGTATGTACTTCCAAAACAGCAAATGTTCCTGTTTATCTATCTGCTCTAGGAACAGTTACACCAAAATCAAGTGTTATAGTGCGAACACAAGTTAATGGACAACTCTTAAAAATATTATTTCATGAAGGCCAAGCAGTTAAAGCGGGTGAATTATTAGCAGAAATTGATCCAAGGACATTCCAAGCGCAAGAGTTAGAATTTGAAGGTCAGTTGGCAAGAGATTCCGCATTATTATCAAATGCAAACGTAGATCTTAAACGCTATCAAACATTGTATAAACTAAATTCAGTATCACAACAAACACTGGCTACTCAAAAATCTTTGGTCAAACAACTTGAGGGAACAGTCAAGCTTGATCAAGGTCAGTTAGAGAATGCTAAAGTCAACCTTGGGTATTGTAATATTGTTTCTCCTATAAGTGGCAGAATAGGATTAGAACAAGTTAATCCCGGTAATTATATCCAAGCTTCCGATACAAATGGCATTGCTGTCATTAATACTATAAATCCTATGACGGTTGTGTTTACATTGCCAGAAGATAATATTGAAAAAGTTGAAAAGCAAATATACTCTGGCATTAAACTTCCAGCTATCGCCTATGATAGAACTAAGACGCAAGTTTTATCTAAAGGTGTAGTGGATGCTATCGACAGTCAAATTGATCCTTCCACAGGTACGGTAAAATTAAAAGCTGAATTTGATAATCAAAGTCAGCAATTGTTTCCAAATCAATTTGTCAATATTAAACTCTTAGTTGAAACGCTTCAAAATGTGGTGATTCTTCCAACTGCTGCAATTCAACAAGGGATTAATGGCCCTTATGTTTATGTTGTGGATGATGCAGATATCAATCATAAATCAAAAACAGCTGAATTATTTGTGGTGCATGCAAAATCAATTCAAACGGGCATCACAGAAGGTGACAACACTGTAGTAACTAATGGTATTGTTCCAGGTAAAACAGTTGTGTTAGAAGGGATGGATTTGTTAACAGATGGTTCAAAAGTGACAATCTATCAAAACAATAACAATAATAAACCGGTATCTTCAAGATCCACCTCATGATAAATCCTTCAAGATTATTTATTCTAAGGCCCATTGCAACATCGTTATTAATGGTGGCAATTTTTTTATCTGGATTGTTAGCTTATCAATTGTTGCCAGTTTCATCACTCCCACAGGTGGATTATCCAACAATACAAGTTTCCACGTTTTATCCTGGTGCAAGTCCAGAAGTTGTTGCAACCTCTATCACTGCTCCCTTAGAAAGACAATTTGGAGAAATGCCAGGACTTGATCAAATGACGTCATCAAGTACGAGTGGATCCTCAATCATCACTTTGCAATTTAATCTTACTATGACACTTGATATCGCCGAGCAAGAAGTGCAAGCTGCCATCAATGCAGGATCTGGATTTTTACCTCAAGGTTTATCGAATCCTCCCGTTTATAGTAAAGTCAATCCTGCTGATGCACCGATTATGACACTCGCATTAACTTCAACGACAATGCCATTAACTCAAGTCGAAGATTTTGCAGAAACTCGACTTGCACAAAAAATTTCTCAACTGTCTGGTGTAGGGTTAGTGAGTTTAAGCGGAGGAAATCGACCAGCAGTGAGAATACAAGTAGATAGTCCAGCATTAGCACATTTGGGGCTCACATTTGAATCAATTCGTAGTGCAATTTCAAGTGCGAATGTGAATGCAGCAAAAGGGAGTTTTGACGGGCCTAAATTAGCCTATACGATTAATTCAAATGATAAGTTATTAAGTGCGCAAGAATATCGTCCGCTTATTATTGCCTATAAAAATAATGCGCCAATAAGACTGTCTGATGTTGCGCTGGTTTCAGATGACGTTGAAAATAATCGACAAGCAGCATGGATAAATCAATCACCTGCTATTATAATGAATATCCAACGGCAACCAGGTGCGAATGTTATTGTTGTTAGCGATCAAATTAAAAAATTACTTTCACAATTACAACCGACTATTCCAGCATCAATTAAAATATCACTTTTATCCGATAGAACTGTCACTATTCGAGCATCCATCAAAGATGTTCAATTTGAACTATTATTGTCCGTGGGATTAGTTATCTTAGTGATATTTTTATTTTTACGGCATTTACCTGCAACCATCATTCCAAGTGTATCTGTTCCAATATCCTTAATTGGTACATTTGGAGCAATGTATTTATTTGGATTTAGTATTAACAATTTAACCCTTATGGCATTAACAATTGCAACAGGTTTTGTGGTAGATGATGCCATTGTCATGATTGAAAATATCATGCGGTATATTGAGCAAGGTGAAAAACCCATTGATGCTGCATTAATTGGTGCAAAACAGATAGGATTTACCATTATATCATTAACATTATCCTTAGTTGCTGTGTTAATTCCTTTGTTATTTATGCAAGATATCATTGGAAGATTATTTCGTGAATTTGCAATTACCGTAGGCGTTACTATATTTATTTCAGCTTTTGTTTCCTTAACTCTCACACCTATGATGTGTGCTCGATTATTGCATCATCGTGAGCCATCAGAATTGAGCCGTTTTGAAAGATGGATGGAAAAAAAACTGGAACAACTCATCGAATTTTATAAGATATCGCTTTCTTGGATTTTGAAACATCAAAAACTGACGTTAATTATTTTTGTACTGACCTTCGGAATTACTGTATGTTTATTGTATAGTATTCCCAAAGGATTTTTCCCTACACAAGACACTGGAATGATACAAGGTGTTTCTCAAGCTTATCCTTCCATTTCGTTTGATGCGATGTCAGAAAACCAACAAGCTTTAGTAAAAATTGTGCTAAAAGATCCTGCAATTGAAAATTTATCTTCATTTATTGGAATTGACGGAATCAATACTACATTAAACAGTGGCCGAATGTTAATTTCATTAAAACCCTTAGAAGATCGACAATCCAATGCATCTGAAATTATAGATAGATTAAATACCCAATTAGCCAAAGTTTCATCCATTAAATTATATTTACAACCTGTGCAAGATCTGACAATCGATGACCGTATAAGTTTGGGGCAATACCAATTAAGCCTTACTTCTTCAGATAACAACCTGTTGCAACATTGGACGCCTATATTAATATCACAACTTAAAAAGTTACCTCAGTTACAAGATGTATCCACTGATCTACAAGACAAAGGCAAAATGGAAAATCTCATCATTGATAGAGATTCAGCATCAAGATTAGGCATCACAACGCAAATGATCGATGATGTGTTATATGATGCTTTTGGTCAAAGACAAGTATCCACCATTTTTACACAGCGAAATCAATACCACGTTATTTTGCAGGATATGCCTTTGGGATTGGATCATGTGGAAGGCATAAATGATCTCTATTTAACGTCTTCGCAAGGCGTTGCAATTCCTTTTAGCGCATTTTCAACGATTGAAAATACAACCGGTGAATTAGCCATCATGCAACAAGGACAATTTCCTTCTGCAACGGTTTCGTTTAATTTATCTAAAGGTTCATCATTGCATAGCGCGCTTACATTAATAGAAAAGTCTGCTTCTGATATTCAGTTACCTTCTGGTATTCAAATGAGTTTTGAAGGATCGGCAAAAATTTTTCAACATTCTTTAAGTAATGAAGGATGGTTAGTATTAGCAGCAATATTTGTGGTATATATTGTTTTAGGTGTTTTATATGAAAGTTATATTCATCCCATCACTATACTTTCTACGTTACCTTCAGCCGCGATGGGGGCTTTATTAGCTTTAGTTATTTCACATCATGAACTGAGTGTCATTGCGTTAATTGGCATCATACTATTAATTGGAATCGTCATGAAAAATGCCATCATGATGGTCGATTTTGCATTGGAACAAGAAAGAAAAGAGAAAAAAAATCCCACAGATGCCATTTACGATGCTGCAATTTTACGATTTAGACCCATTTTTATGACAACCTTAGCGGCGATGTTTGGTGCGATACCTATTGCATTTGGATCTGGTATGGGATCTGAATTAAGACAACCACTCGGAATTGCGATTATTGGAGGTTTAATAGTTAGCCAATTACTCACGTTGTATTCTACGCCAGTTATCTATCTTTTTTTTGATAAAGTATTAAAAAGTATTCATCGAAAAGTTAGACGTGATACATGAATATATCATCGCTGTTTATACAAAGACCCATTGCAACAACTTTATTGGCTATCGGATGTGCAGTCGCTGGAATCGTAGCATTTAACGAAATGCCAATATCTGCATTACCTCAAATTGATTTTCCAACGATTAGTGTTACAGCAGCACTGCCTGGTGCAAGCCCCGAAGTGATGGCAACATCCATTGCCTCGCCTATTGAAAAACAATTATCTCGCATTGCAGGCATTTCCGAAATGACATCAGCCAGCAGTTTAGGCACAACTAGAATTACAGTTCAATTTGATTTATCACGTAATATTGATGGCGCTGCACGTGATGTCCAAGCTGCATTAAATGCAGCACAAGGACAGCTTCCTACTAATCTTCCCTCTCATCCAACGTATAATAAAGTTAATCCAGCAGATGCACCGATCATGGTGATTGCGCTTACATCAGATGTTTACAATGTTGCCGACATGTATGATGCAGCATCTACAGTGTTGGAACAAAAAATTTCACAAGTTAAAGGTGTTGGACAAGTAGATGTGAGAGGAAGCTCGCCGCGTGCTGTCAGAATTGAATTAAACTTATCAAAACTGAATCATTATGGAATTAGTCTGGCATCAATTAGAAATATTATCTCTTCTTCAAATAAAAATTTACCCAAAGGTGAGATATCAGCGGGTAATCAAAAATATGAAATAACAGCAAATGATCAGTTAAAAAAGGCTTATCAGTATCGAGAGCTAATTGTAGCGTATCAACACAATAGACCGGTGAGATTATCGGATGTGGCAGATGTAAGTGATTCTGTTGCAAATGTGCGAAATGCGGGTTTAGCAAATGGAAAACGATCGGTATTATTGATTGTTTTCAAAGAACCTGGTGCCAATGTAATAGACACGGTTGATAGCGTGAAAAAACTATTACCTCAATTACAAGCGTCGATACCGCGCGCTATTAATATAAAAATTGTCGTCGATAGAACAACTACCATTCGCTCTTCTTTGCATGATATCGAATTAACGTTATTAACCGCTATGTTATTAGTTGTTTTTGTTTCGTATTTATTTTTAGGTAATTTTCGAGCGATGATCATACCTGGTGTTTCTGTTCCCTTGTCGATATTGGGAACGTTCGGCGTGATGTATTTATTAGGATATAGCCTAGATAATTTATCATTAATGGCACTCACTATTTCAACAGGTTTTGTAGTGGACGACGCGGTTGTGATGCTGGAAAATATTTCACGACACATTGAAAATGGTCTTGAGCCATTCAAAGCGGCAATGCTAGGTTCAAAAGAGGTAGCATTCACTGTTGTATCAATGAGTTTTTCTTTGATTGCCGTATTCATTCCCATTATTTTTATGCAAGGTATTGTGGGGAGATTATTGCGTGAATTTTCCATAACATTATCTGTGGCTATATTAGTATCATTATTAATTTCATTAACTGTCACGCCGATGATGTGTGCTTTTTTGCTTAAAACTCATTCGGCACAAAAGCATGAACAAAATGACAAACAACAAAATATACTTTTAAAAATACATTGTTTCTATGAGAAAAGCTTGAAGTGGTCATTGAATCATGCAAATTTAATATTGATTATCGTATTATGTGCTTTATTGTTGAATGTTTTGCTGTATATTATTGTTCCAAAAGGGTTTTTCCCTCAGCAGGATACAGGCAATATTTCGGGGTCAATACAAGGCGATCAAGATATTTCATTTCAATCGATGAAAGAAAAATTTGTGCAATTGGTGAACATTACAAAACGTGATCCCGCAGTTCAATCCGTTGTGGGTTTTGTCGGTGGAAGCGTGACCAATGCGGGGAATGTAAACATTGCGCTTAAACCAATTAACGAACGTAAAATTTCTGTGGATTTAGTGATTAATCGGTTAAGAGAAAAACTTGCAGAGGTATCGGGTGTTAAATTGTATTTACAGCCTGTACAAGATTTGCGTATTGGAGGGCGGCAAGGTAATGCGCAATTCCAATATACAATTTCTGCTGATAATTTAGAAGAATTAATTCATTGGATACCAAACATTACTGACAGATTAATGAAGATTCCAGGAATTGCCGATGTTAACAATGATTTAAGAAACAAAGGCTTGCAAGCTGATGTCAATATTGATCATGATACTGCATCACGTTTGGGTATATCATCATTTTTAATTGACGAAAGTTTATATGGTGCGTACGGGCAACGTCAGATTTCTACCATTTATGAGCCTCTTAATCAATATCATGTTGTCATGGAAGCACAAGCACCTTATTGGCAATATCCACAAAGTTTATCTGATACTTATGTCGCTTCGCAATCTGGAAAGAATATACCTTTGTCTGCTATCGCAAGTTTTACATCGTCTTCCACATTAATTTCTGTTAATCATCATGGACAGGCGCCAGCGGCAACTTTATCCTTTAATTTGTTACCCGATGTCGCATTGGGGGATGCGATCAATAACGTTCAAAATACCATTAAAAACATGCATTTGCCTGTTACATTAAGAGGATCTTTTAAAGGATCGGCAGAAGCGTTTAAATCCTCATTGGCCAATGAGCCTTATTTAATTCTGTCTGCGATATTAGCTGTGTATATTGTTCTTGGAATATTGTATGAAAGTTTAATTCATCCCATTACTATTCTTTCTACATTACCTTCTGCTGGTGTGGGTGCTTTATTGGCATTATTATTAACTCGAACAGATTTGAGCATCATTGCAATGATAGGAATTATTTTATTGATTGGTATAGTAAAAAAAAATGCTATTATGATGATAGATTTTGCGTTAATGATGCAAAAACAACAGCATAAACCACCATTAGAATCTATTTATAGCGCAGCATTATTGCGATTTAGACCCATCATGATGACCACTATGGCAGCACTATTTGGTGCATTACCGCTGATTATTGGCATGGGATTAGGTTCGGAATTAAGGAGGCCATTAGGTATTGCGATTGTTGGTGGATTGTTGTTAAGCCAATTATTAACACTCTATAGCACGCCTGTTATTTATCTTAAATTAGATCAATTATTTTCCCGTTCAGATAAAAAAGGAGGACAATAGGTGAACAAAAAAACTTTTTTAGTTTTACTTATATCCATATTATTTGCATTGAGTGGATGTAACATAGGGCCTAACTACCATAGACCACAGGTTTATGTTCCAACTAAATTTCAAGAAGCAAATAAACATTGGAAAATAGCAGAACCCAATGATAATTGCGCTCGAGGGAATTGGTGGGAACAATTTCATGATTCTAATCTAAACAATTTAGAATCACAGCTAAATGTATCTAATCAAAATATTGCCTCAGCAAAATCCAATTATCTGCAAGCAAAAGCACTTATACAAGAAGCTAAAGCAGGATATTTCCCAACCTTAAATGCAATTGCACAAGTCACACGCTCAAAACAACATTCAATGAATAGTGATCAAGCGTCAATCACCAATGAGCGTTCTTTAGGATTGGAAGCTTCTTGGATTCCAGATTTATTTGGCGGAACAAGACGTTCTGTAGAATCAAGAGTAGCGAATGCAAAAGCACAAGAAGCTAATTTAGCTTTAGTACGATTAACCGAACAAGCCACGCTTGCACAATTGTATTATCAATTAAGAGGATTAAAAGACAATCAAATGATATTGGATCAATCTGTTTTAGATAATCAAAACCTTGTAAAATTCGCGCAAAATCGATACGCCTCGGGTGTAGACGCATTATCCGAAGTTGTGCAAGCAGAAAGTCAATTAGAAAATGCACAAGCACAAGCTATCAATAATGGGATATTAACAGCAAAAACTGAGCATGCCATCGCTGTTTTGCTGGGTCAATCACCTTCTGCATTTACATTGGCAATTACTGGATTGGGCAATGTTTCTCCTCCAAATTTTCCTCTTGTAGTACCATCGTTATTATTGGAAAGACGGCCAGATATTGCAAGAGCAGAAAGAGAAGTGGAAGAAGCCAATGCTGAAATCGGAGTGGCAAAAGCCGCATTTTTTCCAGTACTCACTTTATCAGCCTCGGGTGATTTTCAAAATAGTGGAAAAGCTTATTGGTTATCATTGCCTGCATTGGTGTGGTCATTAGGGCCCTCTATGGTGGAAACAATATTGGATGGAGGATTACGAAAAGCACAATCTCAAGCAGCATGGGCAGCTTATGAAGCAACGGTTGCAAATTATCGTCAAACCGTATTATCTTCTTTCCAGGAAGTCGAAGATAACCTTGCTCAATTACAAATACTTAATGCAGAGTCAAAAATCGAACATAAGGCAGTTAGCAATGCTGATACGGCATTAAAAATAATTACAAATCAATATAGAACAGGAACAACCACTTACGCTGATGTAATGCAAGCACAAATATCAGCGATGACAATAAAAAAAACAGAGATTGATACAGATGCATTAAGAATGTCTACAGCAGTTGGATTAGTGACAGCGCTTGGAGGCGGGTGGAGTTAATATGGCATTAATTTTAGGTATAGATCCTGGATCTCGAATTACCGGTTATGGATTGATTAAAGTAGATCAACAAGGGCATCATTATGTATCCAGTGGTTGTATCAGATTAACATCCAAAAACCCAAATGATAATCTACATAGAATTTTTTCAGCATTAGGTGAAATTATCACTCATCATTCGCCCGTTGAAGCTGCCATTGAGCAAATATTTATGCACAATAATCCAGGGTCAGCGATAAAATTAGGACAAGCAAGAGGTGCTGCAATAATATCAGCAAAAGAAAAAGGGCTATCTGTTTCAGAATATTCGGCACGCCAGGTTAAGCTTGCTGTAGTTGGGTATGGTGCTGCAAAAAAAGAACAAGTTCAGGAAATGGTAAAACGTTTATTAAAACTATCGGGAACACCGCAAGCAGATGCAGCTGATGCATTAGCGATTGCGATTTGTCATGCCAATAGCCGCACCGGTATGACGCATCAATTTTTATTAAAAAACAGACGAAAGGGGAGAAGTCGATGATAGGCAGATTACGCGGATTACTACTGGAAAAACATCCGCCAGAATTATTGGTTGAAGCCAATGGTGTGGCTTATGAATTACAAGCATCCATGCAAACATTTTATCAATTGCCGGAATGTCAATCCGAAATAATTTTACATACTCATTTTGTTGTCAGAGAAGATGCACAGCAATTGTATGGATTTATGCATAAAGAAGAAAGAAGCTTATTTAGAGCATTACTAAAGGTGAATGGAGTAGGGCCGAAATCCGCTTTAGCGATTTTATCAAGCGTTACACCAGATGAGTTTACTCGATGTATCAATGTGGGTGACACAGCAAGTTTAGTAAAACTTCCAGGTGTAGGAAAAAAAACAGCAGAAAGGCTTGTCATTGAAATGCGTGACAGATTAAAAGAATTTCAACATGACGCACTATCAATGAGATCCAGTTTTATAGTATCATCCTTACCCTCATCACCGTATCAAGATGCGTTGAGTGCATTAGTGGCGTTGGGTTATAAATCCCCAGAAGCTATAAAAGCATTACAAGGGTTGGAAAGTCAACATATAACGAGTGAAGAAATGATTCGATTAGCGTTAAAAAAGATGACCATGTAGTTTAGTTTGTTCAGATGCATAGAATGAGATAATACACGATTTAAACTTTAGTTATGGATAACAATACAAATATCTAAAGAGAGGTAATAATTATGCCGCAAGATACACATACGTCTTCAGAAAACCATCATTATCATGAAAACAGAAACCCAAGGAGAAGGAAACCAAAAAATTACCAGACGTCTACATCAAGTAGAAGTCCATTTCAATTTTTGTTTGATAGATTTGGTTATATTCTCACACTTGGTGTCGTGATACTTTTTTGCATAACAATGGTGTCTGCAAACACACATCAAAAGAAAAAAGAAGAAAAAGATAAAAATAATCAAGAAGATAAAAATGAAAAAAGTCATAAAGTGGAAAATCCTCACATTAACAATGCAAAATCATCAGATAAAATACAAAATAATGATTTACATGCTGGATATGCTTTAGAATATGGTGCTTCTTCTGAATCAACATCAACATCACAAAATGACTATCATTATTCTAACATTAAAGGCCCTGTATTATCAGATGAACAAGCATTAGGCTTAATCACTGAACTGTTGAATACTTCAGATGGAAAAGCAGCATATACAAAGTTTGGATATTTATATAGAAATTATTATAAGTATATTAATATTAATTCAGATATCGAAAAGTTACTTTCAACCTTTCTTTATAAAGCTCTAGCAGGTTGGAGCTGGGATGTTAAAAAAATTGATAGATTAATCCAAATGGGCGCAAATTATAAGATAAATTATATTGACCATTTTAGAGAATACTTTCCTGCTGAGGTAGATATTATAATAAAAGCTAGGCACGAAAACCCTTTGCTTGTGGCGATATATACAAACAATAATGAAGCCGTTGATCTTTTTGTGACAAAATACAAGATTAACGTCAATACTATTATTGATAATGGCGGCCGTACAAATAACTTAACACCTCTCATGATAGCTTGTATAAATAATCCAAGAAATCTGTCAATAGTAAAAAGTTTAATAAAAGGTGGAGCTGATGTAAATGCAATAACTAAAAATGAAAGCATTAAAGCTATTCATTTTGCTATAGAAAAAGAATTTAATCTTGACCTGATTGCGATATTACTTGAGAGCGGTACAGATATTCATACAGTCGCGCCCCATCTGATAAATGATAATCAACATTATAATTTAAATTTATTACAATATCCTTATACTTTAGCAATAATGAAACCTAAAATAGCTTTCCAATATACAGCTGATAAAATGTTCAGTTATTTTAATTTGCTTAAAAAGTTTAACATTGACATTAATGCTCAAGATCAAAATGGCAATAATGTAATGTTTTTTTTATTATATAATCACGCTGAGTTTAAGTCAGAAGATTTGAAGCCGCATTTAAGATCAATGATAAAAGCAGGTGTTAATCCATATTTAAAAAATTTACAAGGTGAAGCGGCAATCGATATTAATAATTCTAATTTGGAAGAAGTCTTAAAAGAACCTGAAATGCAAGATTTGCTAGATAGCCAAGGAATTTTTAATCCCATTGAACATGCAAAAATTGAGGAAGAGTTTTCAGAGTTAATTGGAATACGTAGCGGACATAAAGCCAGCCGAAAACTCGAATACATTCAAAAAAAATATCTTCGTCCAGGATTAATTCACCGTTACAAACGACAGTTATCTTATTGTTTAATGTTAGGAATGGGTGAATGGCAGTTTAGCTATGATGAAATAGAAAGTATCCTTAAAGCAGGTGCTAATCCTAATTTTAATCTCCTTGATATTTTATCTGATACTGCTAAACAAGCACTGATGTTACAAGCAGGTGAAACGCTTCTTTTTAGAGCAATAATTGCTGATAATATTAAACTTGTGGAATTACTTACAAACTTTGGTGCAAATGTTAATGCTCGTGTTGGATACAAAGACAGCTTGACTAATTCCGTGCCGTTACATGTAGTTCATAGCAGTGCTGAACTAACGATTAATAATAAAAAAATGATTAATGATATTTTACTTAAGCATAATGCTGACCCAAACTTACGTGATTCGAGTGGTTATACGCCAATTTATCTTGCGGCTCATGATTTTAATGTTGATTCAGTTAGATCATTGTTGGAAGCTGGTGCTGATCCCAATATAAAAGTAAAAGACGGTAATACTGTTTATGATATTTTAAAATTCATGTTTGCGTTAAAGATGAAAATTGAAAATCAGGAAATATTATCCAATAACTATTCTGAAGATAAGTTTATAGAAATCCTGGAGTTGTGTATTAAACATGGTTATAACCTTAACTCAAAAAACAATGCGATAGGAAGCACATTATTACACAAGATATTGGAGCCAATATCAGGATATAGTAATTTATTTTTGGAAAAAGCTCTACGTGTATTACTTATTCCGAGTTTTGGCAAGGGAGCAAATCCCTATCAACTGGATGATAATGGAAGAAGCCCTGTTGATATGAATAACCCAGTTTTATCGAAATTATTGATGGAACCTGAAGTGCAAGAAGTTCTCAAGAAAAACAACTATAGAAATAATAAAAAACTCGACAACAGCTCTTTGTCTAAATTAAATATAAAAGAAATTGAACAATCAATGTTGTCAATCAGCCGCATAAATGACGGTAATCTTGCTTATCAAAAATTTTTAAAATTAAAAGAAGATTATTTAAATCAGATGGATGTAAATAAAGATTTTACTATTCAAATGAAGGTGCTGATTTCTAATTTTTTTCTCAATACCATGGATCATTGGAAGTGGTCAGCTAATAAAATTGAAGAATTAATTTTATTAGGATTAAATCCAAATTTAGATTTTTATGAATCATATCGGAATTATCCTGAAATACTAAACGATCTTAAAAGATATAAATATTCTGCCCCATTATATGTGGCCATTCGAGAAGAAAAATCAGCCGTGGCCACCATGCTCATTAAGCATGGTGCTTTCGTTAATTTTGAAGCTGATGGAGAAACCCCGTTGTGTGCTGCAATAGATAAAAAAAATGAGCATAGAAATAAAAAAATCATTAATGCTTTATTGCGTGAAGGTGCATCAGTGAATGTTGTCAACGAAAAGGGGTATTCTCCCTTTGCAATGGTAGTTGCTTCTTTTGACTATGAAACAGCAAAACTTTTGATCGATAACGGTGCTGATCCAAAATATGGTTTTGGAACATCATCGAACGATTCAGATATCTACCACTTATTTGTTCGGCGTATTAAAGAAGTTGAGTTAGGGAAAGAAAAGATGCCGTGTGCTCATTGGGAATTAGAAATAACAAAATTAACAGAATTGCTGATGAACAATAGAAGATCTGAATCCCCAGGTGTTCTGATTAAAGTTTTGCTTGATCAAAAAGATTTACCTGCAGCTACCGTTGATAAACATCTTAGACTTTTTATCAATGGTGGAGCTGGTTTTGTATACATAGATGAACAAATAAAGAATTGTATTCATTACCCTGTCCTTATGAATGTTCTTAATGACCCTAAAATAAAAGCAACGACGGAAAGAAATGGATACATTACAAAAATACCCGATAGTCAACAAAAGAAAACCGATAGCCCAAAAACTGAAGAAAATTTAGAAGGTAATGATTCAATCGGTAATAGAACTTGGCTAGATACATTAAAAGACAATTTTTTAACTGGAATTCTTGTTGCGACCGGATTGGTAGTTGTTACTGGACTATGGAAACGTCATCAAAATAGCAAAAAAATAGCGATACAAAAAACCCAACAACGACAATCAACATCCTCTGATTCTACAAACAAAAATATGACTTTAGATGCTTCTCAAAAATTTGAAGAAATTAAAGTTACAGGAATTGAACAGCAAACACCTTTAGATTCAATGGAAATTAATAAAAAACAAAAGGAGTTAGAAGAAAAAATCAATGGTCTTATTAAAAAGACTGAAGATGAAATTAAATCAATAGAGAAAAATATCATTAATCCATTTTATGAATCTTCAGAAGTTAAATATTCATTTGAACAAATGAGATTAAGGCAGGATGCTGTCACAAAAAATTATAATAAAATCGATAAAATAATAAATTTAGCGAAGGGAAAAGACTATGTTTCAATTGATAAATCTGCCGATGAATCAGAAACAACAACGCTTACATTTAAAAAAGAATTATTTGCGATGAAAAAGTCCGCTGAAAGCTTGCGTACGAAATTAACCGAATCGTTTCAAAATATTAATAATAGAAAAACGTTCGAGGCTAAAATCATGTTAATGGAGGAACAATTAAGCGATGTTGAAAAGGATATTTCTAATACGCGTGTCAATTTTTCAAGCTATAACACAAAATGGCAAACTGATATTGATGAATATAATGATTGGATAAAGAGAGTTGATAAAAACCAAGCAGCATCGTCATATGCCAGAACCCATCGAATAATAAATAACACCAAAATGGAAAAATTTCATTTTAAATTGAATTCTGATGATTTTTTAGATTCAAGTAAATCATCAAGCACAAGCAGTTCAACAAGTGAGCATTTCTCTAATTCTGAAGTTTCTATGATTTCATCCGATACCAAAAATGAAAATGAAACTGATGTGGAAAATGACAATGACAACGATATTGATAACGTTATGCCTTTGCTGCCAGAAAAAAGAGAGGATTTCAAAAAAGTGGCAAAAAACTTCCAGCAGCTCAAAAAACATTATGAAAATAAAAAATATGCTAACGATGAATTAGGAAAAAAAAGAAGAAGACTTGCTATCGAATATTATATTGGTATGACAATGGAAGCATTGCTTGAAATGTACAAAAAAGAATATAGTAATGCATATTTAAGAGGATATTTTAGCCAATTCAGATCGAATTTAGTCAAATTTGCGTTTAATTTAGATGAAAAATATGTTGAAGAGAGTGATTTTATTATTCATCATTTAGATCCTATCGTTAAAAAATTTGAAGATAAAGACATCGTCAATGATAAAAAAGTGACGGCATTTGCTGAAACATATTTTTTGAGCGATTTTTGCCTTAAAATACAAGAAATTAAATATGATCAAAATAGGCAGTCGACTTTTGAAGCTATCGATAAAATGAATAATGCATTAAAAGATATTCGGCAAATTTTGAAACCTTTAATTCCTTTAAACAGTCATAAGTTAAATAATGATGAAGAACGGTATGCTGCTGTTAAGGCCTTGGTTCTTTCTCTTGATCCCATTTATAACTACATGGATAAAAGCACTAAAATTAAAATTCCAGAAAATATTAAAACTTATTTTTCTCAAAAAAGAAATAATTTTTTTGATGATACTCTGCATAAAATTCGAAATAAAATTGCGCATCCAATAGAAACCGAACTCCAAATGATTGAAAAATATGTCATAACACTTTCTACGCATTTGGATGACCTAATTAAAAATTTTGACAGTTGGCAAGCTGAATATTCAGCTTTACAAGCTGAGACAACTTCTTCTGCGCCAAAACCTGTTACCTCTAATACTAATAGCTCTAATAGTTCTAGTACAAATACAAGTAGCAGTTCATCTGCAAACCAGTCATCTAGTTCTTATTGGCGCCCTAAATCAAATAGCAAAGTAGAACCTCAGCAATCGCCTATTGAATTAACGGATCGTTCTAAAAAAGAAAATGAGTCTCATAGAAGAAAAAAATAGCTGAATTCTTTATTTGTTCAGCAGATTATAACTCATGTTACACAAAGAGTGCACAAGAGGACAAAGGAATCATCGTTCAGACGAACCCATATCCCTATGATCGTAAAATATATCCCTATATTTTACGGTCTTCACGATGGATTCCTTTGTCCTCTTTAACTTTTTCTCTCTAAAAAGGAAAACAATCGAAAAAAAGAAAACCGTAAAATACAAGGATGTATTTTACGATCACACGGAGGTGGGTTCGTTTTCGTTTTTCGATTGTTTTCCTTTTAAGCAAACGATGTGTAATATGAGATTATAAGATTGATGACAGTACTTTTTAATCGTTCTTGTTACTATTTCTTGGAGTGAGTTTAGGAGTGACCAAGGTTTCAAGAGATTGTTCTAGTTTCTCAGCCTCATTCGCCCCTTGATGAGCAACTTCATAAGATTTAGCATGTGTGAAAAAGAATGGCGATGCCTGTTCTGTCACACCAAAAAACTTTCTTCCTGCTTCTGTACCTGTAATGGCAGAATAAATTGCCTTGCCGACCATTGCTAATCCCCATAATCCACAGGTTAAAATGAATGCCGCTGCATTTCTTAAAGGTGAATCCCAGGTGTTACGTAAAATATCTAAATAAGGTTCTTCGGCTTTAATAGTATTAATAAAGTTATCTTTAAAAAAGCTCTGTACATTCATTTTCGTGTAGTAGTTAGGTTTTTTTTGATAAAATACAGTGGATTTTTCAAATAATTTAGTTGCTAAATTCATATTAGAATAGGCTTTGTTGATATCTTCATTGGCATGCCTCATGCCATTCATTGCAATGTTGTAAATTGTCTGATTGGTAAATTCTTGAGTGGCTTTAAGGGTCGCGAGGTTTAAAAATTCATTAATTTTATCGTCATTAATGCTTAAACCCCATCCTATTGTCATCTTACCTTTCAGTTCTTTTCTAAAACCGTGACTGCTTTTTGTGATTTCTGCAAGCAGTTTTTCTAAAGTTGAAATGTCGTCATTTTGTACATGTTCTCTTAATTTTTGTCGTAAGTCATGCAGGTATGAATTAAGCATTGATTCTAATTCAAGATAATTTTTGTTTGATACCATTTTAATGTTATTTATTGAGTTGATAAAATCATCCGTTAATTTTACTAAAGTGATCATTGTGCTATTGTTTAATGCTTTTCTAAAATCCGTAAAATTATTTTTAAATTCTTCTACGTGTGCATTTTTTGAAATATCATGGTAATACTCTTCATCTTCTAAATGTTTACTGTGATCTTTGGCGATAAGATTTATAATCGCTGTATTACTGGATTCTATGCTGATCAATTGATCGGTTTCATTGTCAAAAATAATACGTGCTGTGCCAGGAATTGGAATGGATTTTTGTGGTTTATTTAGATATTGATAATTAATTTTTATATCACTGATGGTTGTAACGTGGCATACTTTTCCATTGACGGTTTGATAGTGAGGTGTTTTTGAAAAATCTAATGTAATGTTTATATTGCCTTGATTAATTATGGTACGCTTTATATTTAAGCATTCGGAAAAAAAATCTTCACCAGGCGTGGGGCTTGTATTAACCCAACCTTTTTTTCTGAGTGTTTCGGTGCTAGGATTGTTATATTTTATTAATGTTTTATCGGTTGGTTTTATAATATTTTTTAACGGCCAATAAGAAACCGGCGGGTTTGAATTTAAAAACTGCTGCAGTGAATTGTATGTTTTTGAATCAATTTTTTGGTTTAAATTTGTTATTTGACCTGCAAGGTTTTTTAGATTTTCCTTAAAATGATCATCAATGTACAAACTTGTATGAGTCAAAAATTGAAGTATTCTTTTCAGGTGTTTTAAGCGATATTCTTCGAGTGCTTTTGTGTTTTTTTGTAATTTATCTGTAAAATTTGATGATGAAATATTTGCTAATACAGTCTTAAAGTATTGATATTGTGATTCCTCAGATTCTTCTAATAGTGCAGCGTTAATGGCTGCATCCAATGACACTTCGTTCACCGGAATTTTTCCTTCATACAGTTTTTTTAATATCGAATTGCTATATTCAATAGATTCGATAAGGTAATAATTCTCTTCAACTATTTCTAATTCGTGAGTTCCATCTTTGAGTACATGCTTCTTTTCGTTTATAAATTTCCTATGTACAGTCACGCTTCCTGGAAGGAATATACGTTGTGAAGGAGAATTCCAGGGGTTATTACGATCTAAGGTTATATATACTGTATTTAGAACGGTAGTCATTTTATTGTTATTAGTACCTTCGTCATTGTCATAAATAACATGCATAGAACAGGATTTAATATCAGCTTGCGGCGTAAGTTCTGTACGATAATAATAATTTATGAGTGGTGGAATAATTAGCAATTGAGAAAAATGACTGGCTGCCTTTTCACCAATATGATTAATTATTTCTTCAGGATTTTTCGTTGGAGTGGAGTTTATGAGTTGAAATGTTTGATTGTCTGATTCTCTTGTAACGTTTGCTTTAAAGTCGCTAATACTTGGTTTCGCTGCTCGTTTTTCTAAAAGCGCTTCGTTGTTTTCATAAGGCTTAAGGGTAAGCAGCTCACTTGCAGTGTGAACTAATTTGGGTTTTCTTGCGGCTTGAGTAAACATTTTAATAACCTTCGCTTAACAATGCCAGATTTCAGTATCAAAAGCATTATTTTGATTAATTATCTTGCTATCTTTGCTTTATATAATAAACTATCAAGCTTAAGGTAAGCTTAATTCTGCTGGATTTTCAAGGGGCCAATCGCTCATGATTGAAGAAGACCGTTTGATTTCATCTCAAAGCCATTCAACGGCAGAGGAGGTCGTTGATCATGCCATGCGCCCGGCAAAATTGTCTGAATATCGCGGCCAGCCTTCTGTTAACGAGCAATTAAGTATATTTATTCATGCCGCCAAAAACCGAGAAGAAGCGCTTGATCACGTATTAATTTTTGGTCCTCCGGGCTTGGGTAAAACGACATTAGCGCATATTATCGCCCATGAAATGGGTGTTAAATTAAGGCACACTTCGGGCCCTGTTTTAGATAAAGCCGGTGATTTAGCCGCTATTTTGACGAATCTTGAACCCAGAGATGTATTATTTATTGATGAAATTCACCGTTTAAGCCCTATCGTTGAAGAAATTTTATACCCTGCAATGGAAGATTATCAGTTAGACATCATGATTGGTGAAGGGCCAGCAGCAAGATCGATCAAAATCAATTTACCTCCATTTACATTAGTAGGTGCAACCACTCGTGCAGGGTTATTAACTTCTCCTTTAAGAGATCGATTTGGTATTGTCCATAGACTTGAGTTTTATAATGTGTCAGATTTGGCGTTTATTATTAAACGTTCTGCGCAAATATTAAATGTTGAGATTGATGAAATAGGTGCCCAAGAAATTTCCCGACGTGCAAGAGGAACACCGCGAATTGCCAATCGATTATTAAGGCGGGTTAGAGATGTGGCGCAAGTGAAGAACAACGGCAAAATAACACAAAAAATTGCAGATGAGGCATTAAATTTACTTGAAGTTGACACACACGGCTTAGACATCATGGATAGAAAATTATTATTAGCATTGATGGAAAAATTTGACGGCAAACCTGTGGGTGTTGAAAGTATCGCTGCTGCGATAGGCGAAGAAAGAGGAACCATCGAAGATGTGATTGAACCCTTTTTAATTCAACAAGGATTTTTAGCACGAACACCAAGAGGACGCGTGGCCACAAACTTAGCTTATCAACATTTTGGGTTAAAAAGTAAGCAAAAACAACAGGAAATATTGGATCTTGAAGAATAATTTTTTTATAATTTGCTCATGTTACGCAAAGAGTGCACAAGAGGACAAAGGAATCATCGTTCAGACGAACCCATATCCCTATGATCGTAAAATATATCCCTATATTTTACGGTCTTCACGATGGATTCCTTTGTCCTCTTTAACTATCTCTTTATAAAAAAGGAAAACAATCGAAAAAAAGAAAACCGTAAAAGACATGGATGTCTTTTACGATCACACGGAGGTGGATTCGTTTTCGCTTTTCGATTGTTTTCCTTTTAACTCAATTATGCGTAACATGAGTAATTTAAATGAATGGCTAATAATGAAAGGAGTAATATATGTTTGCGCGTGAAATTGTAAATTATATCGATGATTTAAAACATGCAGGTGTGCCTGATGAGCAAGCGAGGATCCATGCTGAAAAGTTGGCGGAGATGATGCAAAATAATCTTGTTTCAAAATATGATCTAAATCAATCTGAACAAAAACTTGAAAATAAAATTGACTTTGTAGAGCAACGATTAGAGTCTAAAATTGATTTGGTTGAACAACGTCTCAATACAAAAATTGATAAACTAGATTCAAAAATTGAAAGTGTGAATGTTAAACTTGATTGGATGTTAAGATTGGGCGGTATAATTGCTTTATTTTTTGGGATATTAAATTTTTTTCATCTCTATTTTCCTTCCGGACATTTATAAATGAATACTGATACTTCTTTTTTTTCTTATTTTTTAGACAGCAGCAGTGTGATTAAGTTAGTTATTTTATTATTGGTATCTGCTTCTATTATTTCTTGGACATTTATTTTTCAACGAATTGTATTATATAAAAATGCAAAAATTGCAATGATTAAGTTTGAAGAATTATTTTGGTCTGGCGCAGATTTAGGTAAGTTATTTACAGATTTAACTAAACAAGATGACCTAGAAGGTATGCAGCATATTTTTGTGGCGGGGTTTAAAGAATTTGTTCGTCTTAGAAAACAGTCGGGTATGACATCAGCGATGATGATGGAGGGTATCCAACGTGCCATGAGAATTGCAAGAGCCCGTGAAATGGAAAAGCTTGAGCAGCATTTATCTTTTTTGGCTACCGTCGGATCAACCAGTCCTTATGTTGGATTGTTCGGTACCGTGTGGGGAATTATGACTGCATTTCATGCATTAGGAAATGTTCAACAAGCCTCTATTGCAATGGTTGCACCGGGCATCTCTGAAGCATTAATTACCACTGCTATGGGTTTGTTCGCAGCTATTCCCGCAGTGATTGCTTACAACCGATTTGCAAATGATGTGGAAAGGTTATTAAATCAATACGATACATTCCATGATGAGTTTTCTAATATCTTATCAAGACAAGTGCATCATGCGCTCAACATTCCAGATAGAGAAACCGCATGAATACGACTTCACAAAAAAATCGAAGAAGGCCCATGGCTGAAATAAATGTGGTTCCTTATATTGATGTGATGTTGGTATTGTTAATTATTTTTATGGTCACCACACCATTATTGACTCAAGGGGTAAAAATTAATTTGCCGCAAGCGCAAGCACAAAGTATTCAACAAGATAAACAAAAACCCATCATAGTTACAGTGGATGCCACGGGCAATTATTATTTAAATATTTCAGTTACTCCAACTCAACCCATTGATCCGCAATCCTTAAGCAATCAAGTTTCCGCTCAAATTAAATCAGAGCAACAACAAGGTGAAACATCTATTGTATTAGTCAAAGGTGATTCCCATGCAAATTATGGAAATGTTGTGCAAGCCATGGTGATATTGCAACAATCGGGAGCACAAAATGTTGGGCTTATCACTCAGCCTTCTCAGTCACAAAAATGATGAATAATAATCGATTTCAAGCAGGACAAAAAGAACAATCATTGAAATATTCGCGCCCATTTTTATTTGCCATTTTTCTCCATATCATTATTTTATGTTTTTTAATTATTCAGCTTACTTTTACTTCAGGAAGTACAGCTTCTTCAAGTTCAGCTTCTTCAATTGTTCATGCCACTGTCATGAGCCAGAAAGTTATTGATCAATATGATTCCGAATTAAAAGAGCAGCAACAAGCACAGCTTCAACAAAAACAACAACAATTACAAGAACAAAAAATGCAGATAGAAAAAAACCAAGTAGCAGAAAAAATAGCCGAACAAAAAGCATTGCGATTACAACAATTGCAACAACGTGCAATTCTGGAAGCTCAAAAAAAAGTGCAAGCCCAAAAAGAAGCTCAAAAGCAAGCACAAATTAAAGCACAAATGAAAAAATTAATGCAACAAGAATTAAAAAAAGAAACAGAAATAAAAAAATCTACCTTGCAAAAAGAGCTTAATAGTGAATTAAAAAAAGATATGCAACAGCAATTATCACAAGATCGAAAAGAATTAAGTAAAAATAATCATCCATCTAATTCTCAGTCCACTCAATCTCAAGATGCTTCAATATCAAATCCAGGTGAAACTGATAAATACAAAAGCTTGATCATACGTGCAATTAGTCAACAATGGATTGTTCCTGATAATTTGCCACAAAATATTTCATGCGTTTTGAATGTAAGGCTAGCGCCGGGTGGAGTTGTATTGTCTGTTTCCATTTTGCAATCGAGTGGGAATGCGTTATTAGATAATTCAGCAATTGCTGCCGTACATAAGGCATCGCCGCTGCCAGTGCCGAATAATCCGTCATTATTTGATGATTTTCGTGAACTTCATTTAACCGTAAAACCGGATGGCTCAATGTCCGATTAGAAAAAACTTTATGGTGCCGGGAAGAGGACTCGAACCTCCACAGGGTTTCCCCCACAAGTACCTGAAACTTGCGTGTCTACCAATTCCACCATCCCGGCATAATGCTTTCACTCTTTATTTCATTTGAACAGCATGATACCAAAAATTATTTCACGGGAAAATTAAAATAAGTATTAGGAAAGGGTTCATTTGCAAGCGTGTAATGCCACCATTCATATCGGTAGGGTTTGAATCCATGTTGCTCCATAAGATGTTTTAACAATAAACGATTCTTTTTTTGTAAAAGTGTAATATCAGAAGCATCGTTATGTGAGCGCGGATCCATAAAATCAAAATGTGTACCCATATCTAATGATTTAATGGTCAAATCCATTGTGCTGCCGCGCGTGTGGCTTGATTTAGCCGCAACATACCCACGCGAAAATAATTCTGATTTATCAACATTTGGGTAATATTCTGCTTTCATTTTGTGATCAGTATCATCTTTACTCCAGGCGATAAAATCTTCCACTGCCATTTGAGGTCTATAGCAATCATAGACAAGCAAAGTTAGTTCAGGATGTTTTTGCTGTAAAGATTTTTGAACGGTAGAAAGAGCTATAGCAGCTTGTTTGGTCAAAATGCAAGTTGCTTTTTGATATCCTTTGATGGGTCTTCCAATAAAATTATTGCCGCTATAATAGCGGACATCTTGTTGAATGGTAGGATCGATATCATGCAAATAAACGAATCCATCTGGCAAAACTGTTGTGTGAGTTTTGAGGGATTGCGAAAAAATGTGATCAGTAACCATAATCGTTAACCCTAAAATGACAACTATAAAGAGAAAAATTTTTTTCAAAGTGATTCCAATAATGCCGCTAAAAATCTTGCTGCTTCACCTCCTGTCACTACACGATGATCAAAACTTAATGAAATCGGTAGTTGGTGATGGGTTTTATCAATTTTGCCGATAGCAATAATTGCAACGGTGGGAGGCATAACAATGGGGGTTCCATATATTCCAGCCAGGGTTCCAATATTAGAAAGTGTAATTGTGCCTTCTTGGAATAATTCCGGAGATAAGTTTTTTTCTTTGAACTGATTGATGGTGGTTCGTAATTCGTCTGATGATTTAGTTTGCGCGTTTTTAATGACAGGAACTAATAAACCCTCTGGTGTATCTAATGCCAAGCCCAAGTTTACTTTGTCATGAATTAAGCGCTTTTGTGTTTTACCGTCATACCAACTATTCAATGCAGGCTCCACTTTACAAGCTTTACAAATAGCTTGAATAATACTACTTGTAATGTCAGGTTTTGTACTTTGATTTTGATCGAACCAATGGGCAATATTTGCCTTTTCAAAAATTGTTGCCTGCAATACTTCTTGCCGTGCTTTTTGCATGTTTTTAGCCATGCTTAATCGAAGTCCGGAAATTTTATCTGCTTTAGCCAGCCAATTTTGTGATTGGGATGAGAGAGTGACAGAGGGAGAAACATCAAAATTTTCTTCTTCTAATACAATATCACTGCTTTCAAGTTTTCCTGCAACAGTGGCTGTTTGTTGATCTGTTTCAATATCAATGAGTGCTTCACCTGTTTTCAATGTAGCACCTTGAGAGGCGAATAGTTGAACCACTTTTCCTGCAAAAGGCGAGGGAACTTCGACGATTGATTTTGCAGTTTCAACTGAAAGCATGAGTTGATCTGTTTTGAGGACATCACCTGTTTTAACGTGCCATTCGTGTATCACAGCTTCTGCAAGACCTTCACCAAGATCAGGTAAATAAAAAATTGTCATAGTAATCCCATTGTTTGTTTAACTGCGGATGTAATTTTTTCAACAGTTGGCATCGACTGTTGTTCCAATTGTGCATATGGCACGATAATGTCATAGCCTGTTACTCTTATAATAGGCGCGGTAAGATCATGAAAACAATTTTCAGAAATTAATGCAGCAATTTCAGCACCAACACCACAAGTTTTAATGGCTTCATGAACAATGACAACACGCCCGGTTTTTCTAACAGATTCAAAAATTGTTTGTTTATCTATGGGTTTAATGGTTGCAAGGTCAATCACCTCTGCTGATATATTTTCTTCTTGTAATCTTTTTGCGGAATCTAAAGTTTCATAAACTAAAGCGCCCCAAGAAATTACAGTGACATCTTGGCCGGGTTTTAAAACAAACGCTTTATCCAAAGGTAGTGCTTTTCCATGGTCTGGAACAACTTGTTTTATTTTTCGATAAATTCTTTTAGGTTCAAAAAATATAACAGGATCGGGATCACGAATTGCAGCAAGCAATAACCCATATGCTTTTGCAGGGGATGAAGGAATAACTACTCGTAATCCTGGAATATGTGCAAATAGTGCTTCTGGGCTTTCAGAATGATGTTCAGGCGCATGAATTCCACCACCAAAGGGTGCTCTAAATACAATGGGGCAATGCATTCTTCCGCGCGATCGATTTCTCATTCTTGAGGCGTGGCTGATAATTTGATTAAAAGCAGGATATATAAAACCTTCAAATTGAAATTCTGCAACTGGTTTTAATCCTTGAACTGACATTCCAATGGATAATCCTGCAATCATAGATTCTGCAAGAGGAGTATCTAAGACACGTTGAGGAAATTTATCATATAATCCAACTGTTGCTCGAAATACGCCACCATTTTTTCCAACATCTTCACCTAAAACAATCACTTCTTTATCGTGTGACATTTCATAATGTAAAGCTTGATTTACTGCTTCAACTAAAGTAATGGGTGTGGTCATTAGTCAAATTCTCCTGTTATTGGAGTTGCAGTATGGTATTTGAAGATGTTTTCTATTGGCTCAGGCGGAGTCTCTAAATAGGTTTTTACAGCTTGATTAATTTTTTCAGCACTGGATTGTAATAATTGTGATTCTTCCTCTTCAGACCAAAGTTGTTGTAAAGCCAAATAATTTTTTAATCTCGTGATGGGGTCTAATTTTTTCATTTCATCCAATTCAGTTTTATCACGATAGCGAGAGGCATCATCTGCGGTGGTATGATCGGCCATACGGTAAGTCATTGCTTCAATGACGGTTGGGCCATTTCCAGAGCGAGCTTTTTCCAGTGCTATTGATAATCTTGAATATAATCCAATAATATCATTTCCATCGACTTGTTCACCTGCGATACCAGCAGCAATTGCTTTTTGAGCAAGCGTTTGTGCAGCGGATTGTTTATCGCGTGGTACAGAAATTGCCCATTGATTATTAATAATAACTACCACTAAAGGCAAATTCCAAATACCAGCAACATTGATAGTTTCATAAAAATCACCTTCTGAGGTTGCACCATCACCACAAGTGACGACAACAGCGCGCTTTTCACCGCGGATTTTCATAGCTGTTGCCACACCAGCAGCATGCAGACATTGGCTTGCCATTGGAACACAATGTGGTAAATCCTGACGAGCGGTGGGAGATTGATAATTATTTCCTTGTTCTGATCCTCCCCAATACAATAAAATTTCAGTCATTGTGACGCCGCGTAATAATTGCGCCGCACAATCGCGGTAATAGGTTACAAATACATCTTCTGGCAGCATGGCATTTCCAATGGCAGTACCGATAGCTTCTTGTCCAAGACCTGAAGGGTAGGTTCCCATTTGCCCTGTACGTTGGAGGCTGACTGCTTTTGCATCGAATAACCGAGTAGAAACCATAGTTCGATAGAATTGTTTTAATTTTTCATTCGTAATATCTACCTTTACAGTGGTGTTATCTATGACGGAATCTTGATCGGGTTTAAGATATTGATAATAATCAATTTTAAAATTTGCAAGCGTTTTTACCATGGTATGGGTGGTTTCTCCAGCATTTCCTCGGCCAGCTCATCTGCAATGTCGCTGGTTGCGCGGTGTTGTTCCTGTGATTTCTGAAAAATTGTCGTGAGCGTATCATAAATGCCATCGACTTTCTTTTCAATGGATTTAGTGTCAGCTTGATAATATTTTCCACTCGCTTGAATGACGCCGCCGGCATTAATAACATAATCAGGAGCGTATAATATTTTCAAACGATGTAATAATCGACCGTCATAAGGATCAGCCAATTGATTATTTGCACAACCTGCGACAATCGGTGCTTGTAATTGAGAAATGGTTTCATGACTAAGAATGGATCCCAACGCACAAGGAGAAAATACATCAGAGTGAATAGTATGAATGAGCTTGGGTGAAACTATTTCAGCATTAAATTCTTTTGCTGCGCGATTCATCAATTCTGGATTAGTGTCAGATAGCGTTAATTTAGCGCCTTGTTGATGACATAATCGCGCAAGAAGATATCCAACTTGTCCTAATCCTTGGAGTGTAATGTGTAATCCATTTAAAGAAGATTTATTCAGTTTAAATTTAACTGCGGCTTCAATGCCGCGTAAAACACCTCTTGCTGTATATGCGGCTGGATTTCCAATTGTACTTGTACTGCTGACATATGCTGTATTTTGTGCGATTAAATCCATTTCGCAGGATGTCGTTCCGCTATCGGTAGCAGTGATATAGTTTCCGCCAATTGAATTTACAAACTTTGCAAAAACTTCAAAATATGATTTTTTTTGACTTTCTTTAAACTGTGTAGGTTTTATTAATACGGCTTTTGCGCCTCCATTGGGAAGATTACTAATCGCTGATTTATAAGTCATGCCACGTGCCAAACGTAAAGCATCACAAATCGCCTCATTAACTGAATTATAAGCAATCCATCTGCATCCACCAATGGCGGGGCCGCGTTTAATATTGTGAATGGCTATGATGGCGAAAAAATCTATATCTTGATCCATTTTAAAATGTAATTCACCGAATCCTAATTTTTCCGCATAATGAAACGGCCGATGGTAATGAGCCATACCTGTCCTTGTTGAGAATAAAATAATATAATAATCTATATCTATTATTCTTGAAACTGAATATCGCAAGGGAGTGAAGAGATTAATTGAAAGGCAAATAAAGCACAGAAAAATGGAGTTTTTTGAGTCATTGTTGAAAATTAATCTCTTCACTCCCTCACATTTTGCAATTTTAGAGTATACTTTGAATGTATATATATTGGGGTAATGCGTATGGAATCACGTAAAAAATTATCTGTCATCAATGTGTTGTGTATTATTTTTTGTGTGAGTGCATTTTCACCTTGTTTTGCACAAGATTCGGTTTCTTCAACAGCATCTTCGATAACAAAACCAATATTACATGAAGTGTTGTTTCAAACACAAAGTGAAAATTGGATAAATTCTAAATCGGCAAAAGTGATTATTAATATCAATGCACTGATTAATGAAAATCAGTTAGCCAACGCCCACGCTGATATTTTGATAAAACTCCAACAACTGGCCAAATCAGATTGGCATATCACTCAGTTTGACCGAACTCCCACTGAATCAGGATTAGAGCAGCTTCAAACAATTGCTGAAACACGCTTATCGGAAGATTCACTATCGGCTATTCGGGCCCAAGCAAAAAAAATGAGTAAGCCGGGTGAAACATTCACAGTAGATTCAATCGCATTCGAACCAACTTTGACCGACATAGAGAGTGCCAAAAAACAGTTGAGAGAAAATATTTATCAAAATATAAACTCGGAAATTACCAATTTAAACAAAATTTATCCTGGACAACATTATGTTGTACATAAAATTGATTTTACAGAAAATAATATTGTGCAACCTACACCAATGGGTGGAAAAGTAATGATGGCGATGAGTAAAAATTCAGTATCCAATATTCCTGTGACTGTCGCCAATAAATTAACATTGTCGGCCAATGTAGTTTTGGCATCAGTTGACAAATAATCGAAATTTGCCTATACAAATACTGTCAACTTCTTGAGGTTCGTAATATCAAGTAGAAATATATATCGCAAAAGTTACTCAACAAAGAGAAAATGTTTGGGTAATCGGTTTTTATTATATTACTTTATTTTTAAAAGGAAAATTTATGTCAAATGTTGATCGTGATTCTAATAATATTCCAGCTTATTTGCCTTATTTAATTTGCACGCTGGCATCCTTATTTTATTTGTATGAATTTGTTTTACAAGTTTCTCCCAGTGTGATGACCAAAGAACTGATGAGGTCGTTTGGAATAGGTGCTGCCGGCGTCAGTATTATTTCTGCATTTTATTATTATGCCTACACACCAACACAAATTATTGCAGGATTATTATACGATCGATTTGGGCCAAGAAGAGTGTTAACTGTCGCAATCATGATCTGCGCTGTCGGCGCATTTTTCTTCTCTATGACGAGTAGTTTTGCCTTAGCGTCAATCGGTAGATTTCTCATGGGAATTGGTTCTGCATTTTCATTCATTGGATCCTTGATGTTGGTGTCTCGTTGGTTTCCTCCTAGATTATTTGCTTTAATTGCAGGTATTGTTCAATTTATGTGTGCTATTGGTGCAATTTGCGGGCAAATTCCCATTGCTGCGGCAGTGAGTCATTTTGGGTGGAGGCATACATTATTTTGGATTGCTATATTTGGATTGTTTTTAGCATTATTGGTCTCGATAGTCGTTAAAGATCATCCACCAGGAAAAATCATTTCAACTGTATCTCACCAAAAATCAGGTGTATTGAGTAGGTTGATCACTGTATTTGGAAAAGCACAAACGTGGTGGATCGGCTTGAGTGCGTTTTTTTCTTGGGGGCCCATGGTTATATTTGCTGCATTATGGGGCATTCCATATCTTTCTGAACGATATGGAATTTCTACCACTCAGGCATCGACTGCATGTGCAATGATATGGGTAGGCATGGGCCTCGGCAGTATTTTTTTAGGTTGGTTGGGCGACCTTGTTTATCGCCGTAAAGTACCAGTAATCATTTGTGCCATATTAGCTATTGTATCAGGCGTCATGGTTTTATACGTTCCCAATGTGAGCTTTCATGCTATGTATTTTTGGTTATTTCTGTTTGGTGTTGGAGGGTCGGGTCAAAATACAACACATGCAATAGTGCGTGAAATTAACCCCCCAAGTGCAGTGGGTACTGCGATAGGGTTTAATAATATGGCTATTGTTTTGTCGGGTGCAATTTTACAACCTTTATCTGGGTTTATACTACATCATGAATGGTCAGGAAAAATCGTAAATGGTGTACCGTATTATTCTGTTCCTGAATATATTTCTGCCATGGGTATTGCTCCTTTGTGTGGTGTTGCAGGGTTGTTGATATCTTTATGCTTTGTTAAGGAAACTTATTGTCGCTCAGTTGCAGATGATGCTCAATCGATTCAAAAAAAAGATTCTAAAGTTTTAAAACAAAATATTGCTATTTAGTAAGAGTCGTGATGCGAACGCTCCCTGACGCGGCTCTGATATTTGGTGCGATTGCCGTGGAGTAGTTACGTGTAACGTATTTAATATTTCCTTAAGAAAAATAGTGTAGCCTGTTATTACTGAATAATCTTTTTCCATTCCAACAAAAAATAGAGGTGGCAGCAAATGGGGCACGAAACATTTACGCTTGAAGAAATAAATACCGACGATCTCATCCATGATCTGGCGGAGCTTATTAAACTTGCTGCAAGACGTGGCTCAAATGATTGGTTAACAGCCCTTAATTTATTTAAATCACCGCAAGGTCTTTTTCATCTTGCTCCCGTATTTTATTATGCACTTCATATTGTTTATGAGCTTCGCCGGCGTAATATGCTGCCTGGCTTGATAGAAATGGGAGAATTACAAAAAAAATTATATGGCTATGCAGGTGAAGAAGCTGATGCCTATGATGAATACGCCGAGCCTAATGCTCAATTTTATAGTTCATACCTTGATTGGTTAGAAAAAAACCATATTTTAACTGCTTCAAATCAATTAGACTCTGATTTAGCAAAGTTTCACCTCAATAAGCAAGGAAATTATAAAAGTGTGCTTGAAAAGCTATATAGTGATAACCCGCTTAAGTGTCCTTATCGCGGCATTTTTAAGAATGGGAAGCTAGCTTCTCTGCCAACTTTTGAAAGTAATCTAAAACAATACAAGCAAATATTAACTCAATTAAAAAATGAATCTTATCATTTGATTGATCCTAAATTTACAGTTAGCTCATTTGGTTTGTTTGCTGAAAAATACAAAAATATTATTCAACTAAAAAAACTAGTTGAAAACAATCAAATATATGATGTCTTTACAGAGGTGCTCAATACTAAAAAGCAAATCAATGAAAATTTGAAGAAAATTAATTTACAATATCAATTTCAGATACAAAATATATCTAAAATACATGCCTACAATAATTACATGATTAAAATTTCGAAAAAACCTAGAGCCAAAAGCATTAAAAGTATTTTTGCCAAAATATACGAATTTCCTCATAATGACTCGTCTTGTATTCTTCTTAATCTTATTGAAGTAGATGAAAGATATAATCAAATAAAAGTAATTACAAATAAGCGGCTAGATAAAATTATTAGATTTATTTTAAAAAAATCTCAACAATACATCGTCGATCTTGATAACGCCATTCTGAAAGCGAACAGTATAAAACCCCTTGATCAAAATGAAATTGATATTTTAATTGAAAAAAAAGATGGGATTCAAAAAGTGGCTAGTTGTTTATCTTTGCAGCAGGATGATATTAAAACAAAAATTATAGGTATCAAGGAAAGTATCATAAAACTAGATGAATATCAGGATATATTATTTGCAAAACGTGCCAATCGGTTTTTTGATTTTTTTACGTTTAACAATAAAAATGAGAGAAATAATCATTTTCCTGAACATTCTGAGACATCTGGTTTTAGTTCTTCTTCAATGTCTTCAGTAGAAACTTCAGGCTCAACAGATGTTGAGTCAATATTGGATACAAATAACACTAACTCTGAGTTGTTGAAAAAGAAAACTGTAGAAGCCTATATTCATCATAAACCAACATCAATTTTTGATTTTTTCAGGCCGGCATCTAAGGGTGAAAAATTGTATGAAAATATATATCAAGCGGTAAATAAAAAATTGTTAGGAAAAAATTAAAATCTCATCATTTTTCTCCACGCTTGCTGAATTTTGCTGTGTTATTCGGGATGCAGCCTCAACTGCTGTGAGTTTATCCAATCTTTACTTTCCGTACTCATGGTTAAATACTTTCCTGTTTGCCACAAGGGTAGTTGATCCTGATAATTTGTATTGAAAGGATCATTGCTTTGACCTAGCGTTAATACAAATGTACTTTTGTTGAGCTGGCTTAAGTCGACAATTTGACGATAACTCGCGCCGTCATCTTGTATAAAATTGTTAGGGTCGTAGGTGCCTGGATTTACTGTATATAGCCCGCCAGGTGTTTCGATACTTCTATTCCAAATTTTATTTAATATTGGAATTATACCCAAACCCATTTCTTTAAATTCAGCGAGATGGCTGTTTCTCCAGCGCCAATTGCTTTGATTATTGCCATTTTGTTCTGTTAATTTTTTCATGGCATTTTGTAAGCTGGTAGAAAGAAATTGATTTAAAGATTTTTGGATCTTTTGTTGTAATAAGGATTGTATATACAAGGGTTCAGGATAATGGCTTTGTTTTCTAAGGTATTCTGGCATTAACTTATCACATTCGCGATACCAATACGCAAATATTGTCTGGCCGATGCTATTCACATCAGTATTGCCATTCCAAACCTTTAAAATACTTAACGCAATTCGGCTATTTTCATCAAGTGGTTTTGTTTGTAGAAAATAAGGAGATAAGGCTTGCCATAACATAGAATAGTTATCAAGTTGTATGGTTTGCATTTTTTGAATGTCTAATGGCCTGCTTTGTTGTAATAAATGGATTATCCTTGAAATTCTGAATGGGGGTACGCTCCATCTAAAATTAAGAGTGTATGGGTAATGATCGCTGACAGGTAAATTATTGGCAGTAGCAATCATGCCTTCGGTTGGATTGTAAACATGTGGAAGTTGATTAAACGGGATATAATCTTTCCACTGATGATTGTTATCAAACGGAACGGGAAGGTCAGAATTCCAATCTCTGAGAGGGATTTTCCCCGGTAAATAATAACCAATATTTCCATTCACATCTGCATAAATAAAATTTTGAGACGGGGTATCAAAATCCTTTAATGCATCAACAAATTGATTCCAGTTTTGAGCATAATTAATATTAATGATGCTTTGGACTGTTTTATCGTCAGGATTAAATGCTGTCCATTTCAGTGCAATGATTGGATGAATTTGTTTTGTATCTGTGACATCGCTTATTATCGGCATATTATGAAAGTATCGAACAGGATATTGGATGGAAGCTTGATTTTTAATTTTGATAATTTCATTAACTGTATTCATTTGATGGCTTAATTTTGAGTCGATTATGTATAAGTCTTGGACATCTGGATTAACATTTGTTACACCCCAGGCAATATTTGCATTATGTCCGATAACGACTCCCGCCATTCCTGGCATTGTTGCGCCAATGACATCCAAACCTGGTGCTTTGATTTCAGCAAGATACCACATAGAAGGTGATTGAATTTCAAGATGTGGATCATTGGCTAACAGAGGCTTTCCAGATGTTGTCCACTTTCCTGAAACCACCCAGTTGTTAGAGCCTTTGTCTTGTTGGTTGACTAATTTTAACTCTGAAGATATTGGATTATGGGAAGTATATATGCCGCTTTGTTTTAAATCAGCATTGCTTAAAATTGTGGGTGCGTTAAGAGGGTAAGGTGGAAATATGACAGGAATTTTATTTGTACCTTCATGTGTTTTTACAAGATAATTATTGAATTTTGATTTCCAAATATTTTGTAAATCCCAGGCTAATACTTTTTGCCAAGCGAGTGAGTCTAATACTGTCCAAGGTTTGGGATGTATTTTCAATAAAGAAAATTGAAAAGGAAAATGTTGTAAAGAGATATAATAATTTACACCATTAGTATAGCTTTGAAGTACAGCTTTGCTATGAGGAGATAAGTATTGCCAAGCGGGTTTCGCAAATCTATAAAATCCCCACGTTCTTAAATATTTATCCTGAGGAATAGCTTTTGCACCAAATAGTTCACTTAAGGTGCCTTGTTCAACATGCCGGTTAAATTCCATTTGCCAAAAGCGGTCTTGTGCGTGAGCATATCCTAAGGCAAACCAGGCATCTAAATCACTTTTTTGTGCATTGATGTGCACAACTCCCCACTTGTCACGAGTGAGCGATACGTTTCCTTGTAATAATGAGCTAGAAATGGTTACATCGCCGGATTGTACAGGTTTTGTATTAAAGTAATGAATCGTCAATCCCAAAATAGCTAATAAAATGGCACTGAAAAACAATAGAAAGAGAAATAGAAAAATTTTCAGTATTTTTTTCATAAAAATTCCTTTAAAAAATGCTAATATACCCGCTTTATTCAAATGGTAGAAGGGTAAAAGCTATTATGCCTGCACAATGGCTGTCTGGGAAATTATTATCTGATCAAATTCAAGATGATTTACAAAAATCAATTCATGAAACACTCATGCAGGGACATCGTGCGCCAAAATTAACAGTTATTCTGATAGGAGATGATGCAGCATCGCAAATTTATGTCAATCATAAAATTAAAGCTTGTGAGAGAACAGGAATATTATCTGAGCTTAAACGATTCGATAGTTTGATTTCCGAAAAGGATTTACTTTCAATTATTCATCAGCTTAATCAAGATGAAAATACAGATGGTATTTTGGTTCAAATGCCATTACCTTCGCATATTTCAAAAGAAAAAATTATAGAAAATATTGATCCTGCAAAAGATGTCGATGGGTTTCATCCATTTAATTTAGGTAAGCTTGCACAAGGTCACCCATTGTTAAGATCTTGTACACCCTTTGGAATTATAAAATTGTTAAAGCATTATAATATCAATTTACGCGGAATTCATGCGGTTATATTGGGTTCTTCCACGATAGTCGGAAGGCCATTAATGTTGGAGTTATTAAATGCAGGCAGTACGGTCACACTATGCAATTCTAAAACACTAAACCTTGCCGCGCATGTTAAAAATGCGGATTTAGTCATCAGTGCAACAGGAAAAAGAGGTGTAGTTGAATCTGATTGGATTAAAACAGGCGCTGTGATCGTAGATGTGGGTATTCATCGATTAGACAATAATAAAATTTGTGGTGATTTAGACACTGAAAGTTTAATTGATAAAGTGAGTTTTATGACCCCTGTTCCGGGTGGCGTAGGACCCATGACGGTTGCGGTATTACTCGAAAACACATATGTTGCCTATCAAAGGAACAAGTCATGAAGCTTTCAAAAAATATAGTTACACTTTGCCTTGATGTGGGTAATTCACATATTTTTGGCGGACTTTTTGAAAACAATCAAATAAAACTTCGGTTTCGACATGCGACGATGTTAAATCATACATCCGAT
>Ga0207667_10001101_pt1 | contig 34231 bp, 35 predicted proteins | sample KBSCornC52_FD_184301 | JGI IMG/M metagenome (GOLD analysis project Ga0207667, IMG submission 184301) | Corn rhizosphere microbial communities from Kellogg Biological Station, Michigan, USA - KBS Corn C5-2 (SPAdes) (version 2) | ecosystem: Host-associated > Plants > Roots > Rhizosphere > Soil ...
CAGCTGGGTCTTGTCGCCAATCTCGGCCAGGGCAACGGCGGCGATGGAGGTGATCAGGGCCTGCACGACAATCTCCGGGCCGGGCGCTCAGCGAATCCAACGACATCGCGACTCCCGCCCGGCCGAGCGGAGCTGCGACGCCATCGGTCTCGCCCGAACGGTGTCCCGTTCCCCTGCCGCCACGGCCTCTCGACCGAGCATGTTGACGGCAAGGCCCGCCCGGAGGCGGCTGACTACTCCCCAGATGACGTCGCGGAGGTAGCCAGGCGCCCTGGATTCCGCAAGAGCGAGAAAAAACGCATATGCGAGTGAAACAGCTGTTGACTTATCCTGCCGCCAATGGAAAGGCAGAAGGCGGTTGAGGTTAGTAACGTTCCCTCACCGTCTATCTCCTAGACTCAAGGGGCGCCTTTCAGGCGCCCCTTTTTTTATCCGCGACCGCCGGCGGCGGATAAGTTGTTTCGCCCATGCAATATTTGCCTAAGGGCCTTGGTTGTGAGATGCCGTGACGCGCGGGAAATTGGGCCGGTAACGGTGAGCAAGGACAACACCAAAGCCCATCATCGGTCGCGCGACGCGGCAGCGACGCGGCGCGCGATTCTCGACGCCGCGACGATTCGCTTCGGCCAGGAAAGCTATGACCGCGTCGGCCTGCGCGAGATCGCGCTCGATGCCGGCGTCGATGCCGCGCTGATCGTGCGCTACTTCGGCTCGAAGGAAGGGCTGCTCAAGGAATGCCTCGCCTCGGCCATCGTCCCGGCGCTGGTCAGCCAAGGCAAGCGCTCGGAATTCGGCGAGAATCTGATGGCGGTCTTCTTCGACTCGCAGCAGCATGCGGCCGAGCTGAACTCATTGAAGCTGCTGCTGCGCGCCGCCACCGTCCCGGCGCTGGAGCCGCTCCTCAAGGACGTCGTGCATCATCGGCTGATGGTGCCGTTCATCGAATGGCTCGGCGGCGAGGACGCGCCGCTTCGTACCCAGCTGATCAACCTGCTGGCGATGGGCGCATCGCTGCAGCCGCTAGTCGTGGGCTCCGGTGGGCTGAGTGCCGAGGACAGGAAGCGGTTCCGCGGCCTTATGGCGCGCTCGATCCAGCGCCTGATCGACGGCACCGGCTTCGACGCGCTCGAACGCGCGCTCGACGCCGCGCCCAATCTGCCGCCGGTCGACAAGACCCCGCCCAAGAAGTAGCGCGGCTGAGCCTATTTGCCGGCGCGTGCCGCCGCTATGGCCGCCTGCAGCTTCGTCAGCTCGAAGCCATTGAGCGCCCTGCCGCCGCCGATCACCCAGGCCGGCACCGCCGTGCCGTGGCGCTCCTGGATCCGGGCGTCATTCCCGCTTAGCTCGGCGATGATCGGGCTGCCGACCAATGCGTCCGGGCTCAGATCGGGCAGGCTCTTCGGATTGATCCCGGCCTGTTTCAGCGCCGCCGCGATTGTCGCCGCGGTCGGATCGCCGGCGGCATCGAGGGCGCGATGAAATTTCGCCCAATCCGACCCGGGCTGTTGCGCGACCGCAAGGCTGGTCATGGCTGCGTTGCGCCCGTTGTCCTCGTTGATCAGGACCCGATAGACAATCCTCAGCCGCGGATCGGCGGCGATCAGCTGATCGATCACCGGCTGCGCCTCGCGGCAAGCCGGGCAAGCGTAATCGGCGAAAACGACCAGGGTGACGTCGCCATCCGCCGCGCCGAGCCAGGCCTTGCCGAATGCCGCGTCGATCGGCCGCTCGTCGGTCGCTGGCTGGTCGGCGGACGCCTGGTCGACGGCCTTCATCGCCGCCTCGTCAGCTCCGACCGCACAGCCGCCGCTGCCGACCCCGCAGGTCGCGTCGGCCGGCTCGAGCGGCGCCGCAGAACCTGCAGCGGCGAGCGCGAGCAACATGGACAGCGCTGCGATCTTGCCAGGCGACATCATTGATCAGGCCCCTCTTCCTTAGCAGCCGCAGCCGCCGGTCGAGCCCTGATCAGCCACCGGCGTGCCGGTGACAAGTGGACTTTGACCGGAGCCGGGAATACCCATTCCGCAGAGGGTCCGGACTCATACCCGGCGACGGTCATGACGGAGTCGAGTTTGCTGCAGGGCGAGGAGCGAGGAGGGAGCGATGCTTTAGTCATCGTGACCGACGAGCGACGACGTTCCTGCGGCAAAATCGGCCCGCCGCTTCGCGGTCGCCCGGAGGACGAGTCCGGACCCTAAGGAGAGCAACGATGGCGACAGCGACCCTAGCCAATCCGCTGATGCGGGAGATCGGGCCTGCCACCCCGCGGGTGGTCGAGCCGTTGATCGACCTCGACCTGCCGGCGGGCACGGTGATCACCTCCGCCGACGGCCATTGGGAGCTCGACGAGGATATCTTCGTCCAGGGCTTTCCGGCGCATCTCAAGGAGAAGGCGCCGCAGGTCTGGCACGACCAGTTCACCCGCATCGGCTTCAAGAGCGGCACCCAGGCCTATCCCCTCACCCCGCAGGTGCTCAAAGCCATCGACATGAACATCGGCCCGGGCGCGGCGAACATCGACGTGCGCATGGCGCATATGGCGGCCGAGGGGATCGAGAAGGAAATCCTTTTCCCGCAGAGCATCCCGAGCTTCTTCAAACTGCCCGACCTCGAGGTCCGGGAGCATATGTTCAGGGTCTATAACGACTATATCGCCCGCGTCTCGCAGCGAAAGCCGGGCGTGTTCTTCGGCGTCGGCGTGTTCGCCAACTGGTGGGATCCGGCGAAGGCCGAGGCCTGCATGCAGCAGATCGTCGACCTCGGCCTCAAGACCTTCATGATCCCGATCACGCCCGGAGAGAATCCCGCCGACGGCAAGCAGATCGGCTATGGCGATCCGATCATGGATCGCTTCTGGGACGTCGTCGAAGCGGCCGGCCTGCCGCTCAACTTCCACGTCGGCGAAGGCGTCGACACCGCCCATCGCGGCGGTATCGCGGCGCGGGTGATGACGTCGCTCGCGCCGTTCAGGAAGCCGCTCGCCGAGCTGATCTTCAGCGGCACTTTCGATCGCCACCCGACGCTCAGGATCGTGTTTTCCGAGGGCGGCATCTCTTGGGTGCCGCCGGCGCTGCAGGACGCCGAGATGATCTTCGACAGCTATGGCAACGGCAATCTGCTCGAGCCGATCAAGCAGCGGCCGAGCGATTACTGGCGGCAGAATTGCTGGGCGAGCTTTCAGAACGACCTGCTCGGCCTCCGGCAGCTCGACTATATCGGCGCCGACCGGGTGATGTGGGCGAGCGACTATCCGCACAGCGAAGGCAGCTTTGGCTTCAGCCGGCGCTCGATGCAGTCGGTGATCGACGCCGCGGGCTCGGCGGCGGCTGGCCGGATCGTCGGCGGCACGGCGATCGAGCTTTACGATCTGTAAGGAGCACAAGTGATGGCGAGTGACCTGGCGAGCCTGGCCAATCCGTTGATGTTCGAGATCGGGCCGGCGACGCCGCGCGTGCCCGAGCCGATGATCGAGCTCGACCTGCCCGAAGGCACGATCATCGCCTCGGCCGACGGCCATTGGGAGGTCGCCGAGGATATTTTCGTCGAGAACTTCCCCGACCATCTCAAGGACCAGGCACCGCGCGTCTGGTTCGATCGCTTCGTGCGGATCGGCTACAAGGGCCAGATGGAAGCCTATCCGATCTCGGAGGAGGTCGTCCGCGGCGTCCAGCTCAACGTCGGCCCCGGCTCATCCGACATGGAGCTGCGGCTGGAGCATATGGCGGCCGAGGGCGTCGAGAAGGAAATCCTGTTTCCGCAGTCGATCCTCTCGTTCATCCGCTACCCGAGCCTCGAAGTGCAGGAGAATATCTACCGGGTGTACAACGACTATATCGCCGACGTTTCCAACCGGACGCCGGGCGTGTTCTTCGGCGTCGGCGTGTTCGCCAATTGGTGGGACCCGGCGCGCGCCGAAGCCTGCATGCAGCAGATCGTCGACCTCGGGCTGAAAACCTTCGTCGTCCCGGTGAACCCCGGCAAGAGCATCGACGGCAAGGCGATCGCCTATGGCGATCCGGTGATGGACCGCTTCTGGGATGTCGTCGAGGAGGCCGGCATTCCGATCAACTTCCATGTCGGCGAGGCGGTCGACACGGCGCATCGCGGCGGCATGGCCGCGACCATCATGAATTCGCTGGCGCCGTTCCGCAAACCGCTCGCCGAGCTGATTTTCAGCGGCACATTCGACCGCCATCCCGGCATCCGCATCGTCTTTTCCGAAGGCGGTCTCGCCTGGATCCCGCCAGCGCTGCAGGACGCCGAGATGATCTTCGACAGCTATGGCAGCGGCAATCTGCTCGACCCGATCGCGCAGCGGCCGAGCGACTACTGGCACCAGCACTGCTACGCGTCGTTCCAGAACGATCGGCTCGGGCTCCGCCAGCTCGATTACATCGGCGCGGACCGCGTCATGTGGGCGAGCGACTATCCGCACAGCGAAGGCACCTTCGGCTACAGCCGCCGCTCGATCCAGTCTGTGATCGACGCGGTCGGATCGGAGGCGGCGGGCAAGATCGTCGGCGGCACTGCGATCGAGGTTTATGATCTCTGATCAATCGCAGCCGCATCACCACGTGCGCGTTATCGCATCATGACTGATTTCTCGCGCCGCGACGCGCTGCTCGCCGCCGCCGCAACCGGCGCATTCGCCCTCAGCAGCCCGGCCTTCGCGCTGGCCGCAAGTGACAAGGCACAGACAATCATGTGGGATTTGACCGACCTTTATCCGAACGACGCCGCCTGGAGCGCCGAGCGCGATGCGGTGCTGAAGCAGCTGCCGTCGATCGGGGGCTACAAGGGCAAGCTCGGCCAGAGCGCGGCGAGCCTGAAGGCGGCGCTGACCGCGGTCTCCGACATTGGCCGCAAGGTCTCGCGGCTCTACGTCTACGCTGGGCTCAAGGCCGACGAGGATCTGCGCATCGCACCCAATCAGGAGCGGCGCCAGCTCGCGACCGATCTCTACACCGCCTATGGCGAGGCAGCGGCGTGGATGAATCCGGAGATCCTGACGGTCGGCCGGAAGACGATCGAGGGCTTCCTCGCCGCCGACCCCGGGCTCGCCCGCTTCCGCTTCCAGCTCGAGGACACGCTGCGCATGGCGGCACACACGCTCAGCGCCGAAAGCGAGGCGGTGCTGGCCGGGTCGAGCGCGGCACTCGCCGGGCCCTATGACATCCGCAATCAGCTGACCGCCTCCGACATTCCCTGGCCGGAGGTCGCGTTGTCGAATGGCAAGAAGGTGCGGCTCGACAATCAGGGCTATACGCTCAACCGCGACGCGACCGTGCGTGCCGACCGCAAGCTGGTGTTCGACAAGTTCTTCGGCGAGTACGGCAGCTTCAAGAGCTCGCTTGGCGCGTCGCTGGTGTCGCAGATCAAGGGCGAGACCTTCACCGCGCGCGCGCGCAAATATTCGAGCGCATTGGGTGCCGCGCTCGATGGGCCGCGGTTGCCGGAAGCGGTCTATCGCACGCTCGTCGCCGAGACCAATCGCGGCCTGCCGGTGCTGCATCGCTATTTCGAATTGCGGCGGCGGATGCTGAAGCTGCCCGACATGCGCTATTACGACATCTATCCGCCGCTGGTATCGTCGCCGCGCACATATTCCGTCGACGAGATGCGCCAGCTGACGCTCGACGCGATCGCGCCACTCGGCCCGGACTACGCCGCGCTCTTCGCCAAATCATCGTCGGCGAGGTGGATGGATCCGCTGCCCCGCCCCGGCAAATATTCCGGCGCCTACATGAACGGCTCGGCCTATGACGTGCATCCCTATCTGCTGCTCAACCTCTCGGATCATTACGACGGGCTGACGACCTATGCGCATGAATGGGGCCATGCGATGCATACGCTGCTGGCCAATGCCGCCCAGCCCTATGAGACCGCGAGCTATCCGACCTTCATCGCCGAGATCGCCTCGACCTGCCAGGAGCTGCTGCTCGCCAAGCACATGCTGGCGAAGGCCAACAGCCGCGAGGAGAAGCTGTTCTACCTCGGCCAGCTGATGGAGAATTTCCGTGGCACCTTCTTCCGCCAGACGATGTTCGCCGAGTTCCAGCTGGTCACCCACGACCTCGCCGAAAGGGGCGAAGGCCTGTCGGGCGAGACCTTCACCAAGCTCTATGCCGATCTGCTCGCCCGCTATCACGGGCCGAAGGTGATCATCGATCCCGCCTACACGGTGGAATGGGCGTACATCCCGCATTTCTTCATGGGCTTCTATGTCTTCCAATATGCCACTTCGATCACCGCCGCGGTGCATTTCGCCGAGACCGTTCCGGGCAACGCAGCGCAGCGCGACCGCTACCTCAGCCTGCTCAAGGCCGGCGGCTCGGACTATGGCTATGACCTGCTGAAGCGCGCTGGCGTCGACATGGCGACGGCCGCGCCCTATCGCGAGCTGGTCACGGCATTCGACAAGGTGCTCGACGAGGCGGAGGCATTGCTGGCGGCATGACGAGCCCGGAGCGCGACGACGAACTCGATGGCCCCAGCTACGGCCCGCATTCGGGCGGGCCGGTCAAGCAGATCATCCTGTTGCTGCACGGCTATGGCTCGAATGGCGATGACCTGATCTCCTTCGCCGATGTCTGGCGGGACGTCTTTCCCGATGCGCTGTTCCTGTCGCCCCATGCGCCCGAGCCGGTGCCGTTCAGCTACGGCGGCTATCAATGGTTCGCGATCGACGAGTTGACTGCCGAGGCAATGGCGGCTGGCGTTGCGCGTGCAGCGCCGGTGATCAACCGCTTCATCGATCGGCAGCTCGAAAGGCATGGGCTGACCGAGCGCGACATGGCGCTGGTGGGCTTCAGCCAGGGCACGATGATGTCGCTCTACGTCGGGCCGCGGCGCGAGCGCCAGCTGGCGGGCATCCTCGGCTACTCCGGGCTGCTGACCGATCCCGCGGCGTTGGCGCGGGAGGTTCGCACCAGGCCGCCGGTGATGCTGATCCATGGTGCTGCGGATCCGATGGTGCCGGTCGCTTCGATGCACGCGGCCGAGAGCGCATTGACCGGCCTCGGCTTCGAGGTGAGCAGCCACATCTCGCCTGGCCTTGGTCACGGCGTCGATCAGGTTGGATTGCAACTCGGCGCCGATTTCGTCAGCCGCGCACTGCGGCGATGAGCGCGGCGGAGCGGCTCGCCCGTCTGCGCGACGCGGACCGCCGCGGCCTCTCGCTGCTCGACCGCATCGAGGCCGCCGGCCTGATCGCACCGGGACGCAGCGAACGCGAAGTCGAAGAGGACATCCGCATTCTCGCGCGCGACGAATTCGGCGTCGAACGTCACTGGCATGATCGCCTGGTCCGCGCCGGCGCCAACACGCTCGCCATCGCCGGCGAGGAGATGCCGGAGCGCATCATTGCCGCGGACGATATGGTGTTCGTCGATCTCGGCCCAGTCTTTGCCGCATGGGAGGCCGATGTCGGGCGCAGCTATGCGATCGGCGGCGATCCGGCCAAGCGCGTGCTCTGCGCCGATCTCGATACGCAGTTCGACATCGTCCGCGATCATTTCCTCGCGCATCCCGACATCACCGGCGCTGCGCTCTATGATTTCGCCTGCGCCTCTGCCGCACGCGCCGGCTGGCGCTACGGCGGCAAGATCGCCGGCCATATCGTCGGCGAGTACAACCACCGCGACTGGCCGGGTGACCGCAACCTCGCGCGCATAGGCCCGATGAACCCGACACCGCTCAGCGGGCCGGATCATCTGGGGCGCGACCGTTATTGGATATTGGAAATCCACCTGGTCGAGCCGGGCGGCACCTTCGCCGGCTTCTACGAGCGATTGATGGATCCGGCATGAGCATGCTGACCGATGACATGAAGCGTGTCATCCGTGAGCAATTGCTCGGCTTCGTCGCAACCACCGGCGCCGACGGCACACCCAATCTCTCGCCCAAGGGCAGCTTCTTCATCGTCAACGACGCGACGATCGCCTTCGGCGAGATTCGCTCGCCGGGCACGATCCGCAATCTGCGGTCGAATGCGCGAGTCGAGGTTAACTTCGTCGACCCCTTCATCCGCAAGGGTTATAGGTTCGCCGGCACAAGCACGGTCGTCGCACGCGATGATCCCAGCTTCGAGACTTTGTTGCGGAGTTATGGCGGAACGCTGAGCGACCGGTTTCGCGCGATTGTCGCGATCACGATCGCCAGCGCATCGCCGATCACCTCCCCGGCCTATGACGATGGCAGGGATGAAGCGGAGATCCGCCGGCACTGGACGCGTCATTTCAAGGCGATCCAACCCGACGGCCGCTTCTCCGAATAGGCGCGATTACTCCGCCGCGACCGGCGCCGCCAGGGCGCCACCGAGCACCGCCTTGACCTCGGTGAATTCGTCGAAGCCGTGGATGCCCCATTCGCGGCCGTTGCCCGACTGCTTGTAGCCGCCGAACGGCGCCATCAGGTCGAACGCCGGATTGTTGATCCGCACCTGGCCGGCGCGAAGTTGGCTGGCGACCTCGAAAGCGTGATCCTGATTGGTGATCTTCGGGCCCGTCCTGTCGCCATAGTCGGTGTCGTTGGCGATCTCGATCGCCTGCTTCTCATCCTGGAAGCCGAGGATCGACAGGACGGGCCCGAAGATCTCCTCGCGCGCGATCCGCATGTCGTTGTTCACATCGACGAACACCGTCGGCTTGACATAATAGCCGCGCTCCAGCCCCTCCGGCCGGCCGGTGCCACCGGCGACCAGCGTCGCACCCTCGTCGATCCCGGCCTGGATCAGGCCCTGGATCTTGTTCCACTGGATCTCGGAGACGACCGGGCCGACCATCGCATTGCCATTGGGATCGCCGACGACGATCGATTCCGCGGTCTCCTTGGCGATTTTCGCTGCTTCCTTCATCCGCGCGGCGGGCACCAGCATGCGCGTCGGCGCGGTGCAGGTCTGGCCGGAATTGCGCATCACGGTCTGCACGCCATCAGCGACCGCCGCCGAGAAATCGGCGTCGTCGAGGACGAGATTGGGCGATTTGCCGCCGAGTTCCTGGCTGACGCGCTTGACCGTCGGCGCGGCGCGACGGGCGATGTCGATGCCGGCGCGGGTCGAGCCGGTGAAGGAGACCATGTCGACGCCCGGATGCGCGCTCATCGCCTGGCCGACCGGATCGCCGGCGCCGTGGACCATGTTGTAGACGCCCGCCGGCACGCCCGCGGCATGCATCACCTCGGTCCAAATATGGCCGGAGAAGGCGGCGATCTCGGACGGCTTGAGCACCATGGTGCAGCCGACCGACAGCGCCGGGGCGACCTTGCAGGCGATCTGATTGAGCGGCCAGTTCCACGGTGTGATCAGCGCGCAGACGCCGATCGGCTCGCGCAACACGCGGGTCTCCCCGCGATCGGTCGAGAAAGGATAGGTCTTGAGGATCTCGATCGCGGTATGGAGATGGCCGCCGCCGAGGGTGACATGCGCCTGGGCGGCGAGCCAGGCCGGCGCGCCCATCTCCTCGGTCACCGCCTCGGCGAGGTCCTTCGAGCGCTTCTGATATTCGGCGAGAATGTTGCTGAGCAACTCGATCCGCTCGGCCCGGCTGCTGCGCGACCAGCTGACGAAAGCGCGTCGAGCGGCCTTGACGGCGCGATCGACATCCTCGGCGCTGCCATTGGTGATGACGCCCGCGACCGCTTCCGTCGCCGGATTGATCACGTCGAGCGGCTGGCCGCCGGCCGAATCGACCCAGGCGCCGTCGATGTACATCTTCCGATAGTCGCGCATGTCTCATCTCCCTCGATCGCCGGCAGCCTGCCCGCCCGCCCGCGTCATTGCGATGAAATGCTGCCTAGTCCATAGAACTGTATATAGCTAGCTACAGCGAGAGGATTCCGCCCCTTGCCCCTGCCCCTGGAGGCGGGGAATGATGCGCCGACCTGCCAGGAGGGCCCATGACCGACACCATCCAGCGGACCCATCCGATCGCCCACCCCGACCGGCTGTTCATCGGCGGCGAATGGGTGACGCCGTCGAGCGACAGCGAGATCCGCGTCGTCGACAGCGGCAATGAGGAAGTGTTCCTCACGGTCGCCGAGGCGCAGGCGGCCGACATCGACCGCGCCGTCGCCGCCGCGCGCGGGGCGTTCGATCATGGCCCCTGGCCGCGCATGACCCATCGCGAGCGCGGCGACTGGATGCTCAAGATCGCCAATGAATGGGCAAGGCGGACCGACGATCTCGCCGACACCTGGACGCGGCAATCGGGCGTGCTGCGCACGCGCGCGGCGGGGATCGGCGCGTCAGCCGAGCGGTTCCGCTTCTACGCCGGGATCGCCGACACATTTCCCTGGGAGGAAAAACACGTCAGCCAGGACGGCCTGCCGGCGCTGCTGGTGCGCGAGCCGGTCGGCGTCGTCGGCGCGATCATCCCGTGGAACGGCTCGGGCGGGTTGGTGTCGAAGGTCGCGACCGCGCTCATCACCGGCTGCACTGTCATCGTCAAAGCCTCGCCCGAGGCGCCCGCGGCGTCCTACATCCTCGCCGAGATCGCCGAAAAGATCGGTTTGCCGGACGGCGTGATCAACATCGTCACCGCCGATCGCGAAGTTTCGGAATTGCTGGTGCGCCATCCCGGCGTCGACAAGATCAGCTTCACCGGCTCGACCGCCGCCGGACGGCGCATCGCCTCGATCTGCGGCGAGCGCATCGCCCGCTGCACGCTCGAGCTCGGCGGCAAGTCGCCGGCGATCGTGCTCGACGATTTCGACCTCGGCCTCGCCGCTCAGCGCATCGTCAAACACGCCACCAGCATCACCGGCCAGGTCTGCTCCTCGCTGACCCGGCTGATCGTCACGCGGCGGCGCCATGACGATTTCGTCGATGCGCTGTCGTCGACCTTCGCCGCGGTCAAGGTCGGCGATCCGTTCGATCCGGAAAGCCAGATGGGACCGCTGGCGATGGCGCGGCAGCGCGACCGCGTCGAAGGCTATATCGCCAAGGGCAAGGACAGCGGCGCGACGCTGGCGACCGGCGGTGGCCGGCCGTCGCATCTCAACCGCGGCTATTTCATCGAGCCGACCGTGTTCGGCAATGTCGACAACTCGTCGACCATCGCCCAGGAGGAAATCTTCGGGCCGGTGCTGAGCGTGATCCCGGCTGACGACGAAGAGCAGGCGATCGAGATCGCCAATGACACGATCTACGGGCTCAACAGCGCGGTGTTCACCAACGACGTTGACCGCGCCTATGCGGTTGGCCGCCGCATCCGCGCCGGCACCGTCGGGCATAACGAGTTCCGCAGCGACTTCTCGATCGCCTTCGGCGGCTTCAAGCAGTCCGGCATCGGCCGCGAAGGCGGGATCGAGGGCCTGCATCCCTATCTCGAAGCCAAGACGATGGTGTTCGAGACCATGCCCTCGCATGTGAAATAGCTTCTTCTACCCTTCGCACCAACCCACCCCTTGCCCCTCCCTAAAAGGGAGGGGCATGTATGTTTGCGAATTTCAGGAGGCGATCATGAGCGACACGGTCGAGCTGAGCAGCGACGTCAATGCCGAGGTCCGCGATGTGATCGAGCGGGCGATCGAGAACGGCACCGAGATTGGCGTTCAGTGCACCGCCTATCTTCACGACAAGATGATCGTGAACGTCAGCGCTGGCCTCGCCGATGAGACGAGCGGGCGCAAGGTGACCGACGACACGCTGTTTCACGTCTATTCGGTGACCAAGGCGGTGCTCGCCACCACGCTCCACATCCAGGCAGAGCGTGGGCTGATCGACTATGGCGCGCGCGTCGCCGATTACTGGCCGGAATATGCCGCAAACGGCAAGGCAGCGACCACGGTGCGCGAGGTGCTGACGCATCGCTCCGGCCTCTGCCAGATGCCGGAGGACAGCACGCCCGAATTGATCTGCGACTGGGACTCGATGATCGAACGCCTGCAGGCGATGCCGCCGCTGGCGCCGCCCGGCACCAAGGGCCTCTATCAGTCGATGACGCATGGCTGGCTGATCGGCGAGCTGGTCCGCCGCACCGATCCGAAGGGACGCACGCCCGGCGCTTTCATCCGCGAAGAGATCGCCGAGCCGCTCGGCATCAAGGATCTGTGGGTTGGGCTGCCCGACAGCGAAGCGCATCGCGTCGCCAGGCTGACCAACGCCCAGCCCGAGATGGCGAACCCGCCCGAGATGCTGATCGCCTCGATGCCGCTGCCGGTCGCGCTCGAGCCGCGGGTGTTCGAGCAGCCGGCGGTGATGCGCGCCGAGGTCGCCGGCGTCGGCGGCATCTTCAACGCGCTCAGCACCGCACGCTTCTTTGCGATGCTGGCGAATGGCGGCGAGCTCGACGGCGTGCGGCTGCTCTCGGCCGATCGCGTCGCCAGCTTCGCCAACCCGCGGCGCAATTCGGATGAGCCCGATGTCGTCATCTTCGGCATGCCGCTGCCGCTCGGCGAGGCGGGCTTCTGGCTCGGCACCGAGCAAGGGATGACGGGGCCCGCGCGCTATCCTCGTGCGATATGCCATCCTGGCGCCGGCAACAGCCAAGGCTTCGCCGATCTCAAGACCGGTCTGTCCTTCGCCTGGTGCCACAACCGCATGTACGCGCCGATGTCGCGCGAGGAAGACGCCAGCGCGCAAGCCGCCGACGTCATCCGCGCGGGACTGGGACTGGATTAGGCCGCCGCTGCGAGCCGCTGCGCGCAGAGCACCTCGGCGATCTGAATGGCGTTGAGCGCCGCGCCCTTGCGCAGATTGTCACCGGTGACGAACAGCGCGAGACCATGCGGTACGGTCGGGTCGCGACGGACGCGGCCGACATAGACCGGATCCTGGCCGGTCGCCGCCAGCGGATTGGGCACCTCGTCGAGGACCACCCCGGGCGCCTGGCCGAGCAGCGCGAGCGCCTGCTCGGGCGAGATCGGCCGTTCGAACTCGGCGTTGATCGACAGCGAATGGCCCGTATAGACCGGCACGCGGACGCAGGTGCCGGAGACCGGCAGATCAGGGATTTCTAGGATCTTGCGGGTCTCGTCGCGCAGCTTGATTTCTTCCTCGGTGTAACCGTCCTCGACCAGCTTGTAGTTGAACGGGACGACGTTGAACGCAATCGGCACCGCCCATTTCTCCGGCGCCGGAAAGGCCACCGCCTCGCCATCGCGCGACAGCGCCTGCCCCGGCACGCCGGCGGCCGCGATCTGACCGTCAAGCTCGCGCACACCGGCGACGCCGGCGCCCGAGACCGCCTGATAGGTGCTGACCACCAGCCGCTTCAGCCCGGCGGCGGCATGGAGCGGCTTCAGCGCCGGCATCGCCGCCATAGTCGTGCAATTGGGATTGGCGACGATACCCTTGGGGATGTCGTGCAGCGCGTGCGGATTGACCTCGGAGACGACCAGGGGAACCTGGGGATCGCCGCGCCAGGCCGAGCTGTTGTCGATGACGATCGCGCCCGCCGCGGCGACCACCGGCGCGAGCTTGAGCGAGGTCGAGCCGCCGGCCGAGAAGAAGACGATGTCGAGCCCGGCATAATCGGCGGTGGCGGCATCCTCGACGATGATATCCTGGTCGCGCCAGCGCAGCTTGTTGCCGGCCGAGCGCGCCGAGGCGAACAGGCGCAGCGACGCCATCGGGAAATCGCGCTCGTCGAGCAGGGTTCGCATCAGCTCGCCGACCAGCCCGGTGGCGCCGACGACGCCGACATTGGGTTGGGCGAAATTGATCCTGCGGTGGTTCATGTTGGGCGTCTCCTGTTCTGGGCGGAGGCGCGGATGTCAGCCGATGGGACTGGCCGTTCCGCGCTTCGGCGGGGCCTGGTCCGGATGGTCGCTGATCAGTTCCAGCGCACCACCACCGACGCCCCGCCGAAGCAGGTCGTTTTCGGGGTAATCGGCTTGACGATCGCGTTGGACATGGCGCCGCCCCTATAAGCGGTTCGACCGGTTGTAAAGGTGCGGGGCTAGCCGGACAGGCAGAGGCCGGCGATGTTGCCACCGCCGGCCTGGCTGTTATCCGGGATGTTTCAGCCGAGGATCGACAGCGCCCCGACCATGCCGCCGCCCGCACGCGGAACCGGAGCCGGGCGGACCGGCGGGTTGTAGGGCTTCCAGCCGCCATTGCCGTCGTCGATCGCGATGCCCTTCTCGTTGACCGGGATCTTCTTCAGCTCATGCGCCTTCCAGCCACCCTTGCCGTCGCCGACCGAGATGACGCCTTTGGCAGGCTGAGCCGGCTCGACATAAGGCTTCCAGCCGCCCATGCCGTCGTCGACCGCGATGCCCTTGGCATTGGTCGGGATCTTTTTCGGGGTATGGACCTTCCAGCCGCCCTTGCCGTCCCCGACCGAAATGACGCCTTTGGCAGGCTGAGCCGGCTCGACATAAGGCTTCCAGCCGCCCATCCCGTCATCGACCGCGATGCCCTTGGCATTGGTCGGGATCTTTTTCGGGGTATGGACCTTCCAGCCGCCCTTGCCGTCCCCGACCGAGATGACGCCCTTGGCGGGCTGCGGCGGCGCGACATAGTCCGTCCACCCGCCCATGCCGTCATCGACCTGGATGGTCCCGGCAAAGGCCGGAGTGGCCGCAAAAATCGTGCTGGCGCAGATGGTTGCGATGATGATGTTGCGCTTGTTCATGACTGATTCCCCCTATCGGAGTGCGTGACTGACAATGCTCTGTCGTCGGCAGCCCGATTCAGGTTCAAATCAGCCGTGGCGGCGCACCACCGCCCTCAGTGACGATGCGCCAGCGCGCAAGGCACCTCCTCGTCGATCTCGATCTGGATGGTCGCATGGTCGATGGCGAAAGCCTGCCGCAGCGCCAGCGCGATATCGGCGACGAACTGGTCGCCGGGATAGCCCGAGGGCACCAGCAGATGGGCGGTCAGCGCGGTCTCGGTCGTGCTCATCGGCCAGACGTGCAGGTCGTGAATATCCTCGACCCCGTCGCGGGTGCGCAGGAAATGCTCGATCTCGACCGGATCAACTCCGATCGGGGCGGCATGCAGAGCCATGTTGACCGATTCCCACAGCAGCCCCCAGGTCCCGACCGCGATGATGAAGACGAGCGCGAGGCTGACCACCGGATCGATCCACAACAGCCCGGTGCGGTACATGGCGTAACCAGCGACGACGACACCGGCCGATATCGCCGCATCCGCGGTCATGTGGAGAAACGCGCCCCTGATGTTGAGGTCGCCCTTGCGGCCGCGCGCGAACATCAGCGCGGTGATGCCGTTGACCACCAGTCCCGCCGCGGCGACGATCATGACGGTGCCGCCCGGCACCGGCGCCGGCTCGACCAGACGATGAACCGCCTCGACGGCGATCACCACCAGCACGCCGATCAGGAACACCGCATTGATGAAGGCGGCCAGGATCGAGGAGCTGCGCAAGCCATAGGTATAGCGCCCGCCTGCCTGACGCCGGCTCAGGGTCGCGGCGGTCCAGGCGATCAGCAGGCTGAGCACGTCGCTCAGATTATGGCCGGCGTCCGCCAGCAGCGCCATCGAGCCGGCGGAAATGCCATAGCCGGCCTCGACCATGACGAAGGCGAGGTTGAGCGCCGTGCCGATGGCGAAGGCCTTGCCGAAGGTCTCCGGCGCATGGCTGTGGCTGTGGTCGCCGTGACCATGATGGTGGTGGTGATGGGCATGATGGTCGTGATGGCGATGATGATCGCCATCACACGCGTGCGTTGTGAAATGTCCTGACATACCAGGCTCCTGACAAACCAGACGTCCCGCGGGGTGAGTTCCGCGGATCTCGGGTTCAGGTCAGGCGTTGGGTGGTCGTATCGCCACGTCGGGCCGCGCGTCAGGCGCAAGGCCGGCCAATGTCGGGCTAAAAACCAAGGTCCGCTTCGCTGCGACGATCAGCGCCCCGCCGGTCGGCGGGGTCCCGATCTTATGGCCGTGACAGGCGGCGTGATGGTGCGTCGCCGCCTTGTTACTGTCCTTGCAGGCGCTGTTATGCGCCCGATCACCATCATGATGGGCGATGCAGGGGGCGCCGACGACGAAATCGGGGAAATCCGGCGCCATCGCATGGGCAATCGAGCCCCTGCCCAGGGTCAGGCAGGCGGTGAGGCACATGAAGATGAGCAGAAACTGGCGCACGCGGGGCTTATAGCAGGCCTTTTGTGAAATAAAATCGGCCAGGTGAACGGCCCCTCACAAGCCGTCATTCGACAGCGGGACTATGCTGCGCCCAGGGCCGCTCCTGCTCGAAGGCGCGCGCCGCCCGCAGCACGAGGTCCTCCTCGCCGGGCCGGCCGATGATCTGCAGGCCGACCGGCATCCCACGGTAGAAGCCGGCGGGCACCGAGGCGCCGCAATAGCCGGCGACGTTCACGATGTGGGTATAGGCGACATATTGCCACGGCGTGGCGCTCTCCTTGCCGCAGATGAACGCCGGCCGGGCGATCACCGGGCAGACCAACAGGTCGATCTCGCCGAACAGATCGGCCATGCGGATCTTCTCGCGGTAGCGCACCTCGGGCGTGATGCTCAGCGCATAATCGAGCATCGTCGGCCGGTCGGAGCGGTCGCGCATATAGATCGTCAGCTGGGCGAACTCCTCGGGCGGGAGCTTCGCCGCCCAGCTGAACGGGGTGTCGTAATCCGGCATGAACTGACGGAAATATCTGTCCATTTGCGCCGGCGAATAGTCCGGGTCGGGCTCGAGCGCGTCGAACGGATCCTCCAGCCTGACCACCGGCTCGCTGTAATCCGCGCCGAGCGAACGGAACGCCCGCGCGGCATCATGGCAGATGTCGACGATCTCGGGCACGTCGGGCTCGACCCGGCCGAGATCGGGCGACCAGGCGATGCGCACGCCCTTCACCCCCCTGTCGAGCTCGGCGAGATAATCGGGCGGCGGCGTCCGCATCGTCAGCGGATCGCGCGCGTCGACGCAGGCGAGCGCCTGGAGCAGCATCGCCGCGTCGCGGACGTCGCGGGTGATCGGGCCGATGCAGCTGGTCGGCGTCATGAAGGCTTCCGCGCCGCACGGCACCCGCCCGCGGCTCGGGTAGAGCCCGAAGACGCCGTTGAACGCGGAGGGGATGCGGATCGAGCCGCCGCCGTCGGTGCCGACCGCCAGCGGCCCCATGCCGGCGGCGGTGGCGACGCCGGCGCCGCCGCTCGAGCCGCCCGAGGTGCGCGTCCGGTCCCAGGGATTGACCGCCTCGCGCGCGACCAGGTTCATCGACCGCCGGTTCATCGCGAATTCGGGCGTGTTGCTCTTGGCGAAGATAATCCCGCCGGCCTTCTTGAGCTGCTCCATTGCGATGGAGTCATGGTTGGGGATGTGATTCTCGAACAGCTTCGAGCCGAGCGTGGTGCGCAGCCCCTTGGTGTGGATCGTATCCTTGACGCTGACCGGCAGGCCGTGAAGCGGCGGCAGCGCCTCGCCGCGGCCGAGCTGCTCGGTCGCGGCCGCCGCCTGTTCGAGCAGCTGCTCGGGGAAGACGGTGATGAAGGCGCCGAGATTGCGGTTGCGCTCGACCCGCGCCAGCAGATCCTTGGCGAACTCGCTGGGCGAAAGCTTGCGCGTCTGGAACATCTCGCGCAGCCGCCAGGCGGGAGTCCAGCTCAGCTCCTCGTCCTGGGTCATCCTGTCCTCCCCTGCTCCGCCGGCAGCGCCAGATATCCCCGAGAGTCAGCGGCGATGCAAACCGGGTCAGCCCGAAGCGGATGGCGCCCCTTGGCCTAAATGTCCTTGGACAAACCGACGAAGAAGCCTCGCCGCGGGCCGAACTGCGGTGCGCCGACGCCGACGCCCGATCCGTCGCGGATCTCGTATTTATGGTCGCCGACATTGATCACATCGAAGCGAACCTCGATGCCGGGTCCGGCAATGCGGTAGCTCGCCGACAGGTTGAACTGGGCATAGGCCTTGAGCTTGGCGCCATTGGGTTCCGCGCCGTCGGTGCGCAGCCCCGAGCCATAGATCATGTCGCCGCTCAGCTTGAGGCCGGCCAGCACCCCTTGCTGGAAGGCATAGGAGATGCCTCCCGAGCCGGTGTAGGTCTGATCGTGGTCGAGGAAGATGTAGTGCGTGCGGATATAGTCGAGATCCGCCGGATCGAAGCTGAACTGGCTCGAGACGATGTCCTTCCCCTTGGCCTGGGCGTAGGCGAAATTGGCGTAGATCAACCACGGCCCCCTGGCGTAGCTGGCGTTCGCCTCGATCCCCCTGATCTTGCCGCGGCGGTAATTGAACGGCGTGAGGATGATCGGCGCGCCGAACTGGCCCTCGTCGATCAAATTATGTGAGCGCCGATAATAGGCGTCGACCCCGACGGTCAGGCCTTCGCCGATCTTCTGCTGAAAGCCGACGTCGAAATAGTTCTGCCGTTCCGCGAACGGCGTGGTGTTTTGCGTGTTCGGGGCAGCGGCGCTGGTGCCATTGAACAACGACACCGTCCGGCTCGCGACCAGCTCGAACGGCGGCGGCGAGAAATAGCGCGCGTAGCCGAGATGGATCGTGGTCCGGTCGGTCGGTTGCCAGACGAGATTGATCCGCGGCGAGAACTGATGCTCGGCTCGGAAGCCTTTGTAATAATCGAACCGGCCGCCGAAATTGACCGTCACCCGCGGCAGGAGCTTCCACTCGTCCTGGAGATAGGCGCTGTAGGTCCACTGGGTCTTGCCGCCGTTGTCGGAGATGGCGAAGGGCTGGCCGGTCTGATTGCCGAGATCGTCGACCGGGAAGACCTGGGTTGTCGTCCGGCCGGTGCCACGTTCACGCGAGATCACCCCGCCGAAGCGGATGGTGTGGGCGTCGCTGACGCGCCAGGCCGCGTCGACCTGGGCGCCGAGCGCGAGGTCGTGCTTGACCGCGCGCTGCGCCTGACCGTTGAACAGCAGCTCGCCAAGCACGTCGGGCGTGTAGTTCAGCGTCGAATAGCGCGCGAAGAGGGATGTCTGGACGGTCAGCTTGCCGGAATCGTGCAGCCACGCGAGCTGCCCGAAACCAGTTTGCTCGACCTGACGCTCATCGAGATCATTGCTGAGGAAGTCGGTGACCCCGCCAACCTCATAGCCCGGCCCTTCCTGCGCAGCATGCAGCCCACGCGGATTAGGGATCTCGAAATGCTGGTTGGAATAACCGGCGACCAGCGAGACGCGGTTATGGTCGTCGAGGATATGGTCGACATAGCCGAACGCCTGGCCCTGGTTGGTCGTATCGTGCAGCGGGTTCGACGACCCGTCGACGCTCTCGATGCCGAGCGTGTTGTGGCGGAAGCCGCCCGAGACGAAATAATTTGTCGACCCGGTCGAGCCGCCATATTCGACGCTCGGCTCGATCGTGTCGTGGCTGCCGCCGTAAAGCGAGATCGCGCCGCCGTTCTTGAATCCGCTCTTGGTGGTGATGTCGAGGATGCCGCCGGTGCGCAGGCCATATTGCGCCGGGAGCGCCCCGGTCAGCAGGCTGAACTTGTCGATCAGCCGCGGTGACAATGTCTGGCCGAACACGGCGATGCCTTCGGGCAGGATCGTGCCGTTGATTCGGTATTGCAGATTGCCATGGTCGTCGCGGACGTGGAACTGGCCGAAGCCGTCCTGGACGACCCCGGGCAGCTGCAGAACGATCTGATTGAACTGCTGGTTGTCGGCCCCGGGCAAGGCCCGGATGGTGGCGTTGCCGATCGTATAGGCGGTCGCGCCGAGGCTCGGCTGGATCGAGGCGCGGGCGGCGTCGAGTCGCTTGGCGGTGACGACGATGTCGCTCGGGCGATCGTCGGAGCTGGCCTGATCACTCTTGCCCGTCATCGCGCTCGCGGTTGAAGCGGTCGTTTTGTCTTGTTGCGCGTGGGCAGCGCTGGACAGTGGCGCGGCCAGAGCGGCGCTCACCAACAGAATTTCTCGCATGAATCATTCCCTGAATCCCGCCGATGAGGGCGGCAGCGGCCCTCAGCGGTGTGAGAAGCGCGCTCGCGCGCGCCATGGTCTCGTTGGATTTAGGGCTGGCTCGGCGGTGCGCGGCTCTGCCAGTGGTGGGTCGGTTGCGGCCGCGACGTTGCGACCGCGACCATGCGATAGAACCAGAAGGCGAAGACCGGCGGCGCGATCAGCGCGACCGGCGTCGGCGGCAGGTAATGGCCGGCGACCTTCAGCTCGATGCAGAGCGGACAGCTCGAATGACCGACCGGCGCGGACCGTTCGATCGAGACGCCGGCGACCGTGACATGGGTACGCGCCGATGTCGGCAGCGAGCCGGACGGGAGATCGATATGGGTCTGAACGACCAGGCTCTGCAGGAACAGCGCAGCGAACGTCAGCCAGACGAGGAGCGCATGACGCCCGCCCGGCTGCCTGGACCATGATATCGCGAGCTGGCTCAAAGGACCCCTGATCCCGTCGTCACGGCCGCAGCCGACGCTCAATGTTATAGTGTATCAAGAGCCTGTTCAATCCCGCCCCGCCGCAGCGATGGCTCGGTCTGCATCAGCGCGCGGCTTGACGAGCCACCGACGGCTTTCCTATACGTGTTACTTGTAGATATATGATATTACCAAGTAACACGATGCGTATCTTCTAATCCAAGCCCGTCCCTGCCGCGGACATAGCCGGCCCTGGCTCTCCCGCGACCAATTCCTCCCAAGGCTGCCGATCCAAAGGAGCGGCCGGTTCCGATCATCCAATGTGGCCTACGACAGCAATAATCATCCCTAGACGGTGTTCCCATCGGGACGCGGTTTTGCGTTCTAGTCTCTTACCAAAGGTAGATTCCTCCATGACCATCAAATCCGCCCTGCTTGTTGCCGCCCTGCTCGCCGCCGCGCCGGCGATGGCCGAAGATGCGCCCGCGTCGGGTGCCCCGCTGACCGCCGCCGCCGCCCAGAAGGCCAGCTTCCTGATGACCAGCAACGGCCAGTCCGCAACGGTCAACAATGTCGTGGCGGCGCCCGACGGCAGCGTTGCCGGCGTCAGCGTGATCTACAATGACACGATCTACATGATCCCGGGCGCGACGGTTTCGGCCGGCGACAAGAACCGCCTCAAGACCAGCCTGAGCAGCAAGGAAGTCCGCGCGCTCAAGCATTGACGACCGACCGGTTCGCGACCGCCGAGCGGCGGTCGCAGCCGGGCGATCCCTACCCCTCCCGGCGGTTTCGCGACGCTCGTCGCAGATCTGAACCGTTTCGACTCAACATCGATCGCAATGGCTTGAACGGCGGACTCAATGATCGCACGCCTGCCGGGCGAGCGGCCGAGTTGCGTACGTCTGGTCGCTCGCAATCGAGCGAGGGGAATCGAAATGCGCCGTGTCTTGACTGCTGCCGTGATCGCCAGCGCGATCCTCATCGGCGGCTGCAATACTTTCCGCGGCGTCGGCCGCGACGTGCGGTCGTTCAAGGAAGTGGTTCCGGGGGGATCGAAGCAGGCCCGGGCCGATACGCCCGCCCCGGCACCGGCTGCCGACTATGTGCCGCCCGCCACGCCCTAGAGCCTTCAGCTCTCGATGACGCCAGGGTGATTGCGCCCGTCGAACGGCACGATCTTCGGCTCGAGCCCATGGCCTTCGTCCAGGCAGCGATAGTTCACGCTGACATGGTTGGGGTGCGAGCGCGGCTTGTAGAAGCTCTTGATCCCGCAGCGGCCGCAGAACATGTGGCGCGCGGTGCCCGTGCCGAAGCGATAAGTGACGATCTCACCCTCCCCCTTCAGCAGATGGAAGTCGCCGTCGCGGACAATAAGGTGGAGATAACCGGTCATCCGGCAGATAGAGCAGTTGCAGTCGTCGAGATGCACCTGCCGCGCCGGCACATCGACGGCGAAGCGCACCGCGCCGCAATGACACCCGCCTTCGACCTGCATGCTCGTCTCCATCGCCGCGGGCTCCCGGAGCTACGATTCCGGAACGACCGAACGCAACAATAGCGGACTTCACTCAGCGCTGACCCTCAGCTCCCGTATCAGGGTGACCGTCTAGCGATACTAGCCGAGTAGGGCGTGCCCGCGACGCCCCGGAATTATGTCACGTTCCACTGCGGAGATCGATTGCCTGTGCCGCTTGCATTCCGACCTTCTAGGATCGCGCATATCGCCGTCGAGGGCGAGGAATCACCGCAGAATTCGCTCCAAATTGGTCACAAAAAATCCACCGCATTGGCGTTGGCCTGCGCAGTAAGCGCCCAGTTAATTAAGGGTTTTTATCGATACCACATGCGCGGGGGTTCACGATGGTCTGATTGAAACCTCGTGGGTGGGGGAATTTTTGTGGGCAAGTATGTCGGCTTCTCGGCCGGTTCCCGTCGGCTGGCCGCCGCAACGGGGCGGCGCAGCGTCGATGGCCTAATCGCCGCGCTCATAGACTCGCTGCCCGACAGCATCGGCGTGCTCGATGCCGATCAGAAAATCGTCATGGTCAACAAGACGTGGCGTGCATTTTGCGACCGGAACCAGATTCTCTTGCCGGACTACGGGGTAGGCAGGCCGTTCTTGGACATTGCAATACAATATTGGTCGTTTCACTCGTGGAGCACGACCGACCTCGCGGAGAGTCTGCGCGCTGTGTGCTCGGGCGAGCAGAAGCAAGTCTTGCTCAAATCCCGGATGCAGGTGGGTCCGCATATTCGGCACTACGAAGTTACGCTTTCGCACCTTTCTTTCGGCGAGCAGCAAAGAATCATCGTCGCCCATGGCGATGCGACCGCCCAAGCTGATCTCGCGGAAGAGCGTCGCCACGGCGCCATTCGCCTTCTCGAGGCGCAGCTGGAGGACAGACGGCGGGTTGGAAGAGAGCTCCATGATACCTTTGCTCAGAACATCGCCGCCATCGCCGTCATCGCCACTCGCCTGCGCGCCTTCGCCAACACCCCTGAACTGAATGCGGTGATCGACGAGCTGAACGGCCTCGTCGAGGAAACGAGCCGGGAAGCAAGGGCGTACAGCTATCTGCTACACCCGCCGCAGCTTTCCCAAATTAACCTGGAGAGCGTGCTTGAGCAGTTCATCGCCGGCTATTCCCGGCGGACCGGCATTACGATTTCATTCGATTGGAACGTCGAGGACGCGGAGCGCCTGGCGCCCGCCGCGCCCGCTCTCCTCAGGATCACACAGGAAGCGCTCGCGAACGTCTACCGTCATTCGGGCGCAAAAGTCGCCTCAGTGCAATTATCTCAACGTGCCGACGACGTTTCGCTTGCAATTGTTGATCGGGGCGTCGGCATTGGCCCGGCAGACCAGAAAAGGGATCTCGCCTATCATGGCGTCGGCATAGCTAGCATGCGCGCGCGCACCGAGGAGTTGGGAGGAACGCTGCAGATTGACGACACTGGAGAAGGAACCAGCGTCATTGCAAGATTCGTGCTGCCAGACTCTTGGTAAGCACCCTTTTGCCCGATCACGAGGCTATGGCGAGATGTGGCGCTATGCGGAATTTCCGGCCCGCGCCGAAACGGCTTATGACGTGCTTGCAAGCGTACCGGCGCGCGGCCCCAGAAGCGGCCTATAACCAGCACCCATAGCAGACATGGGCAAATCGCCTTAGACTGAGCAGCATGAGCAAGATCCTGATCATCGGCGCCGGCCCCGGCCTCGCCTACACCGTCGCCCAGCGCTTTGGCCGCGAAGGCTGGCGCGTCGTTCTCGCCTCGCGCAACGAGGCGCGGCTGCAGGACGAGGTGAAGGCGCTGCAGGCGGAAGGCGCCGACGCGACCTATCATCGCTGCGACGTCACCGATTTCGACGCGCTCGACCGGCTCGTCCGCGAGGAAAGCGAGAATGGCGGCATCGACCTGCTCAACTACAACGCCGCGGTGATCCGGCCATCGACGCCGTTGCTCGATACCTCGATCGACGACATCCGATCCGACCTGCTGATCGACATCGGCGGCGCGCTGATCGCGGCGCGGGCGGCGATCCCGGCGATGAAGTCGCGCGGCGGCGGCACGATCATCTTCAGCGGCGGCGGTCTCGCCGAACACCCCTGGCACAACATGCTGACGCTCGGCGTCGGCAAGGCCGGCATGCGCAACGCCGTCGGCGCGCTCGTCCAGGATCCCGCCGCCGAAGGGTTGCGCATCTGCTACGTCAACATCGCCGCCCATGTCATCGGCGAGGTCCGCGACGAACTCGCCGAACTCTACCTGCAGATCCACACCCAGCCGCAGGAAGAGTTCCAGTCGGAGGTCAGCTACGTCCGGCCCTATGGCGAAGGATAAGGTAGGCGTCGGAACGCGCGAGACGACATCTGAACTCAGCCCATTGTGTACGCTCCGTCCAATTCGGACCGAATGACGGAAGCTAGCCCATTGCGGCGATTGCTTCCCCATGCTCGATGGCGGAAAATGGCAGCTGCAAAGGCGGTTGCGGATCGACGGTCAGACTGGCCGCGTGCGAACGGGGAGAGCGCCATGGCATTGCGGGTGACAGCGTCCTTGTTGCTGTTCCTAATGCTCACTCCCTTCCCTGCGCGCGGCGCCGCACCAAGTGATCCGCAGGAGGCGCTGCGGGAGATTGCGCGGGAAACGATCGCGGACAATTGTGAGGCGGCGCTGTCAGGCGTGAAGGCGCTGCTCGAAAAACCCGTTTTTACGAGCCTTCCTGACGCGATGAAGGCCGCAGCCTATCAAATGGGCGCGCGCTGCGCTCTTCGAGCTCGTCAGCTGGACCTCGCCTACGCCTGGATGAAGGACGGCACGCGTTTGCCCGGCTCGACGGCGGAGTTTTGGCTGACTAGGCTCTCGTTTGAACTGGGCACAGGTCGTCTGCCTGCGGCGGTAGCCACGGTTGAAGCGATGGTGCCGGACCATGTCGACGCGCTCAACGCGGAGCCGGTAGGCTGGTATAACAACTTCAGGCGCGCTGTAGAGAAGGATCACGACAAGGACTTGCGAAAGCGTCTGCTCGCAGTTCTGTCGAGTGCATATCAACCAATAGCTCTTACCTCCACCAGTGATGGATTTCGCCGCGACTATGCGGTCGTCCTTGCGCAATCCGGTGACCGGACGCGTGCCGCCCAGCTTGTGGCATCAATGAGGACTCCAGACTATCTCGTGTCGGTCAGCCTCGATCCATTGCTCAAGACAATGTTGCCGGCAGACTTCGATGTCCGCGCTGCCGCCGAGCGTCATCTCGCCGACATTCGTGCACTCAGCACGAAGCATCCAGACACGCTTACTGGGCCGCTCGAGATTGCGCGAACCTTGCGTCTGCTCGGTCGGATCGACGAGTCGCTTGCCGTACTGGAGAAGGCGCGCCCCAACTTCGCGTCAGGTCCTCTCGCCGAGGATGCTGAGGATCAGTTGAACTGGTGGTGGAACGGCATGGCTTATAGTTATGCAATGCTCGGACGCTATGACGATGCCGTCAAGGCGATGAACCATGGCGCCAGCGCCGGCGAACACGGTCGTCTCAACGTGAGTCAGAAGCTGAATCTCGCTGATCTGCAGCTCCGCTTCGGCCACGAATCCGATGCGCTCACCACTTTGGCAGCGTTCAATGTCTCCGGTGCTGGCACGAGCGGCTACGGCGCGATGGTCATGGTCGCAAACCGAGGCTGCGCGCGTTTCCGCTTCGGCGATACCGCGGGCGCAAAGGCCGACATTGCCTATGCCACCCAGCATGAGACCGATAACCCCGGCGCTCTAACGGGGCTGCTAGCGTGTGCGAACGAGATGGATAAGGCCGCCGCTTCGATCATCCGCCGGCTCGGGGATCCGGACCAGCGTGCCGAAGCGCTCAAGGATCTCAGCAATTACGATCCACTGCCGCCAGGCTTTCCGCCGGGACCATTCGGTACCGGTGAGAGGCAGCTGCAGCAGCGTGCCGACATTCAGGCAGCGGTGGCGAAGGCCGGTGGAGCGGGCACATTTAGGCTCCAGGAAAGCGCATTCTAGCGGAGGCTGCGGCCTAGCCCAGCCGCGCGACGATATAGGCTTCGACCTCGGCCCAGCTTGCCGCGGCGGTGACCGCGCCGGCGGCGATCAGCCGCGCGCCATGGCCGTCGCGCGAATGGGCGCCGGCGCAGAGACCGATGACGGTCATGCCGGCCGCGACCGCGGCCTCGACGCCGCTGGCGCTGTCCTCGATGACCAGGCAGCGCTCGGCCGCGACGCCGATCGCCTCGGCGGCGTGAAGGAAGATGTCGGGATGCGGCTTGCCGCGCGCGACCATTTCGGCGCTGTAGACCGCGCCATCGAAATGCTCGGCAAGCTTCAGCAGCGCGAGGCCGTGATGCAGTCGGTCGAGACCGCTCGACGAGGCGATGCAGCGGCGCATGCCGGCGAAACGGCGAATGAAATCGCTGGTGCCCGGCACTTCGCGCAGCTCGGTGCGAAAGCTCGCGCGCAGCAGGGCAAGAAGATCTTCGGAAAATCCGGGCGGCAATGGCCGGCCGATATCCTCCGCGATCAGCGCCATCGCCTCGGCCCAGCGCCGGCCCTGATAGCGATGCAGCGCATCATCGAGGCTGGTCGGTCGTCCGAGCGCGGTGACGCGCTCGGCGATGACCCGATTGGCGAGCGCCTCGCTGTCGGCGATGACGCCGTCGAAATCGAAAATGATCGCTTCGAACGACGCCATCGAATTCCCGTCAGGCGACCTTGGCGGTCTCGCACAGCTCCTTGAGCTGGTCGGCGCAGATTTGCCAGCCGCCCTCGAAGCCCATCTCCTTGTGCTGCTTATACGCTTCCTCGGTCCAGTGGCGGGCGCGGGCGGTATAGCGCGTGCCCTTTCCCTCCGGCTCGATCTCGAAATAGCCAACCATGAACGGGCCAGCCGGGGTGAGATCAGGTGTCAGCGCGTCGGTGAAGACGAAGCGCTTGTTCGGCTCATAGGCGAGATAGATGCCGGATTGCGGCATGACCTCGCCATCCGGCCCGTAGAAGGTCGACTCGGCGCTGCCGCCCGCGCGACGCTCCTGGTTGCCGGGCTCGGCGCGCCAGGGCTTGGGGCAGAACCATTCGGGCTGGCGCTCAGTCATCGCCTGCCAGACTTGGTCGACCGGTGCGTCGATCCAGGTGGTGACGCTCAGCTCATAGCCGTTGCTGCTGTCGCTCATCGAAGCCTCCTCTTCTTCTGTTTCGCTCAACATATGTTGCGGCCGCCGACGAGGCCGAAATGCGCGCCCTGCGGATCGACGCAGTTCATCGCAAAATCGCCGCCGGGGATCTCTTGCGGGCCGTGGACGACCTGGCCGCCACCGGCCTCGATCTGGGCCTTGGCGCGATCGACCTCGTGCACGCGGAAATACTGGTTCCAGTGCGGCGGGCCCATCTCGGCGGTCGCCGGCATCATCGCGCCGAGCACCGCGCCATGGCGGATGAACTGGTATTTGCCAATCGGGCCCATATCCATCTCGCCGTCCTTGGCCCAGCCGAACAGCTCGCCGTAAAACGTCCAGGCTGCGGGCTGATCGGACGTCACCAGCTCGTTCCAGGCGCAATGGCCGGCCCGCTTGGTGTCGTCGGCGAAGGCCAGGCTCTTGCCGTGATGGACCGGCTGCATGACGTAGAACGGTGCGCCCTGCGGATCGGCGACCATGGCGATGCGGCCGACGTTCGGCAGGTCCATCGGGCCCATCAGCGCCCTGCCGCCGCGCTGCTTGATCCCGGCGACGGTCTCATCGGCATTGGCGACGGTGAGATAGCCGAGCCAGGTCGGCTTCGCGCCGTGATCAGCCATGTCCTTCGTGATCGTCATCATCCCGCCGATCGGGTTCGGCCCGACATGGACGATGCGATAGTCCATGCCTTCCATGCCGCTGGCGTTGACGCCCCAGCCGAGGATTTCGCCGTAGAATTTTTGCGCAGCGTCGGCATCGCTGGTCAGCAGCTCGTACCAGATGAAATCGCCCGGCTTGTCCTGCTTCGGCGCCTGCAGCGTGACGATCGGCTCGAACCCGCCGAAGATCATGCGCTTGCCGTCGAACGGCACCGGATGCTTCTCCGGATTGAACCGATCGTCGGTCTTGGCCATTTCCTGCATCTTGGCGCTGGCCGCGTCGCGGGTCGGCTTGTCGGGCCATTCGATCCAGGAGAAGAGCACGGTCTCCTCCTCCTCGGCCTTCACCGCCATGCGGAAGTCGGTCAGCTTGCCGTCGGGAACATCGTCGCCCCAGCATTCGAGGATGCGGGTGGCGCCCAGGTCCATGAAGATGCCGTCGATCGACCGCGCCATATCGATGAACTCCTGCTTCTTGGCGGTCGGCACCGCGAGCACGAAACCGTCAATGTAGGTCATGTCAGACTCCTCTTTGCTTTTCGCTGTGACGTTGTCGGCCGTTGGCAAGCTTGGGGCCCGCGACTCGAGTCTTGACTTTTGTGAACCATGCGATCATAAATAGCAACTGTGGAGTTAGAAAACATAACTGAGTCGTCCAAGGGCCGAAAGCGGGCCTATCAGGACGCCTGCGGCATGGCCCATGGGATGGAGCTGCTTGGCGACCGATGGGCGTTGTTCGTCGTGCGCGAGCTTATGCTCGGGCCGCGTCGCTTCGGTGACCTTCGCGCCGACCTGCCCGGGATCAGCGCCAATGTGTTGACCCAGCGCCTCACCGAGCTGGAGGCCAATGGCATCCTCGTCCGGCGCAAGCTCCCCCCGCCCGCCAGCGTCCAGGTCTATGAGCTGACCGACTGGGGCTATGAGGCCGAGCCGATCGTGCAGGAGCTCGGCCGCTGGGCGGCGCGCTCGTTGGCGCATGACCCGACGCTGCCGATCAGCGGCGTCTCGATCCTCTTGTCCTTCCGCACGATGATAGATCGTAGCCTGATCGGCGATTTGCGCCTGACCGTCGGCTTCCGCTTCGGCGAGGACCAATATGTCGCGCGGATCGACGAACATGGAATTGTCATCGAGCGCGGCCGCGCCGCCCTCGCCGACATCGCCTTCACCGGCCAGCCGACCGCGCTCGCCGCTTTCACCTACGGCAAGGTGCCGCTGGATTCATTGGACGGAGCGCTGGCGCTCGACGGCGATCCTGAGCTGGCGGCGCGCTTCGCCAGCCTGTTCACCCTGCCCGCGAAATTTTATCCGCCACGGCGCTAGCTGCGCTCAGGCGCGCCCGTCGTAAGTCAGCCGGTCGAGCGTCGTCACCTGTGGGGCTCCATCGATCACCGCCATGATCGGCGCGAAGATCTCGCGCGGCATGTCCGCCGAGGCGGCGGCGTAGGCCTCTTCCGACAGCCAGCTCTCGGCAAAGACATAGCTGCCGTCGGCGCGGTCGCGGTACATCTCGCGGCTCCGCGAGCCGGGATAGGCGCCGATCGCATCGGCCAGCTCGACGAGCACGGCCGCAAGCTGCTCAGCTTTGCCTTCTGCGGGCTTCAGCCGATAGATTCTGACGAATTCCAAGCTACCCACCCCTACCCTCACGCGCAGGACTGCGCCTTGCCGCTGGCGAGGGCAAGCCTTTCGTTAAGCTACGGTTTGTGACGATTCAGCCGGACGCCTCGTCTGACCGGCCTTGAGGAAAGCGGCGACGCGCGCCGCCAGCGCCTCCGGCGCCTCGAGATCGAGCTGGTGACCGCCGGGCACGATGGTGCATTGGCTGCCCAGCGCCTCGGCCCATTGCGACGCACAGCGCGGCGGCACGATCCGATCCTCGCTCCCCCACAGGACCAGGCTGCGCGCCGAGACGCCGGCGAGCAGCGCCGGCAGCTGTGGGTCATAGCCAATCGGCTTCCATGCAATCCGCGTCATCGTCTCGCGCGCGCGGTCCCAGCCGGCGAGAACCGCCTCCGAGGGGCTGCCGGTGTTGCCGGTGAAGATCCGCTCGTAGATCGCCGGATCGGCGAAGCCCATCTTCACATAGGCCGGCGCCGTGAAGAGAAACTGGTCAACGACCTCGCCTGCGGCTGGCTTCAGACCCATCGGCGAGACCAGGACGAGATCGCTGATCCGGTCATGGCCCATCGTCGCCAATAGCGCCGCGAGCCAGCCGCCGAAGCCGAGCCCGACCATCGCGCAGGGCAGCGCGACACCGAGCCGATCGAGAATCTGCCCGGTCATCACCGCCAGGTGGATCGGATCGCGCAGCCAGGCCGGCAGGGTCGAGCCGTCGAAGCCGGGCAGCGAAGGCGCGATCACCAGATGATCCTTCGCCAGCGCGCGATGGAAATCGGTCCAGCCATTGCCGCCGGTATCGCGGTGAAGCACGACCAGCGGCCGGCCGCTGCCGCCGCGGCGAACCTCGACATCGCCGAACGTCATGCTGACGGTCTCGCTCTCCAAGCCTTCCTCCCCCAAAACTCTTCCGGCGCTAGAGCAGCGCCCGACGCATCGCGGTCGCGCCCTCGTCCATCGCCTGCCGGCTCTCGGGCGAGTCCGGCATCAGCGTGAGAAAGCCGTGCGGCACGCCGTCATAGCGGATGTAGGACACGTCGTTGCCCGCCTCGCGCAGCTTCATCGCGTAAGCCTCGCCCTCGTCGCGCAGCACGTCATATTCGGCGGTGATCACCAGCCCCGGCGGCAGGCCGCTCAGATCCTTCTCGTGGATCGGCATCGCATAGGGATCGAAGCGCATGCTGGGGATCGGCAGATATTGATCGAAGAACCAGTGCATCGAGACGGTGGTGAGGCCATAGCCTTCGCCATTCTCGACATAGGACGGGCGGGTGACATCGGTGTCGACCGCGGGATAGTTGAGCAGTTGGAAGCGGATTGCCGGGCCGTTGCGATCGCGCGCGGCGAGCGCCACCGCCGCGGCGAGATTGCCGCCGGCGCTGCCGCCCGAGACCGCCAGCCGTTCGGCATCGACACCGAGCTTCCCGGCATTGCAGGATATCCAGACGGTGGCCGCGTAGCACTCCTCGAGCGGCGCCGGGAACGGGTGCTCAGGGGCGAGGCAATAGTCGATCGAGATCACCGCAACGCCGGCGTTGAGCGCGAGATGATGGCAGCGCAGATCGTCCATATCGAGCGTGCCCATGACCCAGCCGCCGCCGTGGAAGTTGACCACCACCGGCAAGGGCGCCGGCAGGTTCGGGCGATAGATCCGCGCCGGAATGCCCCGCTTCGGCCCGGGGATGACAATGTCCTCGACCGCGGCCCGCTCGGCGATCTCCGGCCTGGCGAAGGGTGTGGCACGCATCATCTTCGCCAGCTCGAGCGGATCGAACGCGGCGAAGTCGACCGACACCGGCGTGCCCTTGGCGAGCATTTCCTGGGCAAGTGGCGTCAGTGGCATGAAGATATCCTCATCATCAAAACCTCATTGTCATTCCCGCGAAAGCGGGAATCCAGATCCGACTGCGTGACATCGCCGCCGATCATCGATTTGCGCCGGCTGACTGGATTCCCGCTTTCGCGGGAATGACGAAGAAAATTTGAAACCATCACGCCGGCTCTACCGTGTGCTGGCGATCGGCCGCGGCCTTGAGGCTCACCGGCATGTCGATGTCGAACGGGCCGGTGAGGCCGAGCTCCTTGCTGATCTCGCGCAGCGCCGGGAGCACTTCCTCGCCCATCAGCCGGATCGACTGTTTCGAGGTTTCATGGCTCATCCGGCCCTGGTTGGGCATCATGATCAGGCTGCCCGGCCGAGTTTCGGCGAGCTGCTCGCGCAGCCTGGCGATGACCTGCTTGGGCGTGCCGGCGATGAGGAAGCCGGATTCCAGATGATCCTTGACCGTGCCGGAGACGACGCCGGCGAGCGCCTTCAGCCGTGCCTGACGCGCTTCCCAGGTGACATAGCCGGTCGGGTTGACCCAGTGGTCCTTGTAGACCGGCGACAGCGCGTCGGGCAGCCAGAGATACTCCTCGGCATTGCGCAGCGCTTCTTCCTCGGTCGGCGCGACATGGACGAAGCCGAGATATCCGTGATGCTGCGTGCCCGGCGTGTAGCCCGCCTCCAGCGCTTTCTCGTCGTAGCGCTCGTAGATCTTCTTGGTCGCGGCGACCGAGGTGTTGAGCGCGACGTAAGGGTAGCCGTGCGCCGCGGCGAAATCGATCGACTCGAGGCTGGCGATGCCAGGCACGAAGATCGGCGGATGCGGCCGCTGCAGCGGTAGCACCCATGGGTTCACCAGCCGGACGTGATAATGATTGCCCTCCCAGCGCCAGGGTCCGGGTCGTGTCCACGCATCGACCATCAGGTCATGCGCCTCGACGAAGCGCTCGCGGTTGAAGGCGGGGTTGGTGTCGTTGAGGATCTGCTCGGGCCCACCGCCACGGACGATGCCGGCGACGAGGCGACCCTTCGATACCATGTCGATCATCGCCAGCTCCTCGGCGATCTGGACCGGATTGTCATAGGCCGGCAGCGGCGTGCCGAGCATGAGGAGCTTCACCCGGTTGGTGATCGTCGCGAGGAAGGCGGTCATCGTCGCGCAGCGGATCTGCATGCAGTACGGGCCGCCATGATGCTCGTTGATCATGATCGCGTCGAAGCCGACCTCCTCGGCCAGCTGATATTCCGCGAGCCGCTCATGATAGAGCCGGAACGCCTGATCGCGATCGAAGAAGCGGTTGGAGAAGAGCACGACGCTGTCCCCGGGATCGCGCGCGGGATGATCGTCGGGATAGGCGGCAAGCGCCTGCTCATTGGTGAAGGCGGTGTAGGGCTGCTCGGTGAAATAGCCTATCAGCATCGCTTGCTCCCCGTCCCGACCGCGCCAAAATTCGCCCGAGGCAGAAACGGCTGTCAACATGGCGGACCAGGGATTCGCGGCCATTGACGCGCCGGCGCAGCAGGATCATTCCAGGCGAATAACAAGCAGGATCAAAGCCATGCACAATCTCGCGATCGATCCCCAAATACGTGCTCGCGGATTTGTCTCGCTCGGCATCGATCCGCCGCCGCGGCCGCTCGATCCCAGGCGCACGGCGCATCTGATCGTCGATCTGCAGAACGGCTTCATGGAGGAAGGCGCGCCCTATGAGTTGCCGGTGGCGCGCACGATCGTGCCCGCGGTCAACCGCGTCAGCCGGGCGCTGCGCGACGCCGGCGGGCTGAATGTCTTCATCCGCTGGGCACCGTTTCTCGCCGGCGCGCCCTATTGGTCGTCGCTGTTCGACATGCTCGGCGAGGATGCGCGGCAGGTCGTGATCGACAGCTTCACCGAAGGCGCGCATCACCATGCGCTATGGGAAGGGCTCGACGTCGAGGATGACGAGCCGATCGTCGACAAGGCGCGGTTCAGCGCCTTCATCCCCGGCACCTGCGACCTCCACGAGTTGCTGCAGGCCCGCGGCATCGACACGCTGATCGTTACCGGCTGCCTGACCAACGGTTGCTGCGAGTCGACCGCGCGCACCGGCATGGAGATGGGTTATCGCGTGCTGTTCGTCGCCGACGGCACCGCCGCCGTCACCGACCAGGAGCACAACGCGACGCTGACGATGTTCGCGGGGAGCAATGTCGCCGAGGTGGTGATGGCGGATGCTGTCGTCGCGCGGATCGAAGCGGCGGCCGAGGCGACGACGGCGGCATAAGTCTACCCGGCGATCACGTCTCTCTCTTCGTCATTCCCGCGAAAGCGGGAATCCAGTCGGCCGACGCGAACCGACGATTGGCGGTGATGACACACGTCAGCCTGGATTCCCGCATTCGCGGGAATGACGATGGGATGTGCAATCAGACCGAGCACTATCTATTTCGCCGGCTGCAGGGCTCCAGCGGTCTCCAGCTCCACCGCGCGGCTCTCGCGCATCGCGCCGATCGGGACGGTCCTCGTGTCGCGGCCCGAGCGCAGCACGGTGCCGGGCAGCGCGCCGGTGTGCTCGCCGTTCCTGACGATCTGGACGCCGTTGACGAAGACGTGATCGACGCCGGCGGCATCCGCGTAGAGGCGGAACTGATCGCCCGGCACGTCATGGCGGAAATAGGTCGGCCCGCGCGCGATCGACTGATCGTCGAACACGACGATGTCCGCATGATAGCCTTCCTTGAGCAGACCGCGATCGATCAGACCCATATAGCGCGCCGAGCGGTCGGTCATCTGATAGACCGCCTCTTCCAGCGTCACCACGCCATTCTCGCGCACGCCTTTTTCCAACACCGTCGTCGAGAAGGCGAAGGTGTCGATCATGTCGATATGCGCGCCGGCATCCGAGGCGCCGATCAGCGTGCGATCGTCGCGCCAGATCCGGCCGCGCAGCGCATAGCCAGCCTCGTCATTCCCGCCGAGCTGCGTCGAGAAGCCGGTCGAGAGCTCGTCGTCGAGCGCGACGTCGAACAGCACGTCGATCGGGTGCCGCCCTTCTTCCTTGGCGATATCGGCAACGACACGGCCCTCGTATTTCTTGTTGGCCGGATTGGTGACCGATTTGATCATCAGATTCTCGACCTCGGCGATGAACTTCATCACATGCTCGGACGGCACGGTCTGGAGATCGGCC
>Ga0207667_10001102_pt1 | contig 34227 bp, 27 predicted proteins | sample KBSCornC52_FD_184301 | JGI IMG/M metagenome (GOLD analysis project Ga0207667, IMG submission 184301) | Corn rhizosphere microbial communities from Kellogg Biological Station, Michigan, USA - KBS Corn C5-2 (SPAdes) (version 2) | ecosystem: Host-associated > Plants > Roots > Rhizosphere > Soil ...
GGGGCAAATCACTGGTTGGATCACAACGCCGACAAGTCTCGGAGCAATGCCGTCCTTTATAAGGTTCGACAACCGAGCGATCTCAGTTTGTGCGTTTGAAACCTTTACGCCTGCGATCTTGTCGGCGATACCCGTGGACTGCTTATCGTCTCCGCGCCGATCTACCAGCCCGAAGATGAGGTCGCCCCCTGCCTCGTTTGCGAATGCGGCAACGTCATACAGAAACTCGCGCTTATCATCCCCGCTTGGGCCGGGCCAAGCTTCTTTGTAGTCGAGCGTGAGGCTTTCCGCGACTTCGGATTCTATATAGTCCTGAATGTCCTCGGACGTGGTATCAGCAAGATTCAGCGGCAGCATGTCCGTAACCTCTCATCTTGACAACTCGACTCCTGGAGCATATCGGCTCTCGCGTCTGCGGAAACGTCGCCCGACGGGCCGAGCTTCGGCCAATCCGGGCCGTTGTTGTGTCCGATCACTTCCTCAGGTGTAGTATAGGCGAAGAAACGGTGAAATACCGGAGCGTTGACGATGCCAGAGAAGGTGGGTCGCAATGACCCATGTCCCTGCGGTAGCGGCAAGAAACACAAAAGATGCCACGGCGGTCCTGCCCGAGAAACGAGCGCTCCCCGACCGCAGCCATTCACATTTCGCCGGGTCGAACCTCGCGACGTTCCTGAACATGTCCGTAAGGCATTCGCGGAACAACAACAGCGCGTCCAGAAGTCACAGGTGAATGAGTTCGGGCACATACGCCCGTTCATTGGCTGGGACTTCAAAGGCCATAGTTTGCTCGTCATGGGGAACAAGATTCTGACTCGGCCTAAGAATCAGGGCAGATTCTTCACGGATTTCCTCCTTGCGCTGATGGGTCTGAAGTTCGGCGAGGATTGGTGGAACGAGCAACTTGCGAAACCCGTTCACGAAAGACATCCCATGTTTGTTGCACGAAGTATTGGCCTACAGCACATGCAGCGGTTTCCGGTCGGCGATGGAAGCTTCGCCTCTCCGATCACAGGAGCGATGAAGTCACATCTTGCTTTCGCTTACGACATGTTCGTGGTGGGAGACAACGGTCGCCTCGACGAGCGCCTGATTGAACGTCTAAAAAATACGAGTCAGTTTCAGGGAGCGCGGCACGAGCTGTTTGCTGAGGCAACTTGTTTGCGGGCCGGGTTCAGTATCGAACATGAGAACGAGACGGACGGTAGTTGTCGTCATGCCGAGTTCACGGCCCGCCACAAGGCTACCGGTGTGAAGGTTTCAGTCGAAGCCAAGAGTAAACATCGTCCCGGTGTGATGGGGCGGCCCGGCGTTCCGGAGAAACCTGGTGCGCACAAGCTAGCCTTCGGCAATCTCTTGAATGATGCGATCCGAAAGAACACGCTGTATCCGCTTGTCGTTTTTCTAGACTTGAATCTGCCCTGGGATATGGGCAGACGCCTTCTGGAGCAGCGACCGCCGCACGAGTACATCCTTAGGACGTTGGACCGCCTCCGAGCTGGGCCTGACAAACTGGAGCCGATCACGTATCTTGTCATAACGAATCACCCCGAGCGGTACGGCGGCGAAGAAGAACTGACAACTTCCCCCCAACTGTTGTCTGTTATCCCTGAGCGGCCAACGAGAGCTGTGCGGCGCGACGTTTTGCTAAGCATTCACGGAGCGGCTCAGCTATACGGCCATATCCCTCAAGACATGCCGACTTTGCACCAGAACGCTCACCAGTAATGGCATTCGCGTCCGAGCGGATGTCGATACTCATATTGAGGGGCGATAGGGCTTCTACAGAAGCTATAACGTAGAATCCCGTCCATGCGATGTGCTAAAGCAATCTTGCTGATTGGCTGCTCTGTCGTACCTCTGGCTGCGCAAACTCCGTCTGCTCCCAAGCCTGAGGTTTATCGCGCATCTTTATCAAAGTTACGAACTCGCCAGCTGTTGGAGTGGAGGCAGATGATTGAGCAGATACAGATTGAGCAGCTACCGATGATAAGCGACAAGCTCAGAACACGCTCGCTGCTCTAATCACCGGAACACCCCTAGTGAGCGCGGCGGCGTGAGTTGCACCCTTGTGCACCCGCGTTTGCACCTATTTGGCTTGCTCACGCTTGCTAAGTTGCTGAAGTAAATGGTCGGGACGACTAGATTCGAACTAGCGACCTCACCCACCCCAAGGGTGCGCTCTACCAGGCTGAGCCACGTCCCGACTTTCTTACCTTGCGCGCCGCCCATTGTGGGCCGACAGCGGGGTTTTTCCAGCCCCTAGTGTACACCGCGCCCTCTGCGAAGAACAGGGATACGCTCGGGCCACCAGCCCTCACCGAGAGAACGGAGAGACCTTCGGCTGTTAAGCTGACTCGTGGCCCGTCATACGAACCACTCTCAACAATACGCATGGGCCAGAGAACGCCATCAACAACTCAGCTGCTTCACCCACGCTCCTCACCTGCCGAGAATTTCAGTGCGATGGAGGCACATATTCCTTGGGCAGCGATCCGCCTTCACCCTCGCCGAAGAAGAACCCGTTCATCTGTTCCACCAGAAAATCCTGGGCCTCGCGCGTCCACGGCTGCAGCCGATACTCATTCAGCAGCATCTTTTGACGCTCCACCCACTCGCCCCACGCCTTCTTCGACACGTTCTTATAAATCTTCTGCCCAAAATCCGAGTCGAACGGCGGCTCATCCAGCCCTTCCATCTCCTGCTTGTACTTCGTGCAAAACACCATGTGCGCCATTGCCAGGTTCTCCTGAATCATCTTCGATTGTAACGGGCCTCACTTCCGTTTGCGCTTTGTGCGGTGCTCCCCCTTCCTGCGGCCCGCATCCTTTTGCCCGCCTTCGCGCTGCCCGTCACCTGCGACCTGCTTCGCTTTGCCCCGCTTCGCCCTCGGCACATATGCCGTGGTCCCTTCCGGAACACTGCGTTCTACGGCTTTCTTCGCCTCTCGGGGACTGGGCTCTTCCCGCACCAGCGCAAACTGCAGCCTCCGGTTCTGGCGGTCGATCCGGTCCAGCAGCACTCGCACTCGCTGCCCAATGCGAAACCCCTTCCCCGTCCGCGTGCTCACAATCTGCCGGTCGGTTTCGCGAAACACGAATCGTTCGTCGCTGCCCCACGCTCCCAGCGTTGCAATCGGCACCAGCCCTTCGACGAACAGTTCGTCCAACTCCACAAAGAATCCATACTTCGTGCACGACAGAATGATTCCGCTGAAGTCTTCACCGATGCGGCTTTCCATGAAGCGCATCTTCTTCCACTCCATCAGTTCGCGTTCCGCATCGTCGGCGCGTCGCTCCGCCTGGCTGGACTCCGCCGCAATCGCCGCCAGCTCGCTCTCCGGCACCGGCTCCCACGCATAGCCAGCGTGCCCCTCGTGTTCCTCCTGCCCGTCGGGCATTGCCTTGCGAGCTCGTCTGCGCCCGGGCCCCACGGCTGCCTGCTCCACGGCCTCTCGCCAGGATTGCGGATCGGTGCTCAGGATCGCCCCGCCTCGTGGATCGGCGCCACTCTCCAGTAGCGCACGCACCAGCCGGTGCACCATCAGGTCGGGATACCGCCGGATCGGCGACGTGAAGTGCGTGTAGCACGGGCTCGCCAGCGCAAAATGCCCTTCGTTCTTCTCGCTGTACTTCGCCTGTTTCAGCGAGCGAAGCATCAGGTAGCTCAGAATCCGTTCCTCGGGCTTGCCCGCAATCTTCTCCGTCAGCTTTTGATACATCTGCGGACTCACCGGAATCGACTCCGCCACCTCATGTACCTGCGGCGCGCGCCCACCGGCACGGCCTGCGTTGCGGCGGGCATCTCTTCGATCGGCGCGCATCGTCATCTGCTTCACCGGAAGACTCGCCAACCCCAGCGAGTAGCCAAACGCACTCGCCGTCTCTTCAAACTCCACAATCCGCTTCGGGTCCGGCATCTCATGGATCCGGTAGATCCCCGGGATCCCGTTCTGCTCGATCCACGTCGCCACGCACTCGTTCGCGCTCAGCATGAACTCTTCAATCAGCCGGTGCGACCACCCGCGCTCCGACCGCACAATCGACAGCATGTTGCCGTCCGGGTCGAACTCGATCACCGGCTCCGGCAGGTCGAAGTCAATTGAGCCGCGCCGCTTCCGCTTCGCATTCAGCTTCAGCGCCAGCTCATACATCCGGTCGAACTCGCCCGCCAGCTCACGAAACTCCGCGCGCGCCGCTTTGTCCCCATCTAGAACCGACTGCACCTGCGTGTACGTCATCCGCCGCGCGCTGCGAATCACGCCCTCGCACACCTCATATCCCAGAATCTCGCCGCGCTCGTCCACTTCCATCACGCAGCTCAGCACCAGCCTGTCCTCATCGGGTCTGAGGCTGCACATTCCGCTGGAGAGCTGCTGTGGCAGCATCGGCACCGCGCGGTCCGGAAAATAGACGCTTGTGCCGCGCAGCCTTGCCTCCAGGTCCAGCGCCGTGCCCGGCAGCACGTACGCGCTTACGTCAGCAATGTGGACCTGCAGCTCCCAATTGCCGTTCGCCAGCTCCCGCACCATCACCGCATCGTCGAAGTCCCGCGCCGTCTCGCCATCGATCGTCACAATCGGCAGCCCGCGAAAATCCCGCCGCCGCGGACCGAGCTCCACTCGCGTCTGTTCCGCCGCTTTTGCCGCATCCGCCAACACGTTCGCTGGAAACACATGCGGCAGGTGGTGCTTGCGGATCACAATCTCCACGTCCACCCCGAACGCGTCCGGCGGCCCCAGCACTTCGATCACCCGCCCCTTCGCCGGGCGTCCCGGAGCAGGGAAGTCGGTGATCTCCACATCAACCGCCAGCCCCTCCATCCAGTCATGCCGGCCCGCGCGCTCTGGATCGTCTTCTTCGGCGGACCACTTCCGCACCTGCGTCTGCGCCTCTTCTCCCAACACTCGGTGCGGCGTCTGCTTCGGAACCGGCGCCACCTCCGCGCCGTCTGGAATCACAATCGCTCCGCCCCCCGGAGCTCCCGTCATGCGCTCATCCAGCGGAGTCACAAAGTTCGCGCCCACCGGCAGCCCACCATCCTCCCAAGCTCCGCGCCGTCTCATGCGCGCGTAATGGAAGATCCCCACCACCGTCGGATTGCGCCGGGTCAGGATTCGCGCCACCCGGCCTGATCGCCGGCCATCGCGCCCCCGCGGAGCCTCGTCCACCAGCACCTCATCGCCCTGCATCGCGCCGTTCAGCTCACCCGGCGGGATAAACAAGTCGTCCTCGCGGTTGGAACTACCATTCGGCCGCACAAATCCGAACCCATCCCGATGCAGATCCAGCTTTCCCGCCACCAGCCGGTCGCGCGTGCCACCCACAGCCCCGCGCCCGCTGGCTGCGGTTCGGCCGCCATTCTCCCGAGCCCTCTGCGCAATTGCTGGATGAACCGTCTTTTCCGGAGCCGCACTCGGCAGCGCCCACTGCTCCGAGTCAGTCTTCACCAGCTCGCCACGAGCCGTCATCCGCGCCAGTTGCTCCAGCAACAGCCGCCGCTCGCGGCCACCGCCCAAGCCCAGCTCGCGTACCAGCTGCTTGTATCCCGCACGCCCGCCGGAGCGCTCCACGCGGCGGATCAGCTCACGGTCGCTCTGCGGATAAGGAGTCTTCGCCATGCTCTAAAAATACGCGTCCCGGTTCCAGGCACGGCCTGCGAATCGAACATGCGTCTTCGCGCTCACTTCGCTCGGAGCTACTTCGCCGAGCAACACGAAGCGCCTGCCGCACCTGCCGGTTGCTGCAGCATCTTTACCGCCTGCTCCAGCGTCGTGTCCGGCGGCACCTGGGTAAACTCCGAGTTCACCTCGTCCTGCTGCTGCCCAATCGTCTTGAAGAACAGCGCGTGCCCATCAATGTGCACATGGGTTTCCGTGATCTGCCACAGTCCCGACGCTACCTCGCGCCGCTCAATATCGAAGTGACTGCCGGCGTGGATCCGAGCCAGCAAGCCCCACCCAATCGTCACATCCTCCATCAGCCGTCCCGTAAACGACTTGATCCGGTGCGCCGGCTTGGACACCACCAGCTTCCCCGTCATCGCGCTCATCACGCGCGACTCCATGGTCGGTGGGTCGAAATCCGGATTCGGCTGGTACGACATCGAGATCGCATCTCCCGCCTCGTTCTCGATCTTCCAGTCAAATGCCTCCGGCATCTGGGTCAGCAACTCGCGCGCGCTCTTGTCGTCATGCAGTCCGTCGCGCCGCTGCTTGGCCTGCAGCGCCGTGTCGTGGATGAAGCGCTCGTTGTACGCGTCATCGGCTGCCAGCGTTTGCGCGGAGGCCGGGTGCCCCCGCTCCATCACGTGCCGCTTCACAGAGCCGTACTTCGTCTCCACCACGGTGAAAACGTCGCCATTTGCCTCATGCTGCTGATATTTCCACCGCGTGTGGTCGTTATCGCTCGCCGCCAGCTCGGCATTCACAGCCTGCTGCACCACCGACTTCGCGTCCTGCGCGGCCGCCGCAGACGGCAAGCCAACCCACACTGCGGCGCTCAACGCCCAACCCAGTACCGTCGTACACCGTGAAAGGCGTTTTAACATGCAATCCTTTGGACGCGAAGTAGGCGCAATTGGTTGATACTACACAAATTCCACTCAGCTTAGCCGCGCCTCAACGCTACCCGCTGAATCCCTCACACGCCCCGCCACGACGACGAGCCGCAGACCGCCGGATCAATCAACAATTCGCAACGAGCCACCCGCAATGACGAACACCTCACCGTATACGCCACGCCTCTCCCCGCGCTTCCTGTAAACAGCCGTCCACACGTGCAGAAATCTGCATTCGGCTAAGCCATTGATTCTCTTGGTTCACTAGCCGTTGGAATCCGGTCCCTCGATTGCATACTAAGCCCGTACAACAGCACAGGAGATCTATGTACGTACGTCCAAGGCTCAGCGGTTTTCTTGCATGCCTCGCCATCGCCGTGGCCGGCTGTTCCAATCCCCGAGGGCTAGACTCTGTCGCCGTATCGCCCTCAAGTCAGTCTCTGGCTGTCACCCAGACAGTGCAGCTCACCGCGACCGGTACCTTCGGCAATGCCAACCATTCATCGACCCAGAACATTACCGGCGCCGTCACCTGGAGCTCGACCGTCCCAGCCGTGGCGACCGTCAACGGTTCGGGGCTCGTAACCGCAGTCAGCCCCGGGACCGCGACCATCACCGCCGCCGCAACTGCTTTTAACGGACCGGTCAGTTCCAGCACGGTCATCACCGTCAACGGATCCAACACCAGTACCGGAGGAACTTCCGGCGGGTCCGGATCAGGCGGTGGCACTGGAGGCAGCGGCGGCAACATCGTCTCCCTCACCGTCATCCCCAGCGGCATCGCCTTCGGCTCACTTACGGAGAGTGGGCAGTTCCTCGCGATCGCCACTTTCTCCACGGCGCCCACCATCCGCGATGTCACCAACCAGGTCACCTGGCTCACCTCGGAACCCAATAAATTCCCGATAAGCAACAATGTTGCTAGCGGAGCCGCGGGAGCGGGCACCCAGAATGGAGGCGTAGTCACAGCCTATGCATCCAGTACCGGCAACGTGGGAGCCACCATAACGGCGGAAATGAAGGACTCCAACGGCTCGCTCGCCACCGCCACTGCGACCGTCGGATGCCCACTTGTTCTTCCCAACCCGCCGAGCACCCCAGGTTCGTGCTACCAGAACATCCCGCAGCTGCTATCGACGCTTACCGTCTACAACGAGGGCTTGAATCAGACAGGCTGGGAGCTCACCGCCCCCTCAGCGACGGGCACGCCGAGCGTCATCCACTGCGGCCCGGGCTTCGGGTCGACCAGCTCGGTCTGCACCGCAACGTATCCCTTGGGCACCACGGTTACCATCACCGCTCCAGCAATCAATGGCGTTAACTTCGGCGGCTGGTCGTCCAACTGCACCAACACCGGCACCGTTACTCAGGCCGGGCCCAACACCTGCACCATCAACCTGTCGGCCAGCGACGCCACCGTCGGCGCAATTTTCAATTAGCCCAGTTTTCCTTGCATAGCCTGACCGCCCTTCGGGGCGGTCGTTCTTTTTGTAGGGACAATCCCGCCACTCTCGGCCGCCTGAAAAACTGTCAAGCCCTCGCGCTCAAGATATTTCATAACCGTCGCGCATTCAGCCACTTGCATTTCGGCTTGGATGTGACACGAGTTATGCTCCAACCGGTACAATTAAGGTATAGAGAGAAATCAAAGAGAGCAGTACAGGACCCAGCCAGGACAGCGCCCACCGTGGTCACTCCTCAGCTCACAACTCCTTTTGTTTTCTCGATTTTAGCTATAAGTCCCGGTCGCTCAATAGTTTACCGCCACAACCCTCCCGCAAGCCACTGAAATTGCGCCACTTCCGCCCAAAATAGGGTGGGGGGGCCTACCCTCGCCGGAGCAGCTGCTTCGGCAGACTCGAACCAAGCGCGAGCAGTGTCCCGCCTGCCGCCGCCGCCCACACGGCCGACGCCGCCGCGATCGTAATCGCATCTCGCGCATGCGAGGAGACGCCGGGAAGCCAGCGCGTTATCGCCGCCGTCGCGGCAAACGCCACCACCGCGGCCGCCAGCGCGCGGCCCAGTTCGCCGAACTCCAGATCGCTGAGCAGCGCCAGCCGCTTGCGGTTCAGCAGCACCGCCAGCGCCCCCGTCTGCGCCAGGATGCCAATGTCGGACGCGATGGCGAGGCCGCGCAGTCCGGCCGCATGGAACAGCCCTGCGTAGATTGGGACGGAGAGCACCGTGATCAGCGTCCCGGTAATCGCCGGAGTCTTGGTGTCGCTGGCCGCATAAAACGCCCGCGCATAAATGCCCTGCACTGCCCACACCGCCAGCGTAATCGCCAGCACCCGGAAAAGCCCGGTGGTAATCGCCGCATCCGAGCGGCTGAAGCGGCCGCCGCGGAACAGGTCCATCAGCCACGGAGCCAGCGCAATCATCCATGCGGAGATCAGCATGCCCACAGCAAACAGCCGCGACACCGAGCGCCCAACCGAAGCCGAGAAGTCGCGCCGCCGGTTCTGCTGATAGAGCGAGGCGAAGAAGGGCAGCGAAGCCGCTCCAGCCGCCGGCCCAATCACATTGAACGGCGCATTAAACAGGTCCTTGGCATTGCCCAGGAAAGTGATACCTCCATGAGCCGTCGAGCCAAAATAGCTAAGGAAGTAAATGTCGAACATGACCAGCGAAACGCCGATCATCAGTGGTAACGAGAGATGCAGCCACTCCAGAAAGGCAGGATCGCGGAAGTTGAGGATGGGCGTATAACGCAGGCCGGTGCGGAACGCCCCCACCGAGTTCAGCAGCGCGGAGCCGCCGATCACACCGACCAGCACTCCGATCGCCAGCGAAAACGTGCCCAGCTGCCGATGCAGCAGCACCGCGCCGAAAATGATTCCCGCGTTATAGATGAGCGGCGTGAATGCCTGGTAGATAAAGATCTTGCGCACCTGCAGACGCGAGCTCATGACGCTGCCGACGAAGAAGAACAGCTGCGCCGGAAGAATAACGCGGGTGAGCGCCGTACAGAGCGCGGCTCCGGCATGATCGGTGCGATAGCCTTTGAACGCCAGCCACACGTATTGCGGCGCGAAGATCTCTCCCAGCAGGATGCCTGTCCCCAGCACCGCCAGCATCGTGGTCAGGATGACAGACAGCGCGCGATCGCCGCCGGGTTCATCGCCCGCCTCGCGATAGCGATTGAGGATGGTGATCACGGAGATGGAGGCCGCGCCGCCGATCAGGAAGTAGTTGATCAGGTCGGGCAGGCGAAAGGCAGCACGGTAGGCATCCTGCTCCAGGCCGGGCGGGAAGATGTAGTTGACGATCTTGATCCGCACCAGCGCGAGTACGCCGGAGCCCAGCGAACTCAACATGAGCAGCATGGCAGCCGAACCCGCCGTGTGCTGGCGCTTCGTCGAAACGGGCTGGCTGGACAGGCTAGGTGGCGTTGCGGCCATGCCTTCGTTGGGCTGCACGGTCGGCTCTGGCGACAGGCTCATGGGCTGGATCGATTCTACGGGGAATGGCGTGAGCCGCGGCCGCTCCAAACGTTGCAGCCCAAGCTGAGTCAACAGCAGGAGCGGCTATTCCTGCCCTTCGAACGGGATCGTAGGCCGCTCGGCCGGCGCGCTGGCGGCGCGGCGCTGGGCACGCAACGATGGGATGGGTTGCTGCTTCTCGCGGCGCGAGGCAGCGCCCACCGGACGGGTAAGCATCGCGGCCAACGCCGCCAGCTCATCGCGGATTCCGCGCAGCGCCTTGCGATCCAGCGCCGTGCCGGAGATGAGCGAGAGCTGCGGGTCCTTCTGCTTGAACTCGGCTTTCAGCACCGCTCGCGCGCCGGGAATGGTGTAGCCCTCTTCCTTGAGCAGGCTGCGCACCCGCAGCGCCATCTCCACGTCGCGCCGCCGGTAGAGCCGCTGGCCGGTGCCGCCCTTGTTGGGCCGAAGCTGGGGAAACTCGTTCTCCCAGAAGCGCAGCACGTATGCGGGCACCTGGCACAGGCGCGCGACTTCGCCGATCCGGAAGTACAGCTTGTCCGGAATCTCAGCGGGCGGCGCAACTGGCGCCGCGTTCCTGCGGATTGGCTCGTCCCGTCCCATCAGCAGTTGGGCAAAATGAATCTTACTTGCGAAATCCAGTTGAATACTATGCCTGAAAGTCGCTGAAATTCCACGGGGAAGAAGAAAAATAATTGGGCCGGCGCAAGCGGCCGGCCCAGTTTATCGAATCTCGAGCAGCTCAGAATGGCTTCAGCTTGCCCAGACCCTTCTTCTTCTTGTGCTTGCTGGAGGACTCGGTGTCCTTATAGAAGCCGGGTTTTTCCTTCTTGCCGTTTGCCGGTGCGTCCTGCGCCACGGTGGCCGGTCCGGGCTTGGCTTCATTGATCACTTCAGGCGCGGCTTCCGGCTTCTGAATCGGCGGCAGCGGCGCTGCATTGGGCGGCCCCACCGGTGCAAGCGGATCAGGTACCTTCGATTGAGTGTTCGAAGCTGGCTGCGCGGTACCGTTGGTCGCCGGCACTGCGTTTTCCACCGGAGCGGTCTGGCTGCCCGGGAACGCCGGAGGAGCGCTGCCCGCGGGCCGTGCGGGAGCAGGCGCGCCGGAGGGCTGAACGATCTCCACCCCAACACCGGTGCCGCTGCTTGTCGCGCCGGAACTGGCAGGCTGCATCGGTTCCACCGCCGGTGTGCCGGTTGTGCTGCCCGCGGGCGGAACTTCCTGGAAGCCGAGCGGCGCGGATGCGGTTGGTTGGGGTGCGGCTCCATCTGCGGCGGCCGCCGGGCTGCTTGCGGGAAGTGGCGTGCCCTCATGTGTGTTCGCGCCCGGGTTCATCGCAGCATTGATCTGCTCCTGCACCTGCTGGATGACGTTGCGCGCCAGAACCGGCTTCGAATCTTCCAGCGTGGGATCCCCGACCGAAGCCGCGGGAACGGTGTCCGCGTGATGCACGAAGAGCAGCGTAGCGCGTTTTGAAAGCGAGTATTGCCCGCGGCTGTTTTCCAGCGCGGCCGAGGCGGCTACCTGCTCCGGCGTGGGGACGGGAATCGGAAGGTTCAACGAGGCCAGCCGGTCACGCGCGTCTTCCACATGCGCCGACGCCGAGTGCTCCAGCACCACCTTGCGATAGGCGGCGGCGGCCTGGTCGTCGTAGATCTTTTCCAGCCTGGCCTTGGCGTCTTCCTTCAGCGGAGAACGGCGCACATACTTCGCCTGCTCCACATACATGTCGCCCAGACCGATCAGCACCTCGTCCATGCGGCTGTACAGCGGGTAGCTGTCGACCACGGTCTCGTAGCGGGCCACGCTGGCCGCAAAGTTGTTGTGGCTGGCATAGAAATCAGCGACGTTTTGCTCGCGGCTGGCCAGCGTCTCCTGCACCTCGCGCAGTCGCTGCTTGGCCTGGGGCACCAGCGGCGAGTCCGGGAACTGCTGCAGCATGGTGCGGTATTCCTGCTCCGCCTGCTTGGTCTTGGTGTAATCGCGGTCGGGCTTGTCCATCTGCTTGAAGTAGATGTCGCCCACTCGCATCTGCGCCTCTGCTGCTTCCGGCGCATTGGGGAAGAAGGTGATGAAGTCCTTGTACTCCTGCTCGGCCTGGGTGAGCGCGGCCGAACCACCCTCCTTGTACCAGCTGTCGGCGATGGCGAGTTTGGCGCGCATCTGGAACTGCGAGTCGGGATAGGTGTTCAGCAGGGTCTGCAGGTCCAGGCGGGCCACATCGAAGTGGCCGCGCTTCACAGCATCCTCCGCCTTGTCATAGAGCACCTTATCCGGCAGCTTCGCGTCCATCCCGGCAAGCTGGTTGATCTTGTCCTTCTTCTCCTTCTTGAGTGCCTTGCGGGTGTCCTTGGACTGGACGACCTTCTCCTTCTTGCCCTTCTCGTTCGTCAGCGCGACGTCGTCCTGCGACGCTGCCGGGGCCGGTGCGGCCTGGCCGGGCGCAGTCTGGGCCGATGCAGCGGCGGGGTCCGCCGCCTGCGCACGCAGGCTGCCGCTGCCCGCAAGCAGTGCTGCTGCGGCGAGTCCGGCGGTGAAGATGCCGGCGAAGGAGGATCGAGCGGGGAAGAGGGAAAACAGGCTGCGGGTGCTGCGTAGCGTCATGCGGGAAACTCCATCTGCCGCGTACTCGGTTGGTGGAAAGTCCGGCCCACGCAGGCCGGTGCGGATTCCCTCCATTTTAGTCGAACCGGCACGTTCCTCGTGCTCGTGGAGAGGGATAGTTGAAACGCCGTCACTGGCCTTCCTGTCCGGCGTTTGCCATTGGCCTCAGGCCGGGGCCGCGGCACGCGCCAGTTCGAGCAGCTCACGGGCATTCTGCTCGGTCTTGCCGCGCGCAAACACAGCGGAGCCTGCGACCAGCATCTCGGCTCCTGCTTGGACTACGGAAGCCACGGTGTCGTGAGCAACTCCGCCGTCCACCTCGATGCGGAAATTGAGGCCCATGGCCTCCCGCAATTCAGCAAGATAGGCGATCTTGTCCACGGCCAGCGGCAGAAACTTTTGGCCTCCGAAACCGGGATTGACGCTCATGACCAGCACATAGTGCACCATCGGCAGCACTTCGAGCAGCGTATCGACCGGGGTGGCCGGATTGATGACGACGCCGGGCAGCGCATTGTGGTCAGCAATGTGCTGCAACGTGCGATGCAGATGGCGGCATACCTCCTGCTGCACGGAGATCATGTCCGCGCCGGCCTCGGCGAAGGCAGGAATATAGCTGTCGGGGTCCTCGATCATCAGGTGGCAGTCGATCGGCAGCTTCGTGATCGGGCGGATGGCCTTCACCATCGGCGGCCCGAATGTGATGTTCGGCACAAAGTGACCGTCCATGACATCGACGTGGATGATAGTGCCGCCGCCGCGCTCCGCCGCCGCAATTTCATCGGCGAGGTGCGCGAAGTCCGAGGCCAGGATGGAGCAGCAGAGATCGATCATAGGCGCGGTGCTGAGGGCAGTGTACTAGCTCTTCGTAGTCAGACGTCAGAGTCGGGACCATCTTCAGCGGGCGAGTGCTCAAAGCGCTCCCATGGCGCGCCTGGAGACTCACGCGTGGCATACCAGCCGCGGGGCAGGTCCGCGAGTTCTTCCAGGCTGGGATCGTCATCAATCGGGTGATGAAGGCAGGAGACGACCGGACCGCCGCCGTCGGACATCTTGTCTCCCAAAAATTGCCAGGCTCCGTCCTCAGCATCGTGTGAAACATAGGTGACTGGTTCCTCTTTTTCGTGAACTGTCTTCGACAGATAGCTGTGCGTGTGCGGATCGTCCGGGAATTTCCAGCGCGAGATGCTGCTGGCCGGATCATTGAAGGCCCAGAAGTCATGCTCCCGCTCCCCTTCGACGATCCCGCTCATCAGCATGGGTTGACGAAAATACTCTTGAAAGCCCTCCTCATCCTGAAATCGATTCTCGAGGTCAGGGTAGATCAGTTGCAGGACGGGAACCTGCTCGCCGCCGTAGTACCAGTCAGCACGCCCCATTGCGTGATGGAACCACTTTTGATCGACCGGGGCGAACTTGCATTCGACCTCGCCTACGATGTCCCGATACTTACCTTGGGTCAGATCCACTCCAGATCTAAGTAACTTCACTGCAGTATTAAGGGCTATGTGGGCAGTTTTTTCCGTTAAGCCAACCGTGATCAGCTCAGGCTTGCAACAGGTATCGAACACGCCGACAGTAAATGAATACCTATTAGAGCTAGTCCCCTGGATACCGAGCACACTAGAACCAAACTTTTCGATGTGATTGAGTGTCGTCAGGAATGTCTCCGCGAGTTCCGATTGCTCTCGCCAAAAGCGCAACCGCGGCCCATCGTACGGCGGTGGATCTTTTTCTGACATTATTTCTTTCTCCGGGTTGTAACCGGCACGACGCGTTCGACATCCGGCCGACCGGCGTGGAGGACTTTGGTGCGGGCGCGCTTCTGTTCGGCGTCGGCGGGGTTGCGCTGGGCCAGATCGCGTTGGGTTTCGGCCATCGGCGTCGGGTCGCCGAGGGCGGCGCGTGCGGCTCCGTTGAGGATGCGCCGGATGGGCCAGCCCCCGTCCGGCTTGGGGAAGAAGACTTCGCCAGCGCGGTGCTTCTCCGGGCGGTAGTACCAGCGGCGCAGCAGCGACAGATGATCGCTGAGGTTGGCCAGGTCGGCCGGCTCCGCCGCCCGGGCTTCGAGTTCCGCGATGGCGGCAGCGGCGCGTGCCTCTGGATTGAGCGGCTGCCCGGCGGAAGGCGCTGCTGCAGCCGGTTCAGGCGTGGCGGCAGGTGCATCGAGAGGGACCGCCTGCAGCATCAGCGGCTGCGCAAAGAGCGAGCTGCCCACCGAGGTCTGTTCCTTGACGGCGCGGACCCCCAGCGTCGACAGGAGCACCGGGCCGGTGAGGCAGCCCGTATGGAGCAGGAAGATTGCAGCGGCCGCCTCGTCGGATTCGGTAGCGCCGTCGCTGGGGCCGTTTGTGCGCGGCGCAACCTGCTTCGCGGGCTTCTGCACGATGAGCGCGCGCAGGCGCGGGAGGGGTTCGACCAGCTCATCGGCGAGACCGGCTGCGGCCTTCACCTTCTGGTGCTGCACGTGGATCTCGGCGGCGCGCTCGAACTCCATCTCGGCGGAGGCCTGTTCGCGTTCGGCGTTCAGACGGTCGAGCACGGAGCGGCCGTGCGTCTCGAGAAAGGCATGGACGGCGGCGGCTTCGGCCGAGTAGGTCGCCGCGCCCTCAGGCGTGTGGGCGCGGTTGCAGGGCGCGAGGCAGCGGTTCATCTCGCCGTAGATGCAGCCGGGATGCTCGGGGTAAGGCGCGAGCTCTTCGTGGCAGCGGCGGAGCTTGAACAGGTCGAGCACGGCGTCGCAGTAGCGGTCGGCCGCGGCGCGCGAGGCGAAGGGGCCGTAGTAACTGGCGAGCGCGCGCTTTGAAAGCCGGTTGCTCGAGTAGAGCCGCGGATAGGCGTTCTCCGCGGCGAAGCGCAGGAAGTACGGCGTGCGCAGCTTCAGCCGCCGCCTCGCTTCGTCGACGCCGAAGATGGAGACCGAGGCGTCGTAGAGCGTGAGCGCCGACTCGAACTCGGAGCCGGTGACGGTGTACTCGATGCGCGCGACGCGCTCGCGCAGGTTCAGCCGCTTACTCTGCGACTCCGGCGGAGCGAGAAGGCGGGTGACGCGCCGGCGCAGATCGGCGGCGCGGGTGAGGTACGGCTGCGCGTTCGTGCCGTGGCCGAAGAGCGCGAAAACTCCGGGAAGCGGCGGGATGCTGCGCAGCGTCTCCGCCGCGCTCTCAGGAGAAAACGCAACCGTCTGCGCGAACTGGAACGGCGCGGCCACAGGTCGATTCTAGCTGCCGCTCAGGCGCCGGCGATGGTCATGCCGTCGATGCGCAGGGTGGGGGCGGCAGAGGCGGAGCGGAAGACCAGATCGTTGCCGATGGCGGTGATGTTGCGGTACATGTCCTTGAGGTTGCCGGCGATGGTGATCTCTTCGACCGGGTAGGCGAGCTCGCCGTTTTCGATCCAGAGGCCGGCTGCACCCTGCGAGTAGTCGCCGGTGACGAGGTTGACGCCGAAGCCCATCACCTCGGTGACGTAGAGGCCGGAGGGAACGTCGGCGATGATCTGCTCCGGCGTGAGGCTGCCGGGCTGAAGGTAGAAGTTGCCGGCGCCGATGCCGGGCGCGGACGCCAGCGAGCGCGAGGCGTTGCCGGTGGACTGGATGCCGAGCTTGCGGGCGGTGTAGGTGTTGCTGACGTAGTTGCGCAGGATGCCGTTCTCGACGATGACGGTGCGGCGGGTGGGCAGGCCTTCGGAATCGAAGGGAGCGGTGCCGAATCCGCCGAGCTGGATCGTGTCTCCGACGGATTGTCCGGACCCGGAGGCGAGTTGATGGAGCTGGAGGCCGCCGCGCGCTGCGCTGGGCTCGTCCGCTCCGGAGTTGGGCGAGGGGTTGAAGACGAGGGTGCCGTCGTCGATGACGGTGATGTTGCGGCCGGCGACCTGCTCGCCGAGCCGTCCGGCGAAGAAGCTGGCGTGGCGATAGACGGCGTCGGCATTGGCGGCGTCGAAGATGTTGCCGATGATGCCGCGGGCGACCTCCGGGGCGAAGACGACCGGCGCCTGCTGAGTCTTGGCGCGGCGGGCGCCCAGGCGGCGCAGGGTGCGGCGGGCGGCTTCCTCGCCGATGGCGACCGGGTCCTCGAGCAGGCGCGTGGTGCGGGAGGCCGAGTACCAGTAGTTGCGCTGCATGTTGCCGTGCTCGTCGTGCGCGATGGGCTGGGCGGAGAAGCCGCAGTAGCTGCGGCGGAACTCTCCGGTGAAGCCGCGGGAGTTGACCAGGATCTTGTGCGAGGTGGCGGTGTCGTAGTCGCCGCCGCCGGAGTTCTGGATGCGGGCGTCGTAGGCGAGGGCGGCGGCCTCGCAGATGCGCGCGATCTCGATGCGCTCGGCGGGGAGCTGGCTGTACACGTCCTCGTAGTAGAGGGCCATGGCGGCGGGGTTGTGGTGGCCGAACTCGCCGGGCTCGGGCAGGCCGGCGTGCGGGTCGGGGCTTGCGATGCGGGCGAGGGAGAGCGCGCCGGAGACGAGCTGGGCGACGCTTTCGGTGGAGAGGTCGGAGGAGGAGGTCGAGGCGGTGCGCTGGCCCTCGGCGGACGCGATGTACACCCGGAGGCCGATGGCGCGGGAGCCCGACTCCTTGAGGGTTTCGACCTGGCCGAGGCGAACCTTGGCGGCGAACTCGTCGCCTTCGTAGAGGACGGCTTCGGCGTCGGTGGCGCCGGCCTGGACAGCTCGGCGGACGACGTCAGAGGCGAGCTGGAGGAGGTCGGCGGCGGTGAGGGCTTCAGCGGGCAATCGGTGTCCTTGGGGGGTACCCCCCGGTGGGGAGTCATACTCTGGTTAATAGGCAAGTCTTTTTGTTTTCAGCGTTGGCCATTCAAAATGGGGTGGGGAGTCCCTTTCGGGTCAACAGCTGCCGGGGCAAGTCTTTGCTTGCGCCGAGGCGAAATTTCGCTTGTCTCCTGATGCTCTCTCTTATTTTGTCTCCTATTTCTATTTTATCGAACCGGCATAGGGAGTGTGACATCTCTATTGTCAGCAGATTCAGACACTTAGGCGAAAAGAGGCTTGACACGCGTTTTTTGGGCGGAAAGTGGGAAAGATTTTTTGGGAACAGTTGGGGAAAGCTTAGTTCTGGGTGGGCTGCTCGACGTGATCCACGACGAGGACCTGAACCGGACCTTTGGCCGGCTTGAGGCTGAGGCCGAGCTGCTCTCTCACTGCCGTGAAGATGGAAGGACCGGCGTCGGGGTCGGCCGCGCGCGTGTCTTCCGGCGACCAGTTAAGCGAGAAGCTGTACCTGCCTTTCAGCCCGGTCTTGTTGACGACGGTGCGATGGACTATGTCGGCGAGATAATTCGCGACTCGATCCATGGGGACGTTGCGGGCGGCGACGGCAGTCCGGCCGTCTCCGTTGAAGCCGGATTCCGAGTTGACGTCTCCGGTAAACGGTTCAACTTTGGGCTGCCCTTTGAAGACGACCAATTCATAGAGCGGGAGCCTGCGGAGTTCCGTGTGTGTCTGCAGATGAAATCGCTTGCGCAGAAATGAAACCACCATCGGACGGTAGTTGAGAATCCCTTTCGACTGGTGATCCGAGGCTAGAACCTTGGCCTTGATTTCGAACCGGGCCGACTCCAGATCGCGTGGAATGCCTAAGATCAGGTCCTCGCGGATACCGAGGGCCTGGTGGAGGAGCATCTTCAAGGAGACGTTGACGGCGGAGTAGGTGTCATTTTCTACGTCCATTTCAACAGCGTTGGAGCCGGAGTTGTGGGGCCGGATGGAGACGACGTCGAATGCGGGCGCGGCAGCAGCCGGAGTTTGCGCGTGCAGCGGAACAGAGATGAACGCAGAAGCGGTAACAAGAAAGAGCCGCAACGCGGTAGATGTCGAGGACAGGACGGTGGGTCTGATCGGGTGCTCTCCTCGGAATCAGTCTAGTCTCCGAAGCGACGTTCGCATGGCCTGACCGGCTGCTTATGTCACTGTCCGGCACTTCGTCCGTTTTTGTTATGGGCGGGAACGTCGTGCAGTGCTAGGTTGTTCGCATGCAGAGCGGTCCGGTGTGTCCTCAATGTGGTTGTGTGGCAACAGGTGGCGTATGTCACGTCTGTGGAGCTTCAGTCGGAGCGCCGATCGTCCCCACCAGCCGGCTTTCCAGAACGGGCCACCGGAGGGGAGCAAACGATGGCAGTAGCTGCGGTAACAACTAATCCAATTCTGACAAACATGGAGGGTCCCGAAAGTTCAGAGGCTTGGCAGCGCCAGAACTCCGGATCAATGAGCCTGACCGGAACCATCTACGCAACAGGCGTGCTTCTCGCTCTCGTGGCGTCATCCGCTGCTCTAAGTTGGAAGGCCGATATGATCTACGGCCAAAGTCAAGACCGAATGATGCCGATTCTAGAAGTATTTCTGCTCTGCTTCCCCGCTCCGTTCCTATTAGTGTGGCTCACAATACGAAACAAAGCATGGTCGCCCATCACTGCTCCAATCTCGGCGATCCTGCAGGGCACGCTTTTGGGGTATGCTTCGGCCGTTTTTGAATACCGTTTCCCAGGCATCGTGGTCCAGTCCGTGTTTTTGACAATCGCAATCGGCTTCGGCCTTCTGGTTGCATATCGGACCAGTCTAATTCGCGTCGGCGCATCATCCCACAGGAAACTGATGGCGGCGTTGTGTGGGGTGCTTCTGTACTATGTCGCAAACGCGATACTTGTGTTGCTGCATGTTCGAGAGCTCCCCATGCTGACCGCAGGAATTCCCGGCGTCGCTGTGAGCATAGCCGTTGTGGTGATTGCATCCGTAAGACTCGTTGCTAGTTTTGACGCTGCGGTGAATGGAGCTAACGATCGATACCCCAAATATATGGATTGGTATGTGGCCTTGGGACTCACCGTAGCATTGGTCTGGCTGTACCTTGAGACGCTCGTCTTGCTTTCGAAATCCAGGAAGGTCGCACAGTAGTGAGGTGCGCATTGGCCAAAGTTCTAGCTCATTGGGAGAATAGATCCTTCATCAGATCCGTTTTCTCTTCATTGGGAATCTCCGTTGCTTCCTAAATTGTCGACTTGTATTGTGAGGGTCAAATGAGAGAACTCGATAGCCGCGAAAAGGGCTTACTTGAAAGGCTTATAGATGCAGCTCCCCAGCTAAGTGATGAGCTACGCACTCAAGTGGAAAACATCAGAGCTGAACAGATTGGACCGGACGGGACGCTTCGGCTGCACTGCAGTGATGGAATACCCAGCAAGTACGTTACGCCCGTCTCGGAAGGTGTCTGCAAAGATGCAGATGGGGTGGATATCGCGGTGATGTTGCATCTCGCAAAGAGCGGGTTCATGTCGATGCTGGAGATTATCAGGTACGACGGATCGCAGATCATCAGTCCGCCCTCAGCCGACAATCTTGCCATCAACTCTGTACCCACATTTCAAGTTCTCGGCCCCGGTAGATATCGCAGGGTGGAGTGAGTCTGAGCGTCTTCTGCGCGAGAGCCGTTTACGCTGCCCGCGCGGTCACATCACTTAGGTCGTACATTCTGCTCCGAGCACTTCAGCCATTGAAGCGGCTTCAGTCGTTGCCAACCATGCCGGTTGCGGTGGCGCCTTGTTCGGCGCGGGGGCCGAGGACTTCCTTCATGACGGTTGCGAGGTCGTTGAGGGCCTGGCCGCACTCGCCGTGGAAGCTGGAGCCGTGCATGATGGCGAGGGACTTTGGTTGAAGGGCGGCGAGGTCGTGGAGGATGCGGCCGGTGTGGTGGGTGTAGGGCACGTAGTTGGCGAAGGGGCCCTGCTCGGTCTGCTCCAGCGCGTCCTTGCAGCGCTCGACGATGCTGGAGGTGGTGGAGGGGTCGTGCAGGCCCCACTGGTGGAAGAGGTCGGAGCAGAAGAGAGTTTTCTCGGAGTCCTCAAAGAGAACGCCGGCGTCCCAGCCGTGGGGCACGTGCGGCGTGGGGATGAAGCGGAAGGTGTAGCGGCCGGTGGAGAAGGTATCGTCGCGCGTGAGCGTGCGGGCGGGGCGGATGGCGAAGTCGTTGACGCTGACCATGGCGCCGACAAGGCCGCAGACGGGCTGGGCGGAGGGCGCGATCTGGAGCCACTCGTTGAGGGCACCGCACTCGTCGGACTCGAAATGGCTGAAGCCGATGTGGCGGAGTTTGGCGGGGTCCATGAGGCGAGAGAGCTCCTGCCGGAGCAGTGGGAACATGCCGCGCAGGCCGGCGTGAAAGAGCAGCGGCTCTTCATCGCGGACGAGGAAGTGGCTGAACTCGAGATTGATGTCGGGAACGAAGACGGAGATGCGGTAGATCTCCGGCGCAATTTCTGTGGTTGAAATCATGGGCAGCCCCCTCAAAAGGTTTTTCGCGAATCAGTATAGGGAACGCGAGGCGGGATGCGCACGTGCGAGCCCCCTCGGGGATGACAACTGGTGGAGGCAAAGCAAAAGTAGATGCCGCGGCGACGCGCTCTGTTTGGCGTAGTAAGGTGGAGGTCTCACGAATGGCAGGTTCCGGACGAAGGGAAATTTTGCTATGGCTTCCGATGAAAGACACTGGTTCGCCGCGGCAACGATTTCCGTTGCGATGCTTGCAGCATGCTGTCTGAGCGCGCCGGCCCAGGCTGCTGCGAAGGTCCAGCCCGAACTTCTGAACGCGGTGAAGGCTTGCGACAGGGATTCGCGGTCGCTGTTGGAGCGACTGGTCGCGATTGACAGTGGGACGGGCGATGCCGAAGGTCTGCGTGCGGTGGGGCAACTTTATGCCGTCGAGTTGAAGGCGGTGGGGGCATCGGTGAAGATGGTGGCCCCGCCTCCGAGCGCGCCTGCAGGCGACAACGTTGTGGCGACGCTGAGCGGCTCGGGCAAGGGCCGCATTCTGCTGATCGCGCACATGGATACAGTGTTCCGGCGCGGCGACGTTGCGCGGGTGAAGCCGCGTTGGGAGGGCGATCGCTACTTCGGCCCGGGAGCGGGAGACGACAAGTCCGGAGGGGTGACGGCGATTTGTGCGCTGCGGGCGCTGAAGCAAGTTGGATTCCGTGACTTTGCCCGGATCGACGTGCTGTTGAACGCGAGCGAGGAGACGGGATCGCTGGGCTCGCGTGACCTGATCCGCACCATGGCCAAGGACAGCGATCTGGTAATCAATCTGGAGCGAGGGGTTCCACGCGACCAGATTCTGCATGCGCGAAAGGGTGGGGGCACGCTGACGATGGAGTTCACGGGGCGGGCGGCGCACTCGGGCCTGGAGCCGGAGAAGGGGCGCAATGCTGTCCTGGAAGCGGCGCGGGTGGCGCTGGCGCTGGATGGGCTGGCTGATCCGAATCTCAAGACCACGGTCTCAGTGGACGTGCTGCAAGGCGGCGACAAGATCAATATCATTCCCGACCATGCGGTGCTGAAGGCCGATGTGCGCGCGTTCACGCAGGCGGAGTTCGATCGTGTGAACCACGCAGCGGCGGAGTTGGCGGCGCATCCGGGAATCGACGGAGTGACCATCCAGAGCAAGTTCGTCGAACTGTTTCCCCCGTGGGAGCGCAACGCGCAGGCGGATGCGCTGGTTGGCCAGTCTCAGCGGCTGTATCGCGAGCTGGGCGGTACGCTGACGGCGACGGAGGTTGGATCGTCCGCGGATATCAGCTTCGCTGTCGAAGGTGGCACGCCAGGGATCGACGGCTTTGGAATGGAGGGCGGCGACGCGCACACGGATCACGATCACGCGGATTTCAACACGCTGACGCCGCGGGCCTACCTGCTGGCGCGGTTGCTGATGGAGGCCGGGCACGATCCCAAGGCCAGGTAAAAGGCTGGACGTCGCCTGGGACCTCTTGAGATTTGTTGAAGACCACGCCTGACGTACGAGACTAGCTGGCCGCGACTATTTTGGGTTGAAGCGCACCCATTTGCCGCCGAAATTTACGTTCATGCCGCCACACTGCATGTTGTCGTAGGCCTGCAGCGTGTGGGTGGCGGGGTCGAGCTTGAGATCGAGGACGCAGGCGGGCCCGTCGTCCGATGCTTCCACAGCATGTAGATAAAGGCCGATGGGAACCGCATCCGCCTGAATCTGTCCGTAGTGAACGACGCCATGTGCTCCGTACCAATACGCTCGTCCGCTGACGTATAGCATGTGCGAGCCCGGCTTGTGCACAATGAGGAGGCGAGGGTTGTTGTATCCGGGGACCTGTTTCCAGATACGCCACCAGCCCAGCCAATCGGTCAGCGGTACGGATGGGCTTGCCGGAACCGGGCTCAGACGATTCCCGGGCACCCAGCCGCTGACAGAATTCGGGCCGGTGATGCAGGCCCAGCCGTCCTGTTCTGGACCGAGGTTGACGATCAGCCCGGGAAATACGGTACCGGCGGCGCACTCACCGGCAGGCCTGTTGAATCCGCAGGCAAACTGAAATGGGATCGACCCGTTGCCGCTGGTGATGCGAATGGGGGTGCCGGAGTCGATGTGTGGGAATTCACACGTGGAAGTGGGCGCGCCCGGGATCGGCGATTGGGCCGGCTGGCCGGAGGGCTGCATTGTCTGGGCCGCAAGAGAAGAGGCGCACAGCAGCCAGAGGTAGAGTGTGCGCATCACGCCGGGTAGCTCCCTGAGGGAACAACATACCACGAGGCTCGGGAAGATCGAGGTCAGCTTGCGGGGTCGAAGTCGTTGGCGGTGATGAGTTGCAGGGCGGGTGCGGAGGAAGTCGCGCCGGACTGGGCGTGGTCGATGAGGATCAGGGTGCGGACTGCGCCCGAGGGATAGACGGCCTGGGCTCCGGTGAATATTGGGCTGGCGAGAGCGGGGCGCGAGCCAGCCTGGAAGGCGAGGATGGAGTACGCGCCGGAGGGCAGGTTGCGGTATCCGGTGTTGGCTCCAAAGCCGGCGCGGCTGGCCAGCGGGACGGCGGCGGTGAGCGGAGAGCCTGCAGGCAGCAAATAGAGATCGTAGGCGCCGCGGCGCGTGGTCTGGGTGAGGACGCGGAGCGCGACCTTACCGGCCGGAGCGGGCGTGGACTGGTCGCGGAGGACGGTCATCTGCAGCGCGGCGGCGGTGTTGCCGGTGAGGAGCGTGTACTGGCCTCCGTCGAGAAAGGAGGCCTGCACAGCGGCGAGCTGCTGACGAGTGCCGGCGGTATAGGCGGTCTGGGTATAGGCGCCGGGCGGCAGCGGGATGTAGGAGCTGACGGTGCCGAAGGCGACGTTGTAGAGCCCGGCGGAGTCGGTTTGGCGGATGTCGATGGCGGGCGCGTCAGGGGAGGTGTCGATGATGCGGACCTGAGCGACGGGCTGCACGCGCGACATGCCCTGGCAGCCGGCAAGCAGCGCGCAAACGGATGCCAGTGCGGCGGTCCAGCGAGGAGACAGGGATCGAGTGGGAGGCCCAGCAGGGGTGCCGAAATGGGGCACAGAGCGCATCAACGACGAACGCCAGGCCCTTAGATTACCTCAAAAAGGCGACAGCTGTGGGGTAAGGGGGCATACGCTGTGCCGGAGGGACAAGGCGCGCGGCTCAGGCGGGGACGAAGATGGAGGCTGCAGAGATGGCAGGGGCGTGCAGTGCGCGGTACTGGTCGAAGGACGCGATGAGCGCGGGCAGGTCCTGGGCGGGCAGCGGGTGGCTGATGTAGTAGCCCTGGACGTGATCGCAGCCCAGATCGCGCAGCAGGCCGAACTGATCGGAGGTCTCGACGCCTTCGGCGGTGACCTCGATTTCGAGGGCGTGGGCCATCTCCAGGATGGCGCGAATGACGGCGCGATTGCTGCGATTGGTGGTGCAGTCCATCACCAGTGAGCGGTCAATCTTGATGCAGTCCAGCGGGTATCGGGTGATGTAGGAGAGGGTGGAGAAGCCGACACCGAAGTCGTCGAGCACGAGACGGACGCCGAGCCCGTGGAGGCGGTCCAGCAGTTCGCGGGTTTCGAGCGAGTCGTTCATGAGGTGCGACTCGGTGATCTCCAGCGCGAGGGTATGCGGGGCGCGAGAGGTGGTGGCGAGCAGCTTCTCGATTGCATTGGGGAGTCCGGGATCGAGGAACTGGAGCGGGGAAAGATTGACGGAGAGGACGAAGTCGCGGACCGCCGAGTGCTCGATGCCCGCGATCTGGCGGGGGCCCTGATCGAGGATCCATTCGCCGATGCGCACGATGAGGCCGGACTCCTCGGCGAGCTGGATGAAGCGGCCGGGCAGGATGAGGCCGAGCTCGGGATGCCGCCACCGGAGCAGCGCCTCGAATCCCTGAAGCTGGCGCGACTGGCAGGCGACCTGCGGCTGATAGTAGAGCTCGAACTCGCCGCGGCGGAGAGCATCGGGGAGTGCGTTACGCAGGCGCATCTGGTCGCGGTTGGGCTCGAGCATCTCCGAGGTGAAGACCTGGAAGCAGCGGCGGCCGCTGGCTTTGGCGCGGTACATGGCGGCATCGACGCGACGCATCAGGGTTTCGGCATCAGTATCGGCGTCAGTGAGTTCGCAGACGCCGACGCTGGCCGAGACATGGACGGTCGTCGCGCCAAGGGCGATCGGGGCGGAGAGCGCGGCTACGAGCTTGGAGGCGATGGCCTCGGCCTGTCCGGCGGCGGTGAGATCGCTGAGCAGAATCACGAACTCGTCTCCGCCCATGCGTGCTACGGTATCGGTCTTGCGCAGGTATCCGCTGATGCGCTGGGCGGTGGCGCAGAGGACGGTGTCTCCGGCCTGGTGGCCGTAACAGTCGTTGATGTGCTTGAACTGGTCGAGGTCGAGCATCAGCAGGGCCATGCGGCTGCCGAAACGGCGGGCGCGGTCGAGCGAGCCGTTGAGGCGGTCATGGAACAGCGATCGGCTGGGCAGGCCGGTGAGCGCGTCGTGATGGGCCATGTGGCGGTAGAGCTCGCGGCTCTTGCGCAGCTCCTGGGTCTGAATCTGGACGCGGCGGCGCAGAGAGACGATCCAGCAACCGACTCCGGCGAGCAGAACCACCAGCACTGCCACACAGCTGAAGATGTGCTCCGAGGTCCACCAGGAAGGCCTGCTGATGACCCGGATGTCGTCCCGGGTGCGGAGCAGGATGGAGAACTGCGAGCCCTTGGCGTTGCCCTGGCCCTCCAAGGTGCGGCTGATGTCGAAAGGAACATAGGAGACGCCGCGCAACTCGACGAAGCTGCCTACCGGCGGCAGCAGGATGTTGGGCTGTGCGGGTAGCACCGCCTGAAAGACCGAATTGCCGGAGGAGAGGACGAGGTTGGTATCGCCGGCCCCGGCGCTGCTGCCGAGCAGCTTGCCACGAATGCTGATGAACTCGGCATCGTGTCCATTAAGGATGTCTTCCGGGGTGACGGGCAGCGGAGAGGCTGTGGAGGAAGACGGCAGCGTGCGGAACTCGGCGTAGCTGAGGCTGGGGGCAATGCCGGCCAGTCCGACGAAGCCGACCAGATCGACGGCAGAGCCGATGCGGACAGGTTGCGCCTGCGATGCGCCGGCGCAGATGCCGCCGGAGTCATCGCGGATGCAGATGCGGCGGCCGGGCCAGTCCAGCGTGACAAAGCCGCGGACGTGTACGCGATGCAGCCACGTACGGTTGGCCTGGTAACGGAGCAGATCTGTGATGGGAAGCGTGGGCAGCGCGAAAGCGTCGGCCGGGCCAGGCTGTAGGATCTCGACGGTATCGAGCGAGGGGAAGAAGATGTGCGCTCCGGCGATCTGACGGCGCGAATTGAAGATCGGTGCGGCGGTTCCGCGCAGCCGGATGCGGGAGTCCACGAGGCGCTTGTAGTCGACGTTCGGACGCATGACCGTCAGCGCGCTGATGCTGCCATCCGGCAGAGAGAGCTCCAGCGCAATGTGAGGGCCGGTCTGAGTAACGGCGCGGACGATGCCTTCCACCTGCACCCACCGGCAGTCCACCACGCCGCTGACAATCTCGGAGAGAGTTGCGGTGATGGCATGTTGCGGCAGAGCACCGTAGGAGAGGACATTGAAGTTGGCGTTCTGAATGATGGGAGCGAAGTCGCCGGGAGCGGTGACTCCGGTGACTTCCACTTCCGCTCCGGCTCGCGGCTGCAGGCCGGTCCATTTGGCCCCGAGTGGAGTCGCGGCATACACTCCGCCGGATTCGTCATAGAGGAAGCTCGAGATCTGGCGGCTGTCCAGCTTGGGGTCGTAGAAGGTAATGGTGGCGTGGACGTGTACCGGATACCCGCGAGCCGCCTGAGCCAGGGGGAGGGAGTGGACGGCCTTCAGCGTGGTGAGCGGCTGCAGGGGTGGCTGGGGCGACGGGTCTGCTGCGATCGCCTCCGCGTGGGTGGCAGCGAACAAGAGCAGGAGAGCGGAGAATGTGCGCGAAGCCGTCCCAAATGTCACCCCAACATCATCGGCACTGGAGTAGACGATGTTTAATACACCTTTTGTGTCGTTTAGCGAGCTTCCGTGGTGTATCGGCGGGCGTTGGGATGAGATTGGCCCTTGGCGCGGCGAGCTGGCGGGACATACCGGGTAAGAGAAATTCCCGTCCAACCGGAGAGCCGGTCTCCGGCAGACACGATGGAGGAATCAGTTTGGGGATGAGGTCCGGGGTGAGGATCGGAGGATGGTGGGCGGGCGTTGCTTTGCTGGCCGGACAGGCCGCCTGGGCTGCGCTGCCGCCGGGCGCTGCGCCACCGGCAGCGCCAGCCGCTCCCTCGCACGCGGCCGAGGCACAGCCCGGTCCGGCAGGGACGAGCGGCGAACGTGCTGCCCCCGCCGCGCAGACGAATGGCGGAGCTGGGCGGGTGGAATCGGTCGTCAGCATGAGGGCGGCAAAATCGGGTGAGGTCGCGAAGCTCAAGAAGAGCTACGAAGTCTCCGTGAAAGATGGGGCGTGGACGGATTCCGGCATCGACGTGGCTGCCGGAGAGGTGCTGAGCTTCGAGGCCAAAGGCCAGATCACGCTGGCGGGCGACCGGGTTACGGGGCCGGAGGGCGTTGAGCGCGGGTTCAAGGATCTGCTGCGCATCTTTCCCCTGAACTCGGCTAAAACAGGCGAGCTGATCGGGCGGGTGAGCAACGTGGACGCTTCGTACCCGTTTGAGATCGGAGCGCAGGGCAAGATCACGATGCCGACTCGGGGGCGGCTGTTCCTGCGGGTGAATGCAAGCGACGACCTGGAGCCCGCTGGCGAGTTCAAGGTGAAGATTCAACCCGCAAAGGTGGAACCTGCCGAGGCGAAGGCGGCGACCCCGCAGAATGGGGAGGAACTGGCGAAGCTGATCTCGCCCGCGACGTTTGCGGGGATTCCGCGGCGGGTGCGGGATGCGGCGGGGGATCCGGGCGACATGGTGAACTTTGCGCTGCTGGGCACCAAGGAGCAGGTAGAAGCAGCCTTCAAAGCCGCGGGATGGGTGCAGGTCGACAAGACTGTGGGCGAGGCGGTGCTGCACGGCATTCTCTCCACCCTGGGCAAAGAGGCGTACACCGAGATGCCCATGAGCACGCTGTACCTGTTCGGCCGGCCGCAGGACTTGTCGTTTGCGCGCGGCGATCCGCTGAAGATTGCCGCCGAACGCCACCATCTGCGGGTGTGGCAGACGGAGCTGACGGTGGCAGGGGCGCCGCTGTGGGTGGGCTCGGCGACCCACGATATCGGCTTTGAGACCGACCAGCGCAACGGCGGCGTGACCCACAGGATCGATCCCAAGGTGGATGGCGAACGGCAGTTTCTGCTGGAGAGCTTTGACGCGGCGGGCGTGTTTTCGAGCGCCGCCTACGTGACGCCTGCCGATCCGGTGCGGGAGGCGCGGACGGCCACCGGGGGCGAGTTCAGCTCCGACGGGCGGATTGTGGCGATGCGGCTGAAGTAGGCGCCGGTTTGGGAGATCCAGCGAGGGGGGCGTGTTCTATGGCGACCCGGAAAGGCGGCCCCAGGGACGTCAGGGGAAAAATTGCTGGTAGGCTCAACCAGCCGGCAAGTTGCAGGTGCAGGCAGCATCTTAGAATCAGGCAGTTTACGAGGAGGACGGATATGAAGGTTCGCAGGATCTTAGGTCTGCTAGCGGCGGCGCTGCTTTGCATCGCGATGTCTGCTCCGGCGTTTGCAGCGCAGGTGCCGGCGGGAACAGCAACCGGCAAGCCCAAAACGGTTACACCCGGCTCAAAGAGCAAGTCAACGATGGCCCCGGTGTCGCAGAACGATACCGCCGCGGAGAAGCCGACCGCGGGCAAGCAGATGCTGGACATCAATACGGCGACAGAAGACCAGCTGAAGGCGCTTCCGGGAGTCGGCGATGCGTATGCAGCGCGCATCGTCAAGGGGCGTCCGTACACGGCCAAGAACCAGCTGACGCAGAAGGGCATTATTCCCCAGGCGACGTACGACAAGATCAAGGACCAGATCGTCGCGCATCACGCGAAATAGGGCTGCAGCCGAGCGGGGTGCGTCCGGAGAACCTGGATGCACCCGGCCTGGTTTCCGGCTGCGGAGTTATGACCGGGTTGGCGCGGCCGGCATGCAGGATGCAACAATCCGGTATGGCCAATTTAACCCTGGTGTATGGAATGCGGCTGCTCCCCTCGGATGAAGTGGAGAGCGTGGGTGAGGCGCCGGTGGTGCTGAAGAACGGAAATCAGGCGCGAGTGACGATGCATGTGCTGGAAGGCAGCCGTGCCGAGATTGAAGCGCAGCTCCGCCTGAGCATCGAGGCGTTCTTCGATTTCTATCCTGAGATCTGAGCTGCGAACCGGGGGCAGCTGATCCGTTTCGCCTGGCTTGCGTTGCGGCGAAGGCTTTCGGTCGCGCTTTTTCGATCGACTTGACACTCGCGGCCGCCCGCGCGCACTGTCGCTGACACTTGTCATAGACGCACCGACGGGAGTCATAGGATGCCGATCCGCCTCACCCGGCTTGAAATTCAACTGATGGAGACCGTCTGGGCACGCGGCGAGGCCTCCATCCGCGAGATGCAGGAGGCGCTGCCCGAAGCCAGGCGCCCCGGCTACACCAGCATTCAGACCATGGTGTACCGGCTGGAAGCGAAGAAGGTGCTTCGCCGGGTGCGCAAGGTCGGCAACTTTCACATGTTTGCCGCGACGGTGACGCGCGAGTCGGTGCAGCACCGGCTGGTCGACGATCTGCTGGCGGTCTTCGGCGGCCAGTCGCGCCCGGTGGTTGCACGCCTGATTGAGACCGGCAACCTGACGCTGGACGACCTGGAATATGCCGAGCAGACGCTCAAAGAGCTGAAGGCCAAAAGCCCGGCGAAAGCCGCGAAGAAAGCAGGGAAGGCATGAGCGTAGCCTGGTCTTTCTCGATCTCCGGTGGCGCGCTCGCCAATCATCTGTGGCAGTCCAGCTTCTTCGCGCTGGCGGTCTGGCTGCTGACCGCTTTGTTGCGGCGCAACCCCGCGCGCGTCCGTTATGGGCTGTGGCTGGCTGCCTCGCTCAAGTTCCTTGTGCCGTTCTCGCTGCTGATTGCGCTGGGAGGCCTGCTTCCGCAGCCGCGACCCACGGTAAGCGCCGCGCCGGAGGCCATTTACTCCGCCGTCGATCTAGCAACGCAGCCGTTCCCTGCGTGGGAGCCGGCGCCGGTAGCCCAGCCTTCGCTGACCGTCGCGCAGCGGGTCGCCGGATATGTCCCCGGCATTCTGCTGGCGCTCTGAATCGCCGGCACGGTCGCTGTCCTGCTGGTCTGGTTCTTGCGCTGGCGGCGGCTGCACGCCACGCTTCGCCAGGCAGCGCCCGCGCAGTCCGGCCGCGAGCTGGATCTGCTACGCCGGGTTGAGGCCATGCTGAGTGCACGCGCGCCACTCCAGCTGCGGCTCTCCGGTGAGCTGATCGAGCCGGGTATCTTTGGCATCCTGCGGCCGGTGCTGGTCTGGCCGGCGCTGCTGACAGAGCACCTGGAAGACGAGCACATCCAGGCGATCCTGACGCACGAGCTGGTGCACGCACGCCGCCGCGACAACCTGACCGCGGCTCTGCACATGCTCGTGGAATCGGTCTTTTGGTTTCACCCGCTGGTGTGGTGGATCGGGCGGCGCCTGCTGGTGGAACGCGAACGCGCGTGCGACGAGGCAGTGGTCGGGCTGGGCGGCCAACCTGAGGCTTACGCTGAGTCGTTGCTGAAGGCGTGCCGCTTCTGTATCGAGTCGCCCCTGCCGTGTGTGTCCGGCATCACGGGTGCGGACCTCGCCGAGCGCGTTCGCTCCATCATGACAGCCGCGTTTACGGCACACCTGAGCCTGACGAGGAAGCTTCTGCTCGTCTCGGCCGCCGGAGTCACCATTGCAGCTCCGATTCTGCTTGGCGAAGCAGCAACTCTGTCCGACTCCACTGCCATGGCTCGCTTCCTGCAGGTGCGCCTGCCCGCCGCCCCGCCGCCCCCACCTCCGCGCCAGTTCAAAGAGACTGCTCAGATTTCGAGAGCAACGGCTGACGTGGCGCAAGTTGGTTCTTCTTCTACGCCGCCCCCGGGCACCGCAGGGAAGCCACTCGCCTTCGAGGTGGTGTCGATTCGGGAGAACAAGTCCGGAAGTCACGAAGGCAAAATGGATGCTACCGGTGATGGCTGGCGCATGGTGAACATGCCGTTCGAAGGTCTTCTCCAGGTGGCATTCGTGCCGCAGCCGGGTGGCCCGGCCTTTTTCCCGAATGGAGCCATCCTGGGAATGCCGGCCTGGGGGCGTGACCGCTACGATGTGGTGGCGAAGGTGCCGCAGTCTGCCTTGGCCGATTGGAAGAATCCAGCCGAACAGCCCGGGATGCTCCATGCCATGCTGCAGACCGCGCTGGCCGAGCGATGCGGCCTGAAGGTGCATCGCGAGCGAAAGACCATCGACATCCTCGCTCTGGTGGTCGCCAAAGGCGGCCCCAAGCTTAAGCCCGCTGACCCGAACGCACCGCCGCATCCTGAAGCCAGCAAGATTCCAGGACTGGGATTCGCGGTGCCTGAAGATGGCGGCAAGACGATTCGTTTCTACGGTGCCAATCTTGCGCTGTTCACCAACGTGCTCGACAAAGGTGGTGCGCTTAACGTCCAGGATCGCACTGGGCTTACTGGCAAATACGACTTCGTCATCCATATGCCCGACCCACCTGCGCCTGCTCCCGGAGAGAGCGCCGCTGCAGACGACCCCAGGTATTTCGCGGATGCCGTAGCCGAACAGCTCGGCCTCAAGCTCGTGCCCGCCAAGGGGCAGGTTGAGACTCTCGTGATCGACCGGATTCACCCGCCGAGTGCGAATTAGATGCAGTAACGAGGAGCATTGGTATGGGCAACGCGCTGTGCCTCGCGATGTGTGGACTGCTGGCATCGGGATCGATGGCGCTGCACGCCCAATCTCCTGCCACCTCGCCGGCTCCGCCGCAGCCGGCTCCGACGGCCACAACTCATGTCGGCCCATCTGGCGACCCTTCCAAGCAGCCAGCCTTCGAGGTCGCGACGATAAAGCCGAGCAAGCCTGACGAGCAGGCCAACATTCTTTGGTCTCCCACGCTTTTCCATGCGTGGCATCAGTCAGTCCGGCAGCTCGTAAAGATTGCGTACAACATAACGGACGACTCCCAGTTATCGGGGGGACCTGCATGGATGGATCGAGAATTCTTCGATATCGAAGCGAAGCCGGAGCCGTCGCAAGTACAACTCCTCAAGAGCCTGGGAGCGTGGGGGATGATAGAGCGATCTAACCTCATGCTCCGCTCCCTGCTGGAGAGCCGATTTGGACTCAAGGTATCCGTCACCAACCAAGTTCTGCCCGTCTTCGCTTTGAACGTCGGCAAAGCAGGTCCAAAGCTCAAATCGGTCGCAGTGTCCCCGGAGATCGCCGGATCACTGAAACCGCCGGCGCCGCCCCTTCCACCTCCACCAACCGACGGCGCACCGCCAGCACGACTCCAGCTGCCTACAGGCTTTCCAAGGTTGTATAAGTCAGGGCCAAATCAGCTTACGGTCGTCGCCTACCGCATGAGTTGGTTCTCTGAGTGGCTCTCTCGCCAACGCGAGATTCACCGTCCGGTTGTAGATCGAACAGGTCTCGATGGAAACTACGATTTTGTGCTGAATGACATCGCCGTCTCCACGGCAGCATCGGATCCGCCGCCTCCGGAGGACTCCACGATTTCACTGTCCGCCGCACTGTCTGAGCAACTCGGTTTGAAACTGGAACCCGCGAAAGCTCCGTTACCCGTACTCGTCATCGACCACGTCGAACAACCTTCCGCCAATTAGACTTTGCACGCGGGAGCACTGAGTGCGAAGACATGCTGCGCCAATATCCGTCACCGATCATATCGAGCGGCCCACCGAGAACTGAGCGCCTCAGGAGGGCTTCAGCGGCTGCACGGAGCCAGCGGTGTTGCCGATGGCTCCGGCACGGCCTTTGCGGATCAGCTCCGCGTTCTGGATCAGGATCACCACGCGCGGGTCGGTGAGGTACTTGCCCAGCACGGCGTCCTTGCGCAGTTCATGGTTGAGGTCCATGCCGGCCTCGCCAGCCATGGCGAGCGAATGCAGCATCTTTTCCTCGAGCCCCTTCTGCGCATAGAGCTTGGCCATCTCATAGGAGAAGCGCGCGCGCTCGTCGGACGAGAGGACGTGGGCTTCCATTCCACCGGCGCCGTCCTTGCGATTGAAGATGTCGGGGTCGAGCTTCATGGCCTCGGCGAGTTCCTTGCGGGCTCCGCCAAAGTTCTGAGTCTGGAAGTATGCGGTGGCCAGGTTGGCATGGTATACGGCCGAGTGCTTGTTGAGCTTGATAGCGCGCTTGTAATTGGAGATGGAGGCATTGGCAGAGCCCTGGATGAACTGCGCCGCGCCCAGATTATTCCAGGCTTCTGCATTCTTCTTGTTCAGCTTGACAGCGGCGTGAAAGCTGACCTCGGCGAAGTGGTAATTCTTCATCTCCAGCTGGGTGAGGCCCATTTTGTTAGTCAGGTCGGCCGCGTTCCCGCCACGCGCCAGCGCATATCGGTAGTAATCGAGCGCATCCTCCGGGAAGCGGCGCGCGCGCAGAACATCCCCCTGCAGCTCCAGGACCTGCGGGGTAGCGGTGTTGGGATCGGGCAGGTGCCGTTCCACCTCGCGCCACTGCTCGCTGTCGTGCATGCGGGCACGCTCTAAAGTGAGGGGCTGCGTCTTGCCCAGTGCGGGCTGTGCGTCGAGAAGCTGGGGACTGGAGCAGAGCGAGAGGGAGCCGGCGAGGAGAAAAACGCGAGGAGCAGGAGAAAGGAGGAAAGTATAGAGCGGCCGCATGAGGCACCTCAATGCGCCAAGTATTCTCCCGCTCGGAGAGGTGGTTCGTCAACAGTTGATATGGATTTGGCGGTAACGTGCGACACCGTACACGGCCGCCGAATGCCCGCTGGCTGCTTCGCTGAGGAGGTGCGGCGGCCTCCAGGGCGAACCTTCTGTGGGCAGGGAAGTTGCCGATTCCGGCGAAATCACAGACGCTGTTCGGGTTAGGCTGTCATAAGGCTGGAATTCGAGAGATCTGCCCGGCGAGCCTCAGGCGCTTCCCCAATCAGCGAAGCGCCAAGCGATACAGAAGGATGGGAATGGCGAAGAAGGCAATCATCATCGGCGCGGGCCCGGCAGGCCTGACCGCAGGGCTGGAGCTGCTACGGCGCACCGATATTCTTCCGGTGATTGTGGAAGCCAGCCAGGAGATCGGCGGCATCTCCCGCACCATCCGCTACAAGGGCAACCGCATGGATATCGGCGGCCACCGCTTCTTTTCGAAGTC
>Ga0207667_10001103_pt1 | contig 34224 bp, 42 predicted proteins | sample KBSCornC52_FD_184301 | JGI IMG/M metagenome (GOLD analysis project Ga0207667, IMG submission 184301) | Corn rhizosphere microbial communities from Kellogg Biological Station, Michigan, USA - KBS Corn C5-2 (SPAdes) (version 2) | ecosystem: Host-associated > Plants > Roots > Rhizosphere > Soil ...
GGGATCGCCGTTGCCGTGCCGGCCGTGCTCGCCTACAACTTCTTCGTGCGCCGGAGTAAATCGCTGAACGCGGACCTCGACGACTTCGCAAACGATCTGTTGATCCTCGCCGAAATGCGCGGTTTCAAGCTTCGTGCCGAGCAGCGTCAAAACACGGTGCCCGCCGCGCCGACGCCGCTTCGCAAGGACTCGGCGCGGGAGGCGGTGGCGTAATGGCTTTCTCGACCGAATCGGACAACGACGACGTGGTCAGCGAAATCAACATCACGCCGCTCGTGGACGTGATGCTGGTGCTGCTCGTCGCGTTCATCGTCACGGTGCCGTTGCTGAACAACGCCATCCAGTTGAATTTGCCGAAGACCGAAGCGACGGCGAGCGCGCCCGATCGCCCCGTGACGGTCAGCGTCGACAAGGCGGGCAACGTCTATATCGAGAAGCGGCGCATTGCGCCGGAGGCGCGCGACGCGGAGTTTGCCCAGTTGCACGCACAGCGACCGGACGCGCAAGTCACGCTTCAAGGCGACGAAGACACGCCCTACGGCAACGTGGCGAAGGTGCTTGCCGCGCTCGAACGCGCGGGTATCGCGAAGCTTGCGGTGCTGACACGGCCGGGGGAATGAGTCGATCCGAGGCCGCGTTGCGCGCCGTGGCGTAAAATACGCGCTTTCTCGAATACATCCAACGACATGTCTCTCGCCTCCACTCCCGAGATCATCGCCGAACTCAAAGCCGGCCGGATGGTGATCCTCGTCGACGAAGAAGACCGCGAAAACGAAGGCGACCTCGTGCTCGCAGCCGATTTCGTCACGCCGGAAGCGATTAACTTCATGGCGCGGTACGGCCGCGGCCTTATTTGTCTGACGCTCACGCAGGAACGGTGCAAGCAACTGAACCTGCCGCTCATGACCTACCGGAACGGCACCCAATACGGCACCGCCTTTACCGTCAGCATCGAAGCGGCGGAAGGCGTCACGACGGGCATTTCGGCGGCAGACCGTGCCCGCACGATCGCCACGGCCGTCGCGCGCGACGTGCGCCCCGAACAAATCGTGCAGCCCGGCCACGTGTTCCCGATCATGGCGCAGCCCGGCGGCGTTCTCGTGCGCGCAGGTCATACGGAAGCCGGGTGCGACCTCACGTCGCTTGCCGGGCTCACGCCGGCCGCCGTCATCTGCGAGGTCATCAACGACGACGGCACGATGGCGCGCCTGCCGGACTTGACCGAGTTCGCGGCGCGGCACGGCTTGAAGCTCGGTTCGATCGCCGATTTGATCCACTACCGCAGCCGCACGGAATCGATCGTCGCGCGCGTCGCCGAGCGCACGATGCAAACGGCGCACGGCATGTTTCGCGCGATCCTCTACCAGGACCAGCCGAGCGGATCGCCGCACCTCGCGCTCGTGCGCGGCACGCCGTCGCCCAATGGCGAAACGCCGGTGCGCGTACACGAACCGCTTTCCGTATTGGACCTGCTCGAAGTGGGTACGTCCACACACTCGTGGACGCTCGACGCCGCCATGAAAGAGATCGCTCAACGCGACCTGGGCGTGATCGTCATGCTCAACTGCGGCGATACGAAGGATCACTTGATCGACGTCTTCAAAGCGCTAGACGAGGAGGAAAGAGCGGCCCAGCTCAAGCGGCGGCCGGTCGATTTCAAGACTTACGGCGTCGGCGCGCAGATCCTGCGCGATCTTGGCGTCGGCAAAATGCAGGTGCTGTCCAATCCGCGCCGGCTCGGCAGCATGTCGGGCTACGGCCTCGAAGTGACAGGCTTCGTGCCGATGCCGGGTGCGCCCGCGCGCCCTGGCGCATAATCGCCGGCAACACACGGCACACGCCTTCTCCCCCCTGACTACGGACTCCCCCATGGAAATCGGACAATACCAACCGAACCTCGACGGCGACGGCCTGCGCGTCGGCATCGTCCAATCGCGCTTTAACGAACCCGTCTGCAACGGCCTGGCCGATGCCTGCATCGAAGAGCTCGAACGCCTGGGCGTCACCGGCGAAGACGTATTGCTCGTTAGCGTCCCCGGCGCGCTCGAAATCCCGCTCGCGCTGCAGAAACTGGCCGAGAGCGGCCAATTCGACGCACTCATCGCGCTCGGTGCCGTCATTCGCGGCGAGACGTACCACTTCGAACTGGTCTCGAACGAAAGCGGTGCCGGCGTCGCGCGCATCGGGCTCGACTTCGGCATTCCGGTCGCCAACGGCGTGCTCACGACGGATACGGACGACCAAGCCGTCGCGCGCATGACCGAAAAAGGCCGCGACGCCGCCCGCGTGGCAATCGAAATGGCGAATCTGTCGGTCGCGCTCGAGCAGCTTGGCGGCGACGAAGACGAGGATGACGAAGAAGAGGACGAAGCATGAAGAGCGCCCGCCGACGCTCCCGCGAATTAGCCACGCAGGGGCTGTATCAGTGGCTGCTATCGGGTGCGCCCGCTGGTGAGATCGATGCCCAGCTGCGCGGGGCGCAAGGCTACGACAAAGCCGACAAGGAACACCTCGACGCGATGCTCAACGGCGTCATTCGTGACAACGACGCACTGTCGGCCGAGCTCACGCCTTGCCTCGATCGGCCGATCGAACAGCTTTCGCCCGTCGAACGGGCCGTGCTGCTCGTCGCCGCCTACGAGTTCAAGCATCACGTCGAGATTCCCTACCGCGTCGTCATCAACGAAGCCGTGGAGCTCGCGAAGACTTTCGGCGGCTCGGACGGCTACAAGTACGTCAACGGCGTGCTCGACAAGCTCGCACTGAAGCTGCGGACCACGGAAACACAGGCGGGGCGAGCCAACAGCTAGGCCTTCGCCGCTACGTCCTCGATCGCGCGCGCCGCTATCTCGGCCGCGTCGATCGAAGCCGGATACGGAGTGAATCGACTATGAATATCGCCGCGGAACCGCTCACGAAGCTGGCATCGCGCGTGGACGCTATTGCGCCGTTTTACGTCATGGAACTCGCCAAGCAAGCACGCCAACTCGAGCTTGCGGGGCGCCACATCATTCACATGGGTATCGGCGAACCCGACTTCACGGCGCCGGAGCCTGTCGTGGAAGCGGCGGCCGCCGCGCTAAGACGCGGCGTGACGCAGTACACGGGGGCGCTCGGGATCGCGCCGCTACGTGAAGCCATCGCCGCGTATTACCAACGCAACTACGGGCTCATCGTCGATCCGGCGCGCATCGTCATCACGGCGGGTGCGTCGGCTGCGCTGCTGCTCGCCTGCGCAGCGCTCGTCGATCGCGATGACGAAGTACTGATGCCCGACCCGTCCTATCCTTGCAATCGCCATTTCGTCGCCGCGATGGAAGGCAAGCCCGTGCTCGTGCCGAGCGGGCCGGAGGCGCGCTTTCAGTTGACGGTCGCCGACATCGAACGCCTTTGGAACGATAAAACGCGGGGCGTACTGCTAGCGTCGCCGTCGAACCCGACGGGCACCTCCATCGAGCCGGCCGAACTCGAGCGCATCGTCAAGTCCGTGCGTGCGCGCGGCGGCTTCACGATCGTCGACGAAATCTATCAAGGGCTGTCGTATGACGCACGGCCCGTGTCGGCACTTTCGTTCGGCGAGGACGTCGTCACCGTCAACAGCTTCTCGAAATACTTCAACATGACCGGCTGGCGGCTCGGCTGGCTCGTCGTACCGCCCTCGATGATCGACGCGTTCGAAAAGCTCGCGCAGAACCTGTTTATCTGCGCGTCGGCGCTGGCGCAACACGCGGCACTCGCCTGCTTCGAGCCGGAGACAATCGAAATTTACGAAGGCCGCCGCCTTGAATTCAAGCGCCGGCGCGATTTCATCGTGCCCGCCCTCCAGCGCCTCGGATTTTCGGTGCCGGTCACGCCGGACGGTGCGTTTTACGTCTACGCCAATTGCCGTGGCGTTCCTCATCCGGCGGCAGGAGACAGCGCCGCGCTGACGCACGCCATGCTGCACGAGGCAGGCGTGGTGCTCGTCCCTGGGATCGACTTCGGGCAGCATGCGCCGCGCGAGTACATCCGCCTGTCGTATGCCACGGCCTATGCGTCGCTCGAAGAAGCAGTCGAACGCCTTGCGCGACTATTTGGACATTAACGAGGCGGCAGGAAATAAAAAAAGCACCCGCGGATGCTTTTTTTATTCAGCTATCGGCGCCCAGCTTACGCGCCGAACTCCGTTTGCGACCCGCGCCGCGGCGCACCGGCATTCACCGATTCGTCGGAATCGGAGGTCGGCACGGACGAACCGGCAATGCCCGCCTTCGGCTGAACGCCACCGGTCGTATGGCCGTCAAGCGCCACTTGCACACGCTTGGTCGCCACCACCACTTGCTTTTGCGGCGCCTGCGGCGCGTTGATCGGCACCGAGCGGCCGCGCGCCACGTCGCGCAGCCGGCCTCGCTCGGCCAGCACCTTCGCGCCGTAACCGCCGTCGTCCTGCGAGGTCGAACCCACGTAAAGACGCAGGCCATCGGGCAGCGAGCCGCCGCGCGCGATACAGTCTTTCAGCACGACCGCGCCGACCGTAATGTTGGCCAGCGGCTCGAGCGCTGCGCCGGGGCCGCCGAAGTACTGGAACTTGTCCGAGTGGACCTTCGCCATCACCTGCATGAGTCCCTGCGCGCCGACACCGCTTTCAGCGTACGGATTGAAGCCCGATTCGATCGCCATGACGGCGAGCAGCAACAGAGGATCGAGGCCGACCTGCCGGCCCGTATCGAAAGCCGCCTTGACGAGTTCGCCGACCGGCTCCTGCGCCACGTGATAGCGACGCGCCAAATACGAAGCGACGAGCGCCTGCTCGCGTGCCGAGACCAGCACGCGATCATCGCGGGCATCGGCCGACACGTGCTGCGACGAGATCATCTTCGCCAGCAAGTACAGATTCGACGGGGTCAAACTCGTAGGCAGACGCCCTTCGCCCGCGGCACCGGCCAGCACGAGACCGCTCGCGCCACTACCGTCGAACGCGCCGTCGTAGCTGGTGTTGTCCGCGCCAAGCAGGGGGCCGGGTGCGTCGTCCCCGCTATCGGGCGCGGCGGGACCGAAGGCCGGCAGCGGATGCCCGCTCAGGAGTCGCGCAGGACCCGCTTGGACGGCAGCCGAGATGAAAGGCATCAAGCGCGCGGCCAACGTGCCGCGCACCGTCGGCAACAGCCAAAGGGCGAGGGCAACGACGACGGCACCTGCGCCGACAATGCTGAACAGATGGTGGCTGACACGCGTCCCGCGGCGCAGCGCGGCACGAACCGCTGCGGCGATACTGCCGTCGGAACCCAACGATAACCAAGTATTCATTCAGTTCTCCCATTGAGCATGGCCCGTCTCGACGGTACGACGGCGCAAGCGCCTATCGAGAGAGCCAAGGCGTCGCGGGCCTTGGTTGGACCGCGGCAACGCCGGGATACGGCACGCTACCGTGAAAAACGGCAACGGACCGTGTGGAGGGCCACGTCGGAGCAAAAGGACCGGCCACATGCCATCAGGCATGCAAGCAGTGGCTCTCACGCGAAAGCCAGCGGCAACGCGCTGGCGGAAGACAACTAGTTAGGACCGTAGAACGCCGTGCAGGGCGGCGTACGGCGACGCGACATTGTGCGTCGCGAGCTGCGGACCCGAGGGGCGGTGAACTCAAAACTACATGACCCCGCAGCCAATGTGGGACGGATTCTAGCAGGCTTTTATAGATCGTCAATGCTACAAAAACTCAAAGTCATAACAAAATGTAATAACGAGCCGGGCCTGGGCGCCCAAAATCCGCGCCCCGCGCGCGTTTCCACGGTTTGGGCAATGCGCGCCCAAACGAACGTCCTATCCGTCCGAAAGGTAAAATCGTCGCCTTCTGCTGCACCGCCCGCGGCTTCAATGCGGCCGCAGCTGCTTCCTCGGGTCTATATAACGTCATGAAATATAAGGATTTGCGGGACTTCACCGGTCGCCTTGAGGCCATCGGCGAGTTACGGCGCGTGCCGGACAGCGTCTCGCCCGTGCTCGAAATGACCGACCTTTGCGACCGTGTCTTGCGCGCCGGCGGCCCGGCCCTGCTGTTCGAGTCCCCGGCGGGCTATGCGTTTCCCGTCCTCGGCAACCTCTTCGGCACGACACGGCGGATCGCGCTCGGCATGGGCATCGACGAGACGGCGGCTCCTGGCGAAGGTGCGGCCCTGCGCTCGCTGCGCGACGTCGGGCGGCTGCTGTCGGCCCTCAAGGAGCCCGAGCCGCCGAAAGGGCTGAAAGACGCCGGCAAGCTGCTGTCGCTCGCCAAAGCAGTCTGGGACATGGCCCCCAAGACGGTCAGCGCCCCACCCTGCCAGGAAATCGTCTGGGAGGGCGCCGATGTGGATCTCGCTCGTTTGCCGATCCAGACCTGTTGGCCCGGAGATGTCGCACCGCTCGTCACCTGGGGCCTCACCGTCACGCGGGGACCCAACAAGCCTCGGCAAAATCTCGGCATCTATCGCCAGCAGTTGATCGGCCGCAACAAGCTCATCATGCGCTGGCTCGCGCACCGCGGCGGCGCGCTCGACTTCCGAGAGTTCGCCCTGACCCATCCCGGCAAGCCGTATCCGGTGGCCGTCGTGCTCGGCGCCGATCCGGCTACGATTCTCGGTGCCGTCACGCCCGTCCCCGACAACCAATCGGAGTATCAATTCGCCGGCCTGCTGCGCGGCGCGCGCACGGAGCTCGCGCGGTGCCTGACGCCCGGCGTCGATACGCTGCAAGTCCCGGCGCGCGCCGAGATCGTGCTCGAAGGATTTATCCACCCGCAAGCCGGCGAGCCGAATGCCGCACCCGCCGGCGCCCCCCCGCGGCCTTCCCGGGGCCCCACGGCGTCTTACGAGCATGCGCTCGAAGGCCCCTACGGCGATCACACCGGCTACTATAACGAGCAGGAGTGGTTTCCCGTCTTCACGGTCGAGCGCATCACGATGCGGCGCGACCCCATCTACCATTCGACGTATACCGGCAAGCCGCCCGACGAACCGGCGATGCTCGGCGTCGCGCTGAACGAAGTCTTCGTGCCGCTCCTGCAAAAGCAGTTTCCGGAGATCATCGATTTCTATCTGCCGCCCGAGGGCTGCAGCTACCGAATGGCGATCGTGCAGATGAAGAAGAGCTACGCAGGGCATGCGAAACGCGTGATGTTCGGCGTGTGGAGCTTTCTGCGCCAATTCATGTATACGAAGTTCATCGTCGTCGTCGATGAAGATGTCGACGTCCGCGATTGGAAAGAGGTTATCTGGGCGATCACGACGCGCGTCGATCCGTCCCGCGACACGGTGCTCGTCGAACGCACGCCGATCGATTACCTCGACTTCGCTTCCCCTATCGCCGGCCTGGGCTCGAAGATGGGGCTCGACGCGACGAATAAATGGCCCGGCGAGACCGATCGCGAATGGGGACGTCCGATCGCAATGGATCCCGCCGTCAAGGCGCGTGTCGACGCCTTATACGAACGGCTGGGGCTCGGCCGATGGTAATCGACCACTGGCCGCGGTATCTTGACTCGCTCCGAGCATCCCCATCGCCATTGTTACCGTCACCGCCATGAATACGCCTTTCGCACTCCACGTGGCTGCCACGACTTATCGGGGTTCGGCCGTCGAGAACCGGCACATTGCGCATGTCGCCGTCGTCGGCGCAGCGGGCCGACTCCTTTATGCATTCGGCGACCCATCCCGCCTGACGCTGCCGCGCTCCGCCGTCAAGCCCGCGCAGGCGCTCGCCGTGCTCGAAACGGGCGCGCTCGAACGCTTCGGCTTCGATGAGTCCGATCTCGCATTGATGTGCGCCTCGCACAGCAGTGAAGATCGTCATGTGGCGCGCGCGCGTGCCATGCTCGCGAAAGCGCGCGTCACCGAAGACGATCTGCGCTGCGGCGGCCATCCGGCCATCTCCGAAGAAGTCGAGCGGGCCTGGATCAAGCGTGACTTCACGCCGACGCCCGCGTGCAGCAATTGCTCGGGCAAGCATGCCGGCATGCTGGCGGCCGCGTTGGCGATGGGTTGGCAAATAAAGGATTACGAGCGCCCGGAGCATCCGCTGCAGCAGCAGGTAAAGCGTACCATGGCCGAGCTGACCGATCTCACCGAGGCTGACATCGCCTGGGGCACCGACGGCTGCAATTTGCCGACACCGAGCTTCGCGCTCGAGCGGCTGGCGCGTTTGTTCATGAAACTTGCCGCCGCCGCGGACCAGCCCGCGCAGACATCGCCGCGCGAAGCGGCGTTGGCGCGCATCTATCGCGCGATGACGGCGCACCCCGAACTGGTCGCCGGCAAGGGCCGGTATTGCACGGCGCTGATGGCCGCGTTCGGCGGCAAGGTTGTCGGCAAAGTCGGGGCGGAGGGCAGCTACGGCCTAGGTGTGCGCGCCGGTGCGCACGGCATCGAAGGCGTCGATGGGCCGATCGGTCTTGCCGTTAAAGTCGAAGACGGCAACGGGTCGATACTGACCGCCATCGTCACCGAGTTGCTTCATCAACTCGATATCGGCACGCTCGAGCAACGCGCGCAACTCGACGCGTTTCGTGCGCCGAAGATCAAGAATACCGTCGGCCGCGAGGTCGGGCACATCGAGGTGAACGTGCCGCTCGCTCGCCAAGCGATGTCGTGATGTCGTGATTAATCCTTCCATTTTCGACAGAAAGACGATCAGCGCAGCATGCATCCGGTTTCGCTCCTATCCAACGGCTTTTTCTTATCGCTTTCGCTGTGCCTCGATATCGGCATCGTGAACGTCGCAATTCTGTCGCGCACGCTCACGCACGGGTTCAAGCCCGGGTTTTGGCTCGGGCTCGGCTCGTGCGTCGGCGATCTCGTCTATGTGACGCTTGCGCTCGCGGGCATGTCGGCGCTGCTGCAGTTCGATGCCGTGCGGTGGGTCGTCTGGCTCGGCGGCGGAGCCACGCTGCTGTTCTTGACGTGCAAGATGGCGCGCGAAGCGCTCTTGCCCGCGCAACAGGCGGCAAGCCGCGCGAGCACGCTTGAAGGAACGAGCGCGCCGCGCGGCTTTGCACGCGGCATCGCATTGGCCATGTCGTCACCGTCGGCCATCCTCTGGTTCGCAGCAGTCGGCGGCGCGCTGATCGCGAAAGCCGGCGCAACCACCGCGCACACGGCCTCGCTGTTTCTCGGAGGCTTCTTCCTTGGCGGCCTGGCCTGGACCGTCTTCATCTGCACGCTCGCAAGCCAGGGCAGAAAACGCGCCGGCGCTTCGCTGCTGCGCGGCTGCCACGTCGCCTCGGCCGTGCTGTTCGCGTATCTGTCGTACAGCGTCATCGTCGACGGCTACCGCGATCTCATCGTGCATGCGTCACACGCGGCGGCCTGAACGCCAATGCAGCGAGCGGAGCAGTGCGTGCGCACGAATCTACGCGAGCAATCGAGCGTAGAGCGGCAGATCGACGTTGCCGCCGCTCACGATCACGCCCACGCGCTTGCCTTGCGCCGGCACGATGCCGTGCATCACGGCGGCGGCGGCGAGACACCCGGTTGGCTCGACAACCATCTTCATGCGCTGGGCAAAAAAGCGCATCGTCTCGACAAGCTGGGCATCACTGACCGTCTCGATCTTCGAGACGAGCCGCTGAATCACGGCGAACGTGTAGTGGCCGAGATAAGCCGTGGCGGCACCGTCGGCGATGGTTCGCGGCGGGTCGATTCGAACGATTTCGCCGCGCGCGAGCGATTGTTGCCCATCATTGCCCGCTTCCGGCTCAACGCCGACGATTTCGCAAGACGGACTCAGTGCCGCGGCTGACAGCGCGGAGCCGGAGAGCAGTCCCCCGCCGCCGAGACAGACGACGAGCACGTCGAGCGGCCCCGTCTCTTCGATGAGTTCCTTCACCGCGGTTCCCTGCCCGGCCATCACGTGCGGATGGTCGTAGGGCGGAATGAGCGTCATGCCGCGCTCTTGGGCGAGACGCCGGCCGATCGCGTCGCGGTCTTCCGTATAACGGTCGTAGAAGACGATCTCGCCGCCGTATCCCTTCGTCGCCTCGACTTTTGCGGCCGGTGCGTCCGTGGGCATCACGATCGTCGCGCGGATGCCGGCGAGTTTGGCCGACAGCGCGATCGCCTGCGCGTGATTGCCCGACGAGTAGGTGATGACCCCGCCCGCGCGCGCATCGGCATCGAAATGCGAGAGTGCGTTGCAGGCGCCGCGGAACTTGAAGGCCCCCATGCGCTGGAAATTTTCGCACTTGAAGAAGACCGAACCGCCCACGCGTTCGTCGAACGTACGGGATGTGAGAACGGGCGTGCGATGCGCGACGCCGTCGATACGGGAGGCCGCCTCGACGACATCGTCGAAAGTAGGAAGAGCGAGCGCTTGCATGAACGAAGAGACCCACGACGGGGCGCTGTTGGGTGAACGCGCATTGTCCCAGCTTCCGCGCCGCTTTGCGAGACGATGGCGCTGTTGCGCGAGCCGCCGCAAACCCGGTAAACGTCAACGGCGCAACGCGGCGGCCAGCCGGCGTTGCGCCGTCCAAGAAGCGAGTCCTGCGCCCATCGGTAGACGAGCGCTCGCAGCAACGCTGCCGCCTCGCCTCCTATCTATAGGCCTTAGCGCCAATGGCGGTGGTGGTGCCAGCCGCCGTAGTAGCCCCGATAGCCGCGGTAATACCCCCCGCCGACATACACAGGCGGGGGTCCGTAGTAGCCGGGCGGCGGACCATAAACGACGGGCGGCGGCGGTGCGTAGTAGACGGGCGGCGGCGGCGAGTACACCGGATAGGCCGGAACGATGGGCACGCCAAAGCCGATACCGACCGAGACGTGCGCTTGTGCCGTCGCGGCAAACCCCAGGCTCAATGCTGCAACGGCAACCCATGAAGCGAGCTTTTTCATACTGTTCCTCTGGCGAATGTTCAGGCGCGCCGCCGAAACGCCTAGGCGGCACGGCCTGCAACCTACGCTTCAAATGTATCCAAAAAGCACCGCCAGGGGGCCGAGCATTTGTTGCAAATTGCAATGCGAGCACCGATAGCCAGCCCTCGAAATCCAGGCCGGCCAAGCTCGACGCGGCGCGGACGAGGAGATTTTACCGCTGTGCGGTCATCTCCGCGCGCGCCGTCGGTAATGTTTAATTACAAAGTTCCTTCAGCCGAAGCCGCGCCGGGGGACGCAGGCGCTCGCCGCGCGTCATCCCACTTTGACGTAGGTGAACTCGCGGGTGATGTTGCGGGGAACGTACGCTTCGCCGATCTTGACTCGCGGCGTCAGCCGCTTCTTCTGATCCCACCAAAGGCGCCGCTGCGCGCGACTCAGAAACCGCAAATGCTTGCGATAAGAAAAAACGTTCATCGTGACCCCCCATGCATAGCTGCAACGCAAGACCGAAGAACGAAAAGCGCAGAGGGAAGACGGTAGCTACGCCCCCTACGCATCTCACAATACGACGCCGGAAAAACTTCGACGAAAATCAGCACGAACCCCCGTTGCGCAATGGCGCCCACCGAGGTAAGCCAAACGGGCCGCCCGGTATGCAAAACCGATCACGCCAACCCGCGCCGATGCGCCATACTGGCGACTTCGTCGCTCTTGCACGAATGCGCAGTCCCGCGCTTCGTCCGCTCGATCATGCCGTTCTCTGCTCGTGCGCGCCTCGGTTTCATCGGAGCAGGCCGCTTGGCGCGCTGCCTTGCCGTCGGATTCGCCCGCGCGGGGTACCCCGTGCCGGCCGTCGCGGGGCGCACCTCCGATTCCGCTCGGCGCCTCGCCCAAGTATTGCCGCAGTGCCGTGCCGTGGCCGACGCGCAAGCCGTCGTCGATGCCTCGGAGATTGTATTTGTAGCCGTTCCCGATGACAGTATCGGTACGATCGCGAACACATTACGGTTCGATGGCGCGCATGAACGTCCGGTCGCGCTCGTGCACTGCAGCGGTGCAACGAGCGTCGAAGTGCTCGCGCCGGCCCGCAGCCAGGGGGCGTCGATCGGCGGATTCCACCCACTGTATCTGTTTAGCGGCGACGAAGCCGACGTCGAGCGAATCGCGGGCTGCTCGATCACGATAGAAGCACAAGACGAACTCGCCGCCGTGCTGACTGCGTTGGCCCGATCGCTCGGCTGCGAGGTACTGACGCTCCCCGGCGAACACCGCTTGCTCTACCACGGCGCGGCCCATTACGCAGCGAGCTTCGCCCTTGCCGCGCTGGCCGAGGCCACCAGCGTCTGGCAGACGTTAGGCTTCGATGAAGCGCAATCGCTGCGGGCGCTCTTGCCGATGTTGGCGGGCACCGTGCAAGCCGCGCGGGCGAAAGGCTTGCCGGGTGCGCTCGCGGGGCCTGTTTCACGCGGCGACGCCGATGTCCTCGAACGGCAGCTCGCGGCCTTTGAGGCGCTTGGCGGCGATCACGCGGCGTTGTACGGACTGCTCACGCGCCGCGCACTTTCGCTCGCGCGCCGGCGAGCGCAGCCGCCCGCCTCGATCGAACGGATGACCGACGCCGTGGAAGATGCGCTAGGGCGCTCGCGCTCACAAGTGCAAGCCCCAAGTAAGCCGTGATATGGTGACGACCGGCGCCGACCGGCCGATGAGCCGCCGACGCCGCCCAGCAACCTGACGAGAACGCAAGAATGATCAAAGTCAGCATCCTCTACCCTTATCGCGAAAATGTCCGCTTCGACATGGACTACTATCGCGACAAGCACATGACGCTCGCCGCGAAGCATTTCGGGACGGCGCTGAAGGGATGGTCCATCGACAGGGGCGTAAGCAACGGAGAACCGGGCTCGGCACCGGGCTTCGTGGCCGCAGGCCATTTCCTGTTCGATTCGTTCGAAGCGTTTCAGAAGGTATTCGCGCCCGTGGCCGGCGAACTCGTCGCGGATATTCCGGCTTACACCGACAGCACGCCGCAAATTCTGATCAGCGACGTCGTGACGAGCGTTTGACGGTGCGAAGTATGCGGCGCGACGCTACGCGCCGGTGCCCGTGGTACTGCGCTGGACCTAGACACTCAATAGAAGCTCAATAGAAGCAAAGGATCGAAGATGTTCGGGGATATTGCCCGCTTTCTGCTCAATACCGTTTTCACGTTGTTCGGCGCCGCGCTCATTTTGCGCGCGTGGATGCAGGTCGTTCGCCTGCCGCCGTACAACCCGGTGTCGCACGCGATTTTTCAGGCGACGAACTGGCTCGTGCTGCCGCTTCGGCGCGTGCTGCCGAGCGCACGCCGGGTTGACGTTGCGAGTGTGGTCGCCACGCTGATCGCCGCGATCGTTTATGTGGTCGCGATGATGGCGATCGCCGGTGTCGATCTGCTCAGTGTCACCCCGGTGATCGCTATCGTGTCGCTACTGACCGTCATCAAATGGGCACTGAATCTCGTCATCTGGCTGACGATCTTGATGGCGCTGCTCTCGTGGTTGAATCCGCACTCGCCCGCAATGCCGATCCTTTACCAGTTGACAGCGCCGTTCTTGAACCCGTTGCGGCGTGTGATTCCCAATCTCGGCGGCATCGATCTTTCGCCGATCCTGCTGTTCGTCATCGTGCAGGTTTTGTTGATGGTGGTCACGCGGGCGGCCGTGTCACTGACGCTGTTCGGCATCTAGCCCGAATCGAGCACGCCGGAGCGCGAGTGCCGGTCACGCGTCGGGTCCGATGATGCCGAACGTGGCCGGGATCATGGTATAGACGGCCCTCACCTTTTCTTGCGATACACGCTCGATGAGGTTTTGAGCCTGCGCCTGCGTGGCGATGAACTCGACCTCGACCGTCAACGACCCTTGCAACTCGAAGAAGCGCTCTTCGTGCAAGATACGATGCGCGCCGAAACCGGCCATGGCACGAAACGCCGATCCCCCCATGATGTCCATCTTTTTCGCGCTGGTGAGCAGCCATTCCCACAGCGGGCTGCTGTTCAGCCGGTGGCTTTCATGGACGTAGAACCTCAACAATACGTATTGTTCGGATTGCATGGGACCTCCGGACGCAGACACGATGTTGAACCATTGTGCCTCGGGCTTAGCGGCGCTACAACGGTGCCGGTACGTAGCCGCAGCGTGCTGCCGCTCGACGGCTGGGCTACCCCCGGCACAGCCGATCGCTCAAGCAGCGGCTAGCCACACGCGCGCCGTCCACATCCCGAGCGCGGTCAGCGAGAACGATCCGAACAGATGGACGCCCGCTGCCGCCACGCCCCAGCCGAACTGGCCTTGCAACAGCAGCGTGACGACTTCGGCGGAAAAGGTCGAGAAGGTGGTCAAGCCGCCCATGAATCCCGTGATGACGAACAGACGCCACTCCGGGGGCAGGCCGGCTTTCGCCGCGAAGAATACGGCGGCGACCCCGATCAGATAACCGCCGATCAAGTTCGCGGCCAGCGTGCCGAGCGGAATGGTTGGGAAGACGGCATTCAAGCCGAGGCCCAAAACCCAGCGCAGCAATGCGCCCAGGCCGGCACCGATGAAGATGGAGAGCACGGAGTAGATCAACGTCGTGTCCTGATTCGAATCGTATTTTTGGACCGAACCGCAACGCTGGGCGTGACGCACGAGCGAACGCCTACCGATTCCGGTTCGGGGAACGGGTAGGCATCATCAGCCACGAGGGCGGTTCAAGGAGGAATGCCATCTCCTGCGCGCGCGACTTCGGACAGGGACGGTGCAGCCGCCCGATCGCCCGCGAAACGCTGTGAAGCGCTGCGAAACGCTACTTTAGGGGTTTGAGCCGCGAGAGGCAATATGCCTTTATACGGCGTCGCCCAGAATCGCCTTTCGGATCGCCCCCAAGACAACTCTGACGTCGTCGAACTGCGTGATCAGTTCGAAGCATAGGATGAACGCAAACGTATAGCTCGGTGCCGGCCACCGTTCGAACGCACGCAGCACCGGCGCTGCGATTCTGACCCGGACGGCGTCGCGCGTGCCCAGGCAGACAAAGATGATACCGAGCGCGAGCCCTGCGAGAACGTCGGTGGGGTAATGCAAGCCGAGATAGACCCGCGGCAGCAAGACGAAAAGAACCGTATAGAGCAGAGCGAATACGCCGGCAACACGATAGACCAGAAAAATGCCTGTCGCAATGGCGCCCCAGAGCATCGCGTGATCGCTCGGAAACGAGTTCCAAAAGCGCAGCGTGGGCTCCGTGTACGTCGATTCCGGAAAATGCAGATGGAGGTCGGGCGAGTGGATGGGCCTGATCCGATACGGCATGTAGTGCGCGAGTAGCCTGCCCGCGATCAGCGCTAGCAGTCCGCTTGCGACGATCGCGATCACCATCTCGAGTTGCCATTTACCATTGCGCTTACCGGAACCGAACCACATCCAGCACAGCATCGCCATCAATACGAGGCCTTTGACCGTATAGAACTGGGTCAAGTCCCTGATCGCATGGTTGACGAACTCGGAGTGAAACGCGTGTTGCGTTAGAAAAGTCAGAATCGCATTGTCGAAGCCGTTCACTGCGCCGTTCCCCTAGCGTATTTGCATTCGTTCGAATCTTCCCCCGCTGCGCGTCCCGTCGCGCTCGCTGGGGAACCTTGGATGATCGCCGCAAAAAACCATCACGAAAGTTTAAAAAAAGTGCCAGAAAAGCGCCATTGACGATACGCTCATCGGCAGGGCTCAAGCCCGACGCATCGCCGAATATTAGGGCATTCACTGCCCCCGACGCCCTTCGAACAGATCGCGCTCGCGCGAGAGCCCGTCGCCGACCACGTCGAAAAACGCCCTGACCCGGGCGGTTCCCTTTAAATCGGCGTGCGCCACGATCCAGAGTTCGCCTTCTAGATCGGATACCGGCTCCCGCATTGCGCGCATGATGCCCGCTTCGCTGTCGCCGAGATAGCATGGCAGCAAGGCGAGCCCGATACCCGCCCGTGCCGCCACGAGTTGATTGACAAGGCTGTTGGCGCGGTAAGCGACGGCATCGTCGGAGACCGTCACGGATAACCAGTCGGCCGCTTGGATAGCGCTCACCCCGTATTCCCATCCGATTAGCGCATGACCGGCCAGGGCGTCGACGCTCGCAAGCATGCCTCCACGGGCCGCCAGATAGTCGGGCGCGGCATAGAACCCCCACGCGACTTGTGCGAGCCGGCGCCCCCAGAGATTCCCGTCCCTTGGCCGCACGGGCCGCAACGCGACATCGGCCTCCCGGCGCGAGAGATTGAGGACGCGATTGTCGATGGCCAATTCGACCGTCATGCCCGGATGAGCTTCGCGTAACGCGGCTAGATGCCGTGTCAATCGGCTGTATGCCAGTGTCTCGGACGACGTCACGCGCAGCCGGCCATTGAGCCTGTGATCTTGGCCTGTCAGATCGCGATCGAGCGCGAGCACCTCGTCCTCCATGCGCTCGGCCGCGGCCGCCATGCGCTGTCCCGCCTCGGTGGCTTGGTAGAGACCGCCCGAAAGCCGTTCGAAGAGCCGGACGCCCAAGCGCGTCTCTAATGCCTTCAGGCGACGGAACGCCGTCGAGTGATCGATGCTGAGCCGCTCGGCCGCGGCGGTTAAATTCGTCGCGCGATGTACCGCCAGCACAAGGCGCAATTCGTTCCAATCGTTCATGGCTCAACGGTAGCGGAAAGCTTGCAAAGACGCAATTCCCAATGGCACTTGCACAATGGACTTTGCATCGTTGCATGCTTAATCTGAGTCGGTCGTTCACTCCTTGTTCACCGTTAAAGGCTCACTCATGAAGCTCTACTACTCCCCCGGCGCTTGCTCGTTGTCGCCGCATATCGTCGCGGCCGAGGCCGGCATTGCGCTCGAACTCGAACGTGTGAGTATCGGCAAAACGCCGCATATGACCGCATCGGGTATCGACTTTTCGACGATCAACCCGAACGGCTATGTTCCCGCGCTGGAACTCGATGACGGCACCGTGCTCACCGAAGGACCGGCCATCGTGCAGTATTTGGCCGATTTACAGCCTGAAAGTGGCCTTGTGCCGCTGGCGGGCACGGTGGCGCGTGCGCAGTTGCAATCGTGGCTGAACTTCATCGCGACCGAGCTTCATAAGATGTACAGCCCATGGCTGTTCCATGCCGAATACGGCACCGAGGTGCAAGCGGTGGCGCGCGGCAAGATTGCCGAGCGGCTGCGATTCGTCGAGACGCAATTGGCTACCGCGGGACCGTATCTGACCGGTGAGCGATTTACTGTGGCCGACGCCTATCTCTTTACGGTCGTCGGGTGGTCAAAGCATGTCGATGTGGGACTAACCGAATTCGCCAACTTGCGGGCGTATTTAGAACGCGTGGCTCAACGTCCCGCAGTGCGCGCGGCGATGAAGGCCGAAGGGTTGAAAGTAGCGGAATAACGAAGGTGGGCGGCACCGCGCGCGGTTGTGCGGTGCTCGCGGGAAAAGCCGGCATCGACAACAAGGCGTCGATGCAACTGTCGCTCATGTCTTTACGGGTGTGAGAAAGCCTGTTCGATGCAGATCAGAGGAACCAAGACGCTACGCGCGGCGGGTGAGGCGGCAAGTTCGGCAGTCGCCTCCGGATGCCGGGTAATCAAGCGCAACAGACACGCCGCCGCAACGACCGGTATCCAGCCCGATCTCTGCCGTTCCGATCCCGGACCGATCGAACGGCGGTTCCCCAGGGTTAATCCGACGCCAGAACGACCGCGGATCCGAGGGACGGTCCGACTGACGGAGGGCCGCCGGCCTGCGCCACAAGGGGCCAGCGGTTAGCGGTTCAGTGTTGTTTCGAATGTGCGGCGAGGAGCTGCCGGTGGCGCGCTTCGGTTTCGTCGTCGACGGGGAACATGCATTCCACGCGCAATTCCTGCGCCGCGACGTTCTCTGGTGCGCCAAGCGTCGTGACCATCGAGAAGTAGCGAAGCACTACGCCTTCGCTGACAAAACCTATCGGAATGATGGGCAGGGTGCGTGCGGCAGACGACCCTTGATACGTCTTCCAGTCGCGTGGCACGTCTGGATAGGCCAGCAGTTCGTCGAGCAGACGCCGGGTACCGGCGTCGACGACGTGACCGACCGATTCTCGATACACACGTTGCAGCAAGCTGCGCGAGACCGCGTCCCAATCGGCCACGAATGGACGCATCCCTCGCGGATCGAAGATCAGATGCAGCATGTTGCGCGGACCTTCGCGCGAAGCCATGTCGATAAAACAGTCGAAGAAGTTCTGCGTTGCGTCGTTCGTCATCAGAACATTCCAGTGGCGATCCATCACGACCGCCGGAAACGGCTCATGCTGGCGAACGACTCGTTCGAGCGCGCTGATGACGCTATGCATCTCCTGTGCGTTCCATGGCGCCACCGAATACACGGGCGCGTAACCGGCCGCGAGCAGCAGGGCATTGCGCTCGCGCAGTGGCACGTCGAGCGTCTGTGCAAGCGTCAGCAGCGTGTCCCGGCCCGGCGCGCTGCGCCCGCTTTCAATGAAACTGATCTGGCGCTGCGAGACGCCGGCCTCGAACGACAGACCGAGCTGACTCACACCACGCACACTGCGCCAATAGCGCAGCAAGTCACCGAGTTCGCTCGGTGGCGCTTTCGGATCGGGCGTGGAGGTGCTCATCGGGTTTCCCTAATCTTGGTGGACGAATGGAGAGGACTCAGGGCGTGGGCGCGTGCCACGCAAACTCCTCGAACTGCGCTTCGAGCGGCGGTTGGCTGACGCTGCTGGCGTAGTTCGTGATCGTCGATGCGGCAACCACCGCGATGACCTCGAGTATCTGCTCAACGCTGAACCCCGCTTCCAGGAAGCGTCTCTGGTCCGATTCGGCCAGGCGACCGCGCTTTTCGATCAGCGTGCGCGCCAATGCCGACAGCGCAGCCAGTCCGGTGTCGTGAGGCAAGACGCCGTGCCGGATCGCATCCACATCGGTGGGATGCACGCCCTGCTTCAATGCGAGCGCCGTGTGAAACGCGACCGGCCATTCGCTGGCGTTTGCGACAGCGTTGGTCAGCAACACCGTCTGAATCTCCGGCTCGGTCAGACTGCTCGCATGCACGCGCTCGAACAGGCCGATGAAACCGTGGATCAGCACCGGCGATCCGGCCATCTTGGCCGCGATATTTGGAATGAAGCCAAACGTCTGTTGCAGTTGCTGGAGCACAGGCTTCGATTGTGCGGGAGCGGATTCGATGGTGTAGGCGGGATAGCTGCACATGGTATGTCCTTGGCGGTGAGCGCAATCCGAATGGAGGCGCGACAACCGAAGAGTAGAAGCGCTCGTTCCTTGTGCCAATTACATCCCATGTAATCGCCGCGCCGCGAAGCGCGGCCGGCTGCGGAGAGTGATTGCATCGTCGGCGCTGATCAATGGCAAGTGAAACGCTGATGCGTTACCCGCCATCGCGCGCGCCGAATCCCACGAGGTGACCGTTGTTAGCGCAGTTCTGCACGAAGCTCGCGCACGCCCCGCCCTAAGCGATCGCGCAACAGCGTTCCCAACGTCGCCCCGTCAACGTAGCCGACCTCGGCTGCGATGGCATCGAGGTCAAGGTCGCTGCCGTAGACAAGAGATCGCGCGCGTTCCACACGTAGGTCCTGGAAATAGGAAAGAGGCGATTTCCCGAGCACAGCCTGGCAACGCCGTTGCAACGTTCGAGGGCTCGTAGCCAGCGCATCGGCCGCAGCCGCTAGCGAGAAACCTTCCCTGAGATGGTCTCGCGCCCACCGCTCGAAGCGCTGAATGACAGGGTCGGCCTGCGCCAAATGGTTAGGGATGATGTAGGGCGCTTGCGAAGAACGAATGTCTGCGAGCAAATAGCGTGAAACGACGGCGGCTACCTCCGGGCTCGCCTTGCGCACTAGCCAGAGGGCGAGATCGAGATGACCCATGGCGGCTCCCGCTGTAACGATTCTGCCCGACGACACCAGCATCCGGGTCTCGTCGAGCCGAACATTGGGGTACCGCTGCCGAAATAGCGGAGCGAGCCACCAGGTTGTCGTGGCTTCCCCGTGATCCAGAATCCCAGCTTCCGCCAGGAGGAATGTCCCGATGCAGGACGCCGCAATGTGCGCTCCGCCAGCGTGCCATTTCCGTAACTGTTCCATCGCCTGGCTCACATCGCGTCGCCCAAGTGCTGGGACCAGCGTATCCGGACTCGCGGTATTGAGCGCAGGAACGATCACCCAGTCCGGCTTCGAATCCGGCGCTATGGCCTGTACGGGTATGGCAAGTCCTTGCCTGGACCTGACCTTCTTTCTCACGCCAACGATCGACACCTCGAACGAGAGCGTTCCGCCCAGGTGTACGGCTGCAAACTTGTTTGCGAGCCCCAGCGCGTCAAGCAGCACCGTCAGTCCCGTATCGAAAACACCGTCGAGCGCGAAGACAAAAATTCTCATGGCGTGAATGACCCTGAAGTTGTCGTTTGCGACTGTACCGTTCCGATAGTCGGAAGACTACACTTTTTTGTGGGGGCTGCGGCGTAAATGACGAAAAAGTTGTCGTTTACGACTGTCCAATTTCTCAGCAAAGAACCGTGGGACTCAGCCTCCTCATCCCTCAATAAACGTTTCAAGGAGTGCACCCATGAAAGTTCTAGCCGTTGCATCGATCGTTAAGCCGCTCTCTGACGAACAGAAGGCGCAGGTTATGTCGAAAGAAGTCCCCGCCACGGTCAAGCTCTATCTCGACGGCAAGATCGAGCAGTTCTGGTTCCGCCAGGACAAGCCCGGTGTGGTCTTTCTGATGAACGTCGAATCGATCGAAGATGCCGAGGCGGCGATGGAAGCGCTGCCGCTCACGTCCGGTGGATGGGCAAAGCATGAATTGATGCAAGTCGGCCCGCTCGCCCCGCTGGCTATTTTGCTCCAGGGCAAATGAGTGCGCAGGCGCCGTCAGTGAAAGCCACTATCCTCATCGGTGGCGCCTGGGGGCGCCACCGCAGCATCGCCACCCAGCCCTCCTAGGGCAGAAAGGCTTGTCCGTCCGCGCCTTCGTCCACAAGCATGACGAGCGTTACGAACTCAACGCATCGAGGCCCATCCCCAAGGGCAGAAACGAAGTGGGGATAGGATGACAAGATCGCGGAAGTTGACGTTATCTTGAACATCTATTTTTGCAGGACAGGATTGCTAAACCTGGGCGCCGGTATCGAGTCGAGCCGCAGGTCCTTCCGAAGCGCGGCGTCCACCAAACCCGCCGGCGCGAATCTGCGCAGCAATTGCAGACGGCTCGCGAGCGCGCCCGCTGTGTACCGGAGTTTCGGACGAGCCGCAATCGCAGCCTTCAGCACGACCTCGGCCACGACATGAGGCTCCGTGGCAGTTGCCATCACCTCATTGACACGGTTGCTGACGACCTCTCGAGCCTCGCGGTAGGCATCGAGCTTGGCATCGGGCTCCAGGAAATTCGCGTCGAACGGCGTCTTCGTGTAAGCCGGCTCAATGACCGAGACACGGATGCCCCAGGTGCGAAGCTCATGGTCGAGCGATTCGGAATACCCTTCAATTGCATGCTTCGTGGCGGCATAGAGCGCCCCGTACGGCATCGGCAAAAAACCGAGCACCGAGCCGATGTTGACGATGCGCCCTCTTCCCTGGTGCCGCATGTGGGGCACGACGGCCCGGGTCATGCGGACGACACCAAGGAAGTTCGTGTCGAAAACCGATCGGGCCTGGTCTATCGAGCTTTCTTCGGCGCCGGCCGGAGCGACACCAAATCCAGCATTGTTCACCAGCAGATCGATGCGACCTGCCTGTCGGATGACTTCGGCGACCGCGGCCGCGACGGATTCGTCGCTGGTCACGTCGAGGGTCAGCATCTCGAAGGATCGCTGGCCCGCGAGGGCCGCCGCCCGTCTGCTGGTGCCGAAGACCGTGTAACCGGCGTCGGCGAGCCGCTGTGCGGCGGCTTGCCCGATGCCTGAAGATGCTCCCGTAACAAGGGCCACACCCAAATTCCTTTCGCCGACCATTCGAAGCTCCATGTAAGAGGACTTGCCGTCACTATCAAATTGAAATCGACTATACTGGCAAATCAAAAGCATGTCACTATCAAATTAGTATGGACGACAAAAATTTCTGCGATGACCCGTGCCCGATTGCGCGCAGCCTGGGTGTCGCGGGCGACGCGTGGAGTCTGCTTATTCTGCGCGACGCTCATGCCGGTCTCACGCGTTTTGACCAGTTCCGCAAAAGTCTAGGCATAGCACCGACGATGCTGACGCGGCGACTGGCCACGCTGACAGCGGAGGGGCTACTGGAGAAACGGCGCTACTCTGAACGGCCACCGCGTGAGGAGTACCTGCTGACGGCTGCCGGGCGAGATTTCCTGCCGGTGCTGTTCATGATCGGCGCATGGGGGCGGCAATATCGTGGCGATGGCAAGCTGGTTCGCTTCGTCGATGCGCAGACAGGAACCGAGATCAAGCCAGTGGCGATCGACGACGTCACGGGAGCGAAAATCGGGACTCGTCCGATACGCATCGTCAATCCGGACCAAGATTGACGTGGCGATGGCTTGCGTTGCACCGCTTGGCTTGCGTCAATCAGCACATCTAGCGCTTCGATTCCCAAAATTCGCGCGTCCGGCACACGAATGCGCCTGCCTTTGCGTATCTCGACCGCCCGCTCAGCAACAGCATTGTCGAGTTCAATCACATCAAACGCATGCAACCACGTGCGGATTGCGGCCTCACTATCTGCGTCCGAACCCATCATGACTTCCATCCATGTGATAGTGCTGATCGCTCGGTAGTCGTAACGACTGATCTCTTTAGCTGCCGCGTCGATCCCGTTGAGGTAATCGATCAAAATGTTCGTATCAAAAAGAGCCTTTACCCTTCCTCTCAAAGCTCCTGCTGATATGCCAAACCTTCTTTCTTTCGCCCTTTCCAAAGACCGAAAACGTCGCTTGCCAGCGGCCGCTTCCGCGCCGCGATGTATGCCTCGATCGCATCGGGAATGACAGCGGCTCTGCTGCGGTGCTCAGCGTCGACAATGACGGTTAGCGCCTCAATCTGCTCGTCAGGCAGATCCAGCAGGATTCGACTCATAGTGTTCCCCACACGCATATACGATATGCATGTCATATATCAATGCGACACAGCGGATCAAGTGATAGCTGGACGCGGCGCGCCGACGCAGTCCTCGAGCGAAGTTTCATTGAGTCTCCAAAACCGGAGACGGACGCATCGGTTTGGATGCCCGCCAAGCGCCTGCCTCGGAGGAGGTTGCCAATCTAATCGCGTGAGACGTCACGAGCGTACGGCGAGTTGCTGAGCGAGCTATCGCAATGATGTAGTCCGTTCGGGTCGGCCACGGCCGGGCCTGGATCAACATGGTGCGAATTTTCGGCCCGCCGAGCGACTGTTTCACTATCCGGAAGTAGGCGCGTTGCCAGAAGAAGACGCGAAAGCAGCGATCCGTCAACCAGTGAATGACGAGGGCGCGTTCGTGGATGATGCAGCCCTAAGCGAGATTTTTGCGAAAACCAAGGGGTACCCCTACTTCCTGCAGGAGTGGGGCCATCAATGTTGGAATCTTGCCACTGGCGATACGATATCTGTCATCGATGCACAGCGAGCCGAGACGACAACCCTCAAGCGTTTGGACGAGGGTTTTTTCAAGGTGCGCTTTGATCGGCTAACGCCTAAAGAACGTGAGTACGTCATTGCGATGGCGAAATTGGGAAATGGCCCCTATCGTTCCTCCGATGTTGCCGACGCGCTCGGCGAGACCCCGCAGAGCCTCGGGCCCCGCCGCGCACAGATCATCAGCAAAGGCATGATTTACAGTCCCTCGCATGGAGACATAGCGTTTACTGTGCCGATGTTCAATGACTACCTGATTCGCAATTTCACGAGCCTGACTTAGGCCTGCCAGCAGATCTGAATCAGACGCTGTTGATGACGGAGCAAAACAAACACGCGGAAGCCGAAGCTCGGGCAAACCAACGCGCAGGTGACCCGCGTTGCCTCGAATGCGTGCGACTCACGTCCACCTCATCATGCGTGACGTGGGCCTGCCTCGATGCTTTGCTGAAACCGAGTGAAGACGGTCCGCTTAAGCACTTCTTGAGCGACCGGTATGGAGGTTTAAACGACATACGAACGGCCGAGCGACAGCGCTGCCCAATGGCCAAATCTGGCCGAGCCCGGACGGCCGTTCACCACCCTCAGCGACGCCGCCGCTCCCCCTTCGAGCCATGCCAGTTTCGATGCCCGCACCCACAAATCGATGCCACTCCCCAACCCACCCAAAACCCTGTAGAATCCCGGTCTCCGCGGGCGTCGTATAATGGTTATTACCCTAGCTTCCCAAGCTAGAGACGTGGGTTCGATTCCCATCGCCCGCTCCAAACCCCTCTCAGGCCCGCCAGATAAGGCTCTGAGCATGGTGATGGAGAATCCCACCCACACGTAGCACCCACAGTTTGCTCAATAAATAGGCGCCTGGAGCCCGTCCAGTGCCGATCAAAGTCCCCCGCCTCGTCCGCGACAACAAGACAGGCATCTTCTATTTCCGCTACACCTGCCCCGTCAACTGGCTATTCAAGCCAACCAGACGAGCATTTATACTTCCCTTCGGACCAGAAACAACAAACAAGCGCGCGCGATGGCGGCGATGCTTAACTACGGGATCGAAATGAGCAAGCCGATCAACCTTGGCAAGATCAGGGAACTTCTCAAGATCAACATTGCTGAAGGCGTGTTCGAGGGGTCAGCGAAGCGGTATTGAACCACCGATCGCCATGTTTGTTGATCTGTCAATTTCCACTGGAAACGGCATAGAGCCATCGTATGGCGTGCCGTCATTCGAACCGCCATCAACCGGCTTGTCGACAGTGTGGTCGGTCGGTGATTCGGCTTGCCTTGTCGGCAAGGTATCCTCGACGCCTGTTCGCCAGCTTTTCGTCTTCTGCACATTGGAAAACCATTTCGTGACTGTCTGATCGCGTTCAATCTGCTGACAGAATGCCTTGAACATCAGGTTCACCCGATCTTCAAGAGTCTCGCCTCTGAGTTCGCAGTAAAGCTTCGTAACCAGCGCCAGATCCTCGTCAATCCTCACAGTCACCTTTCTCTTTTTTCCATCAACCGAATTGCCGGAAGTCGTGCTTCGTTTTGCCATGTCCATCTCTAATATGGATATGTAATACAGATAACAGAAAGGCGGTTGATGTCAATATCCGGCAAAATATTTCCGACGAACGGCAGGAGGGATCGCCGGCATGTGGAGAACTCATACTCCTTGAATTCATACGCGAAAGCGAGGCGGCCTTGCACTTTCGATTTTTCACGCTACGATTAAACGAGGCCCAACAACAAGGAGAATAAGAATGGGCGAACAGAAAAACGGATCATATAAAGAGCGCAATGTTGTGGATCGCATCGCGACCATGAGGGTGGAGACATTCAGTCACTTGAAGCAGAGTCCACGCGAGCGACGGGATGCTTTGCTTGCGAAGCACGGCATCACGTATTCATACCGGTTCGTCCCGCACAGCGAGTCATGCAATGCAAGCGCCGATACCTTGACCCTGAACTGGATCGTCACGGTGACGAATGGCAGGACGACATACGAAACCGAATTTCACAAGGGCATCGGTCACTTACGTTATGAGTGGAACTCGCCCTATGCGGTCGTGAATGCACAGCAGAAGACGGCCACCCAGGCTGCGCTGAAGGAAGCGGCCGAGACAGGCTGTGCTCCCGATATCCGTCTGGAAGGCCACGGTGTCGTTGTCGATGGCGATGTGCCGTTTCCTGATCCGACATTTGATGAGGTGCTGTGGTGTCTGGTGCAGGATGCTGGCGCGCGGCATTTTGACAACTTTGAGGCGTGGGCCGCCGAAGACGGCTACGATTCCGATTCACGAAAGGCTGAGGCGGTCTATCTTGCGTGTATGGAGTGCGCACAAGCGTTATTGAAACTGATCGCAGGCGAAGTAGAACTGGAACGGCTGACCGCGCTCGTGGATGAGATTGAAAGCGATACAAACGAAACCGCTGCAGGCAACAGCCGGGGTCTTAGCTCGGTGTAAAGGCCAGGTCTTACGGCGACTGTCGTCGCCCACAGTTGGAAACGAGGTTTCTCTGCTAACGCACCATCATGCTTCACAACCAGTTCATGCGACGACGTGAGCCAGCCAGGGGCACTCGATGGCGCTGATAGAATGGTCCATGAACAGACACTACACAGAGGCTGGGCCATCATGGAATACCGCGTCAGTTACGAGCACAGCTTCGCGAATGCGCCGGACGATTTTATCGCCCAGGTCCCGTCTCAAGTCGTGGACGATGTGCCAGCCAACATCCCTCGTGCGCTGGTGCCGGAATTCGTCACTGACCTAATTCTGAAGCGCTCGCCGGGAATCGGCAAAATCCGTGATCTCCGGCTTCTCTGAGAAACCGCGCCGCCGATACCACCCAGTGCTCACGCACGTTCGAATTTCGTTGCGGCTCTTTGGTCGCTTCTCCGGGCCGAGTCATTGCTGCGCATACTGTTTTGCTGAGGCTGCACTGAAGTTTTAGCCGCTCGTGGTACTCGTCAGGTTGCTGGCTTGCCAAAGGTCCGCGAATGGGTGTCATCGCCTGGCGAACCTGAATTCCTCGGTTGAGCCGCGTTATAACCAGACTGAGTCCGGCGTATTTACCAATCCTGCCAATTTTGTCAGTACGAAACGCATTCGATCTTGCGTCGAGGCCATTATTGCGATTCGTACCCACTGCCGTCCTTCTTCATCCCGGTTGACCGAAAAGGTATCGCCGCCAGCAATCATTAACTGATGCCCTCTGGCCAGAACGGCAAAGTGCTCTCCGCTCGGCCAGCGGGGCGGCAGTTTGAGCCAGATGTGAAATGAAGTTGGTTGCGCCTTGTACTCGTATCTCCCGAGTAATTCACGAGCCATAAGTTGCCGCGCGCGTGCTTCCTGGCACTGGTTGTTTGCCATTTCCGCTGCTTGACCACTTGTGATCAGATTAGTTGCGATCTGTGCGGCTAGCGGCGACACCATCCAGACGCTTGTTCGTACGCTCGCCGTCATCCGGGCTAGCCACTCGGGCGGGCAATGTATATAACCAAGTCGAATGGTCGAGGCGACGGATTTTGACAGGCTGGTCAGATAGACCGTCCGCTCCGGTGCAAAGGTTGCAAGCGGAGCGATCGGCGTTGGTGCAAGAAAGCCGTACAGGTCGTCGTCGAGCAGTATGAAATCCTGGGCTCGTGCAATCTCGGCGATCTCACGGCGCCGACCCTCTGACATCACGGCAGTGGTCGGATTCTGGCAGGTCGCAATGCAGATCACCATTGCAGGCTTCTCCTCCCGGCAGATGTCCCGCAGACTACCGGGCTCCATGCCCTCCTGATCCTGACGGACGCCACGAACGCGGCGCCCCAGACTCAATACGACAGAAGCCACGCCAGGATAGCAAAGCGACTCGCAGCAGATGAGATCGCCCGGTTTGGTGAGCGCATTCACCGCCACCCAAAGTCCGTGTTGTGCTCCGGCCGTCAGAAGCACCTGTTCCGTCCGCGCAGGAAAGCCACCGCGCTGCATCCAGATTGCGCCTGCCTGACGATGCAAAGGATAGCCACCGTCCGGTGTGTATCGAGCATATCCGGCAACGAGCTCGATTGCGCCAGTTCTGCCAGGGCCGTGCGTATGTACGGCTCCTGGAGCAGGAGGTTTGGTTTGACAATCGACAGATCGATGATGTCGTTGCCGGAGTCCTGGGCGATTGTTGGATTCAATGGGCGATTCACCGAAAGCTCGGCGCGACGAAGCACGAAGGTGCCACGTCCCACTTCCCCCTCGACTAATCCACGCCGCTGCGCGAGTTCGTAGGCCCGGTTGACGGTACCGGGTGTCACCCCGATTCGCGCTGCCAGTTCTTTCAGGGTTGGTAGCCGCGAGCCCGGCGTCAAACGACCAGCGTGAATGTCGCCCTCCAGGGCTGCCGCAATCCTTTCATAGATCGCCCCGCCGTATTCCTTCAGGTCCGGTGCCCACATGGGGACGAATCTCCTTGAATCGGTGCAATGAATGTAAAACAGTAGTGTAATCGACTCATAACCCTTTGTCGAACCAAAGGTTGTGTGCAAAAGGGCTATCACATACTTCGATCACGTTTACCCCAAGTGCACAAGGTTGTTGACGGATTGAATCAACTCAATTAGTTTACACATCATCGCGATTAAATCGATGTATATTGACCCAATCGATCTGACCAAGAGGATAGAATGTTTGACACCCAAAAGCACCTCCTGCAACACGTCGATCCCGCCATCTGGGACGTAATTTGCCGTGAGAACCGGCGGCAGGAAGAACACATTGAGCTCATTGCGTCGGAAAACTACACCTCGCCTGCGGTGTTGGCAGCGGTGGGCTCGCAGCTCACGAACAAGTATGCCGAGGGGTACCCCGGCAAGCGCTATTACGGCGGTTGCGAAGTCATCGATGAGGCGGAGCAGCTCGCCATCGATCGCGTGAAGGCGCTGTTTGGCGCGGAGGCGGCTAACGTACAGCCTCACTCGGGCTCGCAGGCCAATCAGGCGGTGTTTTTCGCCGCGCTGCAGCCCGGCGACACGATTCTCGGCATGAGTCTGGCTGAAGGCGGTCACCTGACCCACGGCATGCCGCTGAACATCAGTGGTAAGTGGTTCAAGGTCGCAAGCTACGGACTAACCGAGGCCGGGGAGATCGACTACGAAGTGATGGAGCGGCAGGCGCGGGAGATCAAGCCAAAGTTGATCATTGCGGGGGCTTCGGCGTACTCGCTGCGCATCAACTTTGAGCGTTTTGCCCGGGTTGCTCGCGAGGTAGGTGCTCTTTTCATGGTCGACATGGCGCACTATTCCGGCTTGATCGCGGGCGGCGTGTATCCCAATCCAGTACCGCACGCCGACTTCGTAACCACCACGACGCACAAGGGGCTCAGGGGGCCGAGAGGCGGTGTCATTCTGATGAAGGCGGAACACGAAAAAAGTATCAACTCCGCTATCTTTCCCGGTATTCAGGGCGGTCCTCTCGTGCACGTCATTGCTGGCAAGGCCGTCGCTTTCAAATTGGCAGCTACGCCCGAGTTTGCACGATATCAGCGTCTCGTTCTCGAGAACGCCCAGGCAATGGCCGAAGTGCTCCAGTCCAGAGGGTTGAGCATCGTTTCCGGGCGAACCGAAAGTCACATGATGCTGGTCGATCTGCGTTCGCACGATATTTCCGGGCGAGACGCTGAGCAGGCGCTCGGAGACGTATGCATCACCTGTAACAAAAATGCCGTTCCCAATGACCCGCGAAAGCCAGTGGTGACCAGCGGCATCCGCGTCGGTACACCGGCCATTACAACCAGGGGTTTCGGTCGCGACGAATCGCGCCAGGTCGCAAATCTGGTGGCTGACATTATTTTTGAGCCTCACGACCCGGCAGTTCGATCGTCCGTGCTGGAGCAGGTGCGTGCGCTATGCAAGCGCTTCCCCGTATACAACTGAGGTAATCGTGAATCGCACATTGACTCAATGGCACGCTGACGCATCGCTGTCCGCATTGGTTGCGGGATTTCTCGCCGTACTGATTTCATACGCAGGTCCGCTTGTCATTGTTTTTCAGGCCGCGAACCAGGCTCACCTTTCCACGGAAATCACGTCCTCGTGGATCTGGGCGATTTCTATCGGCAGCGGCATTTCCGGTCTCATCCTCAGCTGGAAATTGCGTACACCTGTCATTACGGCCTGGTCGACTCCAGGGGCGGCGCTGCTGGTCGGCATGTTGCCAGGGATACCGTTACCGGAGGCCATCGGCGCTTACCTGGTTAGCGCCGCAATTGTCACGATAGTCGGCGTTTCCGGGTTGTTCGACCGACTCATCGAGCGTATCCCCAAGGGGATCGCTGCCGCGATGCTGGCGGGTATCTTGCTGCATTTTGGAATGAAGGTGTTCGCATCCATCAGTGCAAGCCCCGTTCTCGTCTTCGCAATGCTGCTTACCTTTCTCGCGATCAAGCGAGCGCGGCCACGGTATGCGATCGCCGCGGTGATGGTGGTTGGCATCGCAATCGCAGTTGCATCAGGTACCACGCATTTGTCCCAGCTGAGACTCGCGCCGGTTGCACCTGTATTCACTGTGCCGGCATGGAACTGGCACGTCCTGCTGGGATTGGGCGTGCCGCTTGCCCTCGTTACACTCACGGGTCAATACGTTCCGGGGATGGCTGTACTTCGCACATCCGGCTATCAGGTGCCCGCCGGCGGCATTATCGGCACGACCGGCATACTGTCTCTCCTGCTTGCCCCCTTTGGTTCACACGGTGTGAACCTTGCGGCAATCACGGCGGCAATCTGCACTGGCAAGGAAGCTCATGAAGACGCAAGCCGCCGATATATAGCCGGTATTGCATGTGGACTGATCTATATCGCAATTGGTGTTTTCGGTGGAACTCTGGCGCTTCTCTTCCGGGCATTGCCAACCGAACTGATTGCCGCTCTTGCGGGGTTGGCGCTTATTGGAGCAATTACAACCGGAGTGGTTGGCATCGCTCAGGATGAGAAGCATCGCGATGCAAGCATCATCACGTTTCTGGTTACCGCGTCAGGCATGAGCTTTCTCGGTCTCGGCTCTGCCTTCTGGGGACTCGCAATCGGCGCTATTGCATACGCGATCCTGCATCGGACCTGGCAGATCCGGGCAGACAAGGCACCGTTTATGAACAAGATCTGACCCAGAAAAGACGGGAATGAATCATGCAAAAGCATCACTTTGATTTCGTAGTTGTCGGCGGAGGTATTGCCGGTGTCGCTGTGGGCGCCGAACTGGTGAAGCGCGGCAGCGTGACCTTGCCCCTGTTTCACGAATCCCATAGCTGAATCTATCAGGCCGCTTGCCCTCGCTGAGCGGCGGCCCAATTCTTCTCGAACGTCATGGGGCTGACGTAGTTCAATGTCGAATGCAGTCGGCGGGCATTGTAGAAAGCCAGCCAGTCGACGATTTCATCCATCGCAGCACACCGCGTCGCGAAGTGCCGACCGTGCAGTCGTGCGACCTTCAGCGAACCCCACAGGCTTTCCGTGGGCGCATCCCAACAATCGCCACGCCGGCTCATCGATGAACGCATGCCGTACGCCTTGAGCGTGTCCTGGAACAGTCCGCTGCAATACTGGCTGCCACGGTCGCTATGAACAATCACGTCCGCTTCGGGGCGCCGTCGGAACCATGCCATGCGCAGCGCGTCCGTAACCAACTCGGCCTTCATATGCGGTTGCATCGACCAGCCCACCACCTGCCGGCTGAATAGGTCGATTATGACGGCCAGGTACAGCCAACCTTCGGCCGTTGCCACATACGTGATGTCGCTCGTCCAGACCTGATTCGGTGCTGTCGTCATGAAGTTGCGCTCCAGCAGGTTCGGCGCGACCGGCAGGTTGTGATTCGAGTTCGTCGTCGCAATGTACTTGCACTTGTGCCGTGCGCGGATACCATGGCGCGCCATCAGCTTGCGAACTCGCTCCTTGCCCACGCGTACACCGCGCGCAAGCAGCTCTTTCCACATGCGCGGCGAACCGTATTCGCCTTTGACCTCCGCGTGAATCGCCTTGATGTGCGCCAGCAGTGCGTCATTGCTCATGCGGCCTCGGTGCGGCTTGTTCTGAGCGACACGTTGCCGTCGCTGATGAAAGCCGCTGGGGCTCACATCGAGCACTTCGCATAACACCGAAATCGGCCAGTGATGGCGATTGCGTTCGATGAACGCGTACTTCACGTCGAGTCCTTCGCGAAGTACGCACCCAGGCCTTTTTTAGTATGTCGCGCTCCATCTTCAGCCGCGCCACTTCGGCACGAAGTCTCGACAATTCCATCTGCTCCGGGCTCACCGGCTTCGTGCCCGCTCCGCCAAGCTTGCCTTCCTGCTCAGCCTTGACCCAGTTGGAAATCGATTGCGCCGGCACGTCCAGCGTCGCGGCCACCGCCGCTACACTTTGACCAGCGGAACCGCTTCCAGCTTGAATTCGAGCGTGTAGCGCGCCCGCGTCGTCTTGCTCATCTTCTTGTCTCTCCTTGCTTGAGTTTAAACGCTCAGCAAGGGATTCGTTTTCGGGGGCAAGCTCACCGCTTCGAAGGCGGACCTGCGCCGAGCTGCCTGCCAGTGTCGGTGCTGCGGCTCAACAGCATGTGCGATAATTCCAACTCGGTTGGAGGCCACTCCGGGAGAGGTTCGCTCGAATGTGGTTGTCGATCACGGGTCGGCGGCCTTGACGCTTGCCACCGCCCCGCTCCAGCATCCCAAACACTTCTACATTAAGTCGGCATTTGCCTCTGATGACGTGAGCCAGTCATGTGGGCGGAAAGACTAACGAAATGCATGGTGTTGCCGCTCGCTTTTCTGTCGATGTCGGCCGCCGCGAGTTCGCAACCGCTTAGCCAACCTCTCACCGAAGTGTTGGCGCAACGCAGCGGCCTTAGTCCCGGCGAAGTCGTCTCGCTGCTCGCAAGTTGCGACGCCAACCCCACCAGCATGAAGTTCTGCGCCTGGCGCGATCAACTGGCCGCCGAACGCACCTTGCAGCGGCTCCTCGACGAAAAGCGCACCGAGTCACCGAAATGCGCCGCGGCACTCGAGCAAAAGCTCACCGCCTGGCAAAAGCTGCGCGACAAAACCTGTCGAGAATCGGCTGCCAGGGAATGGGGTGACGGATCCATGCTGTCGGCTGCAGTCGCGATGTGCGAGACCGATCGCACCAAGGAAATGGCACGATCCCTCTCAGCGAACAGTTGCCCCTAGCGCGATAGCCCCATACACGGCTCGCCGCACTTGAAAAATGACATGTCGCACCCATCTAGCCGCCTACACGCAGACACCCGGCAGGAGCGAAATCGCCCAGCCAGCACCTCGCGTTCGATCGTGCGCCCTTGCACGGCATGGCATCATCGCATCGTTCCGATCGCGCATCAGGAATTTCCGGCCGACTTCACTGTCGATAAAGGTCCGGTCAGCCATAATGCGTTTCGGCCGCCCGCCCTACTCCTTGCTCGATAAAAAAGATGGAACGGTATTTCATGTCACGCGCGAGCGCGGTCGGACTGCTCGTCGATGCACGTCAAGCGCTCACTGCCGACTTACGCGATAAGCCGCCCCAAGAAGCGGAGCGCCACCAACGTATGCTGCAAGACGTCGAACGTCTGCTCCTGAACGTGCGAGCCGGGCGAACGAACGAATTCCATCTCGAGTTTCCCACCCGCGTGCACGTCCTCGTGTCGAACTGAAACCGGCGGCGCGTGTACTTCCGCGCACCTACCAGCACGCTGCGAAGCAGCGCTGAGATTTCACGGGTACCGCGCGCTCGTCTACAATCTCGCCCACGCCCCATACCGGCCCGGCGCCGCTCCGCGCTCGAACACGCAAGCCGCCCGCGTTTGGCGGCTTCTTCATGTCGCGGCCGCCGAGGCCTTCTTCTGCAAGTACACCATGATTCACGATCCAAACGAGACGGGCCTGCCGCCCGAAGCCTCCGGCAATACCGACGACGCAACGCAATCGTCTGACACCGAGGCGCCCGCCTTTCCGCGCCGTATCCGCAGCTTCGTCACGCGCGCCGGCCGGGTATCGACGGGCCAACGCCGCGCGCTCGACGAACTGGGCCCGCGCTTCGTCGTGCCCTACACGGCGAGCCCCGCGGACTGGGACGCAGCATTCGGCCGCCACGCGCCCCGCGTGCTCGAGATCGGGTTCGGCATGGGCGCTTCCACGGCGGAAATCGCCGCGGCGCGGCCTGATGACGATTTCATCGGCGTTGAGGTGCATGAACCGGGCGTGGGCGCGCTGCTCAAGCTGATCGGGGAACAGCAACTCACGAACATTCGGATCATCGAGCACGATGCGGTCGAAGTGATCGAGCAAATGATCGCGCCCGGCACGCTCGACGGGGTACATGTTTTCTTTCCCGATCCGTGGCATAAGGCGCGGCACCACAAGCGCCGACTCATCCAGCCGGGCTTCGTCGCGCTCTTGGCCTCACGCCTGAAGCCCGGGGCCTATTTACACTGCGCGACAGACTGGCAAAACTACGCCGAGCAAATGCTCGCCGTGCTCGGCGCCGAGCCATCGCTCGAAAACACGGCTGACGCCTACGCGCCGCGGCCCACTTATCGCCCGGTCACGAAATTCGAGCAGCGCGGCTTGCGGCTCGGTCACGGCGTGTGGGATCTGGTATTCAAGCGCCGCGCGCAATAAGTACCGCGGGCCGGACGGCGGCGTAGAGAACGACGAGGACGCACCCAGCGACAAATAACCTAAGCGCCCCAGTTCAGCGCATCGCCGTAGCCGATCACAAGCACGACCATCCCGAACGCAATTCGATACC
>Ga0207667_10001104_pt1 | contig 34133 bp, 34 predicted proteins | sample KBSCornC52_FD_184301 | JGI IMG/M metagenome (GOLD analysis project Ga0207667, IMG submission 184301) | Corn rhizosphere microbial communities from Kellogg Biological Station, Michigan, USA - KBS Corn C5-2 (SPAdes) (version 2) | ecosystem: Host-associated > Plants > Roots > Rhizosphere > Soil ...
CCGTCGACGTGGAGAAGCCGGCTTTCGGTGCGCTGCGGCGCCGGCGTCTGCGCGATCAGATCCGCCGGCAGATCATAGTCGAAATCGTCGAGCGTCCAGGGCGAATCACCGATCACGCCCGTGCCGCACTCCGCGAGCAGGCAGGCATTGCTGGTGCCGGGAGAGGGAGTCGAACCCTCACGCTGTTGCCAGCGGCGGATTTTGAGTCCGCTGCGTCTGCCATTCCGCCACCCCGGCCTTGCGCGCTCGCGTTGCCTGTGCAGCAAACGAATGCGAAGACGTGCATTATCGCCGAATCGGCCTGCGGATCCGTCATACGTGCATCAGCGCAAGCACGCCGATCGCGACCGACACGCCTCCCGCGCCGTACGACACGAAATGCAGCCAGCGGCTGCGCGTGAGCAGCGTGATGGCCGCGAGCGCGATCGCGATCTGGATCAGCGTCATCGCCTGCGCCCAACGATGATGGACGTGCATCGACGCTTCGCTCTTCGCCTCGAGTTCCTCCGAGCGCTTCTCGAGCTTCTGCGCCTGGGTCATGATGTCCTGCTTTTCCTTGTTGTAGCGCTCGGCCTCGGCCTTGAAGCGCGCGCCGGCGTCGCCGGTTGCAAGCGATGCGCCGAGCTCGGCGAGGTTCTGCTTGCTGCTCTTCGCCTGATAGAAATTCCACTGGTCCGACGCTTCGGTCCTGCGGATCGCCGAATCGTTCTTGAACAAGAGGGCGTCGTTCTGCGTTGCACCGACCATGTAGCCGAAGAGTGCGCCGATCGTCGCGAAGATCGCGGTCATCACCGCGATCCGCGCCGAAAACGGGTCGCGCTCGTGCGCCGCGTGCTCGACTTCGTGATCGTGCGGACCGTGCACGTGGAATTCGCTGGCAGACATGGCTTCTTCTCCCCGGTGTAGTCAAGGACGCCGCGCGATGCGCTCGTAGGTCACGAACGCGTACGCAAAGCGGTCGACGCCTTCGTGCACGTGCGCCTCGCGCGCGGTTTCGGTCCATTCGCTCGCATCCAGCGCGGGAAACGTCGCGTCGCCGTCGAATGCGCGCGCGATCTCGGTCACGAACGCTGTCGCGGCGAGCGGGAGCGCAGCGCGATACAGCTCGCCCCCGCCGATGCAGAACGCCGGCGGAGGATACGCGACCGCGCGGCAGGCATCGTCGATCGACGATGCCGTCGAGGCGCCGGCGGCCAGGTAGCCGTTCTGGCGCGTGACGACGATGTTCTGCCGGCCGGGCAGCGCGTGCGGCAGCGATTCCCAGGTACGCCTGCCCATGATGATCGCGTGGCCCATCGTCAGCGCCCGGAATCGCCGCAGGTCCTCGGGAAGGCGCCACGGCAGCGTGCCGTCGCGCCCGATGACGCCGTTGGCCGCCACCGCGGCGATCAGCGCAAGGGGCTCGCGCATCACGCCCGGGTTGACTGCAGCGCGTCGCCTTGGCGCGCCGGCCGGGAAGCCGAATGCGAACGGCGCTGCAATGTCATAATCCGTCGATTATAGCCAGCGCGTCGCCCGTGGCGCTCGCCCCAACGCGTGTATTACCCGCGCTCGTTCCTCAAGTTCATCCTGCTCGGCTTCCTGCTCGTAAGCCTGCCGCTCGTCTACGCGCTCGCCGAGATGATCCTGTCGCTCGACCGGCTCGAATCGCAGGGCCGCCAGGAGGTGGTGCAGGCGGCGCAGGCCGGGCGCACGAGCCGGCTCCTCTACGAGCAGGCGACGACGCTCGAGCGCATTGCGCGCCAGCATCTGATCCTCGAGGACAGTGCGCTGCTCGACGAATACGCGCGGCTGCGCGAGGAGTTCCGCCAGACGACCAACCAGCTCGCAGCACTCCCGCTCGAGCCGGGATCGCAGGAAGCGCTGGAGAAGCTCGCGGATCGCGAAAGCCGGCTGCACAAGCTGCTGACCGCACCGCGGCGCGGCTCCGAGGCCGCCGACGAGCTCGCCGACGGCTACTCGAAGCTCGTCGACGGCGCGCAGTCGATGCTCGCCGCCAGCAACCAGCTCACGCAGCGCGCGATCGAGCGGCTGCAGGAGACCGCCACGCAGGGTCGCGAAAAGTGGATCTACGTGGGTCTTGCCACCGTCGGCATCGCGATCGCGCTTGCAATCGTGTTCGCGACGCTGATCGCACGCCCGATCCGCCAGCTCGACCTCGCCATCCGCCAGATGGGCAGCGCCGACTTCACGCATGCGATCGAGGTCACCGGACCGCAGGACCTGCGCTACGTCGGTCAGCGCCTGGAATGGCTGCGCGGGCGCCTGTCCGAGCTCGAGGAGCAGCAGGCGCGCTTCCTGCGGCACGTCTCGCACGAGCTCAAGACGCCGCTCACCGCCGTGCGCGAGGGCGCCGAGCTGCTGCGCGACGACGTCGGCGGCAAGCTCACGCCCGAGCAGCGCGACATCGTGCGTATCGTGCGCGACAACACGCTTTCGCTGCAGAAGCTGATCGAGGATCTGCTGGCGTACCAGCAGACGCGGGCGATGGAACCGGCGGCGCTCGGGCCGGTCGCATTGCCCGATGTCGTTGCGCGGGTCGTGCGCGAGCAGCGCCTTGCCGCCGTCGCACGGATGATCACGTTCGACACGAAAATCGAGCCGGCCACGGTGATCGGCGACGCCGAGAAGCTGCGCACGATCATCGACAACCTGCTGTCGAACGCGCTCAAATATTCGCCACGGAATGCGACGGTCCGGCTGAACGTGACCGCGAAGGACGGCTTCGCGGTGCTCGACGTGGTCGACGAGGGCCGCGGCGTCGCGCTCGCCGACCGCAAGCGCATCTTCGAATCCTTCTACCAGGGCCCGGCGCCGGTGGACGGGCGCATCAAGGGCTCCGGGCTCGGCCTGGCCATCGCCCGCGAATACGCGCTGGCGCAGGGAGGCACCATCGAAGTGGCGGGTCGCGCGGACGGCAAGAGCGGCGCGTGGTTCAGGCTGTCGCTGCCGCTGGCGCCGGCCGAAGCCGCGCGTGAGCGCACGCCGTTGGTGGCGGCACATTCATGAGGACCCCATGAGGGGCGGCCGGGCCTGCGCGGCGCTGGCGCTCGCATTGGCACTCACCGCATGCGCGTCGCTGCCGGCACCCGTCATGCCGGCCGACGAAAACGATCCGTCCAGCTATGCGATTCCCGATCCGCCGATGATCGAATCGCCGCCGATGGAGCCCGTCGAGCCGCCGCTCCCGGCGCCGCCCGCCGTTGCGCCGCGGGTGAATGCATCGGCGCCTGCGTCGACGCCGCCGGCCTCCGGGCAGCCGCCGCCGGTGATCATCGTCGCACCGCCGGCCCCTGCGACGCCGCCGACGGAAGACGAGCAGATGATCGAGCTGCTGGCGGACCTGCAGCGCTTCGGCACGATGCAGAATGACGAGTTGAAGCGCGAGCTGTCTGCGGCGTCGCAGACGTTCGCTCGGCAGCGCACCGATATCAATCGAGTCCGGCTCGCCGTGCTCTACACGCTGGTGCGCTCGTCGCCGCAGGATGATCAGCGCGCGCTGCAGCTCTTCGAGAACGTTGCGAAAAGCGCGCCGGCTTCGTCGCCGATCCGCCATCTCGCCGCGGTGCTGCAGGCGCAGGTGAACGAGCGCCAGCGCGCGGTTCACGACGAGCAGCAGAAGGCCGACGCGGCGATCCAGAAACTCGAGGCGCTCCGCGCGATGGAGCGCAGCCTGCTGCGCGATCGTGTGCGCAGCGGCGGCGGCGGCGGGGCATCGGGCGCCGGCGGGTCGGGGCGCTGAAACTCCGTTTGACAAAGTGCTGCCCACGCCGAGTGCCTGGTCGATGAACAGGCATCCGTGCCGCGAAAGGAATTCATGAATCGTGGAGACATCCTCCTGGTCGACGACGATCCCGACCTGCTCAGGCTCATCAGCCTGCGACTCAACTCGGCGGGTTATCGCGTGCGCACGGCCGACAGTGGCGAGACCGCGCTGGCGACGATCGCGGTCGAACGACCGGCGACCGTCATCACCGACCTGCGCATGCCCGGCATCGACGGCCTGCAGCTCTTCGAGGCCATCCATCGCCAGCATCCGGCGCTGCCCGTCATCATCCTCACCGCGCATGGAACGATCCCCGACGCCGTCAATGCAACGCAGCGCGGCGTCTTCGGCTACCTGACGAAGCCGTTCGACAGCCAGGACCTGTTGAAAAAGGTGGCCGGTGCGCTCGAAGTCTCGGGGGGCGAGCCCGCCGGCAGCGAAACCACCGCCGGGAAATGGCGCGCGAACATCATCACGCGCAGCCCGCGGATGGAAGACCTGCTGCGCCAGGCGAAGCTCGTTGCCGATTCGGACGCCAGCGTGCTCGTCTTCGGCGAATCGGGGACCGGCAAGGAGTTGCTCGCGCGCGCCATCCACGACGCAAGCCGGCGCAGCGACAAGCCGTTCGTCGCCGTCAATTGCGGCGCCATCCCCGGCGATCTTCTCGAATCGGAGCTCTTCGGACACGCGCGGGGCGCGTTCACCGGCGCAATCCAGGCGCACAAGGGCTTGTTCCAGGCGGCCGACGGCGGAACGCTGTTCCTCGACGAGATCGGCGACATGCCGCTGCCGCTGCAGGTGAAGCTGCTGCGGGTGCTGCAGGAAGGCGAGGTGCGCCCCGTCGGCTCGACGCAGGCGATCCCCGTCGACGTCCGCGTCATCTCGGCGACGCACCGCGACCTCGACTCGCAGCGCGAGCAGGGCCTGTTTCGCGAGGATCTCTATTACCGGCTGAATGTCGTCTCGCTCAAGCTGCCGTCGCTCGCCGACCGGCGCGAAGACATTCCGCTGCTTGCCGCGCATTTCCTGCGCCGCCTTGCCGAGCGCTACCGCAAGCCGACGCCGTCGCTCGCCCCCGATGCGATGGCGTTGCTGGTGGCGGCGCCCTGGCCGGGCAATGTCCGCCAGCTCCTGAACCTGCTCGAGCAGTCGGTCGCGCTCGCCACCACGCCCGTCATTCCGGCGACGCTGGTGCAGGCGGCGCTCAAGGAGGACGCGGCCGCACTCGTCCCCTTCGAGGAAGCGCGCAAGACGTTCGAGCGCGAATACCTGGTACGCCTGCTGAAGATCACCGGTGGCAACGTCACGCAGGCGGCGCAGCTCGCCAAGCGCAACCGCACCGAGTTCTACAAGCTGCTGCAGCGCCACCGGCTGGAGCCGGGGATGTTCAAGGAAGCGAAGACGTAGCGTCCTGCGTCCCGCGCGCTCGCCGCTGTCGTTGTCGGGCGACAAGCAATAGCGCATTGCTTCAACGACTTGTCGATCCACGCGGCTTTGCTGTCGGCGGTGCGCGACAAAACAACGCCGGTGAGGCGAGGCGGACACGTGCATGCGGTCCTCCGCGCGTGTGTCCCTCGCTCGGCGCCCCCTATGAGGATCACGGATTCGTCGGTCGATGGCATGTCGATTGCTTGAACGGTTGCGTAACACAGCGCGCACCCGCGCAACGTAAAGCGGATCGACATCATGGAAACCCAGGCCCCCGACCTCGTTCACCACTACAGCGCGAGCACGGCGAGCGCAGCCGAGAAGTCACGGCGCGACGACGATGCGATCGCCGACGAGGCGGAGCTCGAGCAGCTCGCCGATCGGGTCAGCGCGGCCCGAAGCGTTTACTGACGCGACGTCGAGCGCGGTGCGCCGGGCCTCGGCGCCGCGCCGGTCCCGGTCGCATCGATCACGTTGTAAAGGACACGCGTCCTTTTGTTCGGTGGTCGTGGGGTATCCTCGTGCACGGGTCTTCGCTTGCGATGCCCGCCGCGAACGCGCATGCAACCATTCCTATCGCTCGTACGGTCGATCCTCGACACGGGCACCTGGCAGGAAAACCGCACCGGGATCCGCTCGATCAGCATTCCCGGCGCATCGATGCGCTTCGACCTCGCCGAAGGCTTTCCCGCGATCACGACCCGGCGCCTGCCATTCAGGTCGGCCGCCGGCGAGTTGATCGGGTTTTTGCGCGGCGCCCGCAGTGCGGCGCAGTTCCGCGCGCTCGGTTGCAAGGTGTGGGATCAGAACGCGAACCAAAACGCAGCCTGGCTTGCCAGTCCGTATCGCGTCGGACCCGATTGGCTCGGCGAGATTTATGGCTACCAGTGGCGCGCCTGGCCCGCGTACAAGTTGCTGGATGCCGACAACGCTGCGCAGGTCGATGACGCCATCGCGCGCGGCTACCGCCTGATCGGGCGCGTCGACGACGACGGAACGCAGAAGCTGCTGCTGCACAAGGCTATCGACCAGGTGCGCGCCTGTCTCGACACGATCGTCGCCAATCCCTCCGATCGCCGGATCCTGTTTCATGCGTGGAACTGCGCCGAGCTCGACCAGATGGCGCTGCCGCCCTGTCACCTGCTGTATCAGCTGCTGCCCAATCCGGTGACGCGCGAGCTGTCGCTGTGCCTGTACGTGCGCTCGAACGACATCGGGCTCGGCGCGCCGTTCAACGTGTGCGAGGCGGCGCTGCTGCTGTCGCTGGTCGCCCGCCTCACCGGGTACTCGCCGCGCTGGCTGACGTACTTCATCGGCGACGCGCATATTTACGAGAACCAGCTCGAGATGCTGCAGACGCAGCTTTCGCGCACGCCGTATCCGCCGCCGCGCCTCGCCATTTCCGAGCGCGTTCCGTCGCTCGCGAAGACAGGACGTTATGAGCCGGATTGGCTGGAACGAGTCGAACCGGGCGATTTTTCACTTGAAAATTATCGCCACCACCCGCCGCTGACCGCACCCATGGCCGTGTGAAGGTGCAATCTTTCCATCCTGGGTTCGGGAAAGATTTGCATAAATCGGCCGATGCTGCTATGATTCGCAAATGCGAGCGATTTTTCATCTCATTAAGTGGCCCCACCGGCGCGTTGCGCCGGTGACCGCTGGCGCTCGCCTTCCCTCTCGAACCTCCGCGTCGATCGCGGACCGGCTCTCGATCCACCGCAACGACCGCGGCACGCTCGCCTGTCTCGGGTGAGCCCGGCAAGCCGCGGACGGCGCTTTCCTGCGCCGCCCGCCCTTGCCGGGAGCGACAACCACCAGCCGTTGCGCCGCGAGGCGCCGTCTGCCTGTCACTGCCCTGTCCGGAGGTCCCGTGATCGACCGCAACGAACTTGTCCTGTCCACGCATGACGCGGCAACGCTGTCTGCCGTGCTCGCCACGCTATCCCCTTTCCAGGCGCCGATGCCCGGCGCTGCCGATGAACTCGCCGACATGCTGTCCGGTGCAACGCTCGTCGCGCCGCATGCGCTCGACGCCGACGTGGTTGCCCTGAATACCGAGGTCACGTACGTCGAGCTTCCGCACGGTCATGCGCGCACGGTGCAGCTCGTCCACCCGGCGGCAGCCGACGCGTCCGCCGCACGCATTTCGGTATTCGCACCCGTCGCGCGCGCGCTCCTCGGCCGGCGTGCCGGGGCGCGCATCCCCGTGGCCCTGCCCAACGCGGCCATCGACGAGCTCCACGTGGTCGCGGTGCGCAAGGAAAGGACCCGGTCATGACGGCCCGGCTGCTCTCGCGGCTCGCGGCGCGCGCCGAGTTCCGTCGCGGCGCCGCGATGCTGCATCCCGAATGTCCGATCGAGCAGACGGTTCGCGGACGCAGCGCGCCGGTGCAGGCGCAGCTGCTGCAGGAAATCTGGCGGCGCCATTCGTTCATCGCCGATGCCGCGCTGCTCGTGGCCGAGCCCAACTGCCTGCGCGTGCTGGCGCGGACCGAGCGCGCGCTCACAGCGCCGGTCGACGCGCTGCGCCGGCGCTACGGCGGCGACGTCGTCGTCGAGCCTGCGTCGGTGCGTTATGCGCACGGGGCACCGGTGCTCGAGCCGTTCATGAACGTGCTCGTGACCGGGCCCGCTCGGCACCTGCAGTACGTGCAGAGCGATCTCGGGCAGCGCCGCGGGGCGATGACGCGTGTCGATCAGCGCGCAGGCGTGTTCGTCATCGAGGCCGAGGCGCCGCTCGGTCATCTGCTCGGCTATGGCGACCGGCTGGACGAGCGCTTCGATGGCAGCGTGGAAGCGAGCCTGTGGCTGTCGCGCTATTGCCCGATCGCAGGCGACGGTCCGTACGCGGCATGACGATGCCGGCGGTGCACTCGACGCGAGGGTGCGCCGCCCGTTGCACGCGATGTTGCGCGCGATCAAGGGCATCGAACGGCGGATGGGCTAATCTGCTCGTATGGATGTTCAGCGGACGGAGCCGCGCGATTCTCCGGTCGACACGATTGCGGCGTGGCAATGCATCGGCTGCGGCAGGATCGAAGCGCCGCAGACGTGCATCGGCGTCTGCCAGGATCGCCGCGTCGAATTCGTGCATGCCGTCGAGCATAGGCAAGCCAATGCCGAGCTCGAGGGGACGCGGCGCGAGCGCGACGCACTGCAGGCACTGGTGCGAACGCTTGCGTTCAGCCGCCCCCGCGATGGCGAATGGGAGCGCTCCTACCGCGCGCTGCAGGCACAGGCACGCGCGCTGATGTTCCGCGCTGCGCCGGGAACGAGGCGAGCCGATGTCGCGGCATAGCGCGGTTTCGCTCTCGCCCCCGGGCGGCGTGGCGCACGCCGGCTTCGCATTGTGGAATCTCGGCTTCCGGCCGTTCTACCTGCTCGCCGGGATGTTCGCATCGATATCGATCCTGTTGTGGATCGCCGAATATGCCGGGTACCTCCCCGGGGGCTACCTGCGCGATCCCGTTTGGCATGCGCACGAAATGCTGTTCGGCTACACGATCGCCGTGATCGCCGGCTTCCTGTTCACCGCCGTGCGGAACTGGACCGGCCGGCCGACGCCTTCCGGCGGACTGCTCGCGGCCTACGCGCTGCTCTGGATCGCCGGCCGGATCAGCGTGCTGACGCCGTACGCATTCGTGTCGGCAGCGCTGAACGCACTGTTCCCAATCGCCGTCGCCGCGGGCCTCGCCGTACCGCTCGCGCGCAGCAACAACCGGCGCAATTATTTCTTCGTCGCACTGCTGGTGCTGCTCGGCCTCGCAACCTTCGCCGTGCACATGGCGCGCCTCGGTGTCGTCGCCTGGCCCGCGCGCGCAAGCCTGCAGGTCGCGCTCGACGTGATGCTCTTCATCATCGCGGTGATGGCCGGGCGCGTCGTGCCGATGTTCACGAACAACGGCGTTCCCGGTGCCCGCGCCGCGCGCCAGCCGCTCGTCGAGAAGACCGCGCTGGGCGGCGTGCTGCTGCTGATCCTCGTCGATCTGCTGCAGCTGGATCCGGCATGGATCGGCGCCGTCGCGATCGTCGTCGCCTTCGCGCACGCGGCGCGGCTATGGCTGTGGCAACCATGGCGCACGCGCTCGACGCCGCTCGTCTGGGTGTTGCATCTCGCGTACGCCTGGATCGTCGTTTACCTCGTGCTGCGCGCACTCGCCGCGTGGGGTTTCGTCGCGTCGCCGCTCGCCGTCCATGCGCTGACGATCGGCACGATCGGCGGCATGACGCTCGGGATGATGACGCGCACGGCGCGCGGTCACTCGGGGCGCCGGCTCGTCGCCGACCGCGTCGAGGTGACGTCTTTTGCGCTGATCGCGCTCGCCGCAGCGATCCGCGTGTTCGGCGGCATCGCGCTGCCCGAGTTCTACCGCGCGACCGTCGTGCTATCCGGTCTTTGCTGGTCGACGGGCTTCGCGCTCTTCACATTCCGCTACTGGCCGATACTGACGCGCCCGCGCCTCGACGGCAAACCCGGGTAGCCGCTTTCGCTTGCGCGGGCCCGCGCGTGCCGCGAGAATGCGCGGCACGCGAATGAGATCCGCGGGGCCGCCCCAAGGCGCAGCCGCAAGCGTGGGGGGACCAGTTGAGCGCAAGCACGGAATCCGCCGGGCGAGCCGCAAGCCAGTACGCGCTGCTGCGCGAGCGGCGCTTCGCGCCGTTCTTCTGGACGCAGTTCCTGGGCGCCGCAAACGACAACGTCTTCAAGAACGCGTTCGTCGTGTTCGTCACGTTCGAAGCGGCGGGCCATCTCGCCGTCGACGCCGGCATGATCGTGAACCTGATCGGCGCGGTATTCATATTGCCGTTCATGCTGTTCTCGGCCACCGCCGGCCAGCTTGCCGACAAGCTCGAGAAATCGCGGCTGATCCGTCTCGTGAAGCTCCTCGAGATCGCGATCATGACGATCGGCCTCGTGGGCTTCGTCCTGTCGAGCGTTGCGCTGCTCTTCGTGGCGCTCGCGTTGCTCGGCATCCATTCGACGCTGTTCGGCCCCGTCAAGTACGCGATCCTCCCGCAGCATCTCGCGGCGCACGAGCTCGTCGGCGGCAACGGACTCGTCGAAGCGGGAACGTTCGTCGCGATCCTGCTCGGCACCATCGCGGGCGGGCTCGTCGTCGCAATCAAGCCCGGCGGCGCGATCGCCGCGGGCACGCTCGGGATCGCCATCGCAGTCGCGGGCTGGCTCATGAGCCGGCGCATTCCATTCACGCCGGCCGTCGCGCCGCAGCTCGCGATCAATCCGAATCCGGTCAGCGAGACATGGCGCAACATGGGGATCGCGCGCGAGAACGTCGTCGTCTGGCGCTCGATGCTCGGGATCTCGTGGTTCTGGTTCTACGGCGCGATCTACCTTGCGCAGCTGCCCGCTTTCACGCAGCGGGTGCTGGGCGGCGACGAGCACGTGTTCACGCTGCTGCTCGCGCTGTTCTCGATCGGCATCGGCATCGGTTCGCTGCTGTGCGAGCGATTGTCGGGGCATCGCGTCGAGCTCGGCCTGGTGCCGTTCGGATCGATCGGACTGTCGCTGTTCGCACTCGATCTGTGGCTCGCGACGCGGCACACGAATGCGATCGCCGTGCACGGTATCGCCACGTTCGTCGCGGGGCCGGGCAACTGGCGCGTTTCGATCGACATCGTGCTGCTCGGCGTCTTTGGCGGCTTTTACACGGTGCCGCTCTATGCGCTGATCCAGGAGCGATCGCAGCCGTCGCATCGGTCGCGCATCATCGCCGCGAACAACATCCTCAACGCGCTGTTCATCATCGCTTCGGCGGGTGTCGCCATCGGTTTGCTCTCCGCGGGGCTGTCGATACCGCAGCTGTTCCTCGCCGTCGGCATCATGAATGCGCTCGTCGCGGCGTACATCTACACGCTGGTTCCCGAATTCCTGATGCGCTTTGTCGCGTGGCTGCTCGTCCACACGGTCTATCGCGTGCAACGCGAAGGACTGGAGAACATCCCCGACGAGGGGGCATGCGTCATCGTCTGCAACCACGTGAGCTACGTCGACGCGGTCGTGATCGCCGCGTGCGTGCGCCGGCCGATCCGCTTCGTCATGGATCACCGGATCTTCCGCGTCCCGGTCCTGTCGTTCATCTTTCGCGCGATGCGCACGATCCCGATCGCATCGGCACGCGACGATCCCGCGCTGAAGGCGCGCGCTCTCGCCGAGGTCGCGGCGGCGCTCGCGGCGGGCGAGATCGTCGGCATCTTCCCCGAGGGACGGCTCACGCACACCGGCGAGCTCAACCGGTTTCGCGCGGGTGTGCGCCAGATCGTCGAGACGACGCCGGTTCCGGTGGTGCCCATGGCGCTGCGCGGGCTGTGGGGAAGCTTCTTTTCGCGATCGCGACGGGGCAGGGCGGGACGCAGCACGATCGGTCCTTTCAAACGCATCGCGCTGGTGGCCGCCGCGCCGGTGCCCGCCGAGGACGCGACGCCCGACACGCTGTTTGCACGGGTGCGCGCGTTGCGCGGCGAGGCGCGATGAGCGGCTTGCAGGCACCGTTGCCGTGACCTGACACCGCGCCGGGCGTGCGAGGCGCGGCAACGACGGAGAACGATCATGCCGCTTTTGCTGTTGCTCGCGGGCGCGATGCTGGGTGGGCTGCTCGGGCGCCGATTCGAAGCAGTCGCTTCGGGCGCGCTGATCGGCTTCATCATCGGCTACCTGCTCGAGTCGCGGCGTAAGTCGCAGGCGGCAACGCAGCGATCGGACAGCGTCGATGCGGCCGATCCGTTGACGCTGCTGGACCCGCGTGTCGCCGAGCGCGTCCGTGCGATGGAGCGGCGCATCGCGGCGCTCGAGACGGTAGTGCACGGTAAGAGTCCTGACGTCGAAACGACGCCGCGAACAGCGGCAACCAGCCAACCGGCGCCCGCGACGTCCGCCCCGATCCGACCGGAAGGCGCCGAGGCCGCCGCACGCGACGACGGACGCAGCACGATCGGCGCGCTTCGCGCCGATGCGCGGCCGAGCCCTGCGCCGGCTTACGCGCGGTCGCGCGCGACCGCGGCGATTCCACTACCCGCGCCCGGCGCGCCGGGAACCGGGGGCGCGGCGGGCACGCCCGACCCGCCGGGCATGCCCCGCACGCCGGGCACGATTGCGCAATGGATCAGCAGCGGCAATATGCTTGCGCGCGTCGGCGTCGTCGTGCTGTTCATCGGTGTCGCGTTCCTGCTCAAATATGCATCGGAGCGCGTGACCATTCCGATCGAGGCGCGGCTTGCGGCCGTTGCACTCGGCGGTATCGCGCTGCTTGCGTTCGGCTGGCGGTTGCGCACGCGGCGTGCGGGCTACGCTGTCACGCTGCAAGGTGCGGGCGCCGGCATCCTGTACCTCACGGTATTCGCGGCGCTGCGGCTCTATGCGGTGCTTTCGCCGCCCACCGCGTTCGCATTGCTGCTGGGCGTCGGCGCGCTGTCGAGCTTCCTCGCGATACGCCAGGATGCGATGGCGCTTGCGGTGCTCGGGGTGCTGGGAGGCTTCGGCGCACCGATCCTCGCCGCCAGTGGCGGCGGTCACGTGATGCTCTTCTCGTACTACGCGATGCTCAATGCGGCGATTCTCGCCATCGCGTGGTTCAAGGCATGGCGGCTTCTGAATGTCGTCGGCTTCGCGTGCACGGTCATCGCGGGCACGCTATGGGGCGTCACGACGTACCGCGCCGAGGATTTCGCGACCACCGAGCCGTTCCTGATCCTGTTCTTCCTGTTCTATGTCGCCATCGCGACGCTCTATGCGCTGCGCCGCTCGCTGGAGCTGCGCCGGTACGTCGACGCAACACTCGTTTTCGGTACGCCGCTCGTCGCCGCCGGGCTGCAGGACGGCCTCGTGCACGGCATCGATCATGCGCTCGCGTGGAGTGCGGCCGGTGCATCCACGATCTACGTGCTGCTCGCCCGCCTGCTCCGCGCGCAACGCCCCGGGATGCGACTTCTGGTCGAGGCGTTCGCCGCACTCGCGATCGTGTTCGCCACGCTCGCCGTGCCGCTCGCGCTCGATGCCCGCCTCACCTCCGCGACCTGGGCACTCGAAGGTGCCGCGATCGTCTGGATGGGTGTGCGCCAGGCGCACCCGTCGGCCCGCGCGTTCGGCCTGTTGCTGCAGCTCGGGGCGGGCGCCGCGTTCGCCGTCGGCTTCGCGCCGTGGGGCGATCGATCGCCCGGCGCATTGCCGATCGCGAACAGCGCGTACCTCGGTGCGCTGATCGTCGCGTGCGGCGGCCTCGCAAGCGGGTACGTGCTTTCGCATGCGAGTGCGATCAGGCGATGGGAGCGCGCCGTGGCGCCGGTCATCTTCGCCTGGGGCCTCGCGTGGTGGTTCGGCGCGGGATGGCACGAGATCGACCGCTTCGTTGCCTCCGGGTCGCGGATCAGCGTGCTCGCCGTTTTTCTCGCGGCTACGGCCGTCCTGTTCGCCACGCTCGCCGCAAGGCTCGGCTGGCCGATCGCACGCGTTCCCGCGCACGCGCTGCCCGGCGTGCTGTTCCTGATCGCGCTCGATCGCGTCGTCTTCGCCGCAATGCCCGACGGGCATCTGCTGGCGGGCGGAGGCTGGATCGCATGGCCGCTCGCACTCGCCACCGAGATGATGCTGCTGCGCCATCTCGAACGCGATGCGTCGCCGGCGAACGCGCGGGCCGTCGATGCGGGACATGCGATCGTCGTGTGGCTCGTGACGCTGCTCGGCGCCGAGGAGCTCGCGTGGTTTGCGCGTATGCATGTCGGGGCGGCTGACTGGCCGCGGCTGGCGTGGGGTGTCGTTGCGGCGCTGGTACTGCTTGCGATCGCCACGCTCACCCGGCGCAGCGGGTGGCCGTTCGGCGCGCGGGCGCAAGCGTACGTCCGCGGCGGCGCCGTGCCGGTCGTGATGGCCGCATTGCTGTGGACGCTCGTTGCCAACGTCGCGAGCGCCGGCGACTTCGCACCCTGGCCGTTCGTGCCGCTCGCCAATCCGCTCGACGTGGTGCAGGTGCTCGTTTTCGTCACGATCGCGCTGTGGTTGCGGCGCATGCGCGAGGCGACGAGCGGTAACGCGGCGCGTGCGTCCGTCGACACGCTCGGCATCGCGGCCGGGACGCTGCTGCTGTTCTGGATCACCTGCTCGACCCTGCGCGCGGTGCATCACCTGGCCGGCGTTCCATGGTCGCTCGTGCCGCTATGGACATCGCAGGTCGTGCAGTCGGCGCTGTCGCTCGTCTGGTCGCTGTTCGCCCTGGCGGCAATGGTCGTCGCGAATCGGCGCGGCTATCGTATCGCCTGGGTCGGCGGCGCTGTGCTGCTGGGTCTCGTCGTTGCCAAGCTCTTCGCCGTGGATCTCGCGCAAGTCAATGGCGTCGAGCGCATCGTGTCGTTCATCGGCGTTGGCGCACTCCTGCTCGTGATCGGCTACGTGGCGCCCGTTCCGCCGCGGGCGCCGCGACGATGAAGCGGCGGCCGTGCAACGCTGGACGCGCAACGACGCGCGCCCGAGGCGATCGCCGCGCGATGCTATAGTCGTTGCAGCGAAAGCGCTCAACGCCCCATGTCAGGCAACACCTTCGGCAAGCTCTTCTGCGTGACGTCGTTCGGCGAATCGCACGGGCCGGCGATCGGTTGCGTCGTCGACGGCTGTCCGCCAGGGCTCGCACTCGGCGAATCCGACATCCAGCGCGATCTCGACCGTCGCAAGCCGGGCACCTCCCGGCACGTGACGCAGCGGCGCGAATCGGACAACGTCGAAATACTCTCCGGCGTGTTCGAGGGCCGCACCACCGGCACGCCGATCGCGCTGCTGATCCGCAACCAGGACGCACGCAGCAAGGATTACGCGAATATCGCCGAGACGTTTCGCCCCGGACACGCCGACTACACGTACTGGCACAAGTACGGCATTCGCGATTACCGCGGCGGTGGCCGGCAGTCGGCGCGCGAGACCGCGGTTCGCGTGGCGGCCGGCGCCATCGCGCGCAAATGGCTCGTCGAGCGCCACGGCGTCGCCATTCGCGGCCACATGACGCATCTCGGCGAGAACGCGATCGCGTTCGAGGGCTTCGAGCACGTCGACGAAAATCCGTTCTTCGCGGCGAACCGGTCGGCCATTCCTGCCCTCGAGGCGTTCATGGATCGCCTGCGCAAATCGGGCGATTCGTGCGGCGCACGCATCGAGGTGATTGCAACGGGCGTTCCGGTCGGCTGGGGGGAGCCCGTCTATGACAAGCTCGACGCGGATCTCGCCTACGCGATGATGAGCATCAACGCGGTGAAGGGCGTCGAGATCGGCGCCGGCTTTCGCGCGGTCGCGCAGCGCGGCACGCAGCACTCGGACGAAATGGCGCCCGAGGGCTTCGTCGGCAACGAAGCGGGCGGCATCCTCGGCGGCATCTCGACGGGGCAGGACGTCGTCGTTGCGATCGCCGTCAAGCCGACGTCGTCGATCCGGCTCGACCGGCATTCGATCGACAAGGCGGGCCGGCCGGTCATCGTGAACACGCACGGCCGCCACGATCCGTGCGTCGGCATCCGCGCGACCCCGATCGCCGAAGCGATGCTCGCGTGCGTGCTGATGGATCATGCGCTGCGCCATCGTGCACAGAATGCCGATGTCCTCGTCGACACGCCGCGGCTCGCCGCGCGCGCGCCGGCGGAAGTCAGTCAGCGGGTGCGCGGCAGCGCGATCGAGGATCCCGATCCCGACGAAGCGTAGGCGCGCTGACGGGGAGTCGCGTCAGGCGGCCAGCGCTGTCTTGCGATTGAACGACTTCAGGGCAATGGCGAGCGCCAGTGCGGCGAGGCCGGCGATCAGCACGCTTGCCGGCGTCGCGCCCAGCCACTCGAACCACTGTGTATAGAAGTCGACCGCGGCGAACACCGCGGCGACGTTGACGAGCCAGCGGCGGTCGCTCTTCCAGCCGAAAATGCCGGCCGCGAGCAGAACGAGCGCCCAGACCACCGCGAATGCGCGCGCCTCCGCGCGTACCGACCACAGCGAATGATCGAGCGCTTCGCGCACCGGGTGGAGCGCACGATCGCCCCACAGCGACGCAATCCAGAAGCCGAAGTTGACGAGGAACACGGATGTGCGCGTCGCCGCGGTGGCGATCGCGCGGTAATCGGGCGCAATCCGGCTCGACGACCCATGCAGCAGCGCCGCGAGTGCCGAGAACACCAGGATGGTGTAGAGCGGCGCCTCGATACCGAGGAAGTACATTGCGTGCAGGTAGCCGGTGCGGGCGCCGAGACAGCAGGACAGCGCGAGCACCGCGAGTGCCGCCAGCAGACCGCTCCGAGCGACGATGGCGGCAGCGGCGAACACGACGGCGATGGCGAGGAACGACGCGATCGAGCCGTCGCCGAGCTTGACGATGCCGCCGCCGAACAACAGCGCGCCGGAGACGACACCCACGACGGCAAGGACGTGCCACTGGACGTCGCGCTTCAGCACGAGTGCCAGTCCCGCGGCGCAGATACCCGCACCCAGCGCGACCGCAGTGAGCGCCGTAGGGAGGAGGGCGAGCGTTGCACCCGCAACCGCAACGACGCCGAATGCAACGAGGATATTGAACGCGAGCGTCGACGTGCCTTCCCTGGAGAACGCGCGCAGCTTGTCGTATTCGAGCTGGTCGATGCTGCCGGCACCCAGCAGCGCGTCGAGGTCGAGCGTGACTTTCATCGGGTCCTCCCTTGTTCGTATCGGCCGGGTTCGCGCGGCGTACCGTACTCGTGGCGGGCGGATAGTGCGACGGGCGTTTCGACCGCGAGGACGAGCATCGATGCGCCCGGGTCGATCCGGCGGACGAAATCGAGCACCGACTCGGCGCTGACAACGTCGATCTTCCCCGCCATCCGGCGGTCGAGCGGATGGTCGTCGAAAGCGACGTTTGCCCGCGTGAGCTCGCCGCCGAGACGCTCAATCGTCGTGAGATGCAGGGTGGCGGGGCGGAAGCCGTGCGCACGCAGCCAGGACTGCGCCTGCGCGCGGTCCTGTATCAAACCATCCGACCATGCCGCGGCGATCGTTTCGAGCACCCACTGGTTCGAGTTCTGGTAGCGCGTGCTCCATGCATAGGCGACCAGGTTGTAGTGCGGCTCGTGCAGGAGGCCGCCTGCGCGGGCCGCGAGGAGCGCGCCGATCCTGCGCTGCACCTCGGGCGACGGAACGACGATCGCTGCCTCGTAGGCGAACATGTCGTCGAGGAAGAAATCGCCGAGGCCATCGTCGAACAACGCCGAATCGGCGCTGCCGCAGCGGTTGAGCTCCTCGACCATCGTCCACGCACCGCGAGGATGATCACGCCACGCCAGGGCGACGTGGGAGTAGCGAAGGCCATGGCGCGACAGGTCGCGCCCGACGCGGGCAACGATCGCGACGTGCGCGTTCGCCTCGTCGAGGGCCCGCGTCACGTCGAGCGCGAGCGTGAGCGCCGCGCGCACCTCCTGCGGCGACAGGCGCTTTTCGGTGCACGCCTGCCCGGCGTGCACCGTGAAGGAGACGAACGCAAATGTGACGACAACGATGGCACGGAGCATCGCGGTCCCCTTATCTCTGAGTCGAGCGCGCGGCGTACACGAGTGCGCGGCCGACCTCGTTGGGAACGAAGGCGACGAGCCGTCCGCCGGCGATCAGCGACATGCCGGTCGCGTCCGCGACGACGCTGACCGTCTGTCCGACGGCAAGCGAGCCCGCTTGTGCGACATCGGTGCCGACGCGGACCAATGCTTCGGAGCCCGTTGCGGCATCGCGCAACACGATGACGCTCGCATCGCCGACTGCGTCGATGCCGGCGACGGTCAGCGCGCCACCTGCGTGGATCAGTTGCGCGCTGCCGGCCACGATCATCCCCGATCCGGCGATTGCTGCCTGTGACGCTTCGGCCGAGGCGGCTGTGCTATCGGTGGCCGCCGCGGGCGTGGCAGCGAACAATGAGATGAAGCCGGCGGCAGCGAGACTGACAAGGGTGCCCTTCACGTTCATGGTTTTCTCCGGTGGTGAGTGAATGCGGGATCTGCCCGCGACTCGGAGTCTCCGCGGTTGGTAGCGCTGGTCAATACACTTCTTATATAGTATCGTTTTCCGATACCTGCGGAATCACCACCGTGACCGATACCCACCAGCTCGTCGGCGCACTGAAAAAGCTGCTGAAGGCGCAGGGCCTCACGTACGCGGCCGTCGCGACGCGCCTCGGGCTTTCGCACGCGAGCGTGAAACGCCTGTTCTCGGCCGAAACGTTCACGCTCGCGCGTCTCGAGCAAGTGTGCCGGCTGCTCGAAGTCGACTTCTTCGACCTTGCGCGGCTCGCACGCGGACGCGGCGAATCCATGCGCGAGATGACGGAGCGGCAGGAGGCGGCGCTGGCGCGAGATGCGCGACTGCTCGGTGTGTTCTACCTGCTGCTTTCCGACTGGACGGCCGACGAAATCGTTGCCGGTTACCAGATCGGCCGGCCGGAGCTCACACGGCTGCTCGTGCAGCTCGACCGTTTGCAACTGATCGAGCTCATGCCGGGCGATCGCGTGCGCCTGCGCGTGCCGAAACGGCTGCAGCTACGTCGCGGCGGTCCGATCCACAGCGCGCACGGCAAGCGGGTCGTCGACGAATTCATCGCCGCGGAGTTCGATCGCTTCGGCGGTCATTTCGGCTTCGAGTACCGCGAGCTTTCGAAGGCCTCTTACGCGCTGATGCAGCGACGCCTGGAGCGGCTCGCCACCGAGTTCCTGGAGCTTGCCGAACTTGATGCAGCCATGCCGTCCGCGCGGCGCGAAACGATCGGCCTCGTCGTCGCGATGCGGCCCTGGGCGCTGTCGCTCGTTACCGGTCTCGCCCCGCGTCGGTCGCCGTGACGCTCGCGTGGGCGCGTCCCCGCGCAAGGGTCAAGGCGACATCGTCGCCGACGCGCAACTCGCCCGCGTCGCCGATCACGCGGCCGCCGTGCGCGGTGACGATTGCGTAACCGCGCTCGAGCACCGCTTCGGGATTGAGCAACGCGAGTGCGGCGCCCAGGCGCTCCGCTTTGCGCGCGTCACCGGCGAGCCGCTCGCGCGTGGATTGCGCGAGCGCCTGCGCGGTGCGCTCGACGCGCGCGGCTTGCGCAAGCGGCGTGCGAAGCTCGCGCAGCAGCCGGGCGCGGAGCGCGAGCACGCGTTGGGCGGCGGCCGCGCGATCGTGCCTGAATGCGCGCTCGAGCCGCCGGCCGAGGGCGCGTGCACGTTCGCGTTGCAGGGCGAGGCGGGCGGCCGGGTGCACGAGACGCCGCGTCGCGGCGTCGAGGCGCTGTGCGCAGTTGCCCGCGTGATGGGCGTGGGCGCGGGCAAGGCGGCGATACAGCGCGCCGATGGCGACGCACAGCGCGGCCCGTTCGGGGACGACCAGCGACGCGGCAGCGGTAGGCGTTGCCGCGCGCACGTCGGCAACAAAGTCGCAGATCGTGAAATCGGTCTCATGCCCGACGCCGGAGACGATCGGCAGCCGCGACTCGAACACCGCACGCGCGACGACTTCCTCGTTGAACGCCCACAGATCTTCCAGCGAGCCCCCGCCGCGGCAGACGATCAGCACGTCAACCTTCGCGTGCGCGTTGGCAAGCCGGATCGCGGCGGCGATTTCCGCGGCGGCGCCCGCGCCCTGCACCGATGCCGGGTACAGGATCACCGGCAACCCGGGAAAGCGCCGCGCGAGCGTCGTCAGCACGTCGCGCAACGCCGCGGCCGAACGCGAGGTCACGATGCCGATGCGCCGCGGAAAGGCGGGCAATGCGCGCTTGCGCACGCTGTCGAAAAGGCCGGCGGCTTCGAGCGCTCGCTTGCGGGCGACGAAGCGCTCGTACAGCGCGCCGAGGCCCGCAAGACGCACCGTCTCGACGTTGAGCTGGAACTCCCCGCGCGGCTCGTAGATCGACGCGACCGCGCGCACTTCGACGCCGAGGCCGTCGCGGAGCGCGAAGGAGAGTCCTTGCGCCTTGTGGCGGAAGAACACGCAGCGAACCTGTGCCTTCGCGTCCTTCAGCGTGAAATAGAAGTGTCCCGACGCCGCGCGCGTGCAGCCGGAGATTTCGCCGCCGATCCAGGCGAGTCCGAGATGGCGCTCGAGCAGCAGCCGCGCGGAGGAGACGAACAGCGACACCGGCATCACCGCGGCGCCCGGCCGCAACGGCAAGTTCGCGATTACGTCGCGCGGATCGCCTTCCCGCATTGCATCATCATTCATCGTTCATCGCGACGCCGTTCTCGCCGTCGCTCGACTGTGGTGGACAGGAATCACTCGATGTCCTGGACATGATTGCTGCAATGTTGTGCAAATTGACCCGATGAGCGGCGTGATCGATGTGGCGCTGGAGGCCGATCGACGCGAAAACACCCGCGGAGATCGCTCCGCAGGTCATTGAATTGGCGTCTCTTTTTCACGACACGATTTTCGTCATGGGGCCGATTTCCCTGACCGGCGCAGCACTTAGCAAGCGAATTTACAAGATATGCACATTGCTATCCACAGGATTTGTGGACAATGTTCCCGCGCGCGCCGGGACACCTCCGCGCAAAGCGTGGCCCGGCGCGGGTTTCCGGGGTGCGGCCCGGGTGCCCTGTGAACCGGGCCGGTGACGCGACATCGGGCGCCGGTTAGAATTCCCGGATCAGGTACTTGTTCATGAACAAAACCATCCATGCTGCACCGCGAGGCGATGTGCCCGACGCCGCCCCGCGATTGTCGGCCCCCGCCGATTCCGCCCCCGCACGCGACGGCGCCCATGCGGGCGGCAACTTCCTGCGCGCGATCATCGCCGAGGACAACGCGAGCGGTGCCTACGGCGGACGCGTCGTCACGCGCTTCCCGCCCGAGCCGAACGGCTACCTGCATTTCGGTCACGCGAAGTCGATCGTGCTCAATTTCGGCCTGGCCGCCGAGAACGGCGGCACGTGCCACCTGCGCTACGACGATACCAATCCGCTGAAGGAAGACGTCGAGTACGAGGATTCGATCGCGGCCTCGGTGCGCTGGCTCGGCTACGACTGGGGCACGCATCGATATCACGCGTCCGATTACTACGACGCGCTGTACGCGTTCGCCGAATGGTTCGTCGGCCAGGGCCTGGCCTATGTCGACAGCCAGTCGGCGGAAGCGCTGCGCCGCACGCGCGGCACGCTGACCGAGCCGGGCGTTCCCGGACCATGGCGCGAGCGGAGCATCGGCGAGAACCTCGATCTGCTGCGCCGCATGCGCGCCGGCGAGTTCGCCGACGGCGCGCACGTGCTGCGCCTGCGCATCGACATGGCGAGCCCGAACCTCAACATGCGCGATCCGGTGATCTACCGCATCCGCCACGCGCGCCACCACCGCACCGGCGACAAATGGTGCATCTATCCGCTCTACGACTACACGCATTGCATCTCCGATGCGCTCGAGCGGGTCACCCATTCGTTATGCACGCTCGAGTTCCAGGACCATCGGCCGCTGTACGACTGGATCATCGATCGCCTCGCCGAAGGCGGCCAGCTCGCACGGCCGCTGCCGCATCAATACGAATTCGCGCGTCTCAACCTCACGTATGTCGTGTTGTCGAAGCGCAAGCTGCTGCGGCTCGTCGAAGAGGGCCGTGTCGACGGCTGGGACGATCCGCGGATGCCCACGCTGGTCGGCGCCCGCCGCCGCGGCTACACGCCGTCGGGATTGCGCGCATTCAACGAGCGCATCGGCGTATCGAAATCCGATTCGTGGATCGACATGAGCGTGCTCGAGGATGCGATGCGCGACGACCTCAACGCGAGCGCGCCGCGCCGGATGGCGGTCCTCGATCCCGTCCGTCTCGTCATCGACAATTACCCGGCGGGCGAAAGCGAAGAATGCGAGGCGCCCAACCATCCGCAGCATCCCGAGCTCGGGCGGCGCAAGCTCCCGTTCAGCGGCGAGCTGTGGATCGAGCGCGACGATTTCACCGAGGTGCCGCCGAAGGGCTACTTCCGCCTGTCACCGGGTGCCGAGGTGCGCTTGCGCTACGCGTACATCGTGCGCTGCACCGGCGTCGAGAAGGACGCGGCCGGGCGCGTGACCACGGTCCATTGCACGTACGACGCCGCGACGCGAAGCGGCACGGCCGGCGCCGACGCACGCAAGGTCAAGGGAAACATCCACTGGCTGTCTACCGCGCAGGCGATGCCCGCCGAGGTGCGTCTTTATGACCGGCTCTTCCACGTGCCGTTTCCCGGCGCACGCGAGGGCCGCGCGGGCGGCGGCGACGCCGCAGGCACGGCGTTGCCCGCGCACGCGATCGGCGTCGCAGGCGACGACGACGACGCTGGCGACGAGCGCGATTTTCTCGACGATCTCAATCCCGACTCGAAACGCATCATCGCCGCGTATGTCGAACCGATGCTCGCCGGCGCCGCCGCCGAGGAACGCTTCCAGTTCGAGCGCCACGGCTATTTCGTCGCCGATCTCGCCGATCACGCGCCCGGCCGCCCGGTGTTCAATCGCACCGTGACGCTGCGCGACTCCTGGGCGAAGCCCGGCACACGCCGCTAGGCGCGCAAGGCGCCGGGCCCTTGTGAAGCGCGGTTGCCGCGCTAATATTCGGACGGCGCATCCACTATGCGATGGCGCGAGGTTCACTCCTTCGGGCACGCGCGGGTCGACGATCGCCGCGCGCGACGCCGGCGGCAACCGTCGAGGTCACCATGAAGCGGATCATCCTGTTCGTCGCCACGAATCTCGCCGTCGTCCTCGTGCTGTCGATCGTGCTTCGCGTCTTCGGGCTCGATCGCGCGCTCGCCGCGCAGGGCTTCCAGTACGGGCAGCTGCTCGTCTATTCGCTCGTCGTCGGCTTCACCGGCGCGATCATTTCGCTGCTGATGTCGAAGTCGATCGCGAAATGGACGACCGGCGCGCATGTGATCGAAACGCCGGCGAACGAGGCCGAGGCATGGCTCGTGGAAACCGTGCGCAAGCTCGCCACGTCGGTCGGCATCGCCATGCCCGAAGTCGGCATCTACGAGGGTGCGGCGAACGCGTTCGCAACCGGCGCCTTCAAGAATTCGGCGTTCGTCGCGGTGTCGACCGGACTGCTGCAGTCGATGAGCCACGAGGAAGTCGAGGCGGTGCTCGGTCACGAGATCTCGCACGTGGCGAACGGCGACATGGTCACGCTGACGCTGATCCAGGGCGTGGTGAACACGTTCGTCGTGTTCCTGTCGCGCATCGTCGGCTCGATCGTCGACCGCACGGTGTTTCGCACCGAGCGCGGCACCGGCCCCGGTTACTTCATCACGGTGATGGTGTGCCAGATCGTGTTCGGCATCCTCGCGAGCATGATCGTCGCGTGGTTCTCGCGCTGGCGCGAGTTTCGCGCCGACGCGGGCAGTGCAAAACTGCTTGGTCCGCAGCCGATGATCCATGCGCTGCAGCGCCTCGGCGGGCTCGACGCCGGCGGCCTTCCGCAGGCGATGAACGCGTTCGGCATTGCCGGCAGCGGTGGATTCATGGCGCTTTTCGCGTCGCATCCGCCGATCGAGGAGCGCATAGCGGCGCTGCAATCGCCAGCAGCGGGGCGCTGACGATGCGCTACAAGATCGAGGTGCAGGACGACACGGGCGTGTGGGCCGACGTTCGCGGTGCCGACGGCGCGCTGCTGGTGTTCGACGACGAGCAGGCGGCGCGTGCGGCGCTTGCCGAGCGCTTTCCGATCCTCGTCCAGATGGAGAAGTACGCGGGCGGCAAGCGCACCCGCGTGATCCGCATCATCGAGGACGAAGACGACTGGCCGGCACGCGGGCGCGACCCCGGATGAGCGTGCGGGTGCCCGGCACAAACGAAACGGCCAGCCACCCGTAGACGAGTGCGCCGGCCGTCCAGTGCGCGCGAAGGCCGCGCGCGTGATCGTTTCAGCGTTACTTGAGGTGATTCGAAACGAGCTTCGTCATCTCGAACATCGACACCTTGTTCTTGCCGCCGAACACCGCACGCAGCTTGTCGTCGGCGTTGATGAGCCGCTTGTTCACACCGTCCTGCAGCTTGTTCTTCTTGATGTAGTCCCAGATCTTCTTCGTCACTTCGGTGCGCGGCATCGGCGCATTGCCGACGACGGCGGCGAGTTGCGAGGACGGCTGCATCGCCTTCATGAAGGCCGCGTTCGGCTTGCGCTTGGCAGCCGGCGCCGACTTCTTCGCGGCGGGCTTCTTCGCCGCGCTTTTCTTCGCGGCGGGTTTCTTCGCTGCGCTTTTCTTCGCGGCCGGCTTCTTTGCAGCAGTCTTCCTGGCGGCCGGCTTCTTGGCCGCGGTCTTTTTCGCAGCTTTCTTGGCAGTAGCCATGTTTCTCCTTCCTGTCAGTTTTTGCGGGCGGTACGCTGCAGCGTCCTCGGTCGCGCCTTCACTATCCATCGTCACGACGCTCCATCGGCGGCGACTATACCGCATTTTGCGCAGGGAGGAAGGGCCGTACGAGGGAAATTCCGCTCTGGAGCAGAGCGTGTTGCAACGGCGCGAACGGCTTTGCGCGGCGCGTTCTTTCCCCCTGCGTTTCGGTCGGCGGACGCAGGCGGCGGGTTAGAATCGATCGTCATTCGCGTCCGATGCCCACTTCCGCAACCGATCTCGCACAGCTTCGCGTCGACTACAAGCGCGCGGCTTTGACCGAGCGCGACGCGGCAGCCGACCCCTACCGGCAGTTCGCGCGCTGGTTCGACGAGGCCCTCGCGGCCGCCGTCCCCGAGCCGAACGCGATGACTCTCGCCACGGTCGACGCGACGGGGCAACCGGCCGCCCGCATTGTGCTGCTGAAGGCCGTCGACGCGCGCGGCTTCGTGTTCCACACCAACTACGACAGCCGCAAGGGACGCGATGTCGCGGCGAACGCGCGCGTTGCCCTGCTCTTTTTCTGGCCCGAGCTCGAGCGGCAGGTGCGCATCGAGGGGCGCGCGGCGCACGTGGACGCGAACGAATCCGATGCCTATTTCGCGCAACGACCGCACGGCTCGCAGCTGGCCGCGTGGGCGTCCCCGCAGAGCTCGGCGGTGCCTGACCGCGCCGCACTCGAGGCACGGTTCGCCGCGGCGGAGGGCCGCTTCGCCGCGCACGTGCCACGGCCGCCGAACTGGGGCGGCATTCGCGTTGCCGCCGACCGCTTCGAATTCTGGCAGGGGCGGCCGTCGCGGCTGCACGACCGGCTCGTGTGGTCGCGCACCGGCGCCGGATGGTCGATCGGACGCCTCGCGCCGTGACACGCCGTTTTCGTCCCTCGCCGTTCGGCGTGCTGATCGCGCTCGGCGTCGCGAATCACCTCGTCCTGACCGGATCGCGCGTCGCGGTATCGCTGAACGCGCTGGCACTCGGCGAGAACGCGGCCACCGTGGGCGGCCTGATGGCGCTCTTCGCGCTGTTCCCGATGTTCCTTGCGATTCCTGCCGGCCGGCTCGCCGATCGGGTCGGCGTGCGCGGGCCGATGCTCGCCGGTTCGATCGGCACGGCCGCCGGGGTGCTCGTCGTCACGGTGCTGCCTGGCCTTCCCGCGCTCTTTGCCACGGCGATGCTGACCGGCGTGTCGTTCATGCTGTTCCAGGTGGCGGCGCAGTACGCCACCGGAGAAATGGGCGGCGTCGCGGCGCGCTCGCGCAACTTCGGACTGCTCGCGCTCGGGTATTCGACGTCGTCGATCGCCGGACCGATGATCGCCGGCGTCATGATCGATCATGCGGGGTATCGCGCGACATTCGCGTTGCTGACGCTGCTGCCGCTGCTGCCGATCGCGGTGCTCGCGACCAACCGGATCGCGCTACCGGGCGCGCATCCCGCGCGCGCTGCACGCCGCGACGGCAGCGCGCTCGACTTCGTCTCGCATCGCGAAATGCGCCGCGTGTTCATCATCAACGGCCTCGTTTCGATGGCGTGGGAGCTGCACACGCTGTTCGTGCCGATTTACGGACACACGATCGGGCTTTCCGCGTCGCGGATCGGGCTGATCCTCGCGGCGTTCGCCGCCGCGACGTTCACCGTGCGCCTCGCGATGCCGGCCATCGCAAGCCGCGTATCGGAGCATGCGGTGCTGACGTCGGCGCTTTACGTCGGTGCGCTCGTTTACCTCGCGCTGCCGTTCTCGCGCACGGCGGGCGCGCTGATGGGGCTGTCGTTCTGTCTCGGTCTCGGGCTCGGCGCCAGCCAGCCCATGGTGATGTCGCTGCTGCACAGCCATGCGCCGCCGGGACGCATGGGCGAGGCCGCCGGCGTGCGGCTCTCGCTCGTCAATTCGATCTCGGTCGCGGTGCCGCTCGTGTTCGGCGCGGTCGGCGGCGCGGTCGGCTTGTCGCCGGTGCTGTGGTCGGTCGGCGTCTTCCTCGCGACCGGCGGATGGCTCACACGTGCGCCGCGTCGCTAGCGCGTGTGCGCCATCCGGGAATTACCCGCGTCTTTTCAGCCGCTCGGCGTACGCCTTGCGGAATTTGGCGACCTTGGGTGCGACGACGTACGCGCAGTACGGCTGTCCGCCGTTGCGCTCGAAGTAGTCCTGGTGATACGCCTCGGCCGGATAGAACGTGCCCGCACCCGCGAGCTCGGTGACGATCGGGTCGGGCCAGACATGCGCTGCTTCGAGCTCGTCGATCACCGCTTTTGCATCGGCGCGCTGGGCATCGCTTTGCGCGAAGATCACCGAGCGGTACTGCGTGCCCACATCGTTGCCCTGGCGATCGCGCGTTGTCGGGTCGTGGATCGTGAAGAACACGCGCAACAGGTCGCGATACGAGAGCACCGCGGGGTCGAAGCTCACGCGGACGACTTCGGCGTGACCGGTATCGCCGCGGCACACCGCTTCGTACGTCGGATGCGGCGTGCGACCGCCCGCGTATCCCGATTCGATCGACGTCACCCCCGCGAGCTCGCGAAAGACGGCGTCGAGACACCAGAAGCAGCCGCCTCCGAGTACGGCGGTTTCGACAGGCGCATCGTTTGGCATGGCAGGCTCCCCAGGGCTTCGTCGCCGGATAGGGCAAAAGCTTACGCCGCCCGGCACGGCGTCGTGCGCCGGCTGCCATACTCGACCGCCCGCATTGCGGCGAAATCGCCCGCGCCTTGACGCTCAATCCGTTCCGCTTCCTGTTCCGCGTGGTTTCCCGGCTGCGCGACATCGATCTCGCCCGTGCGGCAAGCAGCCTGTCGTTCACGACGCTGCTTGCGATCGTTCCGCTCGTCACCGTTGCGTTCGCCTTCGTCGCGCGCTTCCCGATCTTCGAGGACTGGCTCAACGTGCTGGAGCACTTCCTGCTGCGCCACCTGCTGCCGTTCGCGGGAGCCGCGGACGTCCGCGCGCACATCATCGGCTTCGCCGAGCAGGCCGGCCGGCTCAGCGGCATCTCGATCCTGTTCATCGCCGTGAGCGCCATGCTCGCGGTGACCACCGTCGAGCGCGAGCTCAATGCGATCTGGGGCATCCGGCGCGGCCGCTCGCTGCCCAAGCGCCTGCTCGTCTATGCGATCGGACTCACGGCGGGCCCGGTGCTGCTCGGTGCGAGCATCTCGATCACGACGTGGCTCGTCGTGCATTCGCTGGCGGTCGTGCCGTTCCGCAGGACGATCGGCGCACAGATCGTCGAGGCGCTGCCGTTCGCGTTCTCGACCGCCGGGCTCACGCTGCTCTACAAGTGGCTGCCTGCGCGGCACGTGCCGCTCGTGCCCGCGCTCGCGGCGGCCGTTCTCGGCGCGGCGGTGTTCGAAGCAGCCAAGCATGCGTTTGCCTGGTACCTGACGCGCATTTCGAGCTACGAGGCGGTGTACGGTGCGCTCGCCGCGCTGCCGATCTTCCTTTTGTGGGTCTACTTCTGCTGGCTCATCATCCTGGCGGGCGCGGCGGTCTCGGCGACGATCGCCGAGCCCGGCGGGCGCCGTGTACGGCGCGCCACGGCAAGCGGCTGACGCGGCGGCGGCGACGTTCGGGTTGCCGTCGCGCGGGCGCCACGCTACATTTCGCCGCTGTCTTCAACTAAGGAGCAACGAAATCCATGTGGGCGATGATTCAAGCGGCCGGCTGGCCGATCTGGCCTCTCATCATCGCGTCGGTCGTGGCGCTGGCGCTGATCTTCGAGCGGCTGTGGTCGCTGCGCCAGAGCGTCGTGGCACCCGCCGGCATGGTCGACCACGTGCTGGTCGAATTCCGCCATACGGGCTCGACGCACGACCTGCTCGCGCGTACGGCGGAGCAGGGTCCGCTGGGACGCATCCTCGCCGCCGGCCTCGCCAACGTGAAAAGCCCGCGTCCGGTCATGAAGGAGGCGATCGAGGAGGTCGGCCGCGTCGTGACGCACGACCTCGAGCGCTTCCTCACCACGCTCGGCACCATCGCGTCGATGGCGCCGCTGCTCGGCCTGTTCGGCACCGTCATCGGCATGATCGAGATCTTCGGCTCGCAAAGCGCGGCAGGGTCCAATCCCGTCCAGCTCGCGCACGGCATCTCGGTTGCGCTGTACAACACGGCGATGGGCCTGATCGTGGCCATTCCCAGCATGATGTTCTACCGTTACTTCCGCTCGCGCGTCGATGCGCTGGTCGTCGAGATGGAGCAGCAGGCGATCAAGCTCGTCGACTTCGCGCACAACGAGCGCAAATGATGGCGACGGCGAAGCTGCCTTGCGGGGCAGCGCGATGAACCTGCGCGGCAGCCGCGAGCGCGAGGACCCGGAGATCAATTTCATTCCGCTGATCGACGTGCTGCTCGTGATCCTCATCTTCCTGATGGTGACGACCACCTACCAGCGCATCGCCGAGCTTTCGATCACGCTTCCCGAGGCCAACGCCGATCCCGCGAAGGATCGGCCGCGCGAGATCAATGTCGGCCTCGACGCGCAGGGCCGCTACAAGATCGGACGCGAGCCGACGTTCACGTTCACGACGGTGGACGCGCTGGCCGGCATGCTGAAGCGCGCCGCGGGCGATGCGAAAGAGCCGATCGTCGTCATCAACGCGGACGCGCAGGCGACGCATCAATCGGTGATCCATGTGATGGAAGCCGCGCGCAGCGCGGGATTGACGCACATCACGTTCGCGACTCAGGCGTCCCCGGCCGCGCCACCCCGGTGATGCGCGCCGAGGCGGCGCTTGCGCGCGCCTGGTACTCGCCCCGGCCGACGCTCGTCGCGACGCTGCTGCGGCCGCTGTCGTGGGTGTTCGGTGCGCTTGCCGCACTGCGGCGCGCCGCGTATCGCGCGAAGTTGTTGCGGGGCACGCGCGTCCGGGTGCCGGTGGTCGTCGTCGGCAACATCACCGCAGGCGGCGCGGGCAAGACGCCGCTCGTTGCCGCGCTCGCGCAGGATCTCGCCGCGCGCGGCCGCCATCCCGGGATACTGAGCCGCGGCTACGGAAGGCGCACGCGGGGTGTGCGCGACGTGCGTCCCGACGCTGATCCGCGCGACGTCGGCGACGAGCCGCTGCTTCTCGCCGCTTGCGGGTTTCCGCTCGTCGTCGGCAGCGATCGCGTCGCGGCCGCACAGTCGCTGATCCGTGCGCATGCCGAAGTCGACGTGCTGTTGAGCGACGACGGCTTGCAGCACTACGCCCTCGACCGCGACGTGGAGATCGCGGTCATCGATGCGGCCCGCGGGCTCGGTAACGGGCTGCTGCTGCCGGCAGGTCCGTTGCGTGAGCCCGTGTCGCGGCTCCGCTCGGTGGACGCGCTCGTATGGCGCGTGGCGCCCGGGAAGCGCGCACCGTCGCGCGGACATCCGCACCAATTCGTGGCGTCTTACGAGCCGCAACCGTGGGTCAACCTGCTCGACCCGTCGTTGCCGCTCGACGAGACGCTGCTCGCCGATCCGGCCAGCGTCGCCATCGCAGGCATCGCCGACCCGGCGTCGTTTTTCGATGCGCTGCGCGGGCTCGGCTTCCGCGGCGAGACGCGAGCCTTCGCCGATCATCACGCCTATGCGCGCGACGACGTCGCGTTCGTGCGCGCACCTGCCATCCTGATGACGCAAAAGGACGCGGTAAAATGCCGGGCATTCGCCGACGCTCGGATGTGGATGCTGCCGATTCGCGCGCGCGTCGAACCGGCGCTGGTCGATTTCGTCCTGGAGAAGATCGATGGACCGAAAGCTCCTCGAAATGCTGGTCTGCCCGGTTACCAAGGGTCCGCTCGTTCATGATGCCGAGCGCGGCGAGCTGATTTCGCGATCGGCGCGCCTCGCCTATCCGATCCGCGACGGCATTCCGGTCATGCTCGAGGACGAGGCGCGCAAGCTCACTCCCGAGGAATGGGAAGCGGGGAAGGAGTGACGCCGCCGGCGCATGACGCGGCCGGCGCGCGCTTCACCATCCTCATTCCGGCACGCTACGCATCGACGCGCCTCCCCGGCAAGCCGCTCGCGGATCTGGGCGGCAAGCCACTCGTCGTGCGCGTCGCCGAGCGTGCACGCGCCAGCGGTGCCGAGCGGGTCGTCGTGGCCACCGACGACGCGCGCATCGAGGAGGCCGCGCGTGCATGGGGCGTCGACACGATCATGACGCGCACGGGACACCCGAGCGGCACCGACCGGCTCGCCGAAGCGGCGGTGCGCCTCGGGCTCGCCGACGACGAGATCGTCGTCAACGTACAGGGCGACGAGCCGCTGCTCGATCCTGCGCTGATGCGCCGCGTTGCGAACACGCTCGCCGCACGTCCTGACGCGGCGATTGCCACCGCGTGCCATCCGATCACGCACGTCGACGAAGCGCGCAACGCCAACGTGGTGAAGGTCGTGCTCGACGCGCGCGGCAACGCGCTCTACTTCAGCCGCGCGCCGATCCCCTGGGCGCGCGATGCCTTCTCGGCCGACCCGCCGGTGCTGCCGCCCGGATTGCCGATCCACCGGCATTACGGGCTTTATGCGTATCGCGTCGCGTTCCTGCGCACGTTCCCGGCGCTGGCGCCCGCGCCGATCGAGATGCACGAAGCACTCGAGCAGCTGCGCGCGCTGTGGCACGGCCTGCGCATCGTCGTCGACGTCGTCGAAGGCGCCCCGTCACCGGGCATCGACACACCGGACGATCTCGCGCGGGTGCGCGAGCTTCCGCAATTCTCGCCACGCGTGACGAAACCGGAGTGCAGCCGATGCGACTGATCCTGATCGGCCCCCCGGGCGCGGGCAAGGGCACCCAGGCGGCGTTCATTCGCGCGGCGTACGGCATCCCGCAGATCTCGACGGGCGACATGCTGCGCGCTGCGGTGGATGCCGGCACGCCGCTCGGCCTTGCCGCGAAACAGGTGATCGATCGCGGCGTGCTCGTTTCCGACGACATCATCATCGGCCTCGTCAAGGACCGGCTGCGCGCGCCCGATTGTGCACAGGGCTATCTGTTCGACGGCTTCCCGCGCACGATCCCGCAGGCCGATGCGCTGAAGGATGCGGGGGTCGTCCTCGACTACGTGATCGAGATCGACGTTCCCGATGCGGCGATCGTCGAGCGCATGAGCGGGCGGCGCGTCCACGTCGGGTCGGGACGCACCTATCACGTCAAGTTCAATCCGCCGCAGGTCACCGGCCGCGACGACGTCACCGGCGAGCCGCTGATCCAGCGCGCGGACGACAGCGAGCAGACGGTGCGCAAGCGGCTCGCGATCTATCATGCGCAAACCGAGCCGCTCGTCACCTATTACGCGCAGTGGGAGGCGCGCGGCGATCCGAAGGCGCCCCGTTATCGCAAGGTGAACGGCCTCGGCACCGTCGAGGCCGTTCGCGACGCGTGCATGGCGGCGCTGCGAAGCTGACGCGAACCGCCTCCATCCGATGCTGCCGCTTGTAAGCATCGTCGTGCGCAGCATGGCGCGGGCGTCGCTGCACGAGGCGCTGGCGTCGATCGGCATGCAGGATTACGCACGCATCGAGGCGGTGGTCGTCGCAGCATGTGGCGCCGCGCACCCGCTGCCCCCAGGCACGATCGGCGAGCATCGCGTGCGCTTCGTCGCCGGGGAATCGCCGCGCTCGCGGCCGCAGGCCGCGAATGCCGGACTCGACGCCGCGACCGGCGACTGGATCACCTTCCTCGACGACGACGACGTGCTGCTGCCGGCGCACGTGTCCGGTCTCGTCGACGCGCTCGGCCATGCCGGCACGTGCAACGTCGTGTACACGCTCGCACGCGCGCGCTTCACCGACGGCACGACGCAGCCGGTCGGCCGGCCCTTTGCACCGATCGAGCTTTTCGAGCGCAACTTCATCCACCTGTCGATGTCGCTGTTCTCGCGCGAGATCGTCGCGCGCGGATGCCGCTTCGATGAATCGCTCGACATCCTCGAGGACTGGGACTTCTTCATCCAGTGCGCCCAGCACACGCATTTCCATTTCGAACCGAGGCAGACGTTCGAATGGCACGCCGAGGCGGGCGATTCCGGCGCGGGCGCCGGTGTCAACCAGCACGACGCACGCTTTGCGGCGTTCCGCGACCGCATTTATGCGAAATGGGCGCCACGCCACGACGCACTCGTCGAGCGTGTCCGCGGCGGCCTGCAGCGCGCCGCCGAGCTTGCGAAGGCGCACGACTTCGCGGGCGCCGAAGCGATCTGCCGGGAAGTGCTCGGGTTCAGCCAGAACGACCCGTTTGCGCTCAACCTGCTCGCGATGGTGCAGCGCGCGGCGGGACGCGTCGACGACGCGCGCAAAACGCAGGCGCTCGCGTGCGCCGTGCGTCCGCACGACGCATCGCTCGCGCGCAATCTCGCGCTGCTGAATCCAGCGCCCGCCGGCGCCATGACCGGTCCGAAGCCAGGAGGAGCATCCCATGCCCAGCCGACGTAACGCCTTCTACGCCCAATCGGGCGGCGTCACCGCCGTCATCAACGCGAGCGCCGCCGGCGTCATCGAGACGGCGCGCGCGCAGCGCACGCGGATCGGGCGCGTGTATGCGGGCCGCAACGGGATCATCGGCGCATTGACCGAGGACCTGATCGACACGAGCCGCGAGCCGGCACGCGCAATCGCCGCGCTCAAGCACACGCCGGGCGGCGCGTTCGGCTCGTGCCGCTACAAGCTCAAGTCGCTCGACGAGAACCGTGCGCAATACGAGCGGCTGATCGACGTGTTCCGCGCGCACGACATCGGCTACTTCTTCTACAACGGCGGCAACGATTCCGCCGACACGTGCCTCAAGGTGTCGCAGATCGCGCAGGCACTCGACTATCCGCTGATCGCCGTGCACGTGCCGAAGACCGTCGACAACGACCTCGCCGTCACCGACAACTGTCCGGGCTTCGGCTCGGTCGCGAAGTACGTGGCGACGTCGATGCGCGAGGCCGCGTTCGACGTCGCGTCGATGGCGAAAACGTCGACGAAGGTGTTCGTGCTCGAGGTGATGGGCCGCCACGCCGGCTGGATCACGGCGGCCGTCGGGCTCGCCGACGACGAAGCGACGCCGATCCCGCTCGTGCTGCTGTTTCCCGAGATCGCGTTCGACGAGGCGGCGTTCCTGGCAGCCGTCGATGCGCGGGTCAAGACGTTCGGCTATTGCTGCGTCGGCGTATCCGAGGGCCTGCGCAACGCGCAAGGCGAGTTGATGGGCGAGGCGGGGACGAAGGATGCGTTCGGCCATGCGCAACTGGGCGGCGTCGGTCCGCAGATCGCGGCAATCGTCAAGGAGCGGCTCCGCCACAAGTATCACTGGGCGGTCGCCGATTACCTGCAGCGTGCCGCGCGCCACCTCGCGTCGAAGACCGACCTCGACCAGTCGTATGCGGTCGGCAAGGCCGCCGTCGAGCTGGCACTGCGCGGACACAACGCCGTGATGCCGGCGATCGTGCGCGTGTCCGACCGTCCGTACCGGTGGAAGCTCGGCGTGGCACCGCTCGCCGACGTCGCCAACCGCGAGAAGATGTTGCCGCGCAATTTCATCACGCGCGACGGCTACGGCATCACCGCCAGGGCGCGCGCCTATCTCGCCCCGCTGATTCGCGGCGAGGCGCCGCCGCCGTACCGCGACGGCTTGCCGCATTACGTGCGCCTGAAGAACGTCGCGG
>Ga0207667_10001106_pt1 | contig 34013 bp, 36 predicted proteins | sample KBSCornC52_FD_184301 | JGI IMG/M metagenome (GOLD analysis project Ga0207667, IMG submission 184301) | Corn rhizosphere microbial communities from Kellogg Biological Station, Michigan, USA - KBS Corn C5-2 (SPAdes) (version 2) | ecosystem: Host-associated > Plants > Roots > Rhizosphere > Soil ...
CGCCGCCCCGTCCGTTTAAGGTAATCCCATCATCCTCTGAACAACCAAGAATCCCTGCAAGGGCATCCCTAAAAAAGTGCATCCATCACTTTTGATCCAGCCATGATCCACCCCAAACTTGGATGTCACTATAACTTAATAAAAATAAATGACAAGTAGAAATTTGATGACAAATATTCTCAATGAACGCCATTGATATTTTTTATAAATCAGCGTACACCCATGATTTATTGATTAAAATAATCTATCTCTCTACGATGTAGTCAATATCGTACAAACAAATAAGCTAAAAACAGAATCAAATTGACGCTATCGACAAGCGCCAATTTGACAACACTTAAACGCGCGCGCGTCACTGGGGATACTTCCGCAGTGACGCGACGCCAGCCGCAAAATTTTTTTTAAAAAACTCTTGTTCCACAAGGATTTTAAAGCATTGATCTAAAAATACCGTCACTCCAACTTGAGGACAGTATTGATAGATAAGCATTAAGTCTTTTTCTCTGTAAGACTTTTGATAAACACACAGAGAACGGTGATGTATTTAATTAACCATTGAAATATAAGGAGGTGAATTGAAAAATAGTTAAAAATGATTGATGTTAGTTCTCATCTGTAATCGTCTCTTTCTGCATTTATGCAGGGGTTTTGTTCCAACGGCGCAAAACTTGAGGTTTAACACTTAGCTTAATAGTCCGTTCACGAGAGCTGCAATCACTTGTATTTATTTTTAAAATTAATTAATTAAAACTGAGGGTATATTATTTATTAGCGCGAAATCAAAATTACAGCATTCGTTAAGGCAAATTTTAAAGAAAGATCAATCTGGGAGTTTCACCACGAGGCATGATACAAAAAGTATACTGATTCATTTTACCGATGACTTAATCAAAGCTGGGTATAAAATCACTGACATATACAGCTTAAAATTAAAACACATTCAGGCTGTTGTAAATCAATGGCAGAATAAAAAACTCAACAATGCGACGATAAAAACCGAATGTCAGCCTTGCGAAAATTAGCTGACTTAATCAAAAAACCGCAATTGATTCCAAGTAATGATAAATTAAACATTGGTAAGAGAAGTTATATCTCAGAAAAAAACAAAGCATTGCTGAACCCTGATTTTACAAACATTACGGATAAATATATTAAGGTATCCTTAGAGCTGCAAAGAGTGTTTGGATTACGCCGAGAAGAATCCCTCAAAATCAAACCTCATCTTGCGGATAAAAATGATACTCTCCAATTGCAGCCCAGCTGGTGCAAAGGCGGCAGAGGGAGAAACATTCCTATACGAACTGAAGAACAGCGATATTGGTTAGAGGAAGCCAAAGCTGTTGTAGAACATGGACACTCATTAATTCCTGAAAATAAAAGTTATATTAAACAACGATACATTTACGACAAACAAGTACAACTTGCAGGATTAAAAAATCTTCATGGATTAAGACATACGTATGCTCAAAGTCGGTATAAAGAAATTACAGGTTTTGATGCGCCTATTGTTTCCGGTGTTCCAGTTAAACAATTAAATGCTGAACAAAGACAATTGGATTATCAAGCAAGAATGATTATCACTGAAGAACTGGGGCACTCAAGGCGGCAGATCGTCAAAAATTATTGTGGTTAACCTAAAATGAATTGATTTTTAACTTATTATAATACACTATAACTTTGATTAAATTCGTAATAATAATAGTTGATTTGTGCTATAGTTTTTTTGTGTTTTTTCAAGGAGATTAATATGCGACTTTCAAAATCTGAAACTTATTTAACCTGCACAGCAGGAATGCTGGGCGCATTAGTATTTTTACAAGGTGCTTATAATGCGGATGAAACTGCTATGGACGTAGGTAAAAATCTTATGATATTTGCAACAACTTATTATTGTAGTGATATTCCGTTATTTCGGTTTGCTACATTTTTAGGAGCACTAAACTGTGTTTTTTGGCGAGAACATACTGACGTTTCTAATGTTGTTTGTGGGTTTGCAGGTGCTGGAGCTATGGTAGACTACCTTAATAAACTTAATCAGGGTGAAGAACCTACAAGATTAACTTTCTGATGATTAATAAAGCCATCCTTATTTTCGGTCTAATGCTTTCGCAATTATATTATTTAAAAGCATTTGCGATCCCTTTAAACTGTGGTAATGAAAAACGGATCATGGGCACATGGCATTTGGTTTCTGTGCTTGAAAAAATAGATAATGAACCTGTACGCATTGATCCCATGTGGGTACATCCTGATGGTTACCTAAACTATGGCAGCGATAACAGAATGATGGTAATTATCATTAGCGGTAATCGAAAAGTTTCTGCGAATCACAAAGAAACAGATACGCAATCAGCAGCATTATTTCACTCCATGACAAGTTATGCAGGTACTTACAAAATATCTGGTAATAAAATCATTCATCAAATCGATGTTTCTTGGAATCAAAAGTGGAACAATACAAATCAAACTCGCTATTATCAGATAAACGGTAACAAACTAACGTTGACCTTACCCCCCATTCGTAAAGCGGGTAGTACGATTACAAGAAGCTTACAGTGGGAGAAAATATAAGAAGTTGTGAGCATGAATTATATCGATGTTTATTTTAGCAGCTGATCGTCAATTATTTCCATACAGATTTCAGGAAATTTTTTTGTTGTATCCAAGCAATCTTGGATAATTTTAATAGACTCACGAATATCTTCAGGCAATTCATCAGACGGAGCATTGTCACCTGGCCAAGCTTTATCTCGAGTAGCTTTGTTTGGCCATCGGGAATAAGATATCCACAGTCCATCATCTGTTCGATGAAGACACGATCCTATCGCACCGCATTTTTCCTTAAAATAAAGCGCAACTTTGTGCCAGCATTGTTGATATTCGCCTTCTCGCCCAGTTTTAATGTAAGCTTGATAAATCACTGCAAACATAGAAATCCTTAAATTAATATTTATAAATTTTTACGTAAAAAATAGAATACGGAATTTTTGTGAAACCCTTTGCGCTCAAATTCCACAACAAATCCCAGTTTTTTATAAAAATCAAGCGCTTCCCAATCGAAAGTATTTACTGCCATAAAGCTGCATCCTGTTTTTACGGCAAGCTTTTCAGCTTCTTGCATCAGCTGAGTGCCGTAGCCTTGGCTGCGTAAATCTTCTCTTATCCATAGCTGTCCGACATACAAACAACCATACATATTATCTCCAGTGCATCCGCCCACAATTGCATTTTGTTCGTCGCGAATAAAAAATCCAAAAAAACCAATGGGCACCATATCTCTTTTTTGTTTCGTGTTTTCTCCAATACCATCATTTAGAAACTGAATATCTTTAGGATTGGGATTTTCGTCGTAGACTACTTTATAGTTCACCATCATCACCTTTTTTAAATTTATCAAATAAAATATTTATTACCCAATATCTGTAGTCATAGCTGGATTTTCGTTTATTATGTTAATAAGCTTTGCTCTGAGTCTTGAGTTTAAACCCCATGAATAATAGTGTGAAATAACACCTGCTATTAATGCAGAAGCAGTAAAAAATATCAACATCCATATTAATTTAGTGTAATTGTTTAAATTATCAGGGTTTAAAATCATTTTCATTAATGTAGAACCATGACGGAAACTATTGCTATCCCTCTTAACAAATCTACTAAATTATTTCGCTGTGTGTTTTGCATTGTATATATAACCTTTAATTTATATTCAAAGAAAAATAGTATTTGATCGGTTCCAATATAATAGAATGGTTTTCATTTAAATTTCTTTAATACCTTGCGCGGTATATTAAAGCTGATATTCCCCAATCTCGTAACTCTTTTTCTTTCGCTTTTCTAATCATGTTGTTACAATATTTTAAAAATAGTCATGTAATCATTGATATTCCACATAAGTTGAATTTCCGCTTAATATTTAAGCGAGTTATTAAAAAAATACAATTATACTATACTAAATCAAAATGTTTACAAACGTAAACAAACACTGTGTTAATTTCTCCCAATATACCCTTTTTAATTTTAATATTTTGGAGAAACGAGATGATAACTAATGAGAGTAAAAGTCTGCTGCTTATTCGAGAATATGAAGAAGCATCTGAGGATACATTTTTTTCTCAGAATACTGTAGCTGCCCTTCGCAATTGTTCTTTATCCACCATTGAACGAGATCGCTGGGCTGGAATTGGTATTCCATTTCGCAAACTTGGTCGAATGGTAAGATACTGCAAATCTGATATTAAAAAATGGTTTGAACAACAAATCGTTTTTCAGTCCACAGCTCAAGCTCAGGAAACAATCAAGAAAAGTTAATCAGCCTGCATTTGTTTTAAAAAATAATCTGATATTTGCTGCATAGGTTTTCTTAATCTTTCTACATCAATAACAAGATAACCAGATGTTACATCATTTTCTGTACTATGATTAAGCAACCGTTTTAATGCATAAGCTGAAATATTCAAACTTTCTGCTGTTGTAATAAAAGTTCGTCTTAAATCATGGACAGTAAATTGCACAGAGGATGGTCCGTTCCGGACACATAGGTTACAGATTATTCCTAAGACATGGGTAACACTTTTGCCCCAAACGGATTTTCTAAAGGCTAAAGTTTACATGCCTGTTCATCAAAATACCCTAAATCATACTGCATAAATGACACTAACCAAATCCTATCATCTACTTCTTTAATGCCAACGTTTTGTCCATCAAATACAATGCTGAGGTTTATTTTTTTTCTTTTTAAACAAATCCTACCACAATGTGTCACAGTAATAACTTTATCGTGATAGGGATAGTCTATTTCTAACAACCCTTTGTATTTCCTCTCCGATAGAACATACACTTCAGCAGGGTATTTCATTTCTAATGCTTGATGAGGCCGCTCGTAATTATAGTCTTGGATAAATTTATCAAATTTTTCTTGTTGTTGTAAAAAATTATTTCCCGACGGTTTTGTCGTTTCTTTTTTCAGCGTTAAATGCATACGTTCATGTCTTCCATTTTGTTGAGGGTTTCCAGGTTTTATTCTTTCAATTTCAATCCCTAATCGTAACCACCATACCGAGAGCTTACTCAATCCAAAGAGTGCATGTGGAATTTTTCGTGAGTATTCGTGAATTTTTATTTTGTACCAAATTCTATCTTCTCAAAACCCTTTATCACAGGGCAGCTAGAGCACCATTCTAAACAGAGAAAAAGATTTTTAATCATCCACTCGACTAAATTATTTTTTAGATCGATAAGGTATATCAGATTGTATTATTTCTACATCCTTATATCCATATTGCTTTAAAAGTTCATTAATGTCATGCTTAGCATGCTTAAAATTAAGCCCCGGACCAACCCAAATCTTGGAAATGCAATCATGATCAAACTGATCGGAAATAGTTCTGGGGATTGTATTTCTAAATGGCATCAAAATATTATTTTCGCTCCAAATTCTTTTTTCATTAGGGATATGAATTTTGCATCTTTTATTTTGCTCTTTATTAACAAATTCTACTTCAATAAGTCTATATTCATGTTCTTCTTTATAAGAGTCATGTTTAATTCTTGGCAAAAGATCAGAAATATGCGAAGCTAAACAACCAAGCAAATATGTGTAAAAGCATTGTTCTTCATGGCCGTAAAAATTTTTAGAGCTCGCTTTGTATATTTCATTAATACTTAATTCAAAGTATCTATTGATTAAAGTGTCAAATTTTTTTATTCCATAAAATATCTCGTATTCACCAAAAACACGGGGTGACGGATTTGAACCTCTATCTTGCCAAGCCTTCAAAATCTTATATGGAATTCCTGACCAGAAAATGCCCGAAACAAAAACATTGGTATCTATTATTATTTGCAAGATAGGTTTCATGATTTTTTTCTGGCCTCATCAATAGCCGCCTTAATCGCACTTTTTTTAAGACCCGCTTTTTTAGATTGCACTCTTGCGCGCTTAATTAAATGATCTAATTCATTTAAAGAAGGTTTTGAGATTAATTTAAGAATAATCATATCTCTTTCCGCGACAGCAATAAAATTATCTCCGGCATGCAGCCTTAAGCTTTTTCTAATATCTTCAGGTATTACCACTTGGCCTTTAGATGATAAACGTGTTGTTGAAAGCGCTGTCATAATGAATCCTCTCTTTAAATCTTACCAGTAAGGTTATGATTATATCATTAAAAAACGCTTCGTGATTTAGATCTGAGCTACAATCTGCATTATGCTAAGTCCAAAGAATTTAAGGTGATAAAGAATTATTAAATAGAATTAAAATGGAAGCTAAAAATGCGAATCGAGAATCTGATGTGATGATTCTGCATTTAGGATTTCCAAAAGAATTGTTTACGTTGGAATGGATGCGATGACTGACCAAGTGGTTTCATCGACTGTTGGAAATGCCATGTTAAGCGATTTAGTATCCGTCGCTGGATATTTATATAATTTTGGATTAAATGACCCTAAACTGTCACTACCTAGAATCTGTCTTCATGCTGATGAATTCAATGAAATCATTGGCGATGAATTTATTCCGCTTTTAAACAAAGCAAGAGGCGTTGGCTTTAATGTTGTGACATATACACAAACATGGTCAGATGTGGAAGCACGATTATCGTCAACCGCCAAAGCAGGACAAGCTGCGGGTAATTTAAACGTCGTTATTATGTTTAGTACGAAAGAAGCCAAAACCGTGGATATGTTATAAAACCAATTACCTACTGTTCCTATTTTAAGAGTAGTTCCGGCATCATCCAGTTCAGACAGCGCACAAGGCGAAGATGGTAAATATTATAGCTCCACCAATGAAGACAGATTTGCTCATGCTGATATGAAGCTCATTGATCAAAATGATATCTTAAGCTTACCCAAAGGTCATGCTTTTTGTCTGTTAGAAGGTGGGAAGCTTTATAAAATACAACCTCCTCAGCTTGTTTTTGAAAAATAGTTTAGTTTAATAGAGTTAAAACTTAATATACAATTAGTTTACTCTTATTTTAGTAAGGAAGGATCTTATGGCTATAAATACTTCTTACCCCGTTGCTGTAATCGTTGGTGTGGGTCCTGGTTTAGGATTTTCTGTTGCAAAACGATTTGCGAGTGAAAATTTTAATGTGGTACTTATCGCACGCAATAAAGAACAGCTTCAAACTTTGGCAGATGAGCTTAATCACACCGAAGAAAAAGCATTTGTTTTTTTAGCAGATATGGCAAACCAAGAGAGTATTATTTCAGCTTTTGAGCAAGTTAAACAAAAATTCAAAAAAATTGATGTGTTAATTTATAATGCTTCTTCCAAGTTTGCTTTAAAAAATATTAGCGAACTTATACCAGATGACTTTATGAACAGCTGGAAAATTTGTTGTTTAGGCGGTTTATTATCTGCTCAACAAGTGTTACCGGAGATGCTTAAAAACAATAAAGGCACCATAATATTTACGGGAGCAACTTCAGCCATGCGCGGGAATATTGGAACAGCAGCTTTCGCAGCAGGTAAATTTTCTCAGCGAGCTTTAGCACAGTCAATGGCGCGTGAATTAGGCCCAAAAGGAATTCACGTTGTACATGTTATTATTGATGGACAAATAGCCACGCCAGATGTGCTTCAATATTTTCCTAATAGACCTATAGAAAGCTTTTTAAATCCTAATAAGATTGCCGAGGTATATTGGCAATTATATCAACAAGATAAAACAGTATGGACGCATGAAATTGATCTTCGACCAGCGATTGAAAAATTTTAGATGAGGGAAAAAATGATGAACATTAGTGAATTTAATCATGTCATTCAGCCAAATAAAAATTTGGATGAGCTTAAGCAGGAAATTTTAAGCAAAGATAGAAATTTTTTTACGTTTGATTTTGAACATGCTATCAATGATGATGTACATCAGAAAACAATATCCATCAATGATTTTTGGAAATTAGCTAAAGTAAAAGCGAAAAAAGTTTCTTTGTTTGTTGATGAAATATTAAGCTGTAATGTTGTCGAATCTGCACCTCTGGGATTTATTCGAGAAATTACTATGCCTGCAAGCGATGTAACGCAAGGCACTAAAAGCGATAAAAATAATACAGTTCATATTCGAGAAAGAGTGGTGGTTGATGATGCTTCAAAAACGTTGTTATTTTTTCAACTTGATGCAACCGGCAATATATTGTTGTACGCTATAAATCATGTGGAAGAAAAAAATAACAATTTATATTTTACGGGTCATTATGTTTACAGTGTAAGAAATAATTCAACAGAAAAAGCAGATCAAGATTTTATGAAAAATTCCAATCAAGTTTTACCAGAAAGAGTTACATCAATGCTGGCTAGAATGAAGTCATTGATATATGACGGAAAGCTAGAAGAAAAATATCAATCACTGTACAGTTAAAATCAAGCTTAAATAATAATGATGAACGGAAAAGCTTTTTTTTCGCGGAATTTCGACAAAACAAACAATGCAAACATATAGTCCATTTGATCCGGATCAATATTTTGGTGGTTCTCCACAGTTTTTTTCAAAATATTTAATAAATGTGGCACAATTTCTTCTTTTCTTAATATAGCATCATCTACTGCTTCAATTGGAAACCCATTTATGGGATTATTAAACTGACTTAATATTTCTGTAATTTCCATTGCTACTTCTACTCAAAAATTGCGGGATTGAAATTTTAAACTTTTTCTTCTCTTAAAGTAAATGCTTTGAAACAATTTGACCAGATTTTTCCGATGCAGAATTTTCAGGGGTTGTCATATTATTAAAGACTCCAGTAATAAATCCCTCCGCTTGAAACCCAACCCATCCCATGACCGTCATCCATAAAATTGGCAACACTACATATAACGTTCCTATGACCATATCGACAAACATCTGGTTAGTTGTTCCTGCCATTGTTGTGATATTTTCTAATATTCCCATGCCTGGAACGCCACCCAGCGCAGGATACAATGCTTGAATCAAATAATTATCAAACCATTGCACCAAATGCCATAAATAAGAACAAAATATTACTGAATTGTCGTCATGCAGCAGATGAACGATTGTGTGCGTTCTAGAAAAAAAAATTTTGAAATATGACGTCGTTGAAAAAATATAGAGACATAAAAATAATTAAAAGCGGTAATCCGCCGTATTAATAATTTAATTTAGGGTACCAATTACCTCGCCCCTCAGGCAACATATCGTACAAATTCCAAAGAGGCCAAATGGCATCTACATGACGTGGATCGCCTGTAAGATTACAATACAATAATTCCGTATTATAATAATGAAAAATACCATCTTTCGTTTTAGTAAAAACATTTAACGCAGGTATTTGATTTCCTGTATCTGTTTCAGCAAAATAATCTTTATTATAGGAATTTTGATCAGAGGAAAGTAATCGAATTTTATTCCAATCTCTTGTCTTAGCAAAATTAACAATGCGCTCAATGGGCGATTTGGCAACCACTACCAAATTTGTACGATCACTAATATGAATGATATTGGCATTTAAAGTATCAATAATAGACGTACATGAAGGGCAAGGATTTTCCATTTTGGGGCCATACATGAAGCTATAAATTACCAAAGAGTCCTTTTGAGGCTTGAAAAGTTCAGACAGCTTTACAGTTACTATTTTTTCTCCCTGTAATTCAGTAAAACAATAATCTTCGATTAGTTTACCTCCAAGTGGTAATGATTGCCTCATTTTGCCAAGTTTTTCTATATCAGAACGCAATTTAATCTCAAAATCTAACAGTTGATTCCGTGCGTCACGGTACGAGGAAGACTCATTTGGAAACTGTTTGTCATGAAATTTCATCATACTCTCCACTGATAAATAATACTCCTAATCTTACACACAAATGAGAAGAATTGAAAATCAAAAAATATAGCTTTAATTTTTTACAAACAGTATTATTTAAGAAAAGAGGTGCTACCTAATAATTGGCATAATCCCAAGGGTTACTATTATTTTTACAATAGATACTTACTACAGCATCAGGCAAATATGGTGTGACGCTTCAAATAATAATTAAAATAGAGGCGTCATTTTTTTTAAAACTTCAGTATTGTTTTGTTAGTCTTTTCGTTACATCTTCGTATTCAAATGAATCCCCACAACGACGTAATCTTTCTGCATTTGCAAGCGGTTGAACTTTTTGATAAAACATAGAAGCTTTCTGAGATATATTTATACTTGTATTTGATGAATTAGTATTAGGATCGGCGACTGTATTATTTCTGGCTTTTGGAATATTTCTCCATGCTTCGAGATTTCTTGAAAACTCAAGGTAATTTTCATTTGAAACAACCAATACTGACTTACTATTTTGTAATAAGTAATGTTTTACTCCTATTAAATGTCCACGACCCAATACAACAACAATCTCATTCAGGTTATTTTCTCTTGCATATGATATTAAGTCATCAATATTTTGAGCAAACCCCTGATCTTTTAATTGCCTGGATAGAGCAATTTTAAAAGGCTCCAATCTATTAATATTTTGACCCTTAAAGTCATCAAAATTCTTAATATTTAATATTTCCAGGCCATTAGTTTGAAAATACTTGTTTTTTAATATTAATTGTTTAAGAAATTCCAATGTAATCGCAAGATTGTTATGATTTTCAATTAAATTTATTTCTTTTAATACGTCCTGAAAAACATTTTTATGGTTATATCTTTCTTCATAAATAGCCTCTACCTCATTTTTATAATCTTCATTCATTAAATTTGCGCGAACTATCTCAAGGTCACTTAATTCATGGGCGAATAGCTTTTCGCCATTTGTTTTATCATACCTTGACAGGTACATCATTCCAATAATTAAAAACAAATTACAAATTAAATCTCCCACTTCATTATTTACCGACAATGCATATTTTTTTGTATTTCGGGAAACTTCTGTAGCAAATAATATTTTATTTTGACGGCAAACATAAAATAGCTTCTTTCTATTTTGTATATCTGTTGGTTGAAAATGATCTTCTCCAATTAAAAAAATAGTTATTGTCGAATCTTGCGCGTCATCCATAAATTATCCCTTAGTCAGGTTAAATGAATTACAACAATAGATTCCAATTATACTTGCATTTCCATTTCTTGAGCAATTTTTATCGCTGATTTAACCTCAGAATAATTAAACTCTTCCATAATTTTCTTACGTTCCATTATTTATTCTTCTTAAATTTAATCTTTTTATCTCTTTTTGACAAATTTAATGAAACAGAGTAGTACAGAAATCTCATCATGAATTTATGCAGAATTTTATACGCTGTTATTTGCAGCGAGACAGCTTCTAAAAAAATATCCGCAAATTGGGTAAAACAACAATTTGGTTTGCCATAGCCTTGCTTAATTGAAAGTGCCGAAAATTGGAAATACGACAATGAAATGTCTTCAAAAAATGAAACCATCGAATTTATTAAATTTGCTGTTCATCAGATTAAACAAACTGAGCTTTATAAAAAATACCCTGAAATATAGATTTATGATTTTCTGTTGGCGGTATTTGACAACAGGCTTACGCTGTTACTTGGAGATTGACTCTGAGACAGCAATAAAGAAAATAATTTATAAGCCGCTTCTGGTTGATCCATTCCAATCATATGACCTGCATTATCAATTTGTGCAAAAGTAATGTTCTCAAAAGATTGATATTCTCCAATTTGTCGATCATTCTGGAGAATAAATTTATTCATATCAGTTAACTTCTCAGGAATTTGTTTAAAAAGCAGTCTGCCATAAGCACGGTAAGAAATTTGATTTATGATCACTTGAGCAGAAATATAATTGATATCCCAATCATTTTTTCCAAAAGCAAAAACAATAGGAATATTATGTTGAAGTGTTTCAACATAATATCGTTCAATAGGCCAAATAGGAAGTTTTTCTCCAAGTAAAGCAACAGGAATGAGAAATTTTGCAAACTCCCACTGTGTCTTGGTTGGAATTAAACCTTTCCCAAGCCATAACTTAATAGCTGAGTTATTAAAAAATTGTGTCATTTTATAATTATCATAACACCAAGGCGGAAAACCACCGCTTGCCTGGCATATTAAACTCATATTCCAAGGATTTGGTGAATAAGCCAAATAACGACGTATGATAGAATTTTTTGAAAACTCCATTTTATTAATTGGTTCTTTAACCGTTTGTCCTTTTAGATGTTTTGGAAATTTTAAATTGTCAGGAATTGTGAATGGTTGTGTTTGAGCATCTGTGGTTATATTTTCCAGGTATATATCACATGATTTGTTTGATTTGCCCACCGTATAAATATCACTTATTTTAACTTTAGAAAAAGAGATTTTTTTTGTCTGAGAAATGTAGGTCATGCAGAGGCTCAGAACATGTCTTAAATTATCTTTTTCTGAATTATTACAAGCACTGGATGGCAGCATGTTTTGTGAACAAAGAAAAGATAATTGAGTATATGGGGAAACATCAAGCCCAAATCTATTGTCATCACCGATAACACCGGATTGAATAAAAAGTCCTGATAAATTAATTTTATTTTTAAGGTGTTTGTAATTATATTGTAAAATTTGGTGAGTATATTCTGCAATATAAACACCAGCAAATGATTCTCCTGTAAGATAAAGTGAACGATTTTTAAATTCAGGGTAACGCTTATAAAACGAAAGCAGCCATTTTAAAAAATCATGCCCCGCCTCATTTATTGAAGTAATGTAAGGCCCATTCCCATATGAATAACCTACATAACGAGGTTGATCCAAATAAACAATATTAGCAATCCTGTTCCAGGACCATTGATTTTTTATTAATTGGAAATCAGTATTATGAGCAAATGGATGAGAAAATATCCAAGGCCCGTTTGCCAGAAAAGCAGGCGCCATAGAAGAAGCTCCTGGGCCACCAGCGAGATAAATAACCAGCGGACTATTTGGAATATTTGTTCTGGCAAGCAAATAAAACAACTTGTCTTTTGGTGTAACATGAAGGAATCCAGGCTCTAAACCAGATTTGTTTTTATATGACGCTAGTTCAGCTACGCTATTTTTTGCCAAACAAAATAACATCAAAAGAACTAAATACTTTAATAGTGTTTTCACCATATTCGCCTATTAGACTTCCATTTGAAAATTACTTAAATCAAACACTCCTACCAAGGCATTTTCGTCTCCTCAAATGCCAAAAAGTGTAACCTATGTCTCAGGAAGGACAGTCTTCCCACTTTAAGTGGTAAAATTAATAACCTAGAATCTTTGCTCATTCTATAATTTTTATTTGGAATTAAGCCTAGTAATTTTCCCTGGCAACTGAGATATCAAATGCTGATCATGTGTCGCAATCAATATTAATTTATATGTCTTGTATAATATTTTTTGATGATACCCAAAATCCATAAAAAGCTCTGGGGGAATCCTCATCATTTGATATCTTAGAGTTTCGAAAATCCATTTTCGCATACGTTTTCATTTAATAAAATATTAAATATTTGATTAAATAATGGCAAACACTGTTTGTAAATTCCTTTACTTTGAGATTCACGCGGCCCCGCAATATTTAAAGTTTCTATACGATTTTTTATTACCCAATCAATAATTAGCCGCATATCTATTTCTTTCGATAAATCAATTATAAGATGGGGTTTATTTTTTTCTTGAGCATATTGGGTAGTTAAATTAGTTCCGTCAGTAACTTTAATTGGCATTGAAGGAACAAAAATCAAAGTACCCTCTGACTCATCAATATTTAATTTTGTTCTTTCACTATAATCAGATGATTCAGTTTCAATCAAATTATATTTTAATGGGATCGTTTCATCTAATTCCGCAAGCCTGCCTTTTGGGCACTTGCCTCCATGTGGAATATTTAATTTAATAGCTGCATCTAACGCTGCTCTATCCACACCTGTTTGCCCGCCTGAGACAATTTTTTTAATCATAAATTTCTTTCAGTTTAAATTTTATTGCTGAGTCTAATGTAAAGTATATATATCTTGAACTCTTTTGAAAGTAACATTTTTAGTGGTTATTAAAATTTTTCTGATTAATTTAAAAAGCGAAGTTATGATATCTGGATTCAATATAAACTGAGTGTAAAATTCAGTGTCTTTTACATCACCAGCAAGCCCAATACATTCTTTTATTCCAAAGTGTTGCTGTGAAAAACTAAATCCATTGGCGATATTTAATTCATCTCTTAGCCAGAAATAAGTAATTCTTTTTTATTTGTTAGCTTAACAGGATTCCAAAATGTAAAAACATCTGGATATATTTTATACCTTAGAAAAAACTAAGCCTACTTTTCACTTGGTGGTCCTTCTTCGCAATCCTTCAACAACGTCTCCTGAAAAAACAGAGTTAGAAATATTTTTTTGAGATAACTTACCTTGAATTTCTCGTGAATTTTTACGGATTAAGCGGGATCCTTGTGGTATGTTTAATTTAAATTTTTCATAAAAATCGTGGTATTTTTTTCCATGCATTCGTTCTCTAAAAATGGCATCTAATTGGGTACTCAAATCGATATTTTTACTTGTCATTAATTTTTTAAGGATAGCATCAAAATGCTTTTCATTCATATTAGTGAAAATTTTATGAATTTTTTCTAAAAATCGCATTGATTCTATATATTCGCGAATCTGTTGCCCGAAAAATTTAGCCATAAAAACAACTATTTCTTGGAGAAGTTGTTCGGAATAATAATAATTTACAATTGGCGCACCAATAATTCCCAACGCACCATAAGCATTAGATAATATATTTTTTGCTTCATCTTGAAATATCTTTGAAAGAATTGGAAACTCATTAACAAACCGATGGTTTACCCCAAAATTGCTTGCACCGGATGGAAGCGCTAAAATACCCATGATAACTTTTAATATCATAAACAATTTCGGCGCCACCGCATTTCCCAATCCCATTTTTTTACTGAGAAAATCCTTACCAACATTTTTCCCCGAACCATAGCTTAGACCAAATAATCCTATACTTGAAAGAAATGCAACGACTATGCCACCGCCTATTTTTAAACTTCGATAATCCTCTAAAGGAGGGATTTGACGTATCGATTTATACGCTGACCATACGTAGCCACCTGCAGAAGTGGTACTAACGAAAGGCGTTATAGTGCTAAAAACTTTACGCCAAAGAGAAGGAGAAGAATGTGAAAAAACGTAATTTGTCTGGGTTGTTGTTAACAACTCTTCTGTTTTTTCTTTTTTAATATTTTCATTTTTTGTCGGAAATGGCTCATTTTCTACATCATTTGTTATTTTTTTAAAATCACTCTCTTCTTTTATTTTATTTTCTTCCTGAGATGCCACAGGTAAAAGTGTATCTTCCTCTGCTTGCATCTGTTCGGGCTCTTTTGCTGATACATTACTGTTATTTGTTCCAAATGTAAGCAAATTATAAATTAAATATTCAAGGTTATTGATGGTAATCGTTTTATTGTTTTCACCCTCTTTTCTATATATTTTTTTTAATTCATTAAAAAAAAGGATCGCTTTATCAGGATATTTTTCATATTGAACGTTAATATATCCTATTTGCTCTCGTAGATATTTTAAAAAAACTTCTCGGTAAGAAGGGTAAGAAGGTCTAAATAATAAATCATGTACACCCACTACTCCTATTGAAAAATTTGCCATTGGGGAAAGAATTGCCATAGAAATACTTTGCGGCAATGAAAGCGTAAATGAAGGCAAAACATACGCCAATGTAAACATTGCGGTTAAGGTATATTTCCCATATCGTTTTATCTTCTCAGCACGATTTTCATCCGGATTGGTAAGAAGATAAACTTGAGGATCGATAAATTTTTTTCCTTCACTTAATGTTATATTTTCTTTTACTTTGTCAGCAGTTTCAATGACACATTGTGCACCTAATAATCCATTTAATAGTGTACTACCTGTAATGCTGCAGGCTTCTAAAATTTTTCTAGCTATTGCATCCTCAGAAAAATTAAGTTGATTGCTTAAATAAGTAGCAGCTTCCTTAGCAGGCGGATAATAATAAAAAGCGCCCACGCCTCCTATTGTGCCTGCGATCACTGCTGTTGCAAGTTTAGCAATGTTTTCTTTTGTTTTAAGTAACTCTGTCCAATGAAATTTTCCCGCGGAATAAAGATGATTTTTAGATTCTTGTTGGACAAATCGTGCAAGCGCCCATAATGCATCATCAAAACTGGGTTTAGATAGTAACAGAATTTCTTCCTCGTTTATTTCTGTGGATTTAATTTCGTCTGACATACCAATTCTCCGTCGTAAACTTATTAAGTAAATAATAATCTAAAAAAAAATTACGGTGAGTGATTACTATCAATTTTTAATTTAAAATATCCAATTAAATAAATTACTTCATGAATAATAATTTGGAAAACTAAAAATCAAATTACAGAAATTTTATAAATCGTGAATTTGATATATGAAAACAAAGATAAATTTACTCATGATTACAACAAACTAAATAATTTTTGTTAATTGTTAAATATAAGCAGAGTTTACACACCTTGATCATAGATCATGCTGTATACTTTTTCATCTGATATACTTAACGAACTCATGGCTAAACACTTTTTTTTATTTATCCTCAGTTTAATTATTTACATGCTTTCTTTGCCTTGTATGGCTGAGGAAACTATTTCTTTTGATATTAATGGACTCAAAGAAGAGATGTTAAAAAATGCTAATACACGCCTTGGTATTTTGTTAGAAAATATAGGAACTCCTCTTACCGTAAATGGAACCATTGAATTTTATCAAAAAGCCCCCGAAAATATACGTGAAGCAATTCAACCTTTTGGATATTTTCATGCAAAAATATCTCAACATATCATAAAACATAATTCTCATACGTATTTCCATTTCAACGTTGTCCTTGGCATTCCCATTCGAATATCGAAAATTACACTATTACTAATAGGCGCAGGAAAAAACAATACACTTCTTAACAAAGCATTATTAGATTTTCCTCTCAAAAAAGATCAAATCTTACAAACAGCTGACTATGAAAAATTTAAAAGACAATGGTTTAATTTGGCTTTGGAAGAAGGTTATTTAAATGCTTTTTTTGCTGCACGGGAAATTCGTATCAATACCAAGAAAAATACGGCGGTAATCATTTTATCCTTAGATACAGGACAGCGATATTATTTTGGTTCTGTTACATTTAAACCTATTTTTCTCAGCGAATCATTGCTAAGACGTTATATCCCTTTTCAAGAAGGGCAACCTTTTTCTTCTCAAAAATTAGCTAATTTTCAGCAAATTCTCTCTAGTACACCTTACTTTCAACAAGTATCAATTGAGAACAGCACACCTCAAAAACAAACACATATTGTTCCTATTTCAGTTAATCTTACACTTAAAAAAGCAAAAGAATATTTAGCAGGTATTGGCTATGGCACTGACACAGGCCCGCGCCTTACTGCAGGAGTAAATGTACGCTACCTTAATCCTGAAGGACATTATCTTAAAACGCTTTTGATCGCTTCTTCTATACAAAATAGCCTGCAAGCCGCTTATTTTATTCCAGGCAAAAATCCTGCCACTGATAAATACAGTTTAAATACCAGCCTCACTCAGAATAACCTTGAACAAGGAACCAGTAGAACTGCGCAACTTGGCGCAAACTACATACATATTCAGAAAAATAATTGGGAACGCACACTTTCTCTTAACTACACTGTAGAGCAATTTAAATTTAATAATGCACCTTTTCAAATTTCACATTTGTTGGTTCCTGGAATACGGTACCAATATCTTTCATCCAATGATCCTGTTTTTCCCACACAAGGACAACGGTTTTCCGTAGAATTAAAAGGTGCACCTCAAATAAATTTTGCGAGCATTTCAGATACTTCTTTTTTACAAAGTCTTGTACAAGAAAAATATATCACTCATTTTACAGATAATAACCGATTGATTTTGCAGGTTAATGCTGGTTATACAGTAGTTCACGATTTGAATGTATTTCCCCTTTCTTTACAATTTTATTCTGGCGGCGCGCAAAGCGTACGAGGATATAGCTATCAATCCTTAGGGCCCGGACGCTACCTCCTGACTACAAGCGCAGAATTCCAACAAAGAATTAAAGACCAATGGTATGGTGCAATTTTTTATGACGCTGGCAATGCGGCAAATACCTTAGACCTGGAGCTTAAACGCGGTGCGGGTATAGGCATAGTCTGGGTCTCTCCGATAGGGAAAATAGAATTGACCCTAGCAAAAGCCCTAAGCGTACCCGGCCAGCCTAACCGCATTCAATTTACCATGGGCGCAGATTTATGAAAAACTTTATTTTAAAAGGAATTTTCAGTTTTTCTGCGCTATGTTTGTGCATTTTTCTATTTTTTTTATGGCTGATTCTTACCACCAGCGGGTTAAAAACTATAATATCCATTTTGCCTCATTTTATACCTGGTAATTTACACATAAATAAAGCAGAAGGAAGACTATACGATAATTTTAACCTGAAGAATATAAAGTATCGAGACAATTCACTGTCTTTTAATTTAGCAGAAATTTCTATCAATTGGCAGCTTTACGAATCTCTACTCAGGCATAATGTCTTTATTAAAAAGTTAGTATTAGGTGGGTTCAATATACTTTCTGTTTCGCCTGCTGCAAAAAATTCTAACGATTATTTTTCTTTGCCTTCATTTTTACCTTCACAATGGCAAATTGAGCAAATCTCTTTAAACAATATTGCTTTTCAAGGATATAAAATTCCCAACAGCACATGGCAATTAGAAAGCCATATAAAAAGTCAACGACTACAATACAAATTAGCAGGAAATTTATTAAATGGAAATATCAATTCTTATGGAGAAATAAATTTTGCTCCAAATCTGCTCTGGCAGATCGTCCTTCATGTTAAAAATCCTTTTATTCAGGCAAATGCAAGTATCGGTAATATTACTGAAGCATTGGAAGGACAATGGAAAATTGCTATTCCTAATTTGACAGATATATGGGCTGCTGCTCACGGAGAATTAAACAGCGAAGGCAAATTAAAAGGCACGCTTCAATTGCCGGAAATAAAGGCTTATTTTAACGCACATCATTTGTCTTTTTCGAATTCAGCTCAACATATTGAAAATCTGAATGGAAATATTCAGGGCAGTTTACGACACCATTGGTTGAATCTTACCTTACAAAAAGATGATCTGGATCTTACACTTATTCTTAATGGAAATTATTATCAAAAACAATGGAATGGAGTTTTAAAAAAATTAAATTTTAATTCACCTGTAATAGGAAAATGGGGCTTAAAACGTTCAGCAGAAATTCAACTTAACTTGGAAAAATATGCCATTCGGCATTTTATTATTGCAAACTCTCATGCTTTTCTTTCATTAGATGCCCTGTGGAAAAAAAATGAAGGGGGTTATTTAAATGAAACAGGTAAAATTTATCTTCCTCGCTTGAATATAACCCTTAACAAATTTAACCTGCATGCCGCTGGAAACACTCAACAAATACAATATAATGCAAATACTTTTTCAGGAGGTGGGCAATTAAGCTCTCAAGGTAAAATAATTTTAGGCAACAATCTTTCATTTCATGCAATTATTAAAGGTCAAAATTTTTTGGCTATCAATACACCGCTCTATAAAGCCTGGGTCTCTCCTTCTCTCCAATTAGATAAAAAAAACAATCAATGGATGTTAAAAGGCAATGTCATGATTCCCATAGCCAAAGTTATTACACCTGATTACAGACAAGACACTATTGTATTACCTAAAGAAACCATTATTGAAGACGGCAAACGAATGAATGGAAAAACCGAGCAGGCTATGGAGTTTTATAGCAATGTACTTTTGACATTAGGGGAACACGTCACTGTCCAAGCTGAAGGATTATCCAGTCAGCTGAAAGGCCAACTTAGACTCCAAGACGCCCCCAATCATCCAACTGTCGCTCAAGGAGAGCTTATTATTCCACAAGGAAAATATAAGGCCTATGGACAAAAACTTACTATTCGTAATGGCCGGTTACTTTTTAACCATAATGTCATTACAAACCCTAATCTACAAATCCAGGCTAGCAAGCAAGTGACACTTATGAATCCTGATACTGTAAACAATGAAAATTTAAACATACCTATTTTTCAAATGCAAAAAGTACAAGTGGGTGTACAAGTAACCAATACTTTAGAAGAACCACATGTTACACTTTTTTCTTCACCCATTAGCCTCTCTCAATCAGATATCTTATCTTATATTTTATTTGAAAAACCCTTGGATGCTATCTCGCCTTTGGATGCTGCATTACTATTGCGAGCAACTTCTACAACTAAAATGGGGACATCAGGGTTTGAAGAAGTGATGAAAGGCATAAAAAACACAGCGGGATTTCAAAAATTTAGCATAGAATCTGTTCACTATTTAGATCCCGCCACTGCCAGCGTCAAAGAAAGCACTTCGCTCGTGTTGGGAAAGGCACTTTCCCCCAAGCTATATTTAAGCTATAGCGTAGGTTTAATGGATCCTATTAATATTTTAACTATCAAATATTTCCTCAGCAAAAAATGGGTCTTGCAGTCCAGTAGTAGTCAAATGGGAACAGGCCTGGATGTGTTTTATACGAGAGAAAAGAACTAGTTTAACGTTAGTTAGACATAAACAAAAACGCTTAAGCAATGGCAAATCTATATTGACGTTTAAGAAAAGACTTTTTAGCTTGAAGCACATAGGCAACTGAAGCGGCCATCTTACGCTTTTTGTAAAGTCACCGTTTTTTTATTGCAAATGGATTTGCGTTTTGATTAGCGATAGCTGCTGATTGTTCATTAATTTCAGGTAACTCTTCATTTAATTCTTTGATTGATTGTTTTTCATTTTCGCCCAAAATAGCACCCGCTTTCAAAATCATATCAACAATTTCTCTACTAGCATGACCTATCGGCGTCCCTATAGCAAACTCTAGTGCCATAGTCAGGGGTGTAAAGTCGCTGCTATCGGGTTCATTAATATTTGCACCGTTTTCTATTAACAGATTAACAATTTTAGTATTACCACCTTGTATGGCATTATTTAAGATACTTTTTTTATAAACATCCTTTCTATTCAAATCAAATTCTTTGTGAGTATTAAGAAAATATTTTATAATTTCAATGTCATTATTTAAATTAATTGTTTGAGTTGCGGGAAGAAAATAAATGAGGTTTTTAATATCTTTTGTCTTTCCATAAACAGCTTTGAAGAAAACATTAAAAGGGTCTGCATAAATAGAACGTTTGCGAAATTCCTGTGCAAGACATTTAGCGATGGCTTCCTCTTTACTAAAAATAGCCAAGTCAAGGAGAGTCCATTTTTCCTTGTATATTTTATAATCAATATTAGCAACATATTTAAGCAAGCATTGCACAACCTCTAAATGTCCTTTATAAACAGCGATGCTCAATGGGGATTGCATTTCACTTATAGTAGATTCGAATCGAATATTATAGTCGGCGCCTTTAGTAATAAGATATTCAACGATTTGAGTGCGTCCCATTTCAGCTGCTTTAAAAATAAGGTTAGATTCTTCTGAGAAGATATAAGTTATATGGTTTACGTTGACACCGATATCCTCAATAAAAAATTTGACTCCTTCGAGGCTATTATATTCAATAGCCATTTCTAAAAAAGAATTTCTTATTTTGATTTTAAAATCGTTTTGTAACTTAGTAAGTACTTCTCTAGATTTATGGCACATTAAAGCAAACTCGAATAAAACTTCTCCTTCTTTTTCTGCCTCCTCCTCCTGAGGCGTCCAAACGAAATAAGGATTGGGATGATCATTTAAACCAGGTATTTTGAGTAATTCATCTCCTATGTTTTTATCAACAAACGTATAAATTTCATTAAGCATATCTTGATTGTTTTTTATATCATAAATAAGCTTTATAAGAACGTTTCTTTTCTGCCTCAAATTTTTAAGAGACAATGCGGGATTTTGTTTTAATAAAGATTGTAGCTTTTCTATGTTATTGTGAGCGATACAAAATACCAGTTCTACATAATTTTTACATAATGCTTTATCAGTATTGCTAATTTCACGAGGAACGTTTAACAATATTTTCTGATTAGAGGGTGAATCAGATTCAATCATGATAGAATCCTCAGTCATGACAATCTTGGAAACAAACCCTTTGACGTGGTATTGGTACAAGTTGATTAAAAAGTTTAAACATTCTTTATGCCAGTCATTACTGGTCTCAATTTTTTTTTGAAAAGAGGGGATAGAATGGTATTGTTCATATTTTATTTTCCAAAATGAATTAGTGCCCGTGTTTTCACTCACATGAGAAAGGTATTTATTGACCCGCGGTACATTAAATAAGGTGGGAAGATCCACAAAGTAAAATATGTAACATAAAACATCATAAGGAATTATTTCAAACGGATTTTCGGTTTTTATTTCTTGAGCCATTTTAAGGCCCCTCCTTTCTGAGTTAAACTATAAAATTTCTTTTAATTTGTAATTTTATAGTGCTTTATATATTAATTTTTGTTTTTACAAGATAAAATATTGTTCCGTAAAAGAGCGCTTATCGAATCTGTCAATGACAAACTTAAAATATTAGTCAAATCGAACATTCAAGGCGTCCTAGTGTTTTAAATAACTTTTTTACTTTATATTGAGAATAACCATATAAAATTTTTCAGCATTAGATAGTACATTTATAAGTGTGGAGGAAATTAACATTTGCCTGGTATATATTAGGCATTTACAATTGTTCCTCCATTAGGATGTAACACTTGCCCTGTCATATAGCTTGAATCTATATCGGAAGCAAGAAAAACATAACTGGGCGCAATTTCTTCAGGTTGGCCAGCCCGTTTTAATGGCACCTGCTCGCCAAATTTTGACACTTTTTCACTCTCAAAAGAAGCGGGAATCAATGGTGTCCATACAGGGCCTGGAGCAACGGCATTAACACGTATTTTCCTTTGAATCAATGCTTGTGATAAAGACCGTGTAAAAGCCACAATGGCGCCTTTAGTTGACGAATAATCTAATAGTTCTGGGCTGCCTTTATAGGCAGTAACTGAAGTACTATTAATAATAGCTGAGCCTTCTTTCAGATGAGGCAATGCAGCTTTTGTTAAATAGAACATAGAAAATATATTTGTACGAAATGTTTTTTCCAACTGTGCCGCACTGATATCTTCAAGTTTTCTCTGTTCGTGCTGCTCGGCGGAATTGTTTACAAGGATGTCAATATGATTAAACTTACTAAGTGTTTCTTGTATTATTTTCTCACAAAATTTTTCGTCGCCGATATCACCTGCCATTAATTCGCAGCGTTTGCCTTTTTCTTCGACTAATTGCTTAGTCTTTTTTGCGTCTTCATGTTCATTCAAATAAACAATCATAATATCTGAGCCTTCTTTAGCAAATGCGATAGCAATAGCACGCCCAATTCCACTATCACCGCCAGTGATAATGGCTACTTTATTTTCTAGTTTTCCACAACCTGCGTATTCTCGATTCTCACTTTGTGGTTGCGGCTGCATTTCACTTTCGATACCAGGTTGTTTTGACTGATGTTGTTTTGGTTGCGGTGGAATTGGATGAGAATTTTTACCTGTTGCCATATATGTCTCCATTTTTCATAGGAATTAAAAAAATTTAATTGTTTTTAAACCTTTATTTATTCTTAATCGTATTTCTACCTGAGCCAGATTTTTTACCACCACCTGTAATTTTATTGACAGTTGACCAAGCACGTCTTTGAGCTTCCTTTTTATTTATGCCGCGATTTTCATAGCTTTCCTCAATATGTTCAGCTTGACGTTTTTGTTTGTCAGTGTATTTTGCTTTACTTCCTCTTACCATGGCTGTACTCCCTATAATTTATTTACCTTTCAATTGTAGGTTATACAAAGATAATATTTCATTGAGGAATATCAATAAATATTTGATGCTGTTATTTTTCATTTTTATATTTATACTGCATTTTTTTAAATTTTTTTGGTTTAATGGTGACATAATTTGATACAGGTAAATTTTTTGGGAATTTTTTTATGCGTGTATCGTGAGGAGCGCTTAACACACTTTTTTGAATAACTTCTTTAATTTTTTTTGCAATAGGTTCCTCATTTTTAGAGATCTTGACTCTTTTGATTTTTGTTTTCATATTCATCCTTTAAACAAATTTTTTAAAGCTATTTATTTTTTGCTGTTTCCACGATGTTTTTAAAAGCAAAATAAACAGTTATAGCAAAAAAGACACTTTGTACTGGATGTTTCTTAATATAGTTTATCCAATCTTCCGAAGATTTTTTTAAATCATTTTTAATGTCATTTGCCTCATTTTTAGCGTTTTTCATACCTATTCTCCTTCAATCTGAAAAAAATTTGAGGTATAAATACCATCCTGAAATTTATCTTTTTACTCGACTGTTAAATTTGGGACTATTTGCGTAACTCCATAGATGGATTTGACTGCTTTTATTATTGTTTGACGTTGGTTCGCATTTTTGACTTTACCTGTCAAGTAAACTATTCCATTTTTTGTTTCCACTTTGATTCCAATAGCAGCTATTTCTGTACGATTAATCAATTTTTCTTTTATGAGTTCTCCTTTAACTTTTGCAGTAATATAGGCATCTTGGATAGGTTGAGAAGAAGGTCGAGTATCTCCTTTAACATATAAAGCACTTGTATCTACGTCTATAACCCCTTTTGTGGATTGGGCAATTTGTATGGCAGCCACTCCTTCTGTTTGTGAATCAACTATTCCCATTAATTTAACAATACCATTATTGGTTTCCACCGTAACCAAGCCAGCTTTGGTAAGTGGGTCTGCTGCAAGTTGAGTTTTAATTTTTGTAGTAATGAGCATATCGTTTGATCTGGATTCTAAAGAGCTATTATTATTTGTTTGTGCAAACGCACTTCCTACAGATACAATAAAAAAAATGCCAAGAAAAATAACACGTTGCAAAGCGATTTTCATTTTATTTCCCCCTCGATTTTTTTATTTTATGTTCTAGCAAAAAATATGGCTTTGATTTTTGTCAAACCAGATAAGTAATCTTAATCAAAGAATAATATTTCTACATTTATCAAAGATTTTAATTTACTGAAAGTCAAACACTGCTCTGCTTTGAGTAAACAAACGACTAATAGGGACCGCATTATTTACGCTCTGATTTATGTCTTCAGCAGCTACAATACTTTCGTCTAATTTCAACGGATAATACTGTAACCCTGTTTCATATCCTATATAAATAGTAAGATTCGAATGAGTATCGCTATTAAAAACAACTGGCAATGTATTATCGTCTTGAATAACAACGATATTTATTTCCAGTTTGTCACACAATGCTTGTATCGCCAAATGGTCAGCCCATTTGTTTGGCACCGAAAGCGTTCTATAAAAAGCACCATAATCACCTCCTACAAATTCTTCATATCTTTTTTGATTCATGGATAACTCATCTGCCGCTAGCTGCCTTAAGTCACCTGCACTTTTGCTGTTGTTTAATTGATGAGAAACAGCATTAAAAAAACAATTGTCATTTCTTTCGATGTCTACACAGACAAACCCAAATTTTGCTGCCTGGTTCTTGAGAGACTGTGTTTTTAAAAGCATCTCTGAATCAGATAGAATTATTTTTTTAAACGGTTTAAATGTCAGCTCTTGAGAATAATTTATAGATGCGGGTTTTGATAATGCTAAAGGCGATGGGAAAAAATTTTGGGGTTGATTAAAATTGCTTTTTTGCCAAGAAGAATTATTTGATACATTTTGAGGTTGATTCAAATAAGTATGCGTCGGGTTATCTTGTGTGAATGACGCACTATTATTTTGTTCAAACGGCTCATAGGAAGCTTGGTTTTTGCCAGGAGATTTTTTCGCGCTCGTAAAAACAAATGCCTGTTCTTCAGAAACTTCTTCCTGATATACACCGATGTTTCCTTTTGGGGATTCCAACACTACGCCTGTGTTACGAGATAACAATGTACTTTTTGAAAGACTTGATTGCGCTGACTTTTTCGCTGAACAAACACTATTGAATTCATTTTCATTGACGTGTCTATGTAATGTATCTATAACATCAGACATACTAGGCCGCATTGCAGGATCAACCGCTAAGCATTGCATCATCAATTTTTCTAATACAACACTTTTTGGATCTGGTAATACATTATTAGATAAAATTTCTCCTTTTTTGATAAGTTCTCTCGCTTGGTCATCACTTTTTATTTGATTAAATGGAAATTTGCCTGTCATTAATTCCCATAAAATCATACCAAAACTATACACATCGGCTTTTTCTGTTTTCATTTCGCCGTTTAAAACTTCAGGTGACAGCCAGCGCACTACACCTTTTGTCGTTTCATTGGTCATTTCCAAAGACATATTGGCAATACGCTTTTTGGCTAATCCAAAATCAGCTAGTCTTGCATTTTGATAATTTTTGTCCAGCAGTATATTAGATGCACGTAAATCATTATGAATAATCCCCTTCTCGTGCAAATACGAAATAGCACGCGCGATATCCAGCGCTATATATTCGCACTTTTCGACAGTCAATTTTCCTGTTTCTGCTGCTTTTTGTGCATCTCCACCTTCCATAAATTCCATAATTAATCCAAATGGATAATTTGGCAAATCTTCACATATACCATAAATCCGAATAATATTAGGATGCTGTAAGTCTGCCAACATTGCAGATTCTTTTCGAAACTGATCCTGACATTCAGACGAAGCATTTTTTTGGTTTAATAATTTTATTGCGAAAACCGCTCTACTATATTCAATTTTATAAACATCACCAAAATTCCCTCTGCCCAAGGGTGTATGTAACACAATATTACAAGATGAAATTCTGCGTATTTGGACAGTATCTATCAAATTTTGTGATAACGATACCTCAAATTTTTTCAACGATAAAGCAAAAGGTCCTGTTGCTTGCTTGGAAACTAAAAGATGACGCATATCTGATATAATCTCGTCTGGAGAGCTTTTTTCTTTTTTCAACTCCTTATTCATTTTTTTCAGCATTTTTGCAGATTTGGTATGTAAAGAATATTTAAAATATTTTTTCACACTTGACGCTTCATTTCGTGCGACCGCGCTCTCTGGCTGTGTTTTAAGCAGGGTTAAATGTTGTTCACGAAGAAATTGAAACTGTGTAAGAGCAGGCTTACTTTGCAATATTCTGATAGAAGTCGACGATAAAAAACCAATATCAATTTTATTTTCATTTTTTTGTTCACCGGTTTTTGCTAATTTTGCAAGAAATATTTCAATCTGTGCTTTGGGCTGTACCAAAACTCCTTTTGCCCACTCAAACAGTATTACACTACATTGCGCCTTTAGAATTTCACTTCCTACGGATGCATAAGTAATTAACGGGGTATTCGATATATAACAAGACTCCAATACCCGTCTGCCCATTAATTTTTGTACTATCGTTTTATGAGAGGGATCTTCTGCCCGTTCCATCGGATCAACCATCACAATTTTTTTTCCGGCAACTATTACACCAAAACATTCACCCGATGAATACATAAAAACAGCCAGCCCCAGCTTGCCTACTGTTTTCGATAAATAGACTAAGTTCTCGATAACCTCTTGAAATCTTTCTTCATCAGCAACGTATGTGATTATTTGTGCCGTATTTTCACACACAGATAACAGATATTGGAATGTTTGCATACTGTACATATTTTTTATATCTTGTTGATCTTGTTGCGCCTCATCTATTCCTGTAAAGTGGAGCACTGCAACATTTTGACTTTTACTTGGAATGATTCGAAATGTATTTTTATTTAAATATTCCGTTGCTGTTTTTGCGGTAGGGCGTTTAGTAGGTTCACTGTTCCAACAATCCTGAATTAACTGACTCCACAGCGGTGGCATTTCAGGCGGCAACTCTGGCGTTTTATAGCTTAACACTTGCATACTGGCGACAGAATTGTCTAATTCATCATAGGGAACCCTCAGTGTACTTAATTCCCACAATACCGTTCCAAAACTATACATATCTGATGCAAACGTTTTCTTTGAATTATCGTTTAGCACTTCTGGTGCCATCCATTTTATGCTGCCGCCAGCAATATCATTTTTTCGATGTGTATTCGGCGAATAGAACACAGCAAACCCAAAATCGGATAATTTTGCATGATTGTTTTGGTCGATCAATATATTAGATGCCTTCAGATCAGAATGAATAATTTTTCTTTCTTCGTGTAAATAAATTAATCCTTTGGCAATATCTTGACTGATAACGATTTTTTCAGACCATTCAAAAGCAGGTGTATCTTGGTTTTTTTGCGCATCAAGTAATCCACGTAAAGAACCTTTTTCTAATAATTCCATCACCATTCCCAATCCCATTGGCGTTACTGTGATGGCATACAAACTGACAATATTGGCATGTCGTAATGCATAAAGAATATTCACTTCTCGATGAAAAACAGTAAACTTAGCTTTCCCAAATTCTTTGTAAGCAACGGGGGAATTATTCATTTCACCCTGATAAACAACACCATAACTACCTGTACCTAATATTTTTTTTCGGCTTTGATCGTCTTGTGTTAGAACAACCTTTTCCCGGGAAATCACGCTAGCGCTTAATTTCAATATCATCCCTAAGAAAGTAAAATTGTTTTTTTGCATCGCTATATCAGGAGGAAATTGATTGAATTTATTTTTTGCGCTTAGTTTTTCTTGCGTATCTTGATCCTGGGCACGAAAAATAACGATGAATTGATGCCTATCAAAAAAAGCTGCCCAATGTAAATAACTATTGCCGTTTTTATCAATAAAATGGATATCTTTTGTGAGAAACGCATTGTTGTACAATAATGACCAATATTCTTCTTTTTTAATACACCCTTTCCATAGTAAATACAACGGTCTGCGAATTCCTTCATCAACGTTGCCTAAATCATCAAATTCCTCTTTGGAAAAATCAAAACGTTTCAAGAGAGTATTCCTGAATGAATCTAAAACAATTCGCAGCATACTTCCCATTTTTCCCATTTGTAACGCTGCATCTTGTTTCAAATCAGAATCCATGTCATAGATTACAGCCCTACTTACTTCCTCGATAACACGAGATGACAATCTTTTACATGATGCAAGCGCAACAGCAATATATTGTCTTGCTTGCAAGGGCATCATTTCTTCTGATGTATCATGTAAAATTTCCTTTATTGTTAATAATGCATCTTTTGATTTTTCCAAACTCAATTTCACTAACTGTTCTGCAACGCTCTTCATCAATTGATAACCATGACGTTTGCAGTATAGTGTTTCTTTTAAAATAGCCGCGATTTCTGGTGTCACAGGATTGAGTGTTCCTAAGGCTTTGATAATGTGCTTTAACAAACGTATGAAGTCTTGATCATCCTCAAACTCATTTTCATTTTGACAATTAACTTGCCTTAAAAAATCAATCAAAAATGGAAGTTCAGATACATTACCCAATTTTACCAATGCACATGCTGTTCTTACTTTTGAGGCTGTTTTGGATTTTAATTCTTCTTCCAACTGGTTTAACTGATTTTTTTTTGTTTCCAGTGTTTTTTGCATCGCTTGTTTTTTTTTAACAGGACTTGATAATTTATTTTCAAATTCTTCTATTTCTTTTTTAGTAGTCTTAATTCTATTACTCAATTTTTCTGGTTGCGGTTTTAGGATGTTAAATCTATGAATTAGAGCACTGATGTAATCAGCATTATGCTTTATATTTACTGATTTAAGTAGAACAGAAATGAGTTCACGCTCAACTTTAGGAGACAATTGCTCTGTCTTCAATAATTTTATCAGCATTTTGATAAGAACATCTGAATTTTGCTCTGATTTAATAGATTGGCCTATTAAATAAATTTGATGAACAATATTATTCTCGCGCTGTTGAGTATGTATATCGGTAGATACGGTGTTAGGAATGCTCTTTATTTCTTGTCGGATTTCTCCTTCTGTCATCATTTTTTCTTTTTCTCGGATGCTCTGTTCATCCATTTTTTCATCTTTCACTTCTTCTACTTCAACTTTAGACTCATCTTCAGAGTCAGAGTCAGAGTCAGATTCTATATCGTTGTTTTTATTTTTTTCCAAGTTTATTCTTTCCAACACTTTTTGAATTTCAAATTTCAGATTAAATCCAATAGGATTTTTGAGTTCTTTCTTTAGATGTGCCTCAACTTCAGGTAAATCTCTGCTGAGATCCACAAGTGCGTCAGCCGCAGCTTCTCGTGTACACAGCCTAAAATCACTGGGAAGTTCCTCGTCAACTAACGCTATAACAAGTCTTTCCATCATTTTTTCAAATCTAACTATTATCTGAACAATATAATTGCCCCAAAAATTAGTATCTTCGCTCATCTGGTGTTGAATATCATCAGAAATATCTTGGTTACCCGTTTGCGCTGCTATTATTTCTAAGGTTTCACTTAATTCGTTTTTTACATTAGTGTTGGCACCATGTTCAATGAGTAATTTTATGATATCTCTATTGCCGCATCTGACAGCATATATTAAGGGCGTATCACCATGCATCGTGATCTGGTCAATAGTGTTTTTTTGTTCTGTAATCCAAAACTTAACCATTCCGATATCGCCCTCATGTATAGCATCCCAAATTGATTTGGTTGTCGTTGTTATGAAAGAATCAGATTTACTGGTAGTTGTCGTTGTTGTTGTTGTATTTCTTGCAGTAATTGTACTGACAGCAGCAGCTGTCGTTGTCAACATAACAACGGGGGAAATCGTAGAGCTTGTTGGATCACTGGTAACAGACGGCATTTCATTAGACATAATATAATTCCTTTCGCAAAATAAAATTTATACAATTATACATTTATACATCTCGCAAAATAAAATCTAAATATCATTATTGGAACAGAGCAAGGAACTATCTAGCAGCGATAAGAAAAAAATTAGTTGTTGATACGCATTTTCATCAAACTTGTTTCATTTTCGCATAAAATTATTAAAATTTACACTTTGAATAAGCTCACAAGGTACAGAAAAGAGGACGGACTATAACCGATTTAGCTTTGTGTATCAAATTGTTGTAATCCGTGCTATGTTGCGCCCTAACATCCTCTTACATATTGTGAGTATATAATAAGTAATGACTTATTGGAAACATAATATTGGAACCCTCAACAACAACTGCTTTTTTAAAAACAAAATCAACCTGCCACCTAACATGGAAACTTTAATCAATGTCAGAAGCGGAATCTATAAAAATTTTCCCGCGACTTTATTAACTCACCTTACGCAGTACAAGAAAATATTTGCTTATATCAGGAGTGTTGAATGCGGGTTCAGACAAACTCGTATCCGGTAGCACTACACACTGAGCATAAGATTTAGTATAGTTCGTACTGTATTGACTCTCTCCTTACGTCACCCTGTATTCTGTTGTTTGTTAGTGATGGGAAAACCAAAATGTCTTATACCGTAAAGAAATTAGCAAAGCTATCAGGGATCAGTGTTCGAACACTGCGATTTTACGACAAGATCGGATTACTAAAACCTGCTTATTATGGCGATAATAATTATCGCTATTATGAAGAAGAGCAGATCTTGATGCTGCAGCAAATTTTATTTTATCGTGAATTAGGTTTTCCACTCAATGACATACAAAGGATGATAAGCAGTGACAACTTCAACAAAATCGACGCGTTGATTTCTCACAAGCAAGTCCTTGCACAGAGTCTTGATCGAACAAAAAAATTGATTAAGACAATTGACCAAACCATTGCACACTTGAGAGGGGAAATTACTATGTGTAATAGAGAATTATTTATTGGCTTTGCACACAAATTTGCGTTCGATTCATTTGTAAGTGCGTTCGAACCTGGAAACGAACAATTGCTTGATCACTATTTTGCATCAGACCTTATAATGATTAATCATGCAATGTCAAAAGAATTAGACTTGAATGATTTGAAATCCCGTTTACCTCGTATACAAAAAATGTTTAAGGGTTTAAAAAGTGAAATAAAAGATGTTATTGAAGACCAAGATCGTTTAGCCTTTCGTGTAGAACAAAATGCCCTGTTTTTTAAACACAATCCTTTGGGTACACAAGTTAAACTCGACGTGATGAATCTATATAAACTTGAAAGTGGAAAAGTCAAAGAATGGCAAATTTGGGTTAATATAACGGAAACTTAGTTTTTATAAAGAAAGATACTGTTTTTTAGAGGGGCTTTTTGAATGATTAGCGCGCTTTTAATACATGGTGTACCTATCGAATGCATTAATCGTGCCGCTATTACTTATTTCGTTCCTGCGAAAGTCATCATTTCTGTACTTGAAACTGAAAACGGTAAAAATGGACAAGCCAAACCGAATAAAAATGGCACCATTGATTATGGTGTCATGCAAATAAATTCAGTGTGGCTAAAAAAAATAGAACATTATGGATACAATGCAAAAATGATTCAATACAATCCTTGTGCGAATGTTGCTGTTGGAACATGGATTTTGAGTCAACGCATCGCTGACAAACAAAATATATGGTCAGGGATTGGCAATTATCATTCTTACACTCCGAATCTGAGCGCCAATTACCAACTTAATGTGAGCCATAAGTTGGAACAAATCAATAAAATTACACAAATAACTTAAATTAATGTGAATGCCTGGCATAGCACGGTAGCGGCTCAGATACTCAGTAGTATTTTCATGGAGAATTTATGAGCAATGTGTAACCCTCCCTGACGGTTGCGTCTCGGATAGGTTCTTCCATGTTAGAAACGATCATGAAAACTTGCTTTTTTTAAAAAACTATTCCAATATAAGCGCATCGGCTGGAAAGCTATAACTTCCCAACCGACACTTGCCACATTAATTCTATAGGAGAATTAAATTATGACCGTTTGTATTATATCTTTAAATGCTGATAATTTTCAGCCCAATGTCTCAATTTTCCCTAAAAATCTTTGCGCACGGCTGTTGCGTGAGGTTTATAACGTGTTGAGATGTCCAGATTGGGGTAATACACAAAGGTTGTGATGTGCCAAGGGCTTGTAGAGAGCACTTGGTGATTCACAGCTGGAGACTGACTTATTCATCCATAGGAGATGGGTGTTGTATGGCTCCGAATTGTCTTGTGCTTCTGCTACGGGTTTTATTTATTCATTTATTTTTGTTGCGGCATGGTAATAGCACTAAAATTCCGAGCCGCGACCGTTAGGGAGCGATCACTTAACTATAATTTATTGTGGTTTCTAATAAATATTTTTTTAATATTTATTATTTATCCTGCCTTGAATTTATATTGGTACCTGTGAACGCTCCCTAACGGTCGCGGCTCAGATACTCAGTAGTATTTTCATGGAGAATTTATGAGCAATGGGTAACGCTCCCTGAAGGGTCACGGCTCTGTACAAGTGCAATGACGTTTATAACCATTCATGCCTGCAACAACAACATTAAGAGGAGCTTAGTATGAAGACAAAAATTTTATTAGTCGAAGAAGGCATACTTCTTCAATATGTATTTGAAAGCTTATTATCAAGTTTAAATTGCAAAGTCGATGTCTGTAAAACAGCCAATGAAGCTTTAAGAAAATATAAGAAAAATAAAAGCTATCAACTCATATTAACTGAAATTGAGTTTACAAAAGGCTTTCCAGGGTGTGATTTAGCCGAAAAAATAAGAGAACATGAAAATCAACATTTTCCTAATATGCGCATACCCATTATTGGAATTACTTCAACATTATCGAATAAAATTGAACGGTTCTACCTAGACAAAGGCATGGATATGATTTACAAAAAACCCATTTTAAAAGATCAGTTGGAAGAGATATTGAAGATATTTGTGAAGGAGAATAATTTATAACTCACTCACCTTACGCAGGACATGTAAATACGAGGTCAGTCGAAATAGCAAAAACGAACCCAGATCCGTGTGATCGTAAAAGCCATCCTTGTCTTTTACGGTTTTCTTTTTTTCGATTGTTTTCCTTTTAGAGAGACAAAGTTAAAGAGGGCAAAGGAATCCATCGTGAAGACCGTAAAATATAGGGATATATTTTACGATCATAGGGATATGGGTTCGTCTGAACGATGATTCCTTTGTCCTCTTGTGCACTCTCTG